>Ga0315316_10000320_pt1 | contig 31060 bp, 30 predicted proteins | sample M160m3416metaG_FD_203702 | JGI IMG/M metagenome (GOLD analysis project Ga0315316, IMG submission 203702) | Ammonia-oxidizing marine archaeal communities from Monterey Bay, California, United States - M1 60m 3416 | ecosystem: Environmental > Aquatic > Marine > Intertidal zone | place: USA... | reverse complement strand
AAAAAATAGATATTACTAATTTTGAAAAAGTTGGAAAAATTATAGAATCCTTCAAACCTGATGTTATTATTCACCTAGCAGGAAATACTTCACACTCAAAATCATTCGAAGAACCTCTTCAAGATGTTGATTCAAATACAAAAACTACATTATTTATGTTAGAAAAAATTAAAGAATTAAAATTATCATGTAAATTCATTCTAGGTAGTACATTCATTGTAATTGGAAAACCAAAAAAACTTCCGGTAAACGAAAACACACCATGTAATCCAACAACAATCTATGGAACCAATAGATTAGCAAGTGAGCATCTGTGTAAAATTTATCATGAACTTTATGGAATTAAAACGAATATTTTTCGTATTACAAATTCATATGGTCCACGAGAACAAACAATACCAAACAAAAATGCAGTGAATTTTATGATACATCAAGCATACAAAGGTAAAAAAGTTCAAGTCTATAATAAAGGAGAATTTTTTAGAGATTTAATTTTTGTAGACGATGTAATTAGTGGCATAAATACTATATTGAAAAAGGGAAAATCAGGAGAATTGTATTGGATTTCATCAGGTAAAAAAATATGGTTTAAGAAATTTGCTGATATTTTAGAAAAAAATTCTAATTGTGATATTGGATTTCCAAAAACTCCAAAATATACAAAAAAAGTAGATGTAGGAAATTTTGTCGTAGATAATTCAAAATTAAAAAAATTAGGATGGACTCCAAAAATTTCAATTGAAGAAGGAATTAAAAAAACTATAAAATTTTTTAATTCTAATACAAAAAAAAATAATCATAAAAATCTAATTAAGTCTTAATATTTCAATAAGTTCTTGAACTCGGCTTCCATTTTGAAAATTAGGTTTAGATGGAACACCAGAATTACACCAAGTGATAAATTTTGTTGCAAGAGGTTCAATTACTTTAATTCTGGAATCATCGTCTGGATCAAGAGTATTGAGTGATTTTTTGGGTTTAATTTTTTGAGATTCACCATTTATTTGCAGAATTAATTCAAAATTATCTACAAAACTTTCACTAGAATTTTGTAAAATTATATTTCCTTTTTCTCCACGGAATTTTATAGTATGATTTGAATTAGATTTAGAGATATCTAAATGAGCATGGCCAGAATATTCTTTGTTAAAAGTAAACGTCATATCTATCTCAGTATCTCCATTATTCAAACTCTTTTCAGAAGAAAATATTTTACACTCAATATTTTTTATTGTTCCTAAAAAATATTCTAAATAATACAATGTATGAGAAAATACCAATGATAGTGAACCGCCTCCTTGTTTAACATCAGTTTTCCATGATTTCAAATTATTTTTTAGATCATAACTCAAAAATTTCCAATCAACATCAATACTAAGAATTTCCCCCAACAGACCTGATTCAATAATTTTTTTAGTTTCAACCCATTCAGGAATTTCTGTGAAAAGAAAATCTATCATGTTAGGCAACTTTTGTTTTTTTGCTAAATCAGTAAGTATAATGGAAGTTTCAAGAGTAGTTGTCAAAGGTTTTTCTGCAAAAACAGCTATTCCGTTTTCTAATGCATATTTTGCTACTTCAAACTGATTTTTTGGAATAATAGCTATAGCTACAGCATTTGGTTTTTCTTTTTTTAGCATATCTTTCCAATTGTCATATTTTTTAACATCAAATTTCTTACAAAAATCAGTCATTCTTTGAGAATTTTTTCCAGAAATACTAACTACGTCACACTCTTTGATCCTACTAAAAGCTGGAAGTAGGCAATACATTCCGAATCCAGAACCTACAATTGCAACTTTAGTATTCATTAATTCTCCAGAATTTTTAGATCAGGTAAAGGTACTATAAAATTTGATTTTAGGCCTCTTTCTTTTAATTGATTCATAATTGGTTCAGCATAATGCCAGGCTAGTAATACCACATAATCAGGTTGTTCACGAATAAGAATCTCATTATTCACAATAGGAATTTGTTTTCCTGGAAGGTACATATCAAGTTTCAGTGAAGTAGGTTGTTCTGCAATATATGGTAATAAATCAGAATCAACTCCATAATAATTCAATAGCGTTACACTACGTCCAGGGCATGAATTTCCTACAATAGTTTTACCTTTTTCTTTCATATCAAACAAAAAATTCATAAAATCATTTTTAGCTATTTTTACTCTTGCTGCAAATTTTCTATATGTATCTAATTCATACAAACCAGATTCTTCTTCAAGTTTTAATAATAATTCCACATTTTTTGAAACATTTTTATTTTTACCTTTTGTCACGTGAACACGTATATTCCCACCATATCTAGTTCCTCTTTCAACATCTGTAACAGTAAAATCATAATAGCTAAATAATTTGATTAAAGATTTTAAAGAATAAGTTCGTAAATGTTCATGATAAATTGTATCAAATTGCCCACCATGTATTACATCTAATAAATAATGATTTTCAAATACAAAAACACCATCAGGTTTTAGTAGATATTCAATTCCAGAAATAACTTCTCCGATTGTAGACATATGTGCAAACATATTAGTTGCCAATATCAAAGAAGCATGACCATTATTATTTTTAATATTTTTAGCTACATCTAAAGTAAAAAATTCTTGAACAGTTTCAATATTATTTTCATTTGCAATTTTTGCAATATTGGTTGGTTCAACCCCAATAATTTTTATTCCATTTTCTTTAAATCCATTAAGAAGCGTGCCATCATTAGAACCTAAATCTACAACCAAATCATTTTGATTAAGATTATATTTTTGAATAAGTGAGTTACTCATAATATTCAAATATTCAACTAATTCTTTTGTGATTCCAGTTCTATACGGATAATCTGGATGGTAAACCTCGGTTCCATCAACACAGTAATCAAGTTGAGCTAAAGAGCATTCCTCACACCATAGCATTCTAAGAGGAAATGTTGTTTCTGAATTATTGAGCATTTCTTTAGTAAGTAATGAATCACAAAGAGGTTGATTCCCAAGATCTAATATCAAATGCATTTTATTTGAATCACAGATTTGACAATTAGTCAAGTGACCATTTTTTATCAGATGATGTTTAGGATACACAAATTTCATAATTCTAGTCAGGATATAAAAAATACTATTAGATCATAGGAAATAGAATTTATTGCTCATTTTAAAAGTAATATAATGAGTAGTGATTTAGAGAATATTTTCTTAGAAGACATAGAAGTAATTTCTAATGAATTAAAGGAATTTTATGGTGAATTAGAAGGAAAAACAATTTTGATTGCAGGTGGAAAAGGATTTCTTGGAACTTATTTTACAAACGTACTAACACAAATTAATAAAAAATTATCTAAACCAATAAAGATTATTGTATTAGATAGTTTAATCACATCAAAAGATAAGAAAGAAAATAATGATGAAAATACAAAATTTTTAGAACAAGATATTTCCAAGAAATTTGAAATTAATGATAGTATTGATTACATCATACATGCTGCAAGTATTGCATCACCGCCAACATATAGAAAATTTCCAATTAAAACAGTAGATGTTAATTATCAAGGTACAAAAAATTTATTAGAAATAGCAAAAGAAAAAAAAATAAAAAGTATGTTATTACTCAGTAGTAGTGAGATTTATGGTGATCCTGAAATTTTTCCAACTCCAGAATCATATGTAGGAAAAGTGTCATGTACAGGTCCACGTGCATGTTATGATGAATCAAAACGATTGGCAGAAACAATTTCAATTTTATATTTTCAGCAATATAATATTCCTATAAAAATTGCAAGACCATTTAATGTGTACGGACCATATCTAAATCTAGATGATGGAAGAATTATTCCTGATTTTATGAATAATGCAATAAATAAATCTGAAATTATTATTCATAGTGATGGCAGTCCTACAAGAAGTTTCTGTTATGTTAGTGATGCCATTAGTGGATTTTTTAAATTATTATTTTCAAAGCACGATGGAATAATTTGTAATGTTGGAAATGATGAAGAAGTAAGTGTGAAAGATGTTGCAGATACAATTAAAAATATTATGGCAAAACCAATATCAATAAAAATAATTAAGAGTGATGATCCAAATTATACTAAAGATAATCCTCAAAGACGATGCCCAGATCTTTCTTTAATTAAAAAATCTGTGAAATATATTCCACAAATAGATTTAGAGGAAGGATTAGAACGAGTTTACAAATGGTATAGGAGTAATTTATCTTGAAAATTGGAATTATTGGAGCAGGTTATGTAGGATTAACAACTGGAATTTGTTTAGCATCATTAAAACATAAAATTAGTATTTTTGATTTAGATGAAGAGAAATTAAAGAAGATTAGAGAGAGAAAATTGCCATTTTTTGAAAAAGGGCTAGAAGAAATTTTAGAAAAAGTGATTTCTACAGGAGATTTAATTCCACAAAATGATGTAAATGAACTTGTTAATCAAACAGATGGGTGTTTCATATGTGTTGGAACACCTACAAAAAACAATACAATAGATCTAACTCAAATAATAAATTCAGTAAAATCAATAACAGAATCAATCAAAACTAATCAGAAAAAAAACTATAACATAATTATCAGAAGTACTATAATCCCAAATACATCAAGAAATGTTATCCTACCAATATTAAATAAAGAAATATCGGAATTAGGTTTCGGCTTAGCTGTTGTCCCAGAATTCTTACGAGAAGGAAATGCATTAAATGACTTTATGAACCCAGACAAAATAGTCATTGGAAGTTTGAATGATGATACAAAATTATTTGTCAAAGAGATATTTTCGGAATTTAAAGACAAATGTGAATTTATTGAAACAAATTTAGAATCATCTGAATTAATAAAATATACAAATAATGCATTCTTCTCTATGTTAATTTCGTTTTCTAATGAAATTGCAAATGTTTCAGAGAAAATTCCAGGAGTTGATCCATATAAAATTTTGAGAGCACTAATTTCAGATAAAAGAATAACATCAAAGATTAATGAAGAGAAAGTCATTCCAAGTTTAGAATCATATTTAATTCCAGGTTGTGGATTTGGTGGTAGTTGTTTTCCAAAGGATGTACAAGCATTATTAGATTATTCAAATAAAAATAATGTGAAAACTCCACTTCTAAAAGCAATCTTAGATATCAATGCAGAACGACCTAACAAAATGGTTCTTTTGGCAGAATCAATTTTATCTACTTTAAAAGACAGAAAAATTTCAATTTTAGGTCTGACATTTAAACCAGATACTGATGATTTAAGATCCTCACCCTCAATAGATGCAATAAATATACTATTAGAAAAAAATGCTAAAGTTTTTGCATTTGATCCAATTTTTGAATCAAAACCAAATGCAATCAAATTGCCAGAAGGTTCTAAAATATGTAACAAAATGGAGGATGCATTAAAAGATTCAGATATGGTATTGGTATTTACAAAATGGAATGAGTTCAAGATGTTGAATTCTAAATTTTTAAAACAATTTATGAAAAATCCTATAATAATTGATGGGAGAGGATTTTTAGAAAAAGAAAAATTTGATGTTGGAACTTATTTTAAAATCGGCTATTCAGAATAAAAAATAATTACCAAACTTTCCAAGTAGCTTGATTATCAGTCCATAATTTTTCTAGATGATTTTTATCCCTCAACGTATCCATAGGATGCCAAAATCCATTATGTTTGAAGGCAGACAAATTTTGTTCTTTTGCCAAAGTTTCAAGGGGTTTCCTTTCAAGTATTGTAGAGTCATTATCTAATAAATAATCAAAAATTTGTGGTTCAAATACAAAGAAACCTCCATTTATCCATGAAGATTCACCTCTATGTTTTTCATGAAATTCTGTTACATAATCTTCAGATATATTCAATACGCCAAATCTTTCAGGAGGATGAATTGCAGTTAAGGTTGCAATTGTTTTTTTAGATTTATGAAATGAAATTAAATTATGAATATTTACATCGCTTACCCCATCACCATAAGTTAGACAAAATGTATCATCAATGAGATTTTGTATTCTTTTAATTCTTCCACCAGTCATTGTATCTAAACCAGTGTCAACTAATTCTATTTTCCATGGTTCAGAATCAAATGAATTGAAATATTCTTTAATAATTTCACCTTTATACCCACAACAAATTACAAAATCATTAATTCCATAAGATGCATATATTTTCATTATATGCCAAATTATTGGTTTTCCTCCAATCTCTATCATTGGTTTTGGTTTCAAATGAGATTCTTCTGATATTCTGGTTCCATAACCACCGGCTAATATGACAGCTTTCATTCGTTTATTGATATATTGAGTAATAAATAATTTATTCTAATAGATTTTCAATCAAATATGAAAAAATTTTTCTTTAGTTTATCAATTTCATTCCTAATATTAGTAATCATCAACATTTCATGGGTCATAGTAAATATCTACATGTTTGTGATACATGGAATAGAATCAGTTGTTACAGGAGAGACATTAATTGAAAGTATCTATTATTCAATTTATTTAAGATGGATATTGCTAGCAGATTTAATTTGGATTTCTGCATGGTTTATCTATATTTTACAAAGAAAGAGCTACAAAACAGATTCCAATTTGCATTATTTAGAATATAACAAAATTGAAGAACCAAAAATTTGCATTATTATTCCAACATATAATGAAGAATTATCAATTGAGAATGTAGTAAAAGATTTCATTAAACAAAAATTTGTAAAACATGTAATTGTGATTGATAATAATAGTACAGATAAAACAGTTCAAATTGCAAAAGAGTCCAACGCAACAGTTATCACAAAAAATGAAAATAAAGGATATCCTCATTCAATCATTCTAGGATTAAAAGAAGCACTGAAAACAGATGCGAACATAATAGGAACAGTAGAATCAGATGGAACGTTTAATGGATATGATCTTGAGAAAATGATTCCATATTTGAATAATTGTGACATGGTAATAGGTTCTCGACAATACCAAATAATTAGTGAAAAAGATAATCAAAATAGCGGTTTTTTTGTTTGGGGAAATTTTTTCCTTGCAAAACTAATTCAAATGAAATATTTTAGCTATAAACATATGGGAATTGTAAATTTAACAGATGTTGGTTGTGTTTATAGAATAATAAAAAGAGACTCATTAGAAAAAATAGTTCATGAATTAACTTATGCAAATAGCGAGCAACCAATTGCGGGAGTTGGAATTGGATTACATATTACAATGCAAGGTATTGAAAACAATTTAAAAATCATTGAAATTCCAGTTACATTCAAAAAAAGAATTGGAAAATCCAAACTATCAGGAGTTGGAAATAAAAAAGCAATTGGAATAGGATTAAAGTTTTTGTGGTTAATTTTAAAAAGTTAAAAAACTATTATTTACAAATCATTAATTCCTGCTCTAATTCAAATAGAGAATTATTATTTTTACCTTGAATTGATACAGAATGACACCCTTTATCTAAATAACCTGTCAGGAACACAATTGTCCAACCTTTTGACGATTTTTCGTCAGATCGAAGATTAGATTGATTTTTGACCTCCACATCATAGAGATCATCATACTTGAGAAAGGGTTTATTATCAATTATCAAAAAAATACTCTCTAACAAATTATCTTCATGTTCTGTGATCCAACCTTCTAATTTTATAAACTGACCATCTATGTTAATTTCTTCACTTGTAATATTTTGATCATTTATTTTTTCAATTTTCCCAGAAGAAAGTATTTTTGTCGGTGAAGAATTCAAAAAAATGTTGAATTCAGTAATTTCATCTGTATTTTGTTTGTTAAAATCCTTATCACTAAAAAAACTATAGTTATTTTCTAACCAAAAATTAAAAATATCTAAAACTCCACGTTCATAAGGTGCAGTTAATCCAGGTGCAGATGCTGTAAGACATTCATTTCCATGAGATAAAGAGTAACAATTCTGATTTAGTGATTTTTGATCATAATAATGTTCAGCTTTTTCCCAACCAGCATAATAAGATGGAATTAAGAATATCATTTGTAAAATGATTATACTTAGTAGTATACCAATTTTAAATTGATAATAATTAGTTTTTAGTTTATTCCTACTCAAATTTGTCATTATAATAGAAATTAAAACTATAATTCCTATTTGAGAAAAGGCAGATATTGTTTTATAAAATGATTGAGTTCCATCATGACCAAGATCAACTCTTCCTAAAGTTATTAAAATACCAGCAATAATACTAATGAAAATTAATAAAAACCAAGGAAAAATATTGGAAACAGAATTATTTTTTGATTTAAAGAAATAATATAACAAATAAGATACAATAATAATTGTAGCACAACCAACTATATGACTCAAAATAATATTATCAACTCCAAATCTATAGGATGTTGAAAGATATGCAAAGAAAAATCCTAAAGCATCAGTAGAAAATAATTTACTGAGTGATATTTGTGACGATGTTCCTGTAAATGATAAAATTGTAAATCCAGAAAATAGCATGCCTCCAATCCACGGAATGATAAATTTTACATTATAGAATTTATTATTATGGTTTTTACGAATAAAATATAATCCAGTTATCCAAGCAACAGTACCAATCAAATTAAAAAAAGTTGAAAATATTGCTAAAGATATACCAATTGAAAAAATTGGCCAAGATATTTTTTTCCTAGAAAATAAATAAATAATTATAGAAATACATAGTGCAGGAAATAACCAAATATTTGTAGCAAATACCCAATAACCAACAATAAAAATTGGACAATAAAGAGATGCAGAAATTGGAATTAATGTCCATAATGATTTTTTATTTGTATTTTTTATTGTAAGATAAATAAAAAATAATGTTAATGACATGAGAACCCATTGTAAATAATACAAATTGACCAAATCAAATGAATTAAAAATTAAATTCGGTAATGTGATAAGTTTGATTGAAAACGATAAATGGTTATCACCCGAAGCATCTAAAAATTGATTAATTGGAAATTCATCAAATGTGAACAATTCGTATGAAAAACGCATGTAAGTGAAGTCATCGCCCCATGGAAAATTCATCGCATAATTACTAACAAATACTAATGTGTGAATTGCAAAAAAGGCGATTCCAAAAATAATTAAAAACTTTATTCTGACATCTACAGAGTCGCTAGTTTTTAAAATATCATCAACTGAATTAGAATTGTTTTCTTCAGTAAATTTCATATTTTTAAAATTTTCAAGTTAATCAATATAACTGAAATCTCCATTCATGTGTTCAATGTAGTTAGAAAAAGATGTAAAATTGAATTCTTTTAGAAGTTTTTCCATTTTACTATAAGATTTTTCAAGATTATGATAAGTGATAAAATCATCTTTTTTAGACATTTTAATTTTAGGCATATATTCAGGAGTTAATTCCCACGAATGAATATAAAATACACCTGGAATATTTTGTTTTTGATAAGAATCAAATGAATTTTTAATAATTTTATAAGGTAAAGTTCTTAAATAAAATCCGCCACCAACCGGAATGGATTTACCTAAAATTTTTGTAACCATTAATGGAAATTCAATTATTTTTCCAGAAGTATTAGAAGTTTCTAAAGAATTACTTAAAATTTTATAAGGAAAATGAGGAGCATTAGGAATTCCATATAAACTAGTTTTTGCAGGAACAACACTACTATCAAAAATGTAATTATTTTTTTCAAGAACATCAATAATCCAAGAACTTTTTTCATTCAAAGAAAAACTTGGAGCACGAAATCCTTTTGATTGACCACAAGTTAATTCATTAAATTCTTTTATCTCATTCTCAAAAATCTCTTTAAAATTTGGAATATCTATTCTTGTATGTTTCATAGTATGAAATGCAATATCATGATCATTCTCTATTATTTTATCTAAAATTTCAGGTTTAAATTTTAAAAGTTCACCTACAACAAAAAATGTTGCTTTTGTATTATTTTTTCTTAATAAATCTAGAATTTTTTCTATACCATTAACAACCGTTGGTTTTTTCTCCATATCTGTTATGTATTTTTGAATTAGTTCTGGATGAAACCAATCTTCAAAATCAATTCCTAATAAATTCATGATAAATCTAGTGATTAATTTTTTTTACAATTCTGGCAGGATTGCCAACAACAACACAGTAATCAGGAATATCTTGAGTTACAACACTACCAGAAGAAATTATTGAGTTTTTCCCAATAGTTACACCTAATGTAATAATGGCTCCAGGATTAATTACTGCACCTGATTTGATATTTATCTCTCCAGTTTTTCTTGGATAATCACCTTGTTTCAAAAATAAATTTGCAGTAGGATTATTGTGTGCAAATAACATGGAAAATGAACCCAATGTTACATTGTCTCCAATAGTAATTAATTTTGGATACATTAAATCAATTAATGCATAAGGATTGAGGTGGCAATTTTCTCCAATTTTTACTCCCCTCAATCTCTGCATCTTCACAGCAAATCCTGAATGTGTAGAATGAAATGCCAAACTGTGGTGTAACCATGATCGCAAATAATTAATTCTAAGTCTTAATCTCCCACTTATTCCAGAATATCCATGATATTCCATCAGTTCTTGTTCGTTGATTCTAAAGGCATCTTTAGATAATTCTTGGAAATTACTCACACCCGAGAGAATTTCTTAATCTATCTAAAGATTTCTAACAAAATGAATGAGTAACTTTGTGTGATAAATTCTAAATTCAAGAGGATTATTGTTCATTTAACATGAAAAATGAAGAGAATTTGGCCTATTTTTTGAATGAGGCAAAAACAATCAAACCTAGAGAATTAGGAAAGAAATTACGTGTTGCATTTTTAGCTAGTTCCACCATTAACGGTTTTGAAGAAACAATGCGTGTGAAGTGTTTTCAAAAAGGAATCGATTGTATAACATATGTTGCAGATTATAACCAATACAATCAAGAAATTTTAAATCAAGATTCAGGATTATACAAATTTAAACCTGACATAACATTTTTGATTTTAGATACACGACATATTCTTGGCGAGTATTTTTTCTCATGGTATTCAGTTCCATATGATGACAGACAAAAAGTCATAGATATGAAAATTAGTGAAATAGAAAATATTTGTGATGCATTTACGAAGAATTCTAATTCAAATTTAGTTGTAACAAGTTTACAGATTCCAAATTATTCACCATATGGAATTGATGATGAAAATATCACAGTATCTCTAAAAAAAGTTATTTACGAAATTAATACTAAATTATTTCAATATCAAAAGAAACTTGGTAAAATATTCATATATGATTTTAATGAATTCGTAAGAAAATTTGGGGATAATAATATTTTTGATTATAAACAATTTTTTTCAGGAGATATTAAAATTTCAACAGAATACATACCAAAGTTTGTTAGTGAGTTTATGGGATATGTGTATGCAGTAACTGGGATAACAAAAAAATGCATTGTACTCGATCTTGATAATACATTATGGGGAGGCATAATTGGTGAAGATGGATTTGATAATATTAAATTAGGTGATAACCCTATAGGCCGTTCATTTGTTGAGTTTCAAAAGAGATTACTTGCATTAAACCAAAGAGGAATAATTTTAGCAATAAATAGTAAAAATAATTTTGATGATGCAATTGAAGTAATTAAAAAACATCCAAATATGATCCTAAGAGAAGATAATTTTGCATGTGTGAAAATTAATTGGGATAACAAAGTTACAAATCTCCACAAAATTGCAGAAGAATTAAACATCGGATTAGATAGCATGGTATTTTTTGATGATGAACCAATAAATCAAGAATATGTTAGAGAATCATTGCCGGGAGTTTTAGTTATTGATTTACCAAAGGATTCCTCACAATATGCTCAGATAATCACAGAAATGAAAGAATTTGATATTTTGAAGATAACTGAAGAAGATACTAAAAGAAGTGATATGTATTTGGGTCAAAAGAAAAGAAAAGAATTAGAGAACAAAGTTGGTGATTTTAATGAATTTCTCAAACAAATGAATATTGAAGTTAGTGTGAAAAAAGCTAATAGTTTTTCAATACCACGAATATCACAATTAACATTAAAAACAAATCAATTCAATCTAACGACTAAACGATATCAAGAAGAAGAAGTTTCAAAATTTTCATCATCAGATGATAAAATTGTTGAATGTGTTCAAGTGAATGATAAATTTGGGGATAATGGAATAACTGGAACATACATTATTGAAAAAAAGAATAATGAAGAATGGATAATAGATACCTTCCTTCTTAGTTGTAGAATCATGGGTAGAGGGGTAGAAGAAATGATGATGAATCAAATAATTGAAAAAGCAAGATTATCTGGAATAAAGAAAATAAAAGGAGAGTTTATTCCGACCGCAAAAAATAAACCTGCTGAAAATTTTTATGAAGATTTGGGTTTTAGCAAGGAAGATGAATTTTGGGTTTTTAATACGGATGATACAATAAAGAAACCAGAACACATCAAGGTGATAGTAAATGAGTGAAAAATTATATAAAATAATATCAAAAGTGTTTAATGTCGACAGTAATAAAATTAATGATGAAACTAGTCCTGAAAATTTAGATGAATGGGATTCGTTTAATTTCTACGTGTTGTTGGATGAAATTGAAAATGAATTTAAGATAAAATTTGATCTTGATGAGACTTTAGAAATAAAAAATATTGGAGATATAAAAAAGATATTTTTAAAGCATGGAGTTTATGCTGAATAATGAAATTACATCATATTGGAATTGTTGTAAAGAATATTCAAGAATCACTTGGTGAATTAACAGAATTTCTAGATTTCAAAGAAACTTCAGTTCCACTAGAAGTAAAATCACAAAAAGTAAATGTTTGTTTTTTAAAAACATCTGATGTTTATATTGAATTAATTGAGCCTGTTGAGAATGATTCACCCGTGATAAAATTTTCAGAATCAGGTGGAGGGTTTCATCATCTATGTTTTGAAGTTAAAGATATTTTTGACGAGGTAGAGCGAATGAAGAAAAAAGGTGCAAGAGTAATTGTGGAACCAACAAAAGGTTTCGAAGATAGATTAATTGCATTTGTTTTACTAAATATGAAAAATACTAATTGTAATTTGATAGAGTTTGCTGAACAAAAGTGATAAAATTGTTAGAAAATAAACAAATTGGAATTGATATTGTAAATATAGAGAGATTTAGAAAAAAAGAAATCTTTGAAAATCAGAGTTTTTACGAAAAAATATTTACAAAGTCAGAAATATCATATTGTAAAAAATTTAGTGATCCATATCCACATTTTGCAGGAAAGTTTGCTCTAAAAGAAGCTGTTCAGAAATCAATTAGAGAAAATTTAGTATTAAATAAAATTAAAACATTTCATTCTAATTCAAAACCAAAAATAAAATTAGAAAATTCTAAAGAAAAATATAATTTTATATCATCAATTTCTCATGAAAATAAATTTGCTATTGCAATTGTAATATCTGAAAAAGTTATCTAATTTTTTTTTTTATTTTTTTGCTTAGTTTAGCCAACACTGAATTAAATCTTTGATTCATTGATTCTTGTGAAACATTAGTTGGAACAAATATCCTATCAGGAAAGTCTCTAATTAATACTTCATCTGGTATGGTCTTTCTTTTTTCTAATTCATAATATTTTTGTTCGATAACTTTTTTATGCTTTCTAATTTCTAATTCTGCTTTGATTTTTACACCTAGAAATCCTTTTGAGAAATAAAAAGCCCACACAAACAAATCTACTAACATTAAAGAAAATTTCATTTTTTTGTACGTCTTTTTAGAGTAATGTGTTAGTAAACAATATTTTCTATTTCTTTCTAACCAATAGAATTTTTTTGCAGACCATTTTAGTGAATAACTTTCTGCATGATATATTATTGATTTTGGTACATAATACGAATTGATACCAATTTGTGCAGATCTCCAACCTAAATCTAGATCATCATGATACAAAAATAGAAATTCATCTAGTAATCCAACTTTGTCTAACACTTTCCTGGAAGTAAAAAGACAAGTTCCAGAGGCATAACCAATTTTTTCAATTTGTTCTTTTTTATTAGTAATTTTATTTCCTTTATCCCTAGCAAATCCAAATCCAAAAATATGAAGCATGTTTCCAGTACTTTGAATTACATTTTCTTCGTTTAATGAAAAAATTTTTGGTTGATAAAGTCCATCTCCAAATTCTTGTTGTGCAAGTAATAATTCATCAATCCAATTTGATTCAACAATAGTATCTGGATTTAATATAATAATGAATTCACCTTTTGCTTCTTTTATTCCTACATTATTACCTCCACAATAACCAAGATTTTTTGTATTTTGAATTAGTTTTATGTCTGGAAATTTTTCTTTGCACCTAATTTGACTCCCATCAGATGAAATATTATCCACAACTAGTATCTCCATATTTTGATATGATGATTTTTTTATTGATTCAACACAATTTAGCAATAATTTTCCAGCATTATAATTTAGAACAATGATACTAACAAGAGATTTTTCTTTCATAATTCAAATTTTTTAAAGAGATATCTTTGAACCCTCTCCAAGTAGAAAGGTTTTGTTATTCAAAAATTGTTTTTGTGTTGTAATTGTTTCATGTTCGATAATTTCGGAATTATTAGCAATTATACTATCACTAATTGATGCTTTAAAATTAATTTTACAATTTTCCATTACAATCGAATTTTTTATATGACAATTGCCTATTTCAGAATTATTACCTATACTTACATTTGGTCCAATTATTGCACCTGATTTAATTTTACATCCATCTCCAATTATAGCAGAACCTGAAAATATAACATCAGAGTCAATTTCACAATTTTGTCCAATGATTACTGGTTCATTATTTTTTAATCTAGAAGATTCATGCTCAGAACAAGAATACATTTTTTCAAGAATTTCACCATTAGCATGTATAATATCTTCTGGAGTACCTGTATCTTTCCAGTAATCTGTAATTTTCTCATAACTAATATTATTATTTTGTTTCAATAGACTATCTAGAGCATCTGTTATTTCTAATTCATTACGCCATGACGGTTTCAAATTATCTATAATTTCAAAAATTTTTGGACTTAATAGATAGATTCCAGTTACTGCCAAATTTGATGTTGGTATTTTCGGTTTTTCAGTAATTTTTAAAATCTTTTCATTTTCAACATCTGCAATTCCAAATCTACTAGGGTTGGATACTTCACACAACAAAATAGTAGCGTCATAATCAGAATTTTTAAAATTCTGAGTAAATTCTGAAATAGATTTTTGTATTATATTATCTCCAAGAAAAACTAAAAATTTTTCATTATTAACAAATTCTTTACATAATCTGATTGCATGTGCAATTCCTCTAGGTTCATCTTGTTCAACATAAGTAATTTTGACACCAAATTTATCCCCATTACCATAATACTCTCGAACTTTGTTTGATCCAATACCACCAATAATTATTGCAATTTCAGTAATTCCGGTTTCTTTTATTGATTCTAAACAATATTCAGACATCGGTTTATTCGCTATTGGTAAAAGTTGTTTCGGACCAGTATGAGTTAGAGGTCGTAATCTTGTACCGTGACCACCATGTAAAATTATACCTTTCATTTTTTTTTGTTTGAGTTCCATTAAATTAAGTTTAGTTTTTCCAAGGAGTTGAATCTAATATATCAGTAGAAATACTATTCCAGATTTGTTTATTTTTCATATACCAATCAACTGTATTTTTAATTCCATCTTTAAAATTAGTTTTAGGAGACCATTGTAACTCATTAAAAATTTTTTTCGATGACATACTATATCTAAAATCATGTCCAGGTCGATCTTCTACAAAATTAATCATATCCAATGGTTTATCCATAATCTCTAAAATTTTCTTCACAATGGTAATATTATCAATTTCATTATTTCCAGATATATTATACGATTGACCTGATTTACCATTCAATAAACACGATAAAACTGCTTCACAATGATCATCAACAAATATCCAATCCCGAATGTTGCTACCTTTACCGTATATAGGAATTTTTTTATTTTTATTTGCTAAAATAATTGTTTTTGGAATAAGTTTTTCAGCAAATTGTCGTGGACCGTAATTATTAGTACATCTAGTAATTACTACATCAGTTCCAAATGTAGTGAAGTATGAATTTATCAAAAGCTCAGCTGCGGCTTTTGTTGCAGCATATGGACTGGAAGGATTAAATCTGGATTCTTCATTTGCAGAATTTTCTTTCAAACTACCAAATACTTCATCAGTAGAAATTTGTACCATACGTTTTTTTTGTTTTGTAACAATATCTAAAATGGTAAATGCCCCTCTAAAATTAGATATTAAAAATGGATTAGGATCACTAATGCTTCGATCTACAAACGACTCTGCTGCAAAATTTATGACTGCATCAGAGGAAGAAATTAAATCTTCCATCAATTTTTTATTTGTAATGTTACCTTTGACGTAATGGTATTTTTTATTATCATCAATTCCTTCAAGATTTTGTTTATTACTTCCTAGTAATTCAGCGTCAACATTAGTTATTTCATATTCAGGATATTCTGTTAATAATTTTTTAATAAAACTACTTCCAATGAAACCCAAACCTCCAGTTACTAATAACTTCATAATACATGAAAATTATCAATATTAATAAAATATTAGATGTATTTATCACTAAAATGATGTTTTAATACAAACTTTTATTGAGAAATAATTAGTTGTGTGCTTATGGAAAAAAATGATCTAAGTATTAACTTGGAAAAACATGAAACTAAGGATATAGGGGATGGTCATGTAAATGGATCATTAACTGTTGTTTGGAGGGATTGGGATAAAATTATTAAAAAAGAACCAAAAATGGTGTATGTTAGTTCTGTTAATCCAGGAGAAATTAAAGGCCCACATATCCATAGAGAACGAAATAGTCATTTTGTATGTATTCAAGGTAAGGTCGTTTTTATAATTAAAAATGGAAATGAATATGTAGAAATTGAATCTAGTGAACAAAATCCTGTAATGGTGTTTGTTCCTAAAGGAGTACCTTCAGCTCATATTAACATCTCAAGTGAAAATTCAAAAATTCTTGCACTTGCAGATATTGCATGGAAGCCAAATGATAATGAAATGGAAAATATTCAATTTAATGATTATGAATGGAAAAAATGGAATTGAGTGAAAATAATTCATAGTGACGTATTAATACATAAAATCGAAAATTACTAAATTATTGAATAAATTAGATAAGCAAACTGAGAGTCCTAAGAAATTCATCATTTTTGGGATAATTTCTATTATCATAATAGGAATAACAATGAGATTTTTTTATTTTCCATTTGGAGTTCCGTTGTCTTTAGATTCAATAAGTTATTTTTCTTATGCCATAGATATTGCACAAACAGGAAAATTTCCAGTAAAGTATGATTTAGTAAATAATGGATGGTCAACATTTTTGTCACCATTTTTTACATTTCTAAAATTTGATAGTTTTATGGAATATATGGATACTCAAAGAATAGTTTCAATAATAATTTCATGTTTAACAATTATTCCATTATATTTTTTATCTAGAAAGTTTTTCTCAAAAATTCTTTCATTATTTGCAACAGCATTATTTATTTTTGAACCAAGAGTTATTTCAAATTCACTTTATGGAATTACCGAACCACTTTATATTTTACTTGGAACATTAAGTTTAGTTTTATTTTTTTCTGAAAAAAAATGGATATATTTTTCATTTTTATCATTAGCGTTATTATCTATCATCAGATATGAAGGATTATTATTCTTAATTCCATTATCAATAATGTTTTTTGTAAAATTTAAAAGAGAAAAGAAAAAAATTATAAAATATATTTTTTGTATAAGTATTTTCATATTAGTTCTTTTACCTATGGCAATAATCAGAAGTGAAACTATGGGTACAGATGGATTTATCAGTCATTATATAGCAACTGATCAAGGAAGTGTATTAACTGTAATAAATCAGAATGTAATACAAGGCTTACCAGATGATGATTTATTTCCTGGTGAAGAAGGTAAAAATAGATTACTAGAATTTATTTTAACAGGAATTTCAAAAATAATTACAAATCTAGGTTTTATACAAATTCCAATTTATATTTTTTGTGTACCACTAGGAATATTTTTCATTTTAAGAAATAAGAAATTTAAGAAAATGAATTATAAACATGTAACATTAATTTTGTTTTTTATTTTTGGTTTATTACCAATATTATATGCACATGGCAGATTTATCTCGGATTTAAGATATTATTTGATTCTATATCCTATAATAATTTTAATTGCAACCTATGGAATTGAAAGACTACAAATTAAAATAAATTTAAAGAAATTGCTCATACCTCTAATTTTTGGTATTATTATTTTATCAGTAGGCTTTCTAGAGATCACAAAAATTGATATACAGTTGGAAAGAGAAGCGTTTGAGATAACTAATAAAGCAATTTCTTTGTCAACTGTCATAAACGGTGATAGTTTACATGGAAATTACATCACTACAGCAGGAATTGTTGAAGATTGGCCTGAAATAAAAAAGCCTATAGATGTAAAACAAAAAAAAGTGTCACCGTTGGAATACAATAATTTGAATGAATTTATTGATGATAACAAAAAAAATGGGTTAGATCATTTAGTGGTAGATAATAGAGGAAATGGACCAAAGTATATTCAAGAGATTTTTTCTAATGAAGAAAAATATATTTATTTAACAAAAGTTTTTGATTCAGAAAAAATAGGTTATGATTATCATGTTAAAATTTTTGAAATAAATTTTGTAGTTTATGAAGAGATGATTAAAAGAAAATGAATTTAAAGAAAATTTATTATAAATTAAATTATCAAATTCTTAGACGGCATTATTATGGAATAACAGCAACATCAAGAGTTTTGCCAAAATTTTTAATTATTGGAGGTGTTCGTTGTGGTACAACATCTCTTTATTATGATATATGTAAACATCCATCTGTAGAAAAAGCTGCATATGATGAAATAGGATTTTTTGATGATAATTACCATTTAGGAATTGATTGGTATCGTTCAATGTTTCCTACAGAAAAAAAAATGAATAAAATTCAAAAGGAAACAGGTTTTTGTGTTACTGGAGAAGATACTCCATTTTACATTTGGAATAAAAGTGTAATAGAGAAAATTAAAAATTTAATACCAGAAATAAAATTAATTGTGATTTTAAGAAATCCAGTTGACAGAGCATATTCAAATTATCATTTAAGTGTCAGAGAAGGTAATGAAAATAGAAGTTTCAAAGATGCAATAAGAAATGATATCAAGTTTATCAATTATAAAAAACATAACAACGAAGAATTAACAAATATTGATTTTAAAAAATCATATATTGCTAAAGGTCTTTATTATGATCAGTTATTAAATTGGTTCAATACGTTTGATAAAAAACAGATATGCATAGTATTTACAGAAGATCTTAGAGATAATCCAGAAGATACAATGCGGACTATATTCAAATTTCTTCAATTACCATTTTTTTCAATAAAGAAATATGAAAAACAAAAAATGTCTGATTATAATGATATGGAAAAAGAAATTAGAATGGAATTATCCAGATATTATGAATCATATAATGAACAATTATTTGAATTAATAAAATGTAGATGTTGGTAGTTAATTTACATACTCAGATACACGTTTTTCAGTATCAGCAAACATCACGCCAACAGTTCGTAACAGAATAACATTATTTGTGTTACAAAAATCAATCAATTGTTGTATGTAAATTTGAAAATTTTTAGGATCATCATTCTTTTTTAACATTGAAGAATATAGATCATCATGATCAAGCATAACTATTTTTTCATCACCTAATAATTTTGAGATTTCTTCAATATTTTTAATTCCTAGATGACTTTCAATTTTTGGAACAATTGTAATATTTTTTGGTACATAATCTAAATATTTGGACAAATATTCTGCTGAATCAACATTTGATAGTGCAAAATACTTTACGTTAGAGTAATTTTCTAGAATTGGTTTTATTTCATCCATAGAATATCGGTTGTTTGGAGGTTTTGTTCTGTTCTTAGGCAGATCAATAAAAATACTATTTTCAGATTTTGTCTCAAGAATATTTTTTAGAGTTTCAAGGTCATTTATCCAAGCAAGATTAATTCTTAGAATAGTATCTCTAGGTAGCTCAACATCATAATTTGTCATATTTTGAGATACAATTAACATACAATTTCACAAATTAAAATAGATAATTAAAACATTTAGTTCAAATCATACTTTTCATAAGATTGACAAGATCGTTAGCTGCATTATCGTTAGAAAATTTTTCCATTGTAAATTTACGACCTGAAGTTGCAATTTCAGCCCATTTTGGATTATTAAAATCAGATAAATATTCATCAAATTTTTCCAAATAATTTTTTTCATTAATGAAAATTGCGGTTTTACCATCTTCATATCCCAAATAATTTCCTTTATTGAGATGGGTAATTTCCATAAATGTCAAACACCCTACTGCAGAAGTTTCCCAATATTTTATAGTTGGATAATATGTTGTTGCTGCAATTGCTGCACGATATTTTGATAAAATTTGGTAGTAATTAGAATTAGGGAATTGTTTTTCCAAGTTTCTTGTATGGATTACAAAATTAAGATCATTACATTTGGTTCTTAATTTATAAAAATACCATCCAGAACGTTTTGGATTTAGGATTCTGTTTGCGATTCTAGATTTATAATTAGTTTTTCCTATTGCTCCAGAATTAATGATTCTATTTTGGATTCTATTATTAAAAGAAAAATCTAAATTTTCAAAAAGATTAGGCTCAATTCCAAATGTAATTGTTTTGTAATTGAATTCTTTAGGATAAAATTGATAAAAATAATCCTTATGCATGAAATTAAAATAATAATCAATATTCCATTCATCATGAAATCTAAATTGATTGTATCTCTTAGCCCAATGTGGATCTCCAGTTCTACATACTACAGGGATTTGTAGTTTTTTTAAATTAATTAGTTTTTCAGGTGTCGCATCAGTATTATTATTCGCTAACAGAATTATATCCGTGTTACCTTTTAATTTTGAACAATCATATTCATCATTACATGAAATATATTTTATATCAAGTTCATTATTTCTTTTCAAAGATTCCATAAAAAAATAATATGTTGTTTTGTCAAAATGCTGTTTATTAAAAAATGTATAATTATTTTTATAAATTAATGCAACTCTAATTTTTTCTCTCAAATATTTACTTAAACATTATACTACATAAAAATCACTTTCTATTGATCAATTATTTTGAATAATATGGTGCAATATGCAACGTATTATTATAATTCAATTATATGAATAAAAATTAAAGATTTGAACAAAATTGATGATTTTACAGCTTTTTTCTAAAATCTCTCATAATACCTTTAATTGATTTTTTAGTTAGCTGATTTGGTAGAAGATCAATTTCTCTCCATAGTGTATCAAAATCTTTTTCAATTTTTTTTACCATCAAATCATCATTATTTTCAACCAAAATGTACTCAACAAAATTTTGGAACGAGTTTTCTGAAAAATTTGCAGAACCCATAATTGCACATTTTCCATCAATTACAAAAATCTTGGCGTGAATTAATGGTATATCATAAGTACTGATGATTTTGTACTCCAAGTTTGTTTTTTTTGAATTGTTTTCTTTTTGTAGTTTTTGTGTTATTTCTTTAGCTAACGAATTAGCCTGTTTTGAATTTTTATCACCGGTTATAATATCACTAGTAATTACTTGAATTTTCACTCCATTATTTAATAATTCAAATAATTTTTTACATAGTGAATATGAAATATTTGGACTACAAATTTTTAGATATTCTTTTGAATTAAATAATTCCTTTTCAATGTATTTTCCAATTCCACGACCAATATGTGTTTCCATGACTTAGAGTACTCGATTATGATTTAATATGTTCTTATAATTCATCATTCCAATTAAATTTTTTCCCAATTAATTCAAATAATTCTTCATTATGTGGCTTATAAAATTCAATTAATTTTTCCCTGATATCTTTTTCCATAGGTGAATAAATTCCCTTTCGTTTATTTTCTATTTTTTCAAATTTATAATCTGGAATTTCTAAAAAATTAAAAATATTTGAAAATGTTTGCTGTGGATTAGAAGCCAAATTTTCAGTACTAGTTATATGAATTTTTTTGTCACCAAAAATATCAAGCCATATTTTTAATTGTTCAGCATAAAATCCTCTTGAGATATGTGAATTTTCTACAAAAATTTTAAAATATTCATCAGAACCTTTTTCATAAGAAGAAGGTAATTCCTTCAATTCCTTAATGTTTTTATTTACAATATCTTCAAAAGAATTTTTATAATTTCCCTCACTGAGACTCATGTTGTAATGAGAATATGCACGATCTACTGGATTACGTAAAATTGCTATTAATTTAATATTAGGTAGAATTTTCTTAATTCGTCTTGCAGTCCATGGCCTTCTTATATATGCAGGAGTAACTTCATACGATAAGAATTTTTTATAATTTTTTATTGTTTTATTTTTTACAAATTTTGTTGGAAATAGTGAACGATACCAATTTAGTCCAAGATGATAATTATCATCGAAAAAACCAGTTTCATCATAAGATGCCGAGAATAAACAAGGATTTTTTGACAGATTATGATGCAAAGTAGTTGTAGCACCTCTTCCAACTCCAATAACAATAAAATCAGGAAGTACACGAATTGAAGAAGTTAAACCATTAAATTTTCTTTGATATAACAAATATTTTAAATTTCTATAAATATTTTTCATTTTTAATTATGCATCCCAATTAAATTTCATATTTAAAAAAGACTCCAATTTTTTATTATGTGGTTTATAAAATTCAATTAATTTTTTTCTAGTAGATGAATTCATTGGAGGATAAGTTGGTTTTCTAGAATCTTCCTTGTTAACATTTTTTTTTGTATAATTTTTAAAATTATATGATGATATATTCAGAAAAGTACAAATCTTATTTAAAACAACTATGGGTTCTTTAGCGATATTTTCAACATCAATACAAAGAATATTTTCTTTTGGAAATAAAGAGAACCATTTTTCAATATGATTAAAATAAAGTCCATCTGAAATGTATGATAATCGTAAATCTTTCCAAGTATGTTCTCTAACTTCATCATTTTCCCATTTTTTTTCAGTTTCTTCAAATCTCTCGTGATCATGTATAACACAATCTTCAAAAGTTTCTTTTTCAGAATTCATTCTTACACGATGATGGTATAAAGAATAAGCATGGTCGGTAGGATTTCTGAAAAGGATGATTAATTTTGCGTTAGGTAATAATTTCTTAATTCGTTCTGCAGCATAAGGGTGAAGATATGCAGTAGGACTAGAGTCTAATATTATCATTCTTGAATTATTCTTTTCAAAGTTTGTTTTTGATAATTTTGTTGGAAAATATGATCTATACCAATTTGTTCCTCTCCAATAATTAGCATCAAAAAATCGATTTTCTCTACGAGAAGAACCTTGAATTTGTGGATGTTCGATCAGATTAAAGAATACAGTATTACTAGCGCTTTTATTATTTCCAACAATTATTGTATCAGGTAGCAATCTTGAACGAGATGTAAGATTTCTAATCATTCGATCTACAGAAAATCCATATGGATTTAGAAATGGTACATCTAAGACAAAATTTCTAAATTTATTTTTTAATTTTTTTTTCATGTTATTGGAAATTAATATAATATGTCTTATTAATTTTAGAAAAAAATTTAAAGATTACTACATTATTTATACAATACCACGAGTCACAAATAGGGATGACTAGGAAAAATAATATTTCAACCAATAATATGATTTTAAGTCATTTAACAAGTTTTAAAATTTATAAAATTTATCCAATTATTTTTTATTTTGAAATAGTTTTTTTAAATTTTTTTACTTTCAAAAATTACTATTCTACACTAATAAAAATAAGAAAAAAGCAATTTCCAATAAAATTTACTTTTAGAAATGGTGAATCAATAAACACAAATAATTTGAGAGAAGCATCATTATTACTATCTAGATGCAAGGGAATAAAATTCGAAAATGAACGAATTTTTATTAATAATAAAAAATATGATAATGATATAATTTTAGAAAACTGGAAGGATTCTGTTAGTGTAAAAGAAATTTTCATAGAAAATGAATATGAATCTTTGAAAGTTAAAGGTAAAATTGTTTTAGATATAGGAGCAAATGTGGGGGATACATCAATATTATTTTCTCGATTAGGAGCAAAAAAAGTAATTGCGTTGGAACCACAATTAGAATTTTTTAATAGATGTAAAAAAAATGTTGAATTAAATAACTTAGTAGAAAAAATAGAAATTTTTAATGCAGGATTAGATGATGAACATGGTTTTTTTATTATTAATGAAAAAGAAGATAGTAAACAATTTTCTTTTAAGAATACAGATAAAGGAATTAAAATTCCAAAAATGACATTAGATGAAATTATACCTAACGAAAAAAATTTAATTTTAAAGTTAGACTGTGAATTATGTGAATACAAAATTATTCTTAATACAAAAGAACAATATCTTCAAAGATTTGAGACGATACTCATAGAATTTCATGATGGTAACAAAAATTTAATTGAAAAACTTTCAAATATAGGATTTAAAGTGCGTATACTAAATAGCAGATTTACTTTTAAAAAAAAATATAGAGGACATTTATTGGCAATAAATACAAATCTTTGAAAATATTTAATTTTACAATAATTTATTAATCATTTCAAGTGTATAATCAGAAATTATATTTTCTGTTTGATTACTATCAATTAATACATTAAATTCACCAGGGCCTAATGATTTTAATCTAGGTTTTACAATATCTGCAAAAGGGTATTTTTCATATAAATCCCCACGGAAACAACATGGATCAAATTCATTATAGAATAAAGTCAGACTCCGGTCATCACCATATGAACTCATTATGTATAATTCAAGATAATTTGCAATTTTATAAAAAGATGGAAGATGATGTTCATATCCAGCAAAGTTTTTTGAATTGGAACTCATCCATAAAGGAAAAGAACCAGAAATAGAATAACTGTTTTTTATTCTATCATCAAGCGCAGAAACAACAATGGTAGTCCAACCACCCTCATTTTTGCCTATCATATCATATGAATTAAAAGAATAATCAATGTCAATCTGATTAAGTGTAACAATTACAGGTTCAAGAAAAAATTTGATTGGTTGGAATTTTTCTGTCTCCAGTAATACAAAGTGTTCATGTGAATTCAATTGAATAGTTCCAAAATTATCAAGATTAAGTATTGGTTCATTATTCATTCCATGCCCAACCATAGAAAATATAAGAACTGAATAATTTTTGTTTAGAAAATGTTGAATGATCCTACGATCCTCCTCAAATGAATGATTATCAAAATTTACTGAGGATTGACTATCATCACCTTGATGATATATTATTAATTTATTATTAGAGTCATTTGCAAGAAACAAATAAGAAATAGAATTCATACCGTGTTCCATCTCTACAGTAAATGAATCAATTCTTTCTAGATTTTTGAGATTAGATAGTTCATCAATAATATCAATATTATAATCTACAGGTAAAGTTGAAGGTAAATCATCATCAGACCAGATATATTCAATTAATATTTTTTTCTTAGTTAAAATTTCATCAGAATTTTCAAATAAAATTAATCTATCAATTTGTGAAAAATCTTGATGTATTTGTATTCTAGGAGATGATTCAGATTGAGGAATTATAGAATTTTTAATATCACTAACTATCTCAAATGGAAAAAAATTATAATGACCAACTAAAATCCCATATGAAAAAAATAAGATAGCGACTGAGCTAATTAAAATTAAAGTTTTTTTTTTCAATTTATTTTTCTTGTGTTTCAGTTCTAAGATATTTTAAATCAAGTTTATTTTTCATGGTTCTTTCATCAATGAATGTTTCAAGTTCATTTTGTAATGTTTTAAGTTTTTGTACTTCATCTGAACTTAATTTTTCATCAGAAACAAGTTTTGTTGTTAATTGGATTAAATTGAGATTAATTTTTAGAATTAACTCAGAGTTTACTAAAGTTCTAGCTCGATATGGGTCTACTTCATAATTAATATCAATTTCAGCTTTTCTTGCACCAGATTTTTTCCAATGAACATATCCAATAAGAATTAACAATGGAATTGCCGTGACTGAAAGAATTACAACATAATGAAGAAAACTTGGAAAAATTGATTGTAAAATTGGATAATTTTCTATTGCAAGAAAATATGTAACAGTTAATGTGTTTATAGCAGCAAATATGAAGGCAAAATAAAGGCTCCATCCATTCCTGAAATAATACCAGGCTCGAAATATGAGATCACTTGGATTCATATTTTTTCAGAAGAGATCAGGTATATCAATTTCACTAGTGATTAATTGTAATAATCAGGCTTATTTTTTTACAGAGATTAAACACATACTTTTGTGTGGTTTAAATTTAATACCAGTTTTTTTGAAAATGATTGAATTGAGATTATTAATTGCTTATGGAAGTTTAGGCAAATTATTTCATTTGAAAGAATTTGCAGATGAACTGGAAAAACAAAATGTTCATGTTAAATTAGTTAAAGATACAGATTATAGTAGAGGATTTCCAAGCAAAAAAATTTCGGAGTGGTTCAATGGAGATAAAAAATTCAAAGAATTAATTAATGATTTTAAACCAGATGTAATTTTTACAGATCGTCAAACACATTTTGCACTACATTCAATCAAAGCTAAGATTCCAACATTTATTTTACTTCGTGGTCATTATTGGCAAGAACATTTTTGGGCCATGAAAACACTTGGAAATAATTTAAAAAAACGGATTCCGATATGGTTTAGAAATAGAATAGCAAATAAAGTATTTGAAGAAGCTACTGCAATATTTCCAATTTGTCATTATTTAGAAAATGTTGTAAGAGAATTTCATCCTAATCAAAATACAGGAGTGTTTTTAGAGGGAATTAATTCTGAACGTTGGTATCATACAGAAAAAATGGAATTGAAACATCCTTGTGTTGGATTAGTGCAAGATGCAAATTGGTGGGGGAAAACAAAAGAGCTTTTAGTGTTAGAGAAAGTTCTTGAAAAAATGCCTGAAGTAAATTTTTATTGGGCAGGAGACGGATATTATCGTAAAAAAATTACAGACCGATTAGAAAAATTTGATAATTTTAAATGGTTAGGTAGATTAGAGTATCCTGATCAAATTAGAAAATTTTTAGAAGGAATTGATGTATATGCACTAATTACAGGAATGGATCTTGCTCCACTAACATTAAAAGAAGCACAATTAATGGAGAAAGCAGTTATTGCAACAGATGTTGGTGGCGATAAAGAAATGATGGTGGATGGTAAAACTGGATTTCTAGTTAAAGAAGGGGATTCTGAAGATATAATAAAAAAATTATCAGTATTGTTAGAAAATGAACAAATGAGAATGGAAATGGGTAAAGAAGGTAAAAAATTTATCAATGATCAATTTAATTGGGAACTTGTAGCAAAAAACTTTCTAGTAATTATGAAACCAATGTTAAATGATTGATTTGTTTATTTTGTATATTTTTTATGAATAGATTTAGAGTTTTTGACTTTTTTTGAATATTTTTGGTTGATTGATTTAATTAGATTGAGAGTTTGGTTTTGCATAAGATCTAAATTTGGTATGACACAATGACCCCCAATAAAACCAGGGAACATTTTTGGTCTATTTCCCAATATTTTATGAATTTCATCAGAGAATTCCCACATCTCATCATAATCAACATTATGTTGAATTGCAATTGTATTAGTTAATTGTGCATAATTAATCAACCAACCAAGATAAGACGTGTCACAAAGAATTTTTGCTAATTCAAGAGTTTCAGGTTTTGACATTCTTTGAGTTTTTATTCCACATTTCTTCATAGTTTTACGATATTGTGTAACAGCTAATTCTTTTTTTGGTGCAGTTTTAGATATTGCAAAAAATTTTGTATATCTTTGAAGATCCTTTAACATTCTTTTATGAACACCTCGAGTTGCACTAAAAATAATTGGTATTTTTAATTTTTTTTGTATTTGTTCAGTAGTTCCAGGAGTTATAGTACTATGTATTACAATATACTCTGGTAGAAATTTGTCATGTAACTCTATTACATTATATTTGAAGTTTTTAGTTACAGGGATAGCAATATGCAAAAAACGAGTTTTGAATGGTTCAAGTTTTTTGAATTTTTTTTCATTCATTAATTTTTTATCTAAATCATAACCTACTGCAGATTCCTTTTTTGAAATTAATTTTAGAATAGGTAATCCAATTTCACCTAATCCAGCAACAATATCTTTTTTCATTATTTTATTCATGTTAGATCCTAAATTAATCTAGTGTAGTATTACTGTCCATTTCCTTTGTGATAAATAATCTATACCAAATTTCGAATGCCAATATACCAAAAAATTTATTCACATATTTTACGTCTAATTCTGAGGAATCGATGTATTTTCTAATCCAAGATTCGTTTATCCAACCATCTTTTACAACCCTAGAGTCATCTAGAAATTTTTTGCATAAATTATAACCATATGTTTTCCATAAATTGATTGGATTAACATTAAATCCTAATTTTTGTTTTCCAATCAGTAAATCATGTCCATTTTGTTTTAGTATAGCTCGAAGAGGTAATTTTCCTAAATCACTTGTTTCATCATATTTTTGAGATTTTTTTATGTGTGGTGCCATTGAAAGTAATTCATCATTCAATAATGGAGTTAGTAATTCCATATCAAAACTTTTGATTATACTACTATTGATTGGATTAAAATTATACAGTAATTTTCCATTGTAATCTGCTAAAAATACTTGTTCTAATCTAGATAAATTATTGGTAAAATGTGGTAATAATAATTCATGAATTGATTTCCAAGAAAACTGTGATTTTTTATTAAAGATTTTTTTCTGATCAGGTACTCTATCTCTTTCATGACATTGCAAATATGCAGTTACCTTATCTAATGGACTAGAAGTTTCAGATGTTAGTGATAAAAATTTTTTATATCGGAATGTGTAACCACCAAAAAGTTCATCACCTCCATCACCAGAAATTAAGATTTTAGATAGAGTTTGAGATTTTTTTACAACATAATACCAATGTAAATCCCAAAATGGCATTTTGATCATACTAATAGCCTTAGGAAGTTCAGAAAGGTAATTTTTAATTTCAATTATATGATGTTCTGCATCAAATTTTTCAGCAATTTTTGCAGCATCTAAAGTTTCATCAACACTATCCGCAAATTTTATTGAAATAGCTTGAACATTGACATCAGGATTGATTTTTCTAATTAATGATAAGACTAAAGTTGAATCTACTCCACCGCTCAAAGCAATTGATACTTTATCACCTTGAAAATTTTTTAATTTTTCTTTTATAGAATTAGTGATTGAATTTTCAATTGTTTGAACATTTTTTAAGTCAACAGTTGGTTTGAAATCATTCCAAGTTTTTATTGGCAGATTGGGTTTGAGATTTGGATCATATCTTAATGTTAGAATATTTACTAATGACGAAGAATTTACTATAGAATTATTATTGTCCACGTCCAAGTCCTCTAAAAATTAGATTTTCTTGTTTCGCATATAATGGATCAATTATTCCTCTTGTATCTATTAGAATTGGATGTTTCATTTTATTGAATAGAGAAATTTCTAATTTTTTAAATTCATCGTGTGCGGTTACAATAATTGCTGCATCAACTTTTGATATAATATCTTCGATATTTTTTTCAACAGTAATTCCAAAAACTTTAGTTGAAATAAAATATGGATCATAGATATGCACAATAACACCTCTGTCTTGTAATTTTTTAATAATTTCTTCAGCAGGTGTTAATTGAATATCTTTTACATTAGGCTTGTATGAAACACCAAGTATTAGGATCTCACTTTCATCTATCGACTCATTTGTTTCATTAAATGCATCCATAGTTAATTTAATTACATGATCCGGCATTTTTTCATTAATTTTTCTACCTGATTCAATAATACTTAGATTTGTTCCAGTACGTCGTGCAGTATTTAGTAATTGATATGAGTTTATTGGAAGACAAGGACCACCAACCCCAGCACCAGGATAATGTACTTGAAAATTATATTTTTTCTTAGCAGCTTCTAAAACTTTGTTTGTATCAATTCCTAGTTTTTCAAACATCAAAGACAATTCACTGACAAATGCTATATTGATATCACGAAATACATTAGTTGTTAGTTTTACAGCATTTGCAGTTTTACAATTTGGCATTTCAACAAGTTCAACTGAAAAAACGAAATGATAGATTGATTTAATAATTTTTGTAATATTAGAATTTATTCCACCAACCAATCGTGGAAGATTTGTAAAATCATGTAAGATTTCCCCAGGGTTAGCATTTTCAGGACATACACCAATAAAGAAATTTTTTTGTACATCTAATTTTCCTGATTTTGATATAATTGGTACCATTTCATCTTCTATAAAACCAGGTTCAATAGTACTTTCAACTATCACCAAAGAATTTGGAGATAATATTTCAGATAGTTTAGAACCAACATTCCTTAATGCAGAATAATCTGGAATGTTATTTTTATCCATAGGAGTAGGTAATGACAAAAGTATCAAATCTGAGTCTGGGACAGCATCTTCAATTTTTGTTGTTGCAGAAAATTTTTTATTTTTTATTACATCATTGAATATTTCTTCGTATCCAGGTTCATCTTTTAGTGGAAATTTACCAGAGTTAACATTTTCAACTAGATTTTCATTTATATCAACTCCAATAGTTTCTAATCCAGATTTTGCAAAAGATAACGCAGTAGGTAAACCAATTCTACCTATACCAATCACACAAACTCGAAGAGTCTTTTTGGTTATAGATTTCAAAACATCTTCAGGATTATTCATATTAATTTTCATATTTGACATGGATATCACAGATGCTTGTATTTTGAACCTATTTTTACCTATTATAATTTTGTAATGATAGCTTTCATTCCAAAATTTTAAAAACTTAATGATAAGAC
>Ga0315316_10000319_pt1 | contig 31090 bp, 33 predicted proteins | sample M160m3416metaG_FD_203702 | JGI IMG/M metagenome (GOLD analysis project Ga0315316, IMG submission 203702) | Ammonia-oxidizing marine archaeal communities from Monterey Bay, California, United States - M1 60m 3416 | ecosystem: Environmental > Aquatic > Marine > Intertidal zone | place: USA... | reverse complement strand
AAGGATTTATTTGCTCTTTCATTCCATTAAGTCAATCTGGCGGAGATCTATTTTTAATGTTATATGCAAAAGGTGAACTTGAAACAGGAATTCATGAATTTGATATTAAAACTCGTTCAGTTACTAAGGTTGAAGCAATTGAACGTGCAGATAAAACATATTTTATTGTAATGACTCCTAAACGAAACACAATTGCAGATAAAGCAATTGAAAATTTATAATCTAATTTCTTTTTTTAAATCTACCCAATTTGATTAATCCAATTAAAATACACAAAATACTAATTGCCATTCCAATTATTCCGAACAAATAATGTCCCATCACAAAACCTGCAATTACTGTAATTACAAATAATGCCGATCCAAAAACAAATGAAATAATCACCACAAGTAAATTTGCTTTATCTAATTCCATGAGAAAACTTCTAGAGTTTTTTGGTTATCATTTTTGGTGCAGAGACTGATCTACTTCTAGAGTATTTCTCTATAATCTCATCTGGTGTTCTACCATTGAAAAGATCTTTACATAATCCTCTTAGATATCTCATAATTGCCCATGTACCTGCTTTGAGTATTCCATACATGAAAATTTTCATTGGTGGACCATACGTTTTGTTTCTAAGAATTATAGGAATAATGTCATTAATTACACGTAGATTATTTTCCCAACATCTCCAAAATAGTGTAAATTGTGCTTCATTCAAGTTTCCAAAGTGCATTGAATTTTTCTCGCTGAAGTCTTGATATAGAAGTGGTGCCACTAATCCTCTAAAGTTCATTGTTCTAAAGTCATTCATCATATCAATTGTAAATTGACTGTCATCTGGTGTCTCATCTGGCCATCCAATAATTATTGTTGCAGCTGGGAACCAATGATTATCGTTTAGAATTTTTGCCCCTTCTCTAACAACACTTCCCCATTCTTCAGTAGCAAATGGTCTTGTTTTAACACCTAGATGTTTTTTAACCATTGAAGGTGATACTGTTTCAATACCTAGATTTGTTGCTAGCCATCTACCTGTCTCATGTTGCCTGTTGACATCTGCAATATTCCTCATTAATTGAGGATCTGCAGCAACAGCTGAAAATGTCATATGTGTTGTACCGATAAAGTTTGCACCCATGCTTTTGAGGCCTTTCCACAAATCTGTGATTTCATCTCTGTTTGGAATGAAATCTTTATTGTCACATCCGTAAAGTAACATTTCATCTGAATGAAGCCAAACTGAGTCAAATCCATAATCTAAGTTAATTTTTGCTTCTCTCTGTAATCGCTCTATTGATAGATCTTTTTTAGAACGTTTGTTAACATCACAAAAGTCACATCCTCTTCCACAACCCCTCATTGCTTCAATGAGTGAGTTTACAGTTGGTTTTGTAATTTCTGGAATATTTTGAATATTTTTAACAAAACAATGCATCAATTCTGGAGCATCTCCTTTCTCTAAATCATGGAACAAATCTAATGCAAGCTCATCTGCCTCCCCTACAACCACTGTATCAATTCCGTGTACTCTCATTCTATCTGATTTTGCTAATTCCCATGCACCATTTCCTCCTACCACAACTTTGAAATCATATTTCTTTTTTAATTGAATAATCTCTGCACACATTTTTTTAAACTTCATTGCAACATATGATAATTTTTCTGGTGCCATAGTTGTTGTAACTGGAGCCATTCCTAAAGGATCCATTACATTTATTCCAACAATTTTAGTATCTGGTCCTATTGATTTTGATAGATGCTCTGGATTTGCAACAAGGATATCTTTTTTATCATAACCTTGATGTAATGCACTTTCAACTCTTCTTAATCCAACTTGAGCAACTTTTGCTTCACCTGTAATTGGATCAGTTTCAACTGGTGGACAAAATACTTTATCAAAAACCCATTCTGGTAGAACTTCATATGGACCACATGCTATGAATCCATAAAGGAAATTTCCTCTATAATTTGTCATTAAACTTCTATCTGCTGTTAATACTATTCTTTTGCCTGACAACTCTAACTTTTTTCTTTATCTATGATATATATCGTTTACGAGATTTGCCAAGACCAATCTATGTGTTTACTATTTTTTATTGATTTGATTTACAATTTTTGCTGCTGCTGCGCCAGCTCCAATTCCATTATCAATATTCACCACAGTTAGCCCTAGTGAACAACTTTGTAACATTGCAGCAAGAGCTGCAACTCCTTTTTCACCATAACCATATCCAATTGATGTTGGAACACCTATTATTGGAACATTCACTGTTGAAGAAACCACTGATGCTAGTGCGCCTTCCATTCCAGCTACAACTATTATTGCATCTACTCCAGATCTAACAAATTTTTTCAAAACTGGAAAAATCCTATGTAATCCTGCGATTCCTACATCATAACTGGTTATGCAATTACAGCTCATGGATTCGCACATTAATCTTGATTCTTCGGCTATTCCAATATCTGATGTTCCTGCAGTAATAATTCCAACCTTGCCATTTGTTTTCTTTATTGGTTTTTTGTAAACCAAAATTGTTGTACAATTTTGTCCAGTACTAACTTTGAAATCATTTTTTTTACAATAATTACAAATATCTTGAAAATTCTTTTTTGGAATTCTTGAAACTACTATTGAGTTTGTTTTTTTCAATACATTTTTAATAATTTTTTTTACCTCTGAATTTTCTTTTCTTTCAGCAAATATTACCTCTGGAATTCCTTTTCTTATTTCTCTACCAAGATCTATTTTAGCAAAATTTTCGATTTCTTCTATTGAATATAGTGATAGTTGTTTCTTTGCTTCATTTACAGATAATTTCCCATTTTTTACTAAATCTAAAATATCTGACACATTCATGGTATTCTAAAACTGACTTGTCTTAAAAAATTACTTAAAATTCCACACCTGATAATGCATTTTTTACACTATCGATGCCTTTGTTGAACCACTCTTTTTCTTCATCGTTTAATTCTAATTCAATAATTTTCTCAACTCCGTTCTTTCCAATAACTGCAGGAACTCCTATTGAAACATCTTTTTGTCCGTATTCTCCATCTAAACTAGTTGATACTGGAATAACCTGTTTTTTGTCTTGCATGACTGATTCTATCATAGATGATATGGCATTTCCGGGTGCATGAACAGTTGCTCCTTTTAGTTTGATAACTTCAGCTGCAACATTTTTTGTTGCAATAAAAATTTCATCGAGTTTTTCTTTTGCAAGTATTGTTGGTAATGGAATTCCTGATACTGTTGCAAATCTTGTTAATGGTAACATATTTTCACCATGTTCTCCAATTACCAATGCCTTTGTAGATTCACGTGAATACCCTGTTGCTTCATGTATGAATTGTTTGAATCTTGACAAGTCTAACATTCCACCCATTCCAAAAACTCTACTTCTATCAAATCCTGAAGTTTTGTATGCAATTTGTGCCATTGGGTCGAGCGGATTTGTTACTGGAATTATCATTGCATCATCTGCAAATTTCTTAATGTTGCCTACTACGTCTTTTACAACTCCTGCATTAATTTTTAATAAATCCATTCTTGTCATACCTGGTTTTCTTCCAGCACCTGCAACTACCACAACAATTTTTGAGCCTTTCATATCTTCATAATTGTTTGAACCTTTTACATTAACATCAATTCCTTGTTCAGATAACATATGGTTCAGATCCATTGCTTCTCCTTGCGGTAAACCTTCTGCTATATCTAAGAGTAATATTTCATCATCTAATCGTCTTAATGCTGAAAATAGTGCTGCATCTCCTCCAACTTTACCTGCACCAATTATTGTAATCATGACTGGATTTTCAAATATTGAATAATTAAATCTATGGCGAATAGAATTTTGCAAACAGATTTTTATGCATTTTCATCATTTTATCGACATGGTGCTTTTCATTGATTGCCAAGTTGCTGGTATTTCTGGTGATATGATATTATCATCACTAATAGATCTTGGCGCAGATAAATCTAAAATTATTGATGGAGTAAAAGAATCTGCAAGTCTCTTTCAAGGCTCAACAATCAAAAAATTAGATTTCATCAAAGTACAAAAGAATGGTAAATCTGCTACCCAATTAGTTTTAGAAATTTATGAAGATACACATGAACGAAAAGGAATTGAAATTAAAAATTGTATTCAAACCGCTTCTAAAAAACTTGGACTATCAAACTCTGCAAAAGAATTTACAGAAAATTCCATTAACACCCTTATTAATGCAGAATCTATTGTTCACGGAGAACCTGAATCATCTGTCCATTTCCATGAAGCATCGAGCATTGATACCGTAGTTGACATAATTGGAACCGCGATTGCATTAGATGATCTTAATCTTTTCCACGAAGAAATTTTTTGTTCACATGTTGCAATAGGTGGAGGAACGGTATCATTTTCTCATGGAACCGCTTCTAATCCAGCTTATGCGATAACTGAAATTTTTAAAAATTCCAACATAATTCTTACAGGAGGTCCTGTAAGTGAAGAATTGACAACACCTACTGGTGCAAGTATTTTGGTAAATCTAGTCTCTTCATGTAAAGAATTCTTTGTTGATATGAGTATAGATTCAGTTGGATATGGTTCTGGAACAAAGGAATTTGATAGTTTTGCTAATGTATTAAAAATAATTCAAGGAAAATCAAATGAAACTCTTGATAAAGACACTGTAAAAATACTTGAAACAAATCTCGATGATGTTTCTGGAGAAGTCATTGCAAATACAATAGAAAAATTAATGGAAAATGGAGCAAAAGATGTTACTGTAGCACATGCAATCACAAAAAAAGGAAGGCCAACTCAACTAGTTTCTGTAATATGTGACTCACAAAATGCAAATTCATTACTAAAAATCTTGATTAATGAAACAAGAACATTAGGTGTTAGAATTAGAACTTCAGAACGATATGTTGTTCCAAGAAAAATTCTTGAATCTGAAGTTACACTTGAAAATCAGAATTTCACTATACATTACAAAATTTCAGATTCAGAACATTTCAAACTAGAATTTGAGGATGTAAAATCTATCTCAAATGCATTAAATATCTCATTTAATAAAACAGAAGAATTACTAAAAGAACAGATCAAGAAAAAAAATGACTAATTTAGAAAAACTACTCAATTGGTTTAAAGATAAAGAGAGAGTTTTGGTTTCTTTATCGGGAGGTGTAGATAGTGCTCTTGTTGCATATGCTGCAAATGAAAAATTAGGAATAAATGCAATTGCAGTAACTGCTGACTACAAAACACTGTCTTCTGAAGAATTAGACTCTGCAAAAACAATGGCGCGCGAGATTGGAATTAAACATAAAATTATTGAATATAGTGAATTAGATAATGAAGATTTTGTGAAGAATGATGAGAAAAGATGTTTTTACTGTCGAGATGAATTATCCCATAAATTGTTAGAGTTAGCATCTTCTCTTGAAATAAAAATAATAGTGGATGGAACTCAAAGTGATGATATTGGGGATTATCGACCTGGAATAGATGCGTTACATGGAAATGGAATCCGTAGTCCATTGTTAGAAACTAAATTTACAAAGGAACTTGTAAGAAAAACTGCCAAATCTGTAGATCTATCTATATTTGATAAACCATCTAACTCATGTCTTGCTTCAAGAATACCTTGGGGACAAAGAGTTACTGCAGAAAAACTTGCTAGAATTGAAATAGGTGAAAAGATCATCAAACAAAAAACTGGAATTCAACAAGTTCGTGTAAGAGATATTGATGGAACTGCAAGAATAGAGGTTGAATCTGATCAAATTCATCTATTCAATGATGATATTATTAAGAATGAAATATTTGCAAAATTACAAATGATTGGATTTTCTAAAGTCAAAATTGATCCTGATGGATATTTTTCTGGAAAATTAAATGTGTTATATTAGATTCTTGGCATAATGCTTAATCTTGATTTTGCAGATACTGCAATTATTGAAACAATTGCTACTGCAAGAACAATCATGGCTATTGCGCCAAATTCTGGAACAACATGTGTGCCTACAATCTTCACTTTGACATCATCCTTTTTGATTGGTATACTGATCTCACGATAACTATCATTTTTGTCTATTTTTTTGTATTCTGTTTGTATTGGAATTACAGAGTTATCTTTTTCATATATCAATACTATAAAATCAATATCTTGTTCTGTATTTGTTAGTGAATCTATATTGTCTCTTAATAATTTAAGATCCAAAACGCCATCTGATTTATTTTTTATATTAATAACTAACGATAAATCTCCCTGACTGAGTTCCATATTTGTGACCTCTCCACCTTTCATGGTATAAAATACATCAAATGTACCTGAATTTGGAATCTTAACCTCATAAATCGATGCATATTCTCCAGATGTTATTTTGAAAAATTCTACTATTTTTTCTATTGATGTTTCACCATATGTTGCTCTGATTAATATCTCTCCTTCATTTTTCCATAAAGGTCCACCTGCTGTTATAGTATCTGTATATTTTCCATCTTGTGAAACCTTGACCTGTGATATACCAATTTGATTTTTTTCTGAAAATACTTGCAATGAAACTTCTAATCCCATTATGACTTGGTTAATTTTGCCAGAAATTGTTATGATGTCTCCTTCTACATATGCTATCTTATCGGTTGTTAGTGAAAATTTCTTTGCATCTTGTGCAAATGCTCCAGGTGTCATTAGAGTAAATAAGACTAAAACAAAAAATGCAATCTTTAACATCACTCACAAATGAATACTATTGTATATTTCTCTTACTAAAATAAAAAAGGAAAAAAGATGGTAGAATTAGATTCTTGGCATAATGCTTAATCTTGATTTTGCAGATACTGCAATTATTGAAACAATTGCTACTGCAAGAACAATCATGGCTATTGTGCCAAATTCTGGAACAACATGTGTGCCTACAATCTCAATATCAGTAGCGTCTGCATCAAATGGAATAGTTACTCTATTTCCATTTTGTTCTGCATCATCACTTTCTTCACCGTTTACTAGAACGAAGAATGTACCATCGTTAAATGGTGTGATGATATCATCTGGAAGTGTTATAGTTAATTCACTGCCATCTTCAGCATCATGAATTCTGATTAGTAGAGAATCATCATTTGTTGATGTAATACTTTCTACGCTTCCTCCACTGATATTATAGTTGAGTTCGTTGGTTAAGTCAGCTGCTTCATGTCCAGAATGATCATCTGTATGAGTTGCAACAGTTGCTTCTCTAACTGCACCACCTTCCAAGGTGACATAAACTACATCGTTGATACCTGCATCACCGTATGTTGCTTTAATTTTGTATTCGCCGTCATATTTCATCAAAGGACTTGCAGTGTTAATACTGAATGAGAAACTTCCATCAGAAGAAGGAGTAATTTGTTCTATTGTTACTACTCCTGTTTGACCTGAGACAACTAATGTAACAGGTGTTCCAACTCGCATATCTCCAATTTGACCATCTACAATAATTGTAGATGCATGATCAAATGTATCACCATCGACCTCTATATCTAGAGGTGCTGTTCCTGCAAAAGCCTGTGAAGCGGCTCCCATACTTCCTACTGCCATAACGGCCATCAAAAGTACGATAGATTGAACGTTCATCTTAAAAATTATCTTTTATGATGATTATTTATGTATATTCGAACTTTTATATCTGAACTATAACTTTGGATAGAAAATTTGCTTATTTTTTGCTGAAATTATAATGATTGTTCCAATTGCTGCTATCAAAACTAATGCTGCTACAGTTCCAAATTCTGGAATAACATATGTGCCTACAATCTCAATTTCTTGAGATCCGTGAGAAAATGGAATTACAAAACTCCAATTTTCTATGTTAGATGTTGCTTCGTGTACTGTTTCAACTCCGTCTACTAATACAAAGAATCCTTCTTCATCAGTGTCTATGACATCTTTTGGCAATGTAATTCGTAATTCACCATCACTATACGTCTCGATTACAATAATCAATGATTTCATTTCAAAATCTGGAGTTATTTGAATAATCTTTGCTCCTGTTAAATTATAGCCTAACTCGAAATCCTCAAACAAAACTGTTTCCAAGTTATCTTCTAGTTCATTCGGTCCTTCTGATTTTGTATCTCTCTCTTCTGCAACTCCTGCAGAAATCATTCCGCCGTATTGAAATTGTGTTGTTGCAGGTTCACTTGCATAATAATTTGCAATAATTGTATAAGTCCCATCTCTTTCCCATAAGCCACCTATTGATGTAGAAATTTGTCCACTAAAAGTTCCATCATTGTTTACTACTAACTCATCAATTGTAATTAAATTATTTATTGGATTGAAAATTCTTAAAGTAACTTTGAAATCTGAAACCCTGCTTTCAACCAAACCTGTAACTTCGATAGGTTCTCCTGCAGCATAGGATTCCTTCATAGTAGTAATAGTCATTAATTGATTTTCTTGTGCAAACGTCTCAGATCCCAAAAATGGTAATAAAATTAAACTCATTAAAATGAATATAGAAATCTGTCTTGATCTCAACAACTTCTCAGTAATTAAATCATATTTAACCAGTTTGTGTAAAAAAAACCAGTTAGAAAAGAAACATTTTGAAATTTCTAGGAAATTTCTAATTAAATATATATTGCGCTCATAGAGAATTTGTTCAGTTTGTATCAAGATTTCTTTTCTATAACTAGTGTTATGCATGGGGGATTGAACTAATGGCTACCAAGAAAAATCCAATTTTAGTACCAGATCACATTTATGTACCAAAACACGAAATCATGAGAAAAAACGATGCTCAAAAAGTTTTAGACGAATTCAATTGTAAGCCGACCGAATTACCATTAATTTTTGTAACCGATCCTGCAATTCTTGGACTTGGAGTTAAACCTGGTGACATGATAAAAATAACAAGAAAAAGTGGAACTGCTGGCGAAAGTATCTATTATCGATATGTGGTGGAAATATAATGGCAGAAAATTATACTCAACGTTGGCCCATCATTCAAGATATACTTGCAAGAGAAGGAATAGCAAGACAACACCTTACTTCATTTGATGAATTTTTAGATCATGGATTACAAAGTATAATTCAAGAAGTAGGCCAAATTGAAATTGAAAATGCAGAATATCCTTACAAAATTCAATTAGGTAAAATCAAACTTCAACAACCGCGAATGATGGAATTAGACGGTTCAATCACACATGTAACTCCAGCTGAAGCACGATTACGAAATATTTCTTATGTTGCACCAATAATGATGGAAGCAAGTGTTGTAGAAGATGGTAAAACTCTTGAAACACGTTTTGTTCATATAGGTGACATGCCAGTGATGGTAAAGTCTCATGCATGTATTCTAAATACATTTACTGATCAAAAATTAATTGATCATCAAGAAGATCCAAAAGATCCTGGCGGATATTTTATCATAAATGGTTCTGAAAGAGTTGTAGTTGGATTAGAAGATCTTTCATATAACAAAATTATTGTTGATGCAGAAAAAGTTGGTGGAAAAATAGTTCACAAAGCAAAAGTTTACTCTTCAATCATTGGATATCGTGCAAAATTAGAACTCATCATGAAAGATGATGGAATGATTGTTGCAAAAATTCCTGGTTCACCTGTTGACATTCCAGTTGTAACTCTAATGCGTGCACTAGGATTAGAATCAGACAAAGACATTGCCGGTGCAGTTTCACTTGTTGATGAAATACAAGATCATTTGGAAGCTTCATTTGAAAAAGCAGGTGATGTTCCAGCTTCAAAAGATGCAATTGTCTACATTAGTAAACGAATTGCACCTGGAATGTTGGAAGAATTTCAAATTAAACGTGCTGAAACACTTCTTGATTGGGGTCTATTACCACATTTAGGGAAACATCCTGAAAATAGAAAAGAAAAGGCTCATTTTATGGGTGAAGCAGCTTGTAAATTATTAGAACTAAAGTTAGGGTGGATTGAACCAGACGACAAAGATCATTATGGTAATAAAGTAATCAAGTTTGCAGGTCAAATGCTTGCTGACTTGTTTAGAACTGCATTTCGTAATCTAGTTCGTGATATGAAATATCAGTTAGAGCGTTCAGGTCAAAAACGTGGAATTAATGCAGTTGCTGCAGCTGTTAGACCTGGAATTGTATCTGATAAATTGAATAATGCAATTGCTACTGGAAATTGGGGACGTGGTCGTGTAGGTGTAACCCAATTACTTGATAGAACTAATTATCTTTCTACTATTAGTCATCTGAGACGAGTACAATCTCCTTTAAGTAGAACTCAACCAAATTTTGAGGCAAGAGATCTACACTCAACACACTTTGGTAGAATTTGTCCAAGTGAAACTCCGGAAGGTTCCAATTGTGGACTGGTAAAGAATTTAGCATTATCCGCAATTATCTCTCAAAATGTTCCATCGGAAGAGATTGTTGAAAAACTATTTGATATTGGTGTATCTGATTTAGTATCTACTCCAAATGATATTAAAAAAGATGGTACTAGAATATTTGTTGACGGAAAATTAATTGGATTTCATAAAGATGGTGCAAATCTAGTTGAACAAATGCGTGAACTAAGAAGAACTTCAAAAATTCATCCACATGTTGGAATTTCTATACATGAACCTGAAGAAGATGGTGCTACAAGTAGACTTTACATAAACTGTAATGCTGGTCGTGTATTAAGACCACTAGTTATTATAAAAAATGGTAAAAATCTATTATCGCAAGATATTCTTGAAAAAATCTCCAAAAAATTAATCTCTTGGAATGATCTTGTTAGAATGGGTGTAATTGAACTACTTGATGCAAACGAAGAAGAAAATTGTTATGTTACATTTGATGATAAGAATACAAAAAAATTTACCCATATGGAAATATTTCCGTCTGCAATTCTTGGTGCAGGTGCATCAATAATTCCTTATCCTGAACATAATCAATCTCCAAGGAATACTTACGAATCTGCAATGGCAAAACAAAGCCTTGGATTTTCCACACCTATGATGAATACTAGTACTTATGTTCGCCAACATTTTATGTTATACCCACAAGGTCCAATTGTCTCAACACGTGCAATGAACTTACTTGGAATGGAAGAACGACCAGCTGGAGTAAATTGTACTGTTGCTGTATTGCCGTTTGATGGTTATAATATTGAAGATGCAATTGTATTGAATCGTTCATCAGTAGATAGAGGATTATTCAGAACTTTCTTCTATAGAATTTATGATACAGAAGCTAAACAATATCCTGGTGGAATGAGAGATAACTTTGAAATTCCTAATGCAGATGACAATGTTCGAGGTTTCAAAGGTGAAAAAGCTTACAGAATGCTAGAAGATGATGGAATTGTAGCAACAGAATCTGGTGTTGAAGGTGGAGATATTTTGATTGGTAAAACAAGTCCTCCAAGATTTATGGAAGAGTATAAAGAATTTGAAACAAGTGGTCCGTACAGACGTGATACATCAGTTGGTGTCAGACCTTCTGAACACGGAGTTGTTGATACTGTAGTAATGACTCAATCAAATGAAGGTGGTAAAATGTACAAGATTCGTGTGCGTGATATGAGAATTCCAGAAATTGGTGATAAATTTGCTTCAAGACATGGACAAAAAGGTGTACTTGGAATTTTAGCAAAACAAGAAGATTTACCATACACTGAACAAGGAATTCAACCTGATGTTCTGATTAATCCACATGCATTCCCATCTAGAATGACTGTAGGAATGATGATGGAATCTGTATGTGGAAAAGCTGCAGCTCTCAGAGGAAAACAGTTTGATGGCTCTGCATTTGTTGGAGAGAAAATGGATGTTGTAAAAGAAATTCTTGATAAAGAAGGTTTCAAGTATTCAGGTAAAGAAAAAATGTATGATGGTCGAACTGGTAAATCCTTTGAAGTAGAGACATTTATCGGCGTTGTATATTATCAAAAACTACATCATATGGTCGCAGATAAAATACATGCTAGGGCAAGGGGCCAAGTTCAAATGCTCACAAAACAACCGACTGAAGGACGTGCACGTGGCGGTGGTTTAAGATTTGGTGAAATGGAACGTGATTGTTTAATTGCATATGGTGCATCAATGCTACTAAAGGATAGATTACTTGATGAATCTGATAAAACTGATATTTTATTATGTGAAAAATGTGGTTTGACTGGTTATCATGATGCAAGAAAAAGAAAATTTGTTTGCGCTCAATGTGGTGAAAATGCACCAATTTCCTCAGTTTCTGTTGCTTATGCTTTCAAATTACTTTTACAAGAAATTCTCAGTCTTAACATTGCACCAAGATTGAAACTAAAGGAGAGAGTATAATGTCGGCTACATCTACGAAATCAATTGAAGGAATTACATTTGCAGTTTGGTCTCCTCAAGAAATTAGAAAATATTCTGTTGTTGAAATCACCCAACCTGAGACATATGATGAAGATGGTATGGCTGTACAAGGGGGGTTAATGGATGGTAGATTAGGTGTCCTAGAACCTGGTCAAAAATGTCTTACTGATGGTAATACTGCTGCTAGAAGTCCTGGACATTTTGGTCATATTGAATTGGCAGAACCTGTTTTACATATTGCATTTGTTGATAATATTTACAAATTATTACAATCTACATGTCGTACTTGTGGACGAATCAAGATGTCACCTGATGATATCAAAGAATTCTCAAAAATTAAAGAACGTCAAGCATCCTATACAGTCTTATCCCGAAAAAGAATTCCAGATCAAATTCAAGAAAAGGCAAAAAAACAAAAAGATTGTCCTCATTGTGGAAAATCACAATATGAATTAATTTTTACAAAACCAACGACCTTTGTTGAAAAAACTGAAATTGGAGAAAATAGATTACTTCCAATCACAATTCGAGAAAGATTATCGACAATTCTTGATGCAGATCTTTCATTATTGGGATATGATCCAAAAACAGCACGTCCAGAATGGTTTGTTTTACAAGCATTACCTGTACCTCCTGTAACTGTAAGACCTTCAATTATTCTAGAAACTGGAATTCGTTCTGAAGATGATCTTACTCATAAATTAGTTGATATAATTCGTGTTAATCAAAGACTAAAAGAAAGTAAAGAAGCTGGAACTCCTCCATTAATTGTACAGGACTTGGTAGATCTATTGCAATACCATGTAACAACCTACTTTGATAATGAAGTTAGTGGTATTCCACAAGCACATCATCGTTCTGGACGTCCACTCAAAACCCTAACACAAAGACTGAAAGGTAAAGAAGGAAGATTTAGGGGATCATTATCTGGAAAACGTGTAGATTTCTCAAGCAGAACTGTCATATCTCCAGATCCAAACCTAGACTTATCTGAAGTTGGTGTACCTGAAACTGTTGCTAAGAAATTAACAATTCCTGAAATCGTAACTGATTGGAATATTGAAAAATTAAAAAAATTAGTTATCAATGGTCCATCAATATTCCCTGGTGTCAATTACATAACTCGTCCTGATGGTGTAAAGATCAGACTTGACTTTGTTGAAGATCGTTCATTAATTGCAGATTCATTAGAAATTGGATTCTTAGTTGAAAGACATCTAATGAATGGTGATGTTGTATTATTTAACAGACAACCATCACTTCACCAAATGTCAATCATGGCTCATTTTGTTCATGTCTTGCCGGGAAAAACCTTCAGATTACATCCATCTGTATGTCCACCATACAACGCAGACTTTGATGGTGATGAAATGAATCTTCACGTGCCTCAGAGTGAAGAAGCACGCTCTGAAGCAATCCTACTGATGAGAGTTCAGGATCAATTAATTTCTCCAAGATTTGGCGGTCCTATCATTGGAGCTCTTCGTGACTTTATCACCGGTGCATATCTTATGACAAAAGATGGTACTACTTTAACCAGTCAGGAATTTGCAAATCTTGCTATGCTTGGTGGATTTACAGGACAATTACCTGAACCTGAAAATAAAAAAGAAAATCTTTACACGGGAAAACAATTATTCTCATTATTCTTGCCTGAAGATTTCAATTACATAATGACCTCAAAATGGTCAAAAGGAACTAAAGGAACACCAAAGGATGTCGTAATTAAAAATGGTCAATTAATTAGCGGAGTTATTGATAAATCATCAATCGGTGCTGAAGAACCAGAGAGTGTGTTGCACCGAATTGCCAAAGATTATGGTAACGAAAAAGCAAAAATTTTCTTAAACTCTGAATTAATCATGATTAAACAATTCATAACTCATTATGGATTTAGTTATGGTTACAGTGATCTAGAAGTACCAGAAAAAGATCGACAAGCAATCAAAGATGATACTCAAAAAACATATGATGAAATTCATGATTTGATTAACCAAGAAAAGAAAGGTACTCTTAAAGCAATTCGAGGAATGACTTCAAAAGAAACACTTGAAGCATATATCATGAGCAATCTCGGAAAATTAAGAGATAGAGCTGCAACTGCTGCAAATCTTTCGTTAGATGATGATAATGCAGGAAAAATTATGGCGACTACTGGTGCAAGAGGTTCATCATTAAACGTAGGTCAGATGGCAGGCGCGTTAGGCCAACAGGCAAGACGTGGTAATCGTCTTAACAAAGGTTTCAGTAATCGAGTTTTAACTCATTTTGAAGAACATGAAAATGATCCTGATGCACATGGGTTTGTAAAATCTAACTACCGTGATGGTCTATCCACATTAGAATTCTTTTTTCACGCAATGGGTGGTAGAGAAGGTCTTGTAGATACTGCCGTCAGAACTCAACAAAGTGGTTACATGCAAAGAAGACTGATTAATGCATTAGAACATATCAAACTCGAATATGATGGAACTGTAAGAGATCCTCATGGACATATTATCCAATTTTTGTATGGTGAAGATGGAATTGATGTAGCAAAAAGTGATCATGGTGAAGCATTCAATATTGATAGATTAATCGAATCTGAAAGTATTGTGGATTCTGGTAAAGCAGCAACTAAAGATGAGATTTTACCTATAATCAAAAAATACACAACTAATTTTAATCCTCGTTTGGCAACTGCTGTAAGTAAATCATTAGAAAATTCTAAATTAAGCAAAAATGGTGTGGAAAAAGTCGCAAAGAAAGGATTATCACTTTACAATAACGCACAAGCAGAACCTGGTCAAGCCGTAGGAATTGTAACCGCACAATCAATTGGTGAACCTGGAACACAAATGACTCTTAGAACTTTTCACTTTGCAGGAATTGCAGAAAGAAATGTAACATTAGGTCTTCCAAGATTAATAGAGTTAGTTGATGCAAGAAAGAAACCAGTTACTCCTACAATGGATATCTATCTATCTGGTGACGCAAAAACTGATCAAAATAAAACAATTCAGATTGCACGCAATATACTCCAGACTACCGTGAATGATTTGATAGTCGATGCTGATACTGATTATAAAACAAAAATTACACTAAATTTGAATGAACGAAAACTCTCTGATCGTGGTTGCGTTGTTGATGATGTTACTTCGGCGCTAGAATCAAACAAGAAATTTAAAATGGAAATGATGGGAAATTCAATAGTTCTCAATCTTGTTGATGAAGAAGCAGATGCACCTGCAGTAGTTACTATCAGAAATAAAGTATTAAAGACTACTGTAAAAGGAGTTCCTGACATAGCACGTGTTACAATTGTTAAAAAAGGAGATGAATATGTAATTCAAACCACAGGTTCTAACCTTTCAAAAGTTTTAGAAGTTCAAGGAATTGATAAGAATAATGTTAGAACAAATAATGTATCTGAAATTGCAGAAACTCTAGGAATAGAGGCTGCAAGAAACGCATTGATCAATGAGCTAAGTACCACACTTGAAGATGCAGGTCTGGAAGTTGATCAAAGATATTTAATGCTAGTATCTGACTTGATGTGTCATCGCGGTTACATGCAACAAATTGGTCGTCATGGAATTGCAGGAACTAAAGATAGTGTATTAGCACGTGCTGCATTTGAGATTACTGTTCCAACTATTGCAGGAGCAGCAAGAACAGGTGAAGTAGAACAACTTAGAGGAATTACAGAAAATGTAATTGTTGGAAGCCAAATTCCAATTGGAAGTGGAACTGTAGATTTGTACATGCAAGTCGCTAAGAAACGTGTTTCTGCTAAATCCTAAAATAATAATAACTAAGAATTTAATCCTAATACATGTCTGATTTTTTAGAAACTTGGATAAGTAAAATTCGAACTGGTGATCCTAAACAAGTTGTTGATTTGTACCATGATGATGGATTGTTACTTGGAACCTTTTCAGATAAAGAAAGATTAGGTCGTAATTTGATATTGGAATACTTTGAAAATTTATTGAAATCAAAAGTTGACGTTGAAATTGTTTCAGAACACACACATGAATCTGAATATTTAGTAACAAATTCCGGTTTCTACAATTTCATTGTGGATGGTAAGACGATTAATGCTAGGTTTTCCTTTGTTTTTATAAAAATCAAAAATGACTGGAAAATTTTATCTCATCACTCTTCTATTTTACCTGAAACTTGAAGACTTTTAATAATAACAAACTTTTGAAAAACATTGGTAAAGAAAGATCCTGATTATAAAAAACCACAAAACCAAAAAAGTTTTGGAGCCTTTCTCAAAAAGAGAGCTCCAATCTATCTTGGATTAATTGGATTGTTTCTTTTATTTGCATATCCGGCATTAACAGAAAAAAATCTTAATTCTATATTAGATGATTCCTTTGAAGGTAATGAACAAATTGCAGTTGATATGGTTCAATTTTATTCTGGTCCAAATGAAACAGGTATTACTATTCTGGAAGTTATTGAAGAAAAGATTAATGAAAAGCATTCTAATCAAAAAATTTTTGATGATGAAGAAACGTGGGCCAAATTTGTTGTAGAAAACATCGAAAATCAAAATGAAGGATTTACTCATGAGGTAGTCTTTCTCTTTAATGCTGAAAATAATCAATCAATGATGTATGGTTGGTTTGTGAATGTTGAAAATGGAGAAATATTACCCATAGATTCAACATCTAAAAGCATACAACAAACAGTTGACTACTTTGACTAGTTCTTTAGGTATTAATTATCAATAATCTTTGAACAAATATGAAAACGCGATTAGGTGTGTCATTTGAAATTGATTTTGCTCATACTTTGAGAGGTCATCCAAAATGTGGTAAACCTCATGGCCATACATCTAGAATTATAGTTGAGGTTCAAGGTGATGTCAAAAAAGGTGCATCATATGAAGAAAACATGGTAATCGAATTTGATAAAATGAAAAAACTTTGTTGGGAAACAATTGAACAACTTGATCATAGAAATCTTAATGACTTATTTGATTTTCCAACATCAGAAAATATTGCAGAATGGATCTTTGAAAATTTAAAAGATAAAATCCCATTACACTCTGTAAAGTTCTTTGAAGGAACAAACAAGTACTGTGAAATTACTTCTGATTAAAAACTACTGAATTAAAATCTCTGTAGAAACTGTATCAGTTAATGGAATTGATCCTTTAATTGAATTCCATACAAATCTGTCGATTGAATATTTGCCTGGTTCTTGTGGCATCCATGAAACCGACATACCAAGCTCTTGGGATGATACTATATCTCCAGTTATCCATGATAAAGATACGACATTATTATCTTCATTTTTGATTTGTACAATGTATGTGAATTCTTGAGAATAATCTACCACATTCTTTAGATTGGAAAATATCATACCAGTTTGTCCTACATACAACTTTTCAATTAATTCTCCATTTTGTGATAAAATATTCATTTCATTCATAGTCAATCTCTCAGTTGTAGGTATGTTTGAAACAACAAACCCTTGATCTAAAATATCTAAAACATCATTAGTATTGTATGGTTTTGGTAATGTTCTATCTGTATATTTTGCAGTAATTTGCGAATCTGGTAATGCATAAAGACGATTACCGCTTGATTGATCGTCTTTTGTAATCGATATTATCCCCTCAAAAATTCCTGAATCTTCTGTAGTCTCTGTAATTTCTATATCCACTCCTACATTATCATTTTCAGAAAATACTTGTATGTTAATTGTATCAATACTCTCGGGGTTTAGGTTCATATCTCTTTCAATTAGTTTTATTGTTGCAGCCTCTTCTGTTATGTCAATTATTTCTAAATTTCCTACATTCCATTCTATTTTTACTGATTCTGATAAAACAACTCCCTCAGCAAATTCAAATGAAACTGTAATTCCTGAATCTTCCTCATTTTGTAAATATCCTCCATTTGGTCCTCCACCTAATGTTCTTGGATTTGTATCGTCTATTCCATCCCCATTAACATCGTGAAGAAATCCTGTTAGAATAATCTCTCCAGAAAAAACTCCGCTTGATGGATCTGTTTCATATAATTTGTATTCTTTTAATTGATGACTATTTGTGTAAATATTTACTGAATAGTTTGGATCGCCACCAATACTGTCAATTAGATTTTTTCCTGTATTCCAACTTGGAGCAATTATTGTAATCTCTACTTTCTCAGTCCAACTGTAAATTGGTTTGTTAAAAAAGATTGGTGCATATGGTTTGTTATAATCTGGTATATTTTCTGCAAAAGCAAATTGTGAAACAGGTAGCAAAAGTAAAATTAAAAACATTGGTTTCAGCATACCTTTGTTATGCTTTAATATTATTTATACAAGAATAATTCAATCTATATTAAAAAAATCTGAATTACGGAAATTAATTCCTGATTATACCTTACTGAAAATTAAATCAAAAAAAAAAACATAATGTTACTGCTCAATTAAAAGAGATAGAACATAGATATTTTCATGAAACTGGAAGAATTATCTCTGATGGTATCAATTAAGTCAAATCTCCATCTTTGAGTTTTTGAAGTTCCAAAATTCTAACACATTCTTCTAGTTCCTCAGGTAGATGATCATTTATTGCTCGTTGACAATTTTTACAAATTGTACCCTCCATATCTGAATTTGGTTTTGCCATCATAATTATCGCCAGTCCTTGGTATTTGTTGTACATTTCGGACATTTAATTCCATTTGTTACTAAACCACATTTGTTACATCTTGCTGAATATCCAATCATATCATTTTTTCCAGTTTTTGTATATTTGAAAATTAATACAAATGCCGTTAAAATTCCAATTGCTGCTCCTATAACCCACAGTAACATAACATCCTATGAACTTTATTCAATTAAAAACTAACGATAAACTAAAATTTTCTTGAATCGCCTTCAAGTAGACCTGGACCTATATGCAATTTGTCTATATGACTAGACAATTCCTCTTTACCTTGAAATTTAGATTCACAATAAGGACACGAATATTCATCCATATTGTACTATGTACTTTACAAAATAAAAGGGACATGAAAATCTGAATTTTTTCTATCTTTTTGGTATATCATCTTCTGAACCAAATCTTGATTCAACTGCTTCTGCTTTCACAGACAATTCCTTTGTATCTCCGAGTTTTTGATAGGTTAATTTTTCTAGAGTCTCTATAATTGTTCGTGCTGCTCTATATTGAGGAATTCTAGGTTCTAATAATTCTCCATATAACCCAATTCCATTAATCCCATTCAACTTTGCATATCCCAAAATCAATCCATTAAAACCTGTAATGACTGATTCAGTTGGAGTAGTTTCAATTCCTAATTTTTTTACTAATTTCAAAATATCTTGTGATGTAGTTGTAACGTATGTTGTAGGACTTTTTCCAAATGATCTTGATGTATGATAACCTCCTACGGTATAGATGAATTTTGCATCATATCTTTTTGCAACATTTATGACATCTTGACATAATTCATTTAGTTCCTCATTTTCTTGAGGTTGCCCTCTCCCGCCACCAAATACAATAATGTCTTTACTAAATCTATATTCCCATTTTTCTTCAGGAATTTCGATGTATCCTCCTTTATCATAAACATATGGCGGTCTAGATGATGTTGCATGTCTAAAAGATGCTGTACCTAGACTCTTGTTGATATGGTTTACAACTATACTTCCAACATTTCCCATGTCTTGCATTGCTGCTATGATTAGTGGTTTATTCACATCTGGAATTCTTGTATCTTCAAAATGCATATCACTTTATGGACTTTGTTCTTTAAAACATGTTTGTTATTTAAGGAAATAAACATGTGAATGGTACTAGTTTTTGATCATAGTTTTGATTAAATATTGAAATTTTAATAAAAAATGGATACATCAAACATGACGCTGAACGTTTCAACAACTACACGGCTCATGACTTCAATGCCTTCATTAATTATAACATACTTAATTTTAAGTTTATTTATACATCTAAAATCTTTTTTCTATATCTAATTAATAGACAGTTTCTACAAAGACAATCTTTGTCATCAATCTCATTTTCTGATAACTTAGGAAAATCCACACACCAACATGAGACATCATTATCACACGAAAAATTGTCACCACATTCTGCACATTTTTTGTTCATTAATTATTCGATAGTATACTTAGCACTCTATTAGGAATATCTGGCAATCTACTTACGGCTAAAACCTTATCGTATCCTAAATATTTCAAATTACTTGCAATTGATGTTGCACTAAATGTGTCTCTACCTACTCCAATTGCTGTCATCTTAATGCCTAGTGTTCTATATGATTTCAGTATCAATCTTACCGCATTTGGATCAGCTGGTTCTCCATCTGATAATGTCAAGAAAATATCTGGTTTTTTTGATGTCAAAGCAGGAAGCATTCTATCATATACTTCTGCTAGTGGCGTTCCTCCGTTAGCAGAAATTTGTGCTAATCTCTTGGCTGCGGAATTGTTCCATTTCATTTCTGATGGTTTTACCAACCAGCATACAACTTGCCTATCTACTGTATTGAAAGCATAAACTGAAAAATCTACTTTTAGGAATGCTAATACCTCGCAAAGTCCAATTGTTGCTTTTTTGTATTCTATTTGTTGATCAGACACACTTGAAGAATGATCAAGTAAAATTACAATTCTTGATTTTATTGATTTTTTTCTATCTGTGATGAATGGTTTATGAAATCCTTCAAGATATGCCTCTTCGTCAAAATCTTCACCTGAAATAACATGTTCCTCTTTCCATCCTGTTTTCCATTCACGAAACCTATTTTTCAAATTACTAATCAAATCTTGATCATAAATTTTTGTCTCGTCTACATTTGTTGCATTTGGAATTTGAATACCTATAGTTTCAGGCATCAAACCTTTGTTTTCATTCTTTTTTGTTTCTTCTTTAATTAAATCAAATTCTTTGGAAATTTGTTTTCCTTCTATTACTTTCTTTGGATCTATCTTTCCTAATTCTGATTCAAGATTCTTAGTAATCTTTTGAACAGCTTTTTCAAAATCTTGTGGCATAATCATCATTCCTGGACCCTTTAATGGCACTGACAATGGAATTGTAATTAATGGATCAATATCTAAAATTGTTAAGATTTTTGGAATATGTTTTTCTATCCACTCTGTATTGTAACCGTTGTCTACTGCTTTGTTTAAAATTTCCTTTGCAAAATCTGATGCTTTTACAACACGTTCAAAATGGCTTGGTTGCATCTCTCCTTTTATATCTCCGAACAAGAAATATTGGTAAAATCCCTCAACAATTTTTGATTTTCCTAAAAGATTACTTAAGAGTGGTCTGTAAATCCATTGCCAAGAATAATTAAAAATTAATTCCTCATCCATTCCTTGCCAAATTTTCCGCCCAACTAGCTCACTTCTACGTCTTTCAATTGAATTTAATAAAAATCCAAATGCATGATCATTAGATAAAATTTTTTCACAATTTTTTATCTTCATGCTTTCATACCATGCGGCAGTTCTGAATTGCCTATATTTTGAAAACTCATCTCCATTATAATCTAACACTGGGGTAAGAATCACTTTATTTTCTTTGATTCTAGTTTCGTTGACTTTATTTGAAGACATTGTAACAATAATTTTATCATTTTCAGACCATCGTCTGATTAAAAATGTAGAAATTTCAATTAATGTATCATTTCTTAATGCAACTGATGACATTAGCTCTCATACATGGATGCAATAATATCATTAACTTTTTGTAATTCAATATTTCCCCATTGTGCATAAACATTTCCAAAAACTATTTCGGCTGATTTCTTTGGTGACATATTTCCATCAATTAATTTTGCATATGCTATAGTTTCTCTTAATGAAGGTGAATAGTATAATTCTTCAACTGATGCTGCTTGTCTTAGTGTATTTGCAAGTTTAATTCCTTTTCTCAATGATTTATCATCTGCTTGTGGAACATGATTCTTCACAATCTCCAGTTCTTTTTCTTCAGGCGGATAATCCATTCTTAATCTGATAGGAAATCTGCTCAATAGTTGTGGCGGTAATTCTTTTGTTCCGACATGATTTAATGGATTAATTGTTGCTATTACGAACCAAGATTTGTTAGCTGTTATCACCTTCCCATCTGATTCTTTTAGAATCACTTGTCTCCTGTCATCTAATGCTTCATCCAATCTTAACAAAACATCGGCTTCTGCTGCATTTATCTCATCTAGATATAGCATATTGCCTTCTTTCATTGATTGAATCAAAATTCCTTCATCAAATTGGATATTTCCTTCTGAAAGACTCTTTGAACCTACAAGATGACTTTCTCTAGTTCTCAAACTGAAATTAACTGATGCTAGTTTCATTGATTGCCTCTTTGCAAATTCTCTAACCAGTGTTGTTTTACCAGTACCTTTTGGACCTATAACTAAAACAAAAATTCCTTGTTCATGTGCTTTTTCCAAAATTTCAAATGAATTATTCCAATCTAAATACTCTGGAAAATTTTCCCCTAATTCTGATTTTCCTTGTTCTTCCATCAAAGTATCATTGTTTGGTCTGCTACTTTATTTAAGACTAGATCTATGCTGCGTATGATGCTATCTTGATATAAGATTCATCTAATGTCTTGTGTAATTTTTTATCCCATTCATCAAATCCAGATGGATCTTTTGGATAATTGTAATAATGCTCAACTAACCACTGATTTTGACCTGATGTATATTTGAGTCCACTAGCAACTGTCTTGTTCATTGCACCTCTAATTATCATTCCAATTTTTCCAAGACCTGTAAAGTCTGGATGTTCTCCTTTACTAATTGCCTCGACATCAAGATTTCCCAAAAAGTGTTTCATTCCATAACTAATTTGTTCATTTGTCATTGTTTGAACTAATCTTCTGAACAGTTCTAAACCAGCTGTTTTGTAACCATATTCTTTAATGAAATCTATATTATATTGCCACAAACTTGCTTCTGAAACATCATTTGCTTCAATTGCTTGTGTAACATTATTTCCAAGAATTGTTCCTGCAATAAGAGCTGGTCCGATACCCCCTGCATCTATAGGCTTTGGCATCCATGCTGAATCTCCAACTAGCATGTATCCTCCTGAAACTAAACAATCGTTTTGTCTTCTTACTGAGACTTGATAAACTCCTGTATTGTTGTGTATGTCACCTGCATCTTCAGATAATTTTGCATTTTTAATTGCCTTGTTTCGTTCAAGATATTCTTTCATTAATGATGCAACATTATCTGATTTTCCTAATCTCTTATTTCGTTGTTCTAGAATAGATTTCTCAACTCCTAATCCAATATTGACTTTGTTATCTCCTTTTGGAAATACCCATCCATATCCTCCTGGTGCAATATCTTGATCTAAATGAATTATACAATAATCTGGATCAAATTGTGCTAAATCCTTCTCACCTTGCTCAAAATACATAATATGCCTTCCAGTAGATTCTACATCTCTTCTATCAATTTTTCTTTCTACCTTTGTAGAATTTTCTAATTGATTTCTTAACATAGATGTAATTCCTGTTGCATCCACTACTAATTTGGCAGTTTTCTTGTATGGTTGTTTTGTTTTATAATCTACTCCTTGTATGCCTACAACTTGTGTTCCATCATAAATCAATCCTGAAAGATTAATCTCAAAATCAAATTCAACTCCCATCTTTTTTGTTCTAGCATTTTGGATTTCTGGAAGTTTTTGTCTATTTAGCATATATCCTGCACCATCAAATGGAATTGCAGTTTCATAATCAGGGGAATATGCCATAACTCCTTTTACATCATGTTCAATTTCTGGTCTAGTCCATGGCACCTTAATTCTTTCAGTCATATAATCAACTGCTTCTTTTGAACATGCATCTCCACATGTCCATCCAGGAGCTGATTTTCTTCCAGGTAAATGTTCTGGATTTCTATCTACAACAAGAATTTTTAAATTTTGTTTTGAATAATAAGAAATTGCTTGTGCAGCAATAGTTCCTGTTAATCCTCCACCTGCAACAATAACATCATAATCTATTTCCAACAAAACAATGTCTGTTTGGTCTATATTTAAAATAATCAGAATATCATATCTGGGTCGGTTCGTCGCGGCGTCATCAGAGTTTGGCACTCAGACTGGAGCGGCTTTTATTTCCTCATTCCCTTTCTTGATTACTCGTAAATATTATTAAATGATCTAATAAAATCATTTTTTCATTAATTCTTGATAAATTCTCTTTGTTTCATTTTTAACATAAACCGGCGTGTTAATGTTAATTTTGATTGCATCTTCTTTTGATAATGTTAAAATTTCTGAAATTAATCTTTGCTTACTTATACGTAAATTCAGACCTGAAGATGTCACATAATCTTCCACGTTATCAAAAATCTCTTGAAATTCATCCTTTTCCATCTTTGAAAAAAATATACTTACAAAATCTTGTGCAGATTTTTTTTTCAATTTGGATGAAATAAGTAATATGGGGTTATTGAAATGACCTGGAACTTGCTCAATCTGAAATTTTTTTTGTTCTATATGAAAAACATCTTCTAATATTTCTAGAACTCTATTTTCATTTTCTGTAGCATGAAGAATTAAATTAATTTTTACTTCTAATTGCATTTCTAAAACATCAGGTTATTCTGGTTTTAACTTTTTACTTGTTGCTTCAAGTAATATTGTTTGTGCAGATGCTGTTTTGATTAGTTTTACTTTTTCTAATCCGACATGTCTTAATTTTATTACTTTTTTTGCTGCAGCCATGATATCGGAATTTATTTTTCCATAACATGTAGCCTGAACGAAACCATCAATATCCATACTTGGAATGGTATTCTCAATGACATCTTTTGCAATTAGACGTAATTGACGCTGTCTTGATGTATTTAATTGTCTGTGTGTTAGAGCAAGCATTTTGACTCTAAACACATAGTTATCTTTTGTTTTAACATCTATAACAAAATTAACTTTAGAAGAACCTCTTCGAACCAAACTTCTTAGAAATTCCTTAGAATATTCATATCTCTTGAAAACGGTCTTAGCTTTGTTATCTGTAACACTATCAATTTGGAAAATTATTTTGTATTGGTGTTGTGATGGATCACCTTTGAGAATATCCCATAATGTAACTTCCAAAATTCTTCCTTTTGCATTTCCATCATCAGTAATTGGAACATAACCTATATTGACATTGTTAAATGAATCTGGAGCAATAACATTTACCCATTTCTTTTCTTTCCATTTATCCTTAATCTTACGAGCTTTTCTTGCCAATTATCTTCGACGACTATTTTCTGAATATAAACTGTTCTAGATTATATGAGATTATCTCCAAAGTATTTTTGTAAGACTTTTGGAATCTCTATGTGTCCATCTTTTGTTTGGTAATTTTCTAAAATTGCAACCAATGTTCTTTCTACTGCTACTAGTGTCCCATTCAATGTATGAACATACTGGGTTTCTTCATTAGTTTTATCTCTAAATCTTATCTTTAATCTTCTAGCTTGAAAATCCATACAGTTTGAAACTGAACAAACCTCTCTGTACGCATTTTGACCAGGCATCCATGCCTCTATATCATATGTCTTCGCTGCAACTTTTCCCATGTCTCCACTAGAGAGTAAAACTACCCTATATGGAATATCTAGACTCTGAAAAAATTCTTCAGCATATCCGATCATTTTTTCTTGTTCTTCAACTGAATTTTCTGGCTTTGCAAAAATAAATTGTTCAAGTTTTTCAAATTGATGTACTCTGAAAATCCCTTTCTGATCTTTTCCATGTGCTCCAGCTTCCTTCCGGAAACATGGACTGATTGATCCAAATCTTTGTGGTAATGTCTTTCCATCCAAAATTTCATCTGTATACATAGATGCAATTGCATGTTCTGAAGTTCCAATTAAAAAAAGATTTTCAGCATCTACTTTGTAAATAACATCCTCAAAATCCTCTGCAATAACTGCACCTTCCATAGATTTTCTATTAATCATATAAGGTGGTTGTATCAATTGATATTCTTTTTCAATTAGTAAGTCCATTGCAAATGATGTAACGGCTTGAGCTAATCTGACCAAATCTCCTTTCAAAAAATAAAATCTTGAACCTGCAATTTTCGAGGCTCGTTCAATATCCAGCAATCCTAAACTTTCGGCTATCTCCTCATGTCCTTTTATCTCAAAATCAAATTTTGGAATTTTCCCCCATATTCTTACTTGTTTGTTAAATGACTCATCAGATCCTCTTGGAACTGATTCATGTATCAAGTTTGGTATTGAGAAAGACAATTTGTGAAAATCTTCTTCAACTGATTTTCTTAAAATTTCTAAATCGTCAAGTTTTTTTGAAATCTCATCCATCTTTTGTAATAATCCTGATGCGTCGTTTCCAGCCTTTTTTTCACTACCAATCTTAACCGACATTTCATTGCGCTTTTGTCTTAGTTCATCAGTTTGGAACATAACATCTCTTCTTTTTTTGTCTAACTCTAACATTTTTTCAAAATCAAATTCTACAGCTCTATCTTTTAGCATCTGTTTAATTCGATCAGGTTCATCTCTAATGATTTTTGGATCTAGCATTATTTTATTACCTCCATGGAAAGATTTACGTGTTCCAGTACCTCGTCTACGGTGGAAATCAATTTTCGTAAATCTCCTTCATTTGAAAAATAAAAAACAAGTTTATTTTTATCTTCTTTAATGTCCAAATTCAATCCTTGTGGAAAATCAACATTGTCTGGTTCTAGTGACTTTTTGATAACTTTTGCCTTGTCTTTAGAAATATTATTGATCACTATTTCTATCTGGCATTTTGGTAACATTGCTTTCAAGATAATCTAAAAATTCATCTAATTTGTCTTTAGTTATTTTAGCTCCTGCAGCTGCCTCATGACCTCCACCAATTCCATTAAATTGCTTTGCACCCCCTCTCATCAACTGACTAAGGTTTATAGAATTTTTACAACTTGCAGATTTACGTGATGAAAATTTGATTGTGCCCTCTGATCCATCTGTTCTCAAAATTACTATTTTTCCTGAATTTTTTGGAGCTCCTGCAATTAATGATGAAATTGTACCTGTCATCGTTTCTGGAACCAATCCTTGAGCATTCACCATTACGCAATTTTCCATATAATTTGTTCTCCATCTTTCATTTGATAAGACATTCATGTATTCTCTAATCATACTTCTATATTCAGATAAAATTTTTTCACCCTCTTGCAACATTGTATTCCTGTCTCCCATGCAAATTGAAATTCCAACTCCTGACTTATTGATCCGTCCGCAAGAATTCAACATTGTAGAAAACTCTCTACCATCTCTAAGAAAACTCCTTTTTTCTTCATTTGGAAATGTGTATGTATACCCAATCAATTCTTCCATGACTTGAGTAGCATTTTCTCCTTGCACAAATTTACTAATTGATTCAATAATGCTCTGTTTTTCTTCCTGTGTTAAATCTGCTGGAACTCTCCATCTTGCTCCATCTTTAAGTTGAATTTTTGCATTAGTTAGCATTGCAAGACAGGCATCTCTATTCCACGTTAAACCCTCGATAAATGGCTGAGAAGTAAATGCAATTGCATCTGAAAGTGGTCTCGTTTCTCTTCCGACTAATAACAAATCTAAATCAATATTCACTAATCCTAAATTCTGTGCAGTTTCTGCGATCTCTAAATTTTTTCCGGTGAATGATTTTCGTTCTCCCTGATCTTGTCTATCTCCTAATGCTGATACAACTGCAACTCTTGACAAATCTTCATTTTCATCGTTGAGTGCTTTTGATGCTAAATATGCCATTCCACCAGCACAAATTTCAACTCCACCATCCATTCCGAATTTCCATGCATTCATCACACGTTCATTATCTTTTTCATCTTCGGAAATTTCATGATGATCTAGCATTAACCAATTATCTGATAATTTTTCATCAAGTAACTTTCCAAAACCTCCTCCCAAGTCAGTAATGACGTGTAAATCTCTCGTCTCTTTTTGCATTTTATCAACTAATTTTTCACTAAATTCGTTCGTTGTTCTAACTGTGCATTTTGCTCCATGTCTGATTAATGCTTTTGAAATTATTGAACCTGATGTAATTCCATCACAATCAATGTGGGTTGTAACTAGAATATTTTTTCTTGCCTTAACGGCATCTGATATACGATCTGAAAAATTAGATAATGATTCTTCTAAAACTTTCCCCATTATTCTAGCTGGGCTACTACGGACTTATATTTCCATTTTTGATCTATCTCGCCTGTCTTTTTATAGTGGGTAGATAGTCTGTGAACTTTTGCTTCAACTAGTTCTAAGGCTCTTGTATTTCTGTTATCTGATCTATTTTCTTTAAGATGTTTTTGGAGGTTAACTGCCTTCATCACAATATTGTTCAAATCTTCTGGAATCTCTGAATTCAATTTATTCTCTAATAGAACTTCTTTAATGCCTTTCTTAATGATTGGTTTGACTAAAGGAATTGCATGTTGGTCTCTAAGTTTCATTCCAATTTGACTGGTTGTCATGCCTTCTTTTGCATACTTGATAATTAATCCCTCAATTTCCTCATTGGTTTGTTTAACCCAATCTGGTTTTTTTGGATCGATAGGTCTGATTGAATGCGATTTTCCATGTTCGTGTGTGTGGAGTCTTCCCATTTTTTTGGCTAAATTACGTACGGAATTAAATGTATCTGGCTAAGATTTTGAAAAAAGTTAAATAATAACGATAGTTCATTCAAAATTAGATACAAATGAACAAATCAATCGTATTAGGCGCACTTCTAGCAGGTATTTTCTCAATGGCTGCTGCTCCAGCATTTGCTCAATACATGGGCAGTGGTGGAGACGGTAGTCAAGACGGTGGACATCCATCAATGTCTTTAGAGGATACTTTAGAACTCGCAAAGAGAAAAGTTGAATATGCAAGTGACAATCCAGGCGCAGGTTCCGGTACTCCATACATGGATGCTGGTGGTGTAATTGGTGCATCTGCTATTGCAGCCGCAATCTTTGGTGGTATTGCTGGTGCCTTCTTCATAAGAGGAAGATCCGGAAAATATGCCCAACCAGGAACAGGATAATCTCCTTCCTTACTCTTATTTTATTCCTAAACCTAGCCTTGACTGATCTCTACTCTATGGGAATCAAAAAAAATCTTTATATCGACCTCTGGATTCAAAATATTGATGATTCCTGTATTCGGAACAATCTTGAGTATATTGTCTAGTCTGACCGGACAACTCGGTCCAAACTATGACCCACTATTCTTCGATGTTATGGTATACATCTTTGGAACAATCATGTTCACAATATTCCTACTCGCACTGATTGCGTACTGGGTACGTATTCACGGTTGGGGATACAAAGATAATCGTGAAAGATGGGTCGATGAACTTGATAGGCACTTTGAGAATGAGGGCATCGGTTTAATTCCAGATAATGGAAAATACTGGTAACTTCAATCTTCTTTCTTTTCTATTTTATTATTCTTTAGTGGATGTAATTTGATAAACTAATTATAGAATATGTGCTTGTGCTATGGACTTTAATTTTCTAAAGTTCTGGAGGCATGAAGTCAGCATCCTTTGATGTATCGTAATCTTTTGATGTAAATTCTGCTCTGTATTCATATCCATCAACTAGTAACTCGTTGATAAAATGAGGTGATTCCTTACCATTGACTATAATTTTTGATTTACTTTGCTCCATATCCCTCATTGGAAAATCCCATGACCATAAGAAATGACCGATCTCAAACGGATATTCCTCTATCCATTCTGCATAGATGATTCCATCATCATTAAGTGTGTATAGTGTTCGTTGACAACCATCATCAAATCCAATGTTTGCAGGAATCTCTGCTCTTTGTTTATCGATATATAATTCCAATTTCACTGAAATTGCATATTGAGTATCTCTATCATTAATGCAAACTTTGAGAGGATCATTTTGACTTATTTGGCCTTGAATTAGACTACTTCCAACTCCTACAGAAATTGCAATTATTGCTGTGATTGCTAAAAATCTTAAAGTTTTTCTTCTCTTTGTTGGGTCTCCCATTCCTGGCCAATTCATAGGAAAACTGCACTAGTTTGGAATAAAGTCTTTTCTAAGCCTCTGCTAAATCATCAATAATTTCTAATGTATCAAATTGGTCTTGATGGTCTGCTATGAAAAAGGTAATTGGGGTGGAGTCTACTTCAACCCATTCTGATTCTCCTTCGAATGGTAGAAAATCTTCTACTGCTAAATTATTGGGGCCTAAAAATCTGACTAAAACTTTTTGTTTCTTTTTTAACTGAAATGGAAGTTTTAGTACTTTACCTCTTCTTTCATCCTGTATGTTGATTGTATAATCATTCCCTCGAAATTTTACTTTTCCTTTAAAATAGCTTTCATGAATATTCAGATGATCAATTTTGAATACATGAACCATGATCTGTTTAGTTTTTCCGAAGATAAAAGTAAATTGTAATTTTCAATCATGAGTAAATATTAATCTATACTTAATTATTTATACAAAAAATTAAGCAAATGAAATTTTGTGTATGGGCTTAAATTTGTAATTCAATAAAAGGAAAAAGAGTGAGTTTAGATTACTTGCCAAGGTCGTGTTGCAAATGTGATTACATAACCAACTGCAATGATAATTGATTGATATGCAATGTTGGTGTATGGAATTGGTTTCATAATTGGATCCCCTTCTACAACGACTGTTTGTCCTGGTCCAAGTCCTGGTCCGACGTGTTCAATGTTTAATTGAGTGTGGACGTGGTAAACTCCTGGTTCGAGAGCACGTGCTGAGATTTCATAATCTACAACATCATTACCTGGAATGT
>Ga0315316_10000315_pt1 | contig 31275 bp, 33 predicted proteins | sample M160m3416metaG_FD_203702 | JGI IMG/M metagenome (GOLD analysis project Ga0315316, IMG submission 203702) | Ammonia-oxidizing marine archaeal communities from Monterey Bay, California, United States - M1 60m 3416 | ecosystem: Environmental > Aquatic > Marine > Intertidal zone | place: USA... | reverse complement strand
GATAGCAGCTGTTAACGTTGTTTTCCCATGATCAACATGGCCGACTGTGCCTATATTTACATGGGGTTTATTGCGCTCAAATTTTTCTTTAGTCATTCTCTTATCTCCGTCTTTCTACTTGGAGCGGGTGAAGGGAATCGAACCCTCATAGCCAGCTTGGAAGGCTGGTGCTTTACCACTAAGCTACACCCGCTAAGTTTTAGTAAATACTATGAGTTCTTATTATTCACTTTACTCCTAATACCTTAATTAATATGTATAAACACTTTTTGCACCAGACCTAAGTAAGATGCAACTACAAAATACTTTTCTTAACATTATCAAGAAACCATTAACTATTCAATTATAGGCAGATAGTCAATCTAAAATAATGAAATTACTAATAAATGGTGGAGGGAGAAGGATTCGAACCTTCGTACTCATAAGAGGGCAGATTTACAGTCTGCTGCCTTTAACCACTCGGCCATCCCTCCTCTTAAAATTATATATATATTTTTTTATATAATTGTTCTGAACTTAATAAAGATTTTATTTAATTGAAAAAAAGCAATCAATCAAATTATTTCTTAAATAAAAAGTATGAAAAAAATATTTAACTACATTATCTAAAAAACTTATTTTTACTCTAAATTCACAACTGCCCTATATTCAACTCCAGGAACATATTCTTTTTATTATTTTTAGTTAATTTTTTAAAATCAATTTTTCTTTTAATAACCCAGTTATCAATAGCTGTATAAAACTCTATATTTAGTTCATACTGAACGGACCTTTTATCTTTTGAATCAATTCTTTTAATAACATAACCTGCAGCTATACCGTCTTTTAAAATATGTAAAATTTAAATATAAATTATAAATATAATTAACTATTAATTATATCATAAATTTCTTTACTATTAAATCCTGCCTCTCTCAAAATTTCTTCAGAATGCTCACCCAATTTTGGCTGATGTTTTTTTATAGGTAAAGAATGCCTATTAAACCTAAATGCTGAATCAGGAACTTCCAATTTTCCTTCTGTAGGATGACTATATTTTCTAAAAAACCCTAGAGTTTTTAATTGAGGGTCATTCTTCAAATCCTCGAGACGATTGACTACACCAAAAGGGATTTCTGCTTTCTGAAGGAGTTTAACCCATTCTTTATTAGTTTTATTAGTTACACTTTTTCTCACTAAATTATATAAAGTATTAATATCCTTAGACCTTGCTTTAATAGATGAAAAACGCTCATCCTCTATAAGGTCTTCTCTTCCAATAATTACAAAAAAATTAATCCATTGTTGATTAGTATATGGTAATATAGAAATATAACCATCAATAGATTTATAAGGTTTTCTATGCTCTGAAAGTGCTCTTGGATAACCAATATTACCCATTGAAGGAATAAAAGTCTCTCCAAAATGATGTTCTATAAGTGTATACCCAACCATCCCTTCAAACATGGAAACTTCTAAATAACTTCCTTGCCCAGTTTTTAATTTTTTAATATATGCAGCCAATAAACCAGTGCTTGCTAAAAGTCCTATACTTTTATCCGCCATTACTGTGGGAACTATATGAGGTTCTCCATCTCTAGCATTAAATGCACCTGCTATTCCAGATTGACCTTGAATAACATCGTCAAATGCTGGTTGTCCTCCATAAGGACCATCCTCTCTATATCCATGTAAACCTACATATATAATTTCAGGCTTCTTTGAGAGAACGGTGTCAGGATCAAAACCTAATGAAGCAATTTTTTGAGGACGAATGTTATGAACAATTACATCTGCTCCTTCTATTAATTTCCAAAGAGCTTTTTTTGCCTCAGGTTTCTTTAAATTCAAAACTATACTTCTTTTATTTCTATTTACACCAAGATACATTGAAGACATTTTATCAGACCTACTAGGTCCTATATCTCTAGTCATATCTCCATTGGGATCTTCAATTTTTATTATATCAGCCCCAAAGTCTCCTAATACTTGTGTTGTAAATGGCCCCATAATAACAGTAGTCAAATCTAAAACTCTAAGTCCTTCTAAAGGCAAACTTTCTGTCATACTTTATATTCCTCTTAATTAATTTCTCTGATTAAAACGTCTTCCAATTAATGCAGAAGATATATTAGTTTTTTGAATATCAATTGATCCGCCAGCTATTCCCCAACCCCAGGCATCTCTCATTTTTTGTTCAATAGGGTATTCCTTCGAATATCCATAACCACCCATTAATTGAACGCATTTTCCAGTAACTTCCCTTGCAATTTCATTAGCAAAGCACTTAGCTATAGAACTTTCAGCTATCGAGGGTAGTTCTTTATCAGCATTCACAACTGCCCTATATAATAATAATCTGGATGCATCTAACTTCATTTTAATTTCTGCCAATTGTATCTGTACTGCCTGAAAATCTATTATAGGTTTACCAAACTGTTTTCTTTCTTGAATATATTTTAATACATAATTGTATGATGATTGAGCACAAGAAAGACTCATAGTAGTATTACCACATCGTTCTAGGTCAAAAGCTTCCATTAATTTTTTAAAACCGCCAGCAGGTACAATTATATTTTTTAGAGGAATCTCAACATTATCAAAATACATATCAGCACTAGGCACCCCTCTAAACCCCATATGCTGTTCAGGCTTCCCAAAAGTAAAACCTTTTGAATTTTTTTCTAATAATACTGCCCCTATACCTTTTGCTCCCTTTTCTTTTGACATACGACTATAAACTACATATGCATCAGCATGGCCTGCTCCAGAACACCATCTTTTTTGTCCGTTTAGAATTACTTTATTTTCAACTGTATTAGCAGTAGTAGTAAGGTCTGTTAATGCTGAACCTGCATTTGGCTCAGACATCGATACTGCTATCACCATATCACCATTGCATACTTTTGGAAGAACCTCCTTCTTAAGTTCCTTTGAAGCAAAACAGGAAATAGCCAGCGCAGGCCCAAAGCTAGATTCAAATATTGGGAAGGCAACAGCTATAGATATTTTTGCTATTTCTTCAAGAACTAAAACTGCTTCAAAATGACTTAGACCCGCCCCTCCATATTTTTCAGGAATATTAACCCCTAAAAGTCCTAACTCGGCAAATCTTTTTAATATTTTCCTACTTGGAGGGATATCATTTTTTTCTATTTCTTTTGCTACACCTATAAGTTCTTTTTCTGCAAACTTTCTTGCAGTTTCTTGTAAAGCACGTTGTTGTTCATTCAAATTAAATTCCATGTCAAAAGCTTTCCAGAAATTAAATAAAACATTAGCATAACAAATAGTTTTTATATTTCAATTATATAAAAAGTTATTTAATATATTTATTATAGGCTGAGTAGTTAAAATAGTATTGGAAAAAAACATGAATACTGCGACGAGAAAAGCTAAGGGTAAAAGACTTCAAAAATATGTATGTAATTTAATATTAAAATACCATTCTATGTTGTCAGATATAGATGTAAAATCTATTAGAATGGGGAGAAAAGGAGAAGATATTCAGCTATCTGAAAAAGCAAAAAAATTAGTTCCTTATTCAATTGAGTGCAAAAACCAAGAAAAAATGAAATATATATGGGATGCCTATGAACAAGCTGAAAGTAACTCCAATGATATGGAACCCATGGTCGTTTTAAAAATCAACAAAAAAAGACCACTAGTACTAGTTGATGCAGAACATTTTTTTAAATTACAATCTAACCTAAAATAAGAATATTAGATCAGGGTAGTAAAAAATTACTACCCTGCAAAAAATTTATTTTACGTCTGACAAAAACATCTCAACTTCTAGATCTGTTCTCATACAACAAGAAGTGATTGAAAATTTGTTTCTTGTTTCTAAATCCAGTCTTTTATCTTCTACACTAGGCTGGACAAACATTACACATTCAATTGAATGAATAATACCATTATCAACGTTAATATCTTTTTCAGTAATAACCATATCCTTCACATATAAATCATCACCTTGGTAAATCTTTAATATTTTACCATCAAGATTAACGGTTAAAGTGCCTGATTCTTTAATATTATCGCCAGAATGTGTGCCAGCAAAAACATGATTTAAAAGAAGTTTTCTAAGAGCTTTTGTATTGTTTTTTACAAAAAATTCATCACTTAATGCTGCTGGCAGTTTTTTAAATGCTTCATCATTAGGTGCATATAGAGTTCTTGGTACTTTACTCTCCAAAGAAAAAAGTTTTTCTAAACCGGATTTTCTAATAGCAGAGATCAGAATACTATGTTGACCAGTTTTTTCTAAGGCCTGCATCATATAAGAACTAGCTTCTTCATGATGTCCTGCATGTGATACAGATGTTGATAGAAGAATTAGTACCAGCAATGTTTTAAATATTTTCATGTTACCCCCTTATGTAATATTATTACTTAATGTAGTATTTATATAAAAATTACACAGTATACTTATAAAAAAACTTAATGGATCACTCATAAAATATGCATTAAAAATATAAATTATATGCTATATACGGATATGGTTAATAACAAAGTAAACAAATTCAACTACTGGATTATTGGAAAGCATGCAGTAGAAGCAGCATTGAATAATCCAAGAAGAGAAAAATACCGTCTGTGTATAACTGCTGAAAATTACGAAAAATTCAAATTAAATAATAAGAAATTAAAACCTGAAATTATGTCTAGATCAGAAATTTCTAAATTGACTGATAATAATATAAATCAAGGTATTGCCTTATTAACTAAACCTCTAGAAAAACAAAATCTAAATAACTTTTTAAAACAAAACAAAAATATAAAAAAAATATTTGTTATTTTAGATCAAATAAACGATTCTCAAAATATAGGTGCGATTATAAGATCAGCCTCAGCATTTTCTTCTTCTGGAGTAATTATATTAGACAAACATTCTCCAAATGAAAATTCTGCCTTAAGTAAAGCAGCAGTAGGCACACTAGAAAAAATACCACTATTTAAAGTAAATAATATAGTACAAACTATCAATTTATTAAAAAAAAACAACTTCTGGACTATTGGTTTAGAAGCTCAGGCCTCTAAAACACTCAAGGAAATTAATGAAAGTACAAAATTATTTTCAGAAAACTTGGCAATTATAATGGGAAATGAAGGCAAAGGTCTAAGAAATCTTGTAAAAGATAATTGTGACATAACTGCTAGAATTAATATAAAAAATTCTATTGAAAGCCTTAATGTTTCAGTAGCCTTAGCAATAAGTTTATATGAAATTAATAGATCATAAAAAATATCATATGAACCTTGTATTTTTATAGTTTTTCTATAAAAGGATTATATTATTTTGGTGTAGTAAGTATTAATTTCTATAATGCCGCAATAGCTCAGTTGGTAGAGCAGTTGATTTGTAATCATCAGGTCGTGGGTTCAACTCCTACTTGCGGCACCATTATTTAGAAGTTAGTATTAAGTTAGAAATTGAGGCGCTTATGGAAAAAAATATTAAAGATCAGTATAGTGAAGAAATAAAAAAAATAACTAATGCTGGATATTCAGATATTAGTTTAAAAGAAATAGAGCCTGATTTAAATACTGATTTTCATACACATGGTTTTGACGCATATGCTTGCGTATTAAAAGGAAAATTTATTTTACATTATAATAACAAAGAACATGTATTAAAACCGGGAAATTTTATAGCTTTAAGCGCAAAACAATTACACTCAGAAAAAACTTCTTCTCTAGGAGCAACTATTTTATTAGGAAAGAGATATAAAAACTAAGCCCTCATGATGGAATTGGTAGACATAACGGACTTAAAATCCGTGGCCTCTTTTGGCGTGCAGGTTCAAGTCCTGCTGAGGGCACCATCTATAATTAATATAAACTACAAAGTCTTATGAAAATTTATAATGAATACTAGTTTAGTTTTTCTTCTTGCTCTTTAAGAACAGAAGATAGCTCATCAAGTCTATCTTTTTGTAAATCATTTATTAAATTATTTACTTCTTCTTCACTGAATCCATGATCTTCCAAAAATTTTTTCTTATTAGTTAAAAACGCCTTTTCTAAATTTGGATCTCTTTCTAATTTTTCATATAAAGCTTCTAACTTCTTTAAATTTTCTGGAACAGTATTTGAATTAGTATTACCCATAATTTTCTCCCAATAAAACTTATGTCTCTTCAAATTGAATTTTATATTCCTTTAATTTTGTACAAATTGCAAGAGCTGCTTCATGAATTAAATTCTTATTAATAGATCTTAATACAACATTTGTTCCAACATCAGGTGGTCTAAAATAAGGATAAGACCCAATACTTATCTCTGCAAATTCATTCTGAATATCTTCTAAAAAATCTGCTAGTTCACCCTCTGCGCTGTAAACAATAATATTTTTAGAAACTATATTTGTGACTCCTTTGATTTTATCCTCTAGACCATTAAACATTGCTTGTAAAATTTTAGGCACACCTGGTAAAACATATATATTTTGTACAATAAAACCAGGAGCAGATGAAACAGGGTTATCAATCAACACAGCTCCTTTAGGAATTTTAGCCATTTTTATTCGTGAATCATTTAGCTCAACTTTTAATTTTTTATAATGGTTTTTTAATCTTTTTAGAGCCTCTGGATTAATTTCTACTTCTAAGTTAAATGCGCTAGCTATGCACTCTGTAGTAATATCATCATGAGTTGGACCTATTCCTCCTGTAGTAAATACATAATCATAATCTTTATGACAGTTTAGAACTGTATTTTTTATGATATGAGGCTCGTCAGGAATAATTCTTACTTCATTTATACTAATACCAATCTTATCGCATCTTTTGGCTATAAAATTAATATTTTTGTCCTCTGTTCGACCTGATAAAATTTCATTACCAATAACTAAAATGCAAGCCGAAGACAAACCTTGTGTATTATCATTTTTCATAATTTACCTTTAATGTTAAAAAACTATAGACCATTTTTTTTCAAACAATATAATATATTATATGTATTTCTCTAGTAAACTTGTCAAAGCTAAATTTATAAAGCGATATAAAAGATTTTTTAGTGATCATATTTTAGAAGATGGCTCCACTGTTACAGCGCATTGTGCAAATACAGGAGCAATGCTAGGAGTAACTGAAGAGGGTGTTACTTCATGGTTATCAAAAAGTAGTGATCCTAAAAGAAAACTCAAATGGAGTTGGGAACTTGTCCAAAAAGATAAAACCATTATTGGAATAAATACTCATAACCCTAATAAAATTGTTCAGGAAGCAATTAATAAAAATGAAATTAATGAGCTAACTAACTATAAAAATTTAAAAAGAGAAGTAAAATATGGGGCTAATTCTAAAATAGATATTCTTCTTCAAGATGAAAAGAAAAAAGATTGCTATGTGGAAATAAAAAATGTTCATCTTTCTCGAACAAAAGGAATTGCAGAGTTTCCTGATGCCGTTACTACTAGAGGAGCAAAACATCTAAGAGAATTATCCTTAGTATCAAAATCTGGACGAAGAGCCGTAATGCTTTATCTAATTCAGAGAAATGATTGTAAATTTTTTAAAATTGCTGATGACATAGATAAAGAATATGCTAAAGAGTTTAACAATGCTCTAAAAGCAGGAGTTGAAGTTATTTGTATAGATACTATTTTAAGTAAAGACGCTATAAATATTGGAAAAAATATTCAACTATTAAATGATAAGTAATTCACTGGAAAAAAAATGTATGTCGATCAAGAAACAGGTGTAATGATTCATGATAAAAATAATATACTAGCTATGAGAAAAGCCGGTAAACTTGCAGCAGAAGTACTTGATTATATAGCACCATTTGTAGAGCCTGGTATAACAACAGAAATTCTTGATCAAAAATGTTATGACTTTATTAAAAAAAATAAAGCTATTCCTGCACCGCTAAACTACAAGGGTTTTCCAAAATCCATTTGCACGTCTATTAATCATGTTATTTGTCATGGAATACCAGGAGATAAAGTTTTATTAAATGGGGATATTTTAAATATTGATATAACTGTTATTCTAGATGGATGGCATGGAGATACTAGCAGAATGTTTTGGGTTGGAAAACCAGGCATCAAAGCTATAAAATTAGTAGAAACCACATTTGAAGCCATGTGGAGAGGAATAGAAGAAGTTAAACCTGGAGCAACTCTGGGAGATATCGGTTACGCTATACAAAATTTTGCTGAAAAAAAAGGCTATTCTGTAGTAAGAGACTTTTGTGGTCATGGTATAGGAAGAGTTTTTCATGATAGTCCTAGTGTTTTACATTATGGAAATAAAAAAGAAGGTATTATGTTGAAAGAAGGTATGTTTTTTACAATAGAACCAATGATAAATGTAGGAAAATATGACGTAAAGATTCTTTCCGATGGTTGGACAGCTGTAACTAAAGATAAGTCATTATCTGCTCAATTTGAACACACTCTATGTGTTACATCATCTGGATATGAAGTATTTACTTTATCTCCTAAAAACTTGAATTTTCCTCCATTCAATTTATAGTATTGGTAATTAATTTAGAGGAATTAAAATGAATTATCATCCAATTATGGGAATTATTATACTTATTTTATGTGTTTATTTGGCTTATCTAATAGGTAAAATTATTACAAAAAAAAATATATTAAGATGGAAAAGAACTGATATTGAAACCAAAAATTCTCTTGATATAGGGGATGCTAATTCTCCTGACGCTCCTTGGATGAAGGATAAGAAATAAATAACTGCTAATGAATATTCTCTTTTTTTAGAACGTAATCTCCACCTATATTATTAAACATAACATCTATCTGTGGATGCAAGCATGGCTCTTGACTATCATCTTTTAATAAATTTTGCTGTGACACATAAGCTATATAGGGACCTTCTTCACTTTCAGCAAACAAATGATAAAAAGGTTGATCCTTTTTCGGTCTCATATCCGCAGGTATTGAAGCATACCATTCCTCAGTATTCATAAATTCAGGATCTACATCAAATATAACGCCTCTAAATGAAAATAAACGGTGTTTAACAATTTCACCTATTTTAAAATCTGCTTTTTTTTGAAAATCGCTATTCATTATTATTCCTTAAAATAAATATATTCGTTTAATATTATACTTATATAAATAGGTATCAAAACCTATTTTTACAACAAATAAACAAAAAATAAAAAAAAATATTTTATTTTAGTGACATTTTTAGAAATTCTAACCTATCTTGTCCAAATATCAATTCATTATTCACTATAAAAGTAGGAGCTCCAAAAACTCCTTTATCTACAGCTTGTTTAGTATTTTCTATTAAAGATGATTTTATTTCATCTGACTGGGCTAAGCTAAATAGTTCATTAGTACTAATTCCATTTTTCTCTAAATAATCCTGAAGTATTGAAATGTCGCCTAAATTTAAATCTTTTACCCATATTCCTGTAAAAATAGCTTCTGAATACTTTTCAAAAATATTCATTTTTTTAGCAGCAATTGCACCCCGCATTAAATTAAGCGTATTAATTGGAAAAAAACTATTAGAATTAAAATTCACCCCATAGATTTCGGCATGTTTTTTTAAATCTTTGCTCATCCATTTACTTTTAGCAGGGATAAAAGCTGGAGAAGAATTTCCAGTTTCTTTAAATACGCCTCCGAGCAGCATGGGAATCATATTAAGATTTGCACTAGCATCATTTATTATTTTATATATTTGTGTCCAAGCCAAATAGGTTGCAGGACTTCCATAATCAAAGTAAAAATCTACATCTATTATCATAATATATTCCTTAGTTAATCAATACGATCTACTATAACAATTTCTCCAGATTTAACCATACCTAATCTAGATAAATCTGATTTAGTTTTTCCTATAATATTAGCGTTTGTTACTAAACGTATTTCATCAGCTATAGATATCGGAGTGGCTCCAAACCCAATGGCAATAGACGAACCTTCTACCCAAAAAGCAATTTCTCCTAAGTATATTATATCTTTAGCTGTATTGTCTTTTGTTACTTTAATACCAGTATCAAAATAAATTTCATTACCCCAAGTGTTTGTAACAGATCGTATAGGACACAAATCCCATATTTTTTTTGCGGTATCTGTGTCATCAAGATTAACTATAATAATGTCGCGTAAAAACTCTATTTTTATTTTTTTTAACATAAAAATACTTCCAATTTAATATTTCTATTATTTATAATGTTATGATATAATAATTGCTGTTAATTAAAAATTAAAGAGGTAACAATGAATAAATTTGGAATTGGGCAACCTGTACTGAGAGATGAAGATATAAGGTTTATTTCAGGCAAAGGATTATATACAGGTGATATCTCGATAGAAAATCAAGCTTTTATGTATGTATTAAGATCTAATATTTCTAATGGTATAATAAAAAGTATTGATATAAATGATGCCCTTAATTCACCAGGAGTTATTAATATTTTTTTAGGAAAAGATTTAAAAGAGGCAGGAATAAAAGATATGCCTACTAATTTTATAACAAAAAATAAAGATGGCTCTGAAATGTATACTCCAGAAAGACCAGCTATTGCTATTGGTCAAGTTAGACATGTAGGAGATCCAATCGCTATAATAATTGCTGAAAGCATTGAACAAGCAAAAAATGCTTCAGAATTAATATTTACTGATATTGAAGAAATACCATCAGTAACTTCTTGTAGCGAAGCAATTAAGGATAATTCACCTCAAGTTTGGGAAAACTCAACAAATAATCTGTGTTTTGATTGGGAAATGGGAGAAAAAGATAAAACCGAAGACGCATTTCAAAATTCTGATTCAATTGTAGAAATTGAGTTAATTAATAATAGAATTGTTCCAAATTCCATGGAAACTAGAGGAGCAATAGCTAATTATAATAGTGATAATGGAAGATATGAATTAAGCTGCTCTTCACAGGGAGTACACAGTCTTAGAGATAGGATTTCAAGTGTTTTAAATATAGAGCCAAATGAACTTAGGGTAAAAACAACTGATGTAGGTGGCGGGTTTGGTATGAAAATTTTTAATTATCCCGAATATGTATGTTCATTATTTGCATCTAAAAAGGTTGGTAGACCTATTAAATGGATATCTGAAAGAAGCGAGGCTTTTCTCTCAGATACGCATGGAAGAGACCATGTTACAAAAGCTAAATTAGCTTTAGATAAAGATGGAGTGTTTTTAGGAATTAAAATAGATACAATTGCTAATATGGGAGCATACTTGTCGAACTTTGCTATATTTATTCCTACTTTAGCAGGAACAGCAATGCTAGCCGGTTGCTATAAAACTCCTACAATATATGTAAATGTTAAAGGAGTTTTTACAAATACTCCTGCTATTGATGCTTATAGAGGTGCAGGAAGACCAGAAGCCTCATTTGTAATTGAAAGATTAGTAGATGTAGCCGGAATTAAAACTGGATTAGGCCCCATAGAAATAAGAAGACGTAACTTAATTCCTGCTTCAGAAATGCCATATAAGACTGCTTTAAATCATACTTATGATTCTGGTGATTTTAAAAGTAATATGGAGCTTGCGGTAAAAGATGCGGACTGGGAAGGTTTTGAGTCACGTGCAAAAATGTCAAAGCAAAATAATAAGATCAGAGGTATTGGTTTATCAACTTATATTGAAGCTTGTTCTGGAGGAGGACCAGAGGAAGCAACTATTATTTTGGAAAAAAATGGAAATATTACTTTACATATAGGCACCCAATCTAACGGTCAAGGTCATGAAACTGCATATAAACAAATTTTATGTGAATATTTAGGAATTGGACCTGAGAAAATGACTATAATACAGGGGGACTCTGACGTAATTGCCTTCGGAGCAGGAACTGGTGGTTCCAGATCAGTTCCAGTAGGAGGTGCAGCTATTAAGGTTGCATCAGAAAAAATTATTAGCAAAGCAAAATCTATAGCAGCTCAAAAATTAAATGTTGACGAAAGTACTTTAGAATATAAGGAAGGTATATTTTTAGCAGAAGGAACAAATTTAACTATTAGTCTTGAAGATATTGCTAAAAAGAATGATGAACTAATTAAAATTTCTAGTCAATGGACTCCGCCTAATTATACATTTCCTAATGGTTGCCATATATGTGAATTAGAAGTAGATAAAGATACGGGTCAAATTGAAATAAAAAAATATACAGTTGTGGACGATTTTGGGCTAGTCATTAACCCCAATATGCTTGCTGGACAAGTTCACGGTGGTATAGCTCAGGGTATTGGGCAAGCTATCTATGAAAATACTATATATGATAGTGAAAATGGACAATTATTATCAGGTTCTTTCATGGATTATGCCTTACCTAGAGCAGAAGATTTAATTAATGTAGATATACGATGGAACATGGTTCCCTGTGAGACCAATTTACTGCAAATAAAAGGTGCAGGAGAAGCTGGAGCAATTGGAGCACCTCCCGCAGTAATTAACGCATTAGTTAACGCTTTAAATATTGAACATATCGATATGCCAGCAACACCCAACAAAGTCTGGTCAAAACTTCATTCAAATTAGATTATATTTGTTTAATTAAACAAAAGCTTCTTCCCAACTACCTTGCGTGGCAGCACGTGAATATTCAGTAGCTCTATTTTCAAAGAAATTGGTGTGTTCTAAAGCATTCAACATGTCATCCATATAAGGTAATGGGTTTTTAATAATATCATAAAGTGGCTTCATTTCTAACTGCTTTAGTCTATTATTTGCTATATACCTAATATATTCTTTAACACTTTTTGCTTCTAAGCCTTCTACTCCACCCAGTTCAAAAGCTTTGTCTATAAAGGCGTCTTCATGTTCTATAACTGTTGAACATGCTTTATATAAATCTTCAGTTAATTGTTCACGCTGTATATCTGGATTTTCACTTAAAAATGTATGGAAAAGTTTTATTATTGAATTTGTATGTAATGTTTCATCTCTTGCAGACCATGTAACTATCTGTCCCATACCCTTCATTTTGTTAAATCTTGGAAAATTTAATAATATTGCAAAGCTAGCAAATAATTGTAAACCCTCTGTAAATGCTCCAAATACAGCTAAAGTTTTTGCAATTTCTATATTTGATTCTACATTAAAACTTTGCATATATTCATATTTATCTCTCATTTCTTTAATATGTAGAAATGCTTCATATTCAACTTCTGGCATACCTATTGTATCTAGCAAATAAGAATAAGCGGCGATGTGAATAGTTTCTGTATTTGAAAACGATGAAAGCATCATACAAATTTCTGTCGGTTTAAATACTCTAGAATAATGACCCATATAACAATTATTAACTTCTACATCTGCTTGTACGAAGAAACGAAATATTTGAGTTAATAAATTTCTTTCTTTTTCAGTAAGAGTTTTCTGCCAATCTTTAACATCATCTGCTAATGGAACTTCTTCAGGTAGCCAATGAATCCTCTGCTGTTGAAGCCAAGCATCATATGCCCAAGGATAGTGGAATGGTTTATAGACTGGATTTGCTGACAACAACGACATCTTATTTACTCCAAATATGTATTACTGACATGAAAGACATTCTTCATAATCATTTGTATTTTCTTGTGATATATTATTAGTTGATTGGCCCATATTAGAAACAACATCAGAACGTTGTATAGACATAGATCGCAAATAATACATACTTTTAATTCCTTTTTTCCATGCCTGGAAATGAATTTGGTGAAGATCCTTCTTATGAACATCCGCAGGAATAAAAACATTTAAAGACTGTGATTGACAAATATAGGGCGTACGTTGTGCAGCTAAATCTATTAACCAACGTTGATCTACCTCAAACGCTGATTTAAACACGTCTTTTTCATGATCACTTAAAAAATCTAAATGCTGAACAGAACCTTTATTAGTAGTAATTGAAGACCAAATTTCATCTGTATCCATATTTTTTTCAGATAATAATTTCTTTAGATGAGGATTTCTTACATTAAAAGAACCTGACAAAGTCTTTTGTACAAAAGAATTTCCTGCGGATGGTTCTATTCCAGGAGAAGCGCCCCCACAAATTATGGAAATAGAGGCAGTTGGAGCTATCGCTAATTTATTAGAAAATCTCTCTTCAATTCCAAAGTCTTCTGCATCCGGACAAGCACCCTTCTCTTTTGCTAAAACTTTTGAACTTAAATCTACCTGCTCTCTGATATATTTAAATATTTTTTTATTCCACGATAATGCGGTTACAGATTCAATAGGAACATTCCTCATTTGTAGAAAACTTTGAAAACCCATAACTCCTAATCCTACACTTCTCTCTCTCATAGCACTATATTTAGCCTTAGCCATAGAATCCGGAGCCCTATCAATAAAATCTTGTAATACATTATCTAAAAAACGCATTATATCTTCTATCATTCCTGGAACATTTTTCCATTCATCATATGTCTCTAAGTTTAAAGATGAAAGACAACAAACCGCCGTTCTATCATTGCCAAATCTATCTTCTCCTGTAGGAAGAGTTATTTCACTGCATAAATTAGACATTTTCACTCTCATACCAGCTAATTTTTGATGTTGTGGTATATCTGCATTCACTCTATCAATAAATAATAAATAAGGTTCACCTGTTTCTACTCTTGCCGTTAAAATTCTTATCCATAAATCCCTTGCTGAAACAGTTGTTTGTACTGCGCCATCTTTAGGGCTTTTTAATGCCCATTCTTCGTCAGCTTCAACTGCACGCATAAAAGCGTCTGGTATTACTATGCCATGATGTAAATTAAGAGCTTTTCGATTTGGGTCACCTCCTGTTGGACGGCGCATTTCAATAAATTCTTCTATTTCAGGATGCCAAACTGGTAAATAACAAGCTGCAGAACCTCTTCTTAAACTACCTTGACTGATAGCAAGAGTCAGAGAGTCCATTACTCTTATAAATGGAATAACACCTGAAGTCTTTCCATTTTTTCCATTCTTTCCTACTTTTTCACCTATAGACCTTAAGTTTCCCCAATAAGAACCTATACCTCCTCCGCGAGAGGCTAGCCAAACATTTTCATTCCATAAATCAACTATACCTTGCAAACTATCGTTAGATTCATTTAAAAAACAGGAAATTGGAAGACCTCTTTCTGTACCTCCATTTGATAAGACAGGTGTTGAAGGCATAAACCATAATCTTGACATATAATCATATATACGTTGAGCATGTGCATCATCATCCGCAAAATAACTAGCTACTCTTGCAAATAAATCTTGTGGTGTTTCGTCAGGCATAAGGTATCTATCTTCTAGTGTAGCTTTACCAAATTCAGTTAAAAGTTCATTTCTTGAAGAATTTATTTCTACAGATTTGCCTCTTTCTACTTGAACTACATTTAACATATCACCTTGGTTTTTTCCTTGATATGAACTTTCTAGACCGCTTCCATCCATATTTCTTCTCCATCTTTACTAGTAATACTAGATTTTTTCGCAATTTAACCCACTTATCCACAATTGTGGATAATAAAATGGGGATAAACACAATATATAGTTGTTTATAAATCTATATTGACAAAATATAGGATATGGTCAACTAAAAAATAGATGTAATTAATGTTTAATTACATTTTTCTTAAAAATAACAACTTTTAAAGAACAAATCAAGAACAAAATATAAAATAAAATAAGTTCATAAATCAAATTGTTTTTGATTTTATTTAAAAACTAATATTTATTATAAATATGTTTAAATTTCTAGTAATTCTCAATTTAATAATAATGTTTAATTATAATTGTCTTGCCCAAAGCTTTAATAAAACTATTGCAATGCATGGATTAACAGATAGAGATGAAGTAGCTAGAGATACAAAAGTTAATATTAAAGCCCCAATTAATAATATTTTAAAATTAGCTAAGATTGGAACTTTTAACAGTTTAAATCCATATATAATTAAAGGTATTACACCTCCAGGGATTAAAGGATTGGTAATAGAATCCCTTATGACGTGGAGTCCAGATGAACCATTCTCTCTTTATCCTGGTATAGCCGAAGCAATCAAAACTCCTAAAAATAGAAAATGGGTAGAATTTAAAATCTATGATAAAGCAAGATTCTCAGATGGAAAAAATATTACTAGTAAAGATGTAATTTTTTCATGGAAAACTCTGAAAAAGTTAGGAAGACCTCATACAAGATCCTACTATTCTATGGTAAAAAAAGTAGAAGAAATAACTAGTAAAAAAGTAAAATTTTATTTTTCAGATAAAAGTAATTTTGAAATGCCTCTAATTATGGGCTTAATGCCAATCTTTAGCAGTCAATATTGGGAGAATAAAGATTTTACTAAAACAACTATAGAGCCTTTTGTAAGTTCTGGCCCCTATAAAATAGCTAATATAGAAATAGGAAGATCTATAACCTTCATTAAAAATAAATTTTGGTGGAAAAAAGATAGTAAAGATAGTCTAGGCAGATATAATTTCAAAAAAATAAGATATGACTTTTATAGAGATCAAAATGTAGCTTTAGAAGCATTTTTATCTGGGGAATTTGATATAAATATTGAAAATGATGCTGTCAGATGGGAAAACTCGTATCATCAAAACTCTGAAAATAAAATTATAAAAAATACTTTTTCAAAATTATCTCCTTCAGGAATAGAGGCTATTATTTTAAATACCAGAAAGCCAATTTTTAAGGAACGTAATGTGAGAAAAGCAATATCATTATTATTTCCCTATACATTTATAAATAAAGTAGTAAACCACGGTTTATTACAACAAACATTTGGTCCTTGGGATAACAGTGAATTATCTGCTCAATCAAACCCAAGTCATAACGCAAAAACAATATTATCTAAATATAACGATGTTATCAGTAAATACGCTTTAAAACAGATACAGAAGCTTCCCACTAATGAAAGAAAAATCATAGGAGAATCTATTTCTTTATTGGAAAAATCTGGATGGAAAATAATAGATCAAAAAATGAAGAATATTAAATCAGGAAAATTATTAAGCTTCGAAGTAATTACTAATAAAAATAAAATGGAAAAGCTATTACTAATTTGGAAGGACAAATTAAAAAAAATAGGGATAGATTTAAAAGTTAGAATAATAGACAGTTCGCAATTTCAAAACCGCATCCAAACTTTTGATTTTGATGCTATAATTTTTGAATATTATATGTCTTTATCTCCTGGGAATGAACAATCTATTTATTGGGGCAGCTGGGCTGCCAATCAAAATGGCTCGAGAAATTATGCAGGAATAAAACATAAAGCTATAGATGAAATAATAAAAAAAATAACTAATGCAGAAAAAAGAGAAAATCTAATTGAGTATACAAGAATACTAGATAGACTTTTAAGATCAGGGTACTGGATGATACCTCTTTTTCATGACCCTCTTCATAGAATTGCACATCAGGATAAAATTGCTATTCCTAAAGAAATACCTTTATATGGATTTAACCCATGGACTGCCTGGGAAAAATAAGTATAATTTATTGCATTTTAAATTCTAATTGATTATTACATCTATCAATATTGGATAAACCTATTATCTATGAACAAATAAATTTATATATTTACTTTAATTAAATTAAAAAAAATTAGAGGGACACATGCCTTTCAAAGTAAAAATTACGAATGGTAAGGAAATTATAGTAGATGATGGCAACACTATTCTTGAGTCCGCTTTAGATCAGGGAGTAGATTTTCCTCATGGTTGTAGAACAGGTAACTGCGGAGCATGTAAATCAATAAAAATTTCTGGGGATATAGAAATGTCACCTTACTCAGAATTTGCTTTAGATGAAGATGAGGAAAAGCAAGGTTTAATTTTAGCATGTAGATCAGTTCCTTGGAGTGACTGTGAAATTAAAATTTTATCTAATGAAGAAAATGAGGACGAAAATAATATAAAAATAAAAAAACTAGATTATAAAATTACAAATTTAAACAAAGTTACAAAAGACATATTTATTATAAACTTAAAAATAAACAATAAAGAAACTTTTGATTTTAAAGCTGGTCAATACGCTGAATTATATATAGGAAATTGTAAAGAAAAGCATTTTTCAATGGCTAATTCTCCAAATACTAGTGAACTGGAATTCCATATAAAAACTCTTGATGGGGGTGAAGTAAGTAATTATGTAAAAAATAGTTTACAAGTTGGTGAAATTATAAAAGTTAAAGGCCCTTATGGAAATGCACACTTAAGAGAAAAACATAAAGGACCAATAATTGCAGTAGCAGGAGGCACAGGATTAGCTCCCATACTCTCTATAATCAAACATTCTCAAGAAATAAAAATGAAACAACCTATAAATGTTTATTACGGATCACAATCTGAAAAAGAATTATATTTTGTTGAACAATTTGAAAAAATAGAAAAAATAAATAAAAACTTTAATTTTTTTCCAGTAGTTATAGAAGAATCTAAAAATCAAACTATAAGAAAAGGTTTTGTTACAGAGGCAGTAGTTCAAGATATTAAAAATTTTGATGGTTATAAGGCATATCTCGCTGGGCCTCCTAAAATGGTTGAAGTCGCAGAGGATCTATTAATGTCCAAAGGTATACGGAAGGTTGATATACATTCGGATGCGTTTTATACTCCTTATGATGAAATCAAGGAATAAAAAATGACTGATAAAAATCTAGAAGGTAGAATTGCACTAATTACGGGAGGAGCCAGAGGAATAGGAAAAGCTATTTCTGAAAAATTAGCTCAACAAGGATGCAAAATTATAATTATTGATCCAGGTTATAGCATAAGCGGTAACCATGATGATAAAAATATAGCTGAAAAAGTATCTGAAGAAATTGGCAATAAATATAATGTTGAAACTTTAGCTATAACTAAAGATATTTCTATATCAGAAGACGTAAAAAATTCTATTAAAGTAATTATAGATAAATTTAATGGCTTAGATATTATAATTAATAATGCTGCTATTATAAGAGATGGTTTTATTTTTAAATATTCAATTGAAGATTGGAAAAAAGTAATAGATATTAATCTTACTGGATCCTTTAATATTATATCTGAGTCTAGTAAATTTATGAAAGAAAAAGCTAAGTTAGATAGTAATTACAACTATGGTAGAATTATTAATATTATTTCTACTGCTGGAATTTGGGGCAACTATGGACAAGCTGCATATGCCTCTGCTAAAGCAGGTCTTATAGCTTTAACTAGAGTAACGGCATTAGATCTTCAAAGATCAAAGATAACATGCAACGCTATTGCTCCTTTTGCAGCAACTAGAGTAACAGAATCAATAAAGCCGCAAAATGAAGCACAAGAAATATATAAAAACTCAGCACTTAAAATTGATGCAAAATATATAGGAGATTTAACTGCCTATCTATCCTCTAATTATGGGCATAAATATTCTGGTCAAATATTTGGGGTTAGAGCAAAAGAAGTTTTTTTATTTCAGCAGTCTCGTCCAGTTTATAATTTTATACGTAAAGAAGGTATTGTAAATAATGATTTAAAAGAGGGTTTTGAAAAACATTTTGATGCGAATTTAACATCCTTAGAAACTGATTTAGAAGCTTTTTCAAATGAGCCAATTATATAATAATATTTGTTGGAGAAAAATTATGAACTTAGAGAATAATATACCGCAAGTTAAAACCTGTGAAGAGCTATTAGATTATCCAGAAGAATATAGAGATGCAATTATAAAAATAGTAAGAAGTCATGCTGTAAATGAGCTTTATGGTGCAAGAGTATTTGATGAGCCTGCTATTGCATTGGCACCTAATCCATATGCAAAATGGCTAACTTGTAGAGTAGCTATGGAAGAATATGGCCATCACGTTAGATTTAGAGAGTTAGGTCAGAAATTAAATATACCTGAAAATGAAATGACTCCTGAAGGAAAAAACCCTCTATCAATATTTGAATTTCCACTTGAAACTTGGGCAGAATTTTGTGTAATTAAACTGCTAGCTGATTTAGCCGAAATCCTTCAAGTTGAGGATTTATTAGAGTGTTCATTTCATCCTCTAAAAAATGTTGCCAGAATGACTATGCCAGAAGAAAAATTCCATGCAAAATTTGGTGAAGACTTTACTAAAGAATTAATTGTTACTGAAGAAGGAAAAAAAGAAATACAAGATGCTATAAACAGATATTATCCTATGTTGCCTGCATTCTTTGGTAGAGCAGAATCCAAAAATAATAAATTATATAGAAAATGGGGAATAAAAAAGAGAAAAAATGAAGAAATGTTAGAAGACTATTTAAAATTAACTCATGATTTAGTTGTAAATAAATTAAATTTAGAACTTCCTAGCATTAATTAAATATTAATATATTCTTAGCTTACATATAATTTAAATGAGATAAGCTTTGAAAAAAAATAATTTTTATAAAAATATTAGTAATTTAAATATGGCTCCTTTATGGGAGGTGTTATCATCATTAGTAACGCCAGAACCAAATACTAAAACTCATCCACATATTTGGTATTGGAAAGATACAAAAAATCATGTTTTAGATTCAGGTTCAATTATTACAGCAGAACAAGCTGAAAGAAGAGTTTTAATATTAGAGAACCCAAATATGATAGGTGAAAGTAGAATTACCGATACACTCTATGCAGGTCTTCAGTTAATTCTGCCTGGAGAAATTGCTCCTAGTCATAGACATACACAATCTGCACTTAGATTTGTAATGCATGGTAATGGTGCTTATACCGCTGTAGATGGAGAAAAAACAATTATGCGTCCTGGAGATTTTATTATTACTCCTTCTTGGACTTGGCATGATCATGGAAACGAGTCTAATGAGCCTATGATTTGGTTAGATGGTTTAGATATACCAATGGTAAACCATTTCTCTGCAAGCTTTGCTGAAAAGCTTGATGAAAATAAACAAGAGTTAATAAGAATTGAAGGAGACTCTCTAGCAAGATATGGATCTGGACTTTTACCAGTAGACCATAAATTATTTGAGAATCGTGCCTCACCTGTTTTTTCTTATCCATATGATAGAACTAAAGAAGCACTAGATAAAATGAAGGAATCCAAAGAATGGGATAAGTGCCATGGGCTAAGATTAAAATATGTTAACCCTTCCAACGGAGGTCATGCTATTCCTACAATGGCCACTTTTATGCAATTAATTCCTAAATCATTCTCAGGAAATTCATATAGAAGTACAGATGGAACTATATATACTGTAGTAGAGGGCAAAGGTAAGACAACTATAAATAATAAAGAGTATTTATGGAATAAAGGAGATATATTTGTAGTTCCTCCTTGGGCAAAAATTAAACATGAAACTTTTGATGAATCTGTTTTATTTTCTTTTTCTGACAGACCAGTACAAGAATTATTAGGCTTGTTTAGAGAAAAAATTTATAAACAATAAAATTTGTTATGAGTTTAGTATCATTAAATAAAATATCTATTCTTACTTCCAATATTGCCAAAATCAAATGGTTCAGCAAGGTTGGAAAAGATATAGACCCATACATTTCTCCTTATATTAAAAACTATTGCCACAAGCTAAATATTGAAACCGAAATAAAACAAGTAAGAACTTGGGAAGAAGCTATTAAAGTTATTAATAGGAAAGATTGGAACAAAATATGTTGGGAGATTGAAGAAAATGAAAAAACAGCTTTATTAAATATTTTATTAGAAAGTGAAAATGAAAAAGAAATTTTTTCTTATTTAAATTCACTAACAGAAGAGACATCTAAAATAACAGAAATATACTCGATTAAAGGTTTAAATAAAAATAATATTAAATATCAATATTATTCAAAGGTTGCAGCAGGGGCTGCAGCTTTATGTTGTTATCAAACTGCATTAGCTTTAGCTTCCAACCAAAAGCCCAATCATATTTTCATTTCAAAATATGAGTTATTTAAATCAGGGCATTGGCCATTAATAATAACAAAAAATTATTTTAATATATTTTAATCAACGAAATAAAAATTACAATGAACATCAATATATTTGATAAAATAGAACATAATGCTATAAAAAATAATTACATAAACAATATAGCAATAACGCAAATAATGCCTTCCAATGAGGTTAAAACATTATCATACAAAGAATTATTTCAGCTCAGCACAAAAGTTAGTCAATTATTACTAAAGTTAAAAGTTCACCGTAAAGAAAGAATATATATAAGTAGTAATGATAGTATAAATTTTATATCTTCTTTTTTAGGAGCAATTAAAGTTGGAATAATACCCATCCCTGGTAACCCAGAACTCTCAAAACAGCAGACTTTTCATATACTCAATGATAGTTCGCCTGCTTTAATATTAAGCGATAATGCATTAAATAAAAACCAACTTAGTTTTCAATGTTCTATATATACAAACAAAAAATGGAAAAAGCTTTTATCTAATATTAAATTTATAAAAATCAAAACGACTAATACAAAAATTAACCAAACTGCTTTTTTAATTTATTCTTCAGGAACGACAGGTTTACCTAAAGCTATAATTCATAAGCATAAAATAATTTCAAATACTTATTTTTTACATAATAACATTTTAAAATTAAAAACTAAAGATAGAATCTTTACTACCTCAAAGTTATTTTTTGCTTATGCACTAGGAAATAATTTTTTTGCCCCCTTACTCATTGGCCTTAATACAATATTTAACGATAATGTATTTGAAAATTCTAACCTTATCTACATCATTAAAAAATTTAAACCTCAAGCCATTTTCAGCGTTCCAACAGTATACAGGAGACTTCTTAAAGAAAAGAAGACTAATTTTAAAAATTTATCTGAAGTTAAATATTATATTTCTGCGGGAGAGAGAATTCCTGATAAATTATATATAGAATGGAAAAATGAAGTAAAATCTCCTCTATTAAATTGCTACGGTACTACAGAAACTCTTGCTATCGTGATTGCAACTAGACCAGGAAATTCAAAATTGGGAAGCACAGGAAAACCTATTAAAAATGTAAAAACAAAATTAATAAATGAGAATAAGCTATTATCTAAAACAAAGGGTGTTCTTCATATTAAACATTCAACTTTCTCAAACTCATATTTTAATAATAGTTCAAAATCAAAAAATACTTTCAGTAAAGGGTGGATTAAAACGGGTGATATATGGTCAATAAAAAATAAACATTGGTATTACCAAGGAAGAGAAGATGATTTAATAAAAGTTGCAGGGAAATGGGTAAACCCTAAAGAAATAGAAAATTTAGTTTCTAATATAGATAATATTCTTGACTCATTTTGCATCTCTTTTCATACCAAACAAGAAACTCTCAGGTTAGCCTTGTTCTTATACGTAAATAAAACTGAAAAAAAAAATATTATTATTAGCAAAGTAAAAACTAAAATAGACGTCCTTCCAAATTATAAAAAACCTTATATAATTAAAGTTATTGATAATTTACCGCAAACCAGTACTGGAAAAATAAAAAGGAATGATTTACAAAAGTTAATTAAGGAATAAAACTTATGAGTTTAACAAAAGTAAAAACATATAAAATAAAGGTAGAATGGGGAGATTGCGATCCCTATGGAATAGTATTTTATCCTAATTTTTATAAATGGATGGATAGCTCTCAATGGAATTATTTTAAAAGAATAAAACAACCTATTTCTAAATTAAAAAAAATATACAATATTAAAGGGTTACCGTTGCTTCACACTGAAGCAAAATTTCTATCTCCTTGTGTTAGAGAAGATGTTTTAAATGTAGAAACCAGCTTAATAAAAATTACTAATTCTACCTTAAAGCTCCAGCATATTATTAAAAGAAAAAATAAGACAGTTTGTGCTGGAACTGAAATAAGAATATGGGCAGAAGAAAAAGATGGAAGAATTATATCTAAAGATATCCCAACTGAAATTAAAAAAATATTTAGACAATATCTTATTCATGAAAAAAAAGTTTAATACAATTTTAATCTTTTGCATATGTGTAAAGCAGTAGCTAAATCAGATAAAGCATGTCCCACTGATTTATATATTGTTATTTTACTCTTATTATTTCTCTTAGTCTTATTGCCTACAATTAATTGTTTTATATCTTCCTTAATATCATTTTTATCGATATAACCTAACTCTAACGACTTCATTAAGTCGCCCGCTTCAGCCAATGCTGCTTCATAATCATCTACATATATTTCACCAATTGAGAAACCCTGAGGATCTAGTTCCGCCATATTTTTTGTATGAGCTCCTATTAAATCAATATGTACAGATTTATTTAACCAACTACCCTTAATAAATGCTTCTTTAGCAGAAGTGATACTAGTTATGATATCAGCTATTTGGCAAGCTTCTTCTAGTGAAGAAACAGAGGAAACTTTATAGTTACTATCTTTATATGATTTAACTATATTTTTTACTTTACTATTATCTCTTCCCCAAATTAAAATATCTTCTATGGGCCTCACAGAACAATGAGCTTTAATCATATAAGAAACTAATGCTCCTGTTCCCAAAACTAGTAATTTTTTACTATTTTTTTTTGATAAAAATTTGGAAGCTATAGCGCTCATTGCCGCTGTTCTTTGTTTAGTTATTTCAGTTCCATCCAAAATTGCTTTTATATCTCCATTTTCCTTTTCATATAATACATATAATGCTTTTACTCTAGGTAAACCTACTGAAGAGTTATTTGGAAATACGTTTAGCAACTTGACACCATAATGCCCCTCAACTGAAAAAGCCGGCATTACCATTATTTGTGCTGAATCATTTTGAGGCATTATATTATAAACCTGCCTTAACGGAACATAAGAATCATTTTTATAGGTATGCTCTATTTCATTTATAAGTTCCTTAATTTTAATACTTCTTATAATTTTTTGAGTAGAAATAAATTCCATAAAACTTACCAGTAAATAAGATACTAAAGTATATATATAAATTATTAAAATTTTGTTACTATAATATAACTTAACATAAAGAGAGTACAGATGGTTAAATTAGATAAAATATATACCAGAGGAGGCGATAAAGGTGAAACTTCTCTTGGAAATGGAGAAAGGGTTTATAAGAGTTCTATAAGAATAGATGCATTCGGAACAGTTGATGAAACTAATTCAACTCTAGGTATTGCTATAATTAATCTTAAATCACCATTAAAAGAAATGATTTTTAGGATACAAAATGATCTTTTTGATCTTGGTGCCGATTTATGTGTCCCTGAAAATGATTCTTTAGATTACGAACCTCTAAGAATTTCTCAAATACAAGTAGATAGATTAGAGAAGGAAATAGATGAAATGAATAGTAATTTAGAACCTTTAAAATCATTTATTTTACCAGGAGGTTCTATAGAATCAGCTTATTTACATCTAGCAAGAACCAATGCAAGGAAGGCAGAAAGATTAATCATAAACCTTAGCCAAAAAGAAAAAATAAATCCTATCTGTATTAAATATATTAATAGATTATCTGATCACCTATTTGTTATAGCCCGTCTTGTAAATAAACAGAACCAAAAAGATGATATATTATGGGTACCAGGAAAAAGTAGAGAATAATAAATTGATGTAAACCTTGAGTATATTATATCTTTATGAGTATAATTTATATTCTCTAAATTAAAATTTTATAGAAAGGGAAACAATGCCAATAATTAATAGAATTTCTGAGTTTCATGGAAAAATGATAGAATGGAGACAAGACATTCATAGTCACCCTGAGCTTGCATATCAAGAAAAAAGAACAGCTAGTAAAGTTGCAAATCTCTTAAAAGAATTTGGAGTGGATGAGATACATGAAGGTATAGGAGGTACAGGAGTAGTTGGTGTGATCAAAAATGGTATTGGTCCAATGGTAGGATTAAGAGCAGATATGGATGCTTTACCCATTACGGAAGCTAATCAATGCGATCATGCTTCAACACATGAAGGTGTAATGCATGCATGTGGTCATGATGGACATACTACTATGTTACTTGGTGCTGCTCGTTATCTTGCAGAGACAAGAAACTTTAATGGACAAGTTATATTAATATTTCAACCGGCTGAAGAAGGCTTTGCAGGAGCGAAAGCAATGATAGAAGACGGCCTATTTGAAAAATTTCCTGTGGACTCTATCTATGGAATGCACAATATGCCTGGAGTAGCTTTAGGAAATTTAGATGTAGGTCCTGGACCAAGAATGGCAGCAGCAGATAATTTTGAAATAAAAATTAATGGTAAAGGTGCTCATGGAGCAATGCCAAATGAGTCGGTAGACCCCATAGTTTGTGGTTCAGCAGTTGTTCAAGCACTTCAGTCACTTGTTTCTAGAAATTCTGACCCAAAAAAGACTTTAGTAGTCTCTGTTACACAATTTAATTCCGGCCATGCAAATAATGTAATCCCTGATTTTGCAAATCTTGCTGGAACAATAAGATATTTTGATAAATCAACCGGAGATTTTATAAGAAAAAAATTTCCTAAAATTGTAAAAGATATGTGTGAAGCATTTGGAGCTAAGGCCGAAATAGACTATAAAATAGGCTATCCTCCTACTATTAATGATACTAACTCAGCTAAATTTGCTTTAGAAACTGCAAAAGAAATTGCTGGAAATAAAGCTTCTGATAGTCAAGAGCCAATGATGGGATCAGAAGATTTTTCATATTTTTTACAAGAAAAACCTGGCGCATATGCTTGGATAGGCAATGGAAATTCTGCATCACTTCATAACCCATCATATGATTTTAATGATGAACTTTTACCTGTCGGGGCCTCTTTTCTGTCCAGAATTGCAGAAAAAGCTCTAAGTAAAAATTAATTAAATACTTTAAGGAGATTATAAATGTTAAATCATTTTACGATACCTAGTAAGTCCTTTAATGGACCTGTATTAATTACAGGCGCTGGAGGATGTATAGGAGCATGGACTATGGCTATGCTTTTAAAACATAATATTGAAGTAATAGCATGTGATTTAACTAATAATAAAAAAAGACCTGAATTATTAATAGATAGTTCCGACCTATCTAAGGTTCCATGGATTGAAGGAGATATTTCTGATACGGAGAGTGTTCTTAACACAGTAGAAAAATATAAACCAGAATCAATTATACACTTAGCAGCTTTACAAGTTCCTTTCTGTGCAGCAGATCCAACAGCTGGAGCGAAAGTTAATGTAGTAGGAACCGTTAATGTCATGGAAGCGGCAAGGCAAAGCACAATAAAGAGAATAGCACATGCAAGCTCTATGGCTGCACACTCATTTTTACCAGGCTCAGACTCTTTAAAGACTCTATATGGTGCCTATAAAATGTGTGATGAACAAATTTCAGAAGTATATTGGCAAGACCATAAAGTACCAAGCGTATGTCTTAGACCTGCAATAGTAAATGGTGTAGGAAGAGATCAAGGAATGACTTCAAAACAAACTGTAGCTATGCTTGCAGCTGCACTTGGAGAACCTTATGATATACCTTATAAGGGAAATGTATCTCATTTATCAGCAGCTGAGGTTGCTTCAGCTTTTATTCATAGTGTGTCGTATGACGGTGATGGAGCATTTGTTTTTGATATATTTGGTGAAAGTGTAAATATTAATGAAACAATAAACATTATTAAAGAAATTAAACCTAGTGCAGAAATAACTTCTTCAGGCTCTGAAATGCCTTTTCCGAGTATATTATCAGACATTCCACTGAGGGAACATCTTAAAAAAAGAGTGTCTGATTATGGCTGTATTGATACAAAAACAATGATAAATGAAACTATAAAAGCTTTTGAAGTATTAATACAATCCGGAAAAATAGATAATAACTATCTTAAATAGAGGAAATATTTAGATGTCTTGGAAGAATGAAGTAAATGAAATAAAAAAGCGTCTTCGTCTCATTCAACAAATGGGAGGTAAGGATAAAATCAAACGACAGCATGATGCAGGAAGAACAACTGTTAGGGAAAGAATATTATCTCTGCTTGATAAAAATAGTTTCAAAGAAATAGGCAGTTTAACAGGATCAAGTGAATACGATTTAGAGGGAAATTTAAAATCATTATTACCTGCAAATTCCGTTATTGGACATGGTACAATTAATAATTCGCCAGTTGCAATTTATGGGGATGATTTTACTGTGAGAGGAGGAGCTGCAGATGCTGCGATATGGGAAAAATCTGTAGCAGCGGAACGCTTCGCGAACGAGTATAGGATTCCGTTAATTAGGCTTATTGAAGGTACTGGTGGCGGTGGATCAGTGAAGTCAATTGAAATAGATGGTTATACATACGTTCCAGCTAACCCTGGTTGGGATTGGGTGGTAAGCAATATGGCAACAATTCCAGTAGTTTCACTAGGTTTAGGACCTGTGGCTGGTTTAGGTGCAGCGAGATTAGTAAGTAGCCATTATTCCGTCATAATAAAAAAAATAAGCCAAGTATTTGTAGCTGGCCCACCCGTTGTAAATAGGTTAGGCGAAACTGTAACAAAAGAATCACTTGGAGGAAGTGAAATTCATGGAAAAAATGGAGTAATTGATGATGTTGCTAATAGTGAATCTGAAGCCTTAGCTATGGCTAAAAAATTTTTAAGTTATCTTCCTTCTTCAACTTTTGAACTTGCAAAACAAATAAAAAATGATGACCCTACAGATAGAAAAGATGAATGGCTAATTGAAGCCATTCCTAAAAATAGACGACTAAGTTATGAAATTCGTCCAATAATTGATACTTTAGTAGACAAAGATTCTTTTTTTGAAATTGGAAAAAACTGGGGAACTTCTTCAGCATCCGGGTTAGCAAGGTTAGATGGCTGGCCAGTAGTAATTTTAGCTAATGATCCTCAAGTTTATGGAGGTGGGTGGACAGCTGATGCCGCTCAAAAAATAATCCGTATATTAGAATTAGCTGAAACCTTTCATTTACCAGTAGTACATTTAGTAGATAATCCAGGATTTTTAGTTGGCACTCATGGTGAAAAATCAGGAACTATTAGGCATGGAGCAAGAGCTTTAGCTGCTATATATCAACTTAATATTCCTGTTTGCTCGATAATTCTAAGAAAAGCATTTGGTGTTGCGGGAGCTGCTCATATGAACCATACAAAACATAAATATAGGTTTGCTTGGCCTTCTGGAGACTGGGGATCACTGCCTTTGGAAGGAGGAATAGAGGCTGCTTATAAATCTGATTTATTAAAATCTGAAAACCCTGATAAACTTTTCAAGGAAATTGAAAAAAAATTAAACCATGTAAGGTCTCCATTCAGAACTGCAGAAAAGTTTTCAGTAGAAGATATTATTGACCCTAGGGATACAAGAAAAGAATTATGTTATTGGATAAACCTTGCAGTAAAAATTAGAAAAGCCGGGCCTGTATCATTTGGAATGAGACCTTAGAAAAATACTAAAATTATTTTTGTTATTTCTTTATTTCATATTTTACTAAATCTAAATCATAACAACAGTCAGTATCTACCCAATTAGTACTACATATTCCTGAATTACATATTACCTCTGCCCTAAACCTGGTTCCATTTATCACTTTTCGTTTTTCCGTATCTACACCAATTTCTCCAGCTGTACCATGGCCAGAAACAGACCTATAACAAGCTAAAAATCTTTCATACCCAAAAACATTATATACTAGTATATTTTTACTTAATTCACTTTTATCAGAAATAAATTCACCATGCCAATTAGACAACATACAGCTAAAGAGCTCAGAGGAAGAATCCTTAATTCTGTTCTCTTGCGCACTTTCAATAGCTTGTTGCAACATACATCCTTCCGCATTTGAACAATCTTGAGCTAAGGCATTAAAGTTAATAAATATAAAATAGAATGTAATAGAAAATATATATAAAATATTTTTCATTTGTTTTCTCCCATGCAGTAATAATTTCTATACTTCTTCTATATAAAATCAATAAGTATATTAATATAATTTATGTTAATAAATAAATATAGGTATAAAATAAACTAATATTTTTAAGTATTTTGTATTATTAAATTTAAATTATTAAAAAATAAAAACCCACACATAATAAAGCCCTACATTACCGCCAACTACTACTATGCCAGCAAAAACTATTCTTAATAACCACTTAATAACTGTTTTTAACATTCTATTCTCCTATTTATGGTTATTTGTAACATAATTATTTTATTATTATATCACTTATAAAATTTAATTATTAAACACCTTACTACAGTATTTGTAGAATTATTATATGTCATTTGTATTTCCCCTGTAATTTGTTAAGGTTAATTATGTCTTGGTATTGGTGTTTAATTACTGGAATAATTGTATTTTTTGTTGGAGGTCTAGCTACATATTTGACGCATAAAACAGTTATATGTAGGTACCCATATTTTATTGGTGGTGGTTCTATTGCAATAATCATTTATTTAATAATTCTTTATCTAATTTAAAATATAATAAAATAGTTTTTATTAATATAAGATATCCCGAAAAAATAAATTTTGCTTTTTACTTAAAAACCAAATAACTTTATTATATGGGGATGAAACATTTTATTATATGGGGATGAAACATTATGAATATGGAAAATGTTATTAATGAGGAACATTTCTCAAAAGAAGCTTTTGATAAATCTATACCACGCGCAAAACTTGATAAGAGTGGTTACCATTGGGTAGAACGCGAGATTGAAAAACTTGATCCATACACGCAGTATGAGCAAATATGGTCTTTAACGACTGTATACTATTACGGTGATTTCATTATGAATGTTCTCTACACCTTGGGAATGCCAGCCTTCACAATGAGGCCTAAGGTAAATAACATGTTAGTAGAGAATACTGGAAAAGTTATTAACGATCAGGAAGGACGTATAATCGATACTAATCAAAGGTTCTGGCAATGGTTCGAACTGGGGCCATCTCATCCTGACGTACGTAGATCTATGGAGAACGTCAATAAGATCCATATGGCACTAAATAAGAAATTTCCGGGAAATTACCCTGCAAGTGACTTCATTTACACCTGTGTTTGGATTGCTACTGCATTGCACAAAATTAAACTCTCCGTCGGAGCACGTGGCTTCTCAGAAAAGCAAAAAATTGCAGCCCACCTTTATTGGCAAAGCCTATGTGGTCAGTTCCGCAGTCAAGAAGGTCAAATTGTTGATTTTCCAGACTCTTGGGATGATATGATGCTTGTTGCAGAAGAATTCGAAGGACATTCGTGGGAAGAATCAGTGGCTGGGAAGCAGCTTGCCGATGCTATTACACAACAGTTCAACAAGGCTTGGTTACCGCGCTGGCTTCACTGGGCAGGACGACAATTTGTATTATCAATGCAAACACCGGAAACACGTAAAGTTATGCAAATGGGTACCCCCAACCCTATAATGAAAGCAATAGTCCGAAAGGCAGTGTGGTTTGTCTTTACTATGAAAGAGCGAATACTTCCTCATTCAAAGCTTTCAACACCTGCAAAAGCTCG
>Ga0315316_10000313_pt1 | contig 31407 bp, 40 predicted proteins | sample M160m3416metaG_FD_203702 | JGI IMG/M metagenome (GOLD analysis project Ga0315316, IMG submission 203702) | Ammonia-oxidizing marine archaeal communities from Monterey Bay, California, United States - M1 60m 3416 | ecosystem: Environmental > Aquatic > Marine > Intertidal zone | place: USA... | reverse complement strand
AATTCAGCAAACAGTAAAGTTGATACAATATGCACGCCATCAGGACTTTTATCTAGAATAGATGAATCGTTGATTAAAGAGCATTGTACTTTCTCCGCCATTGTAGACTATCCCTACGGCATATCCGATACTACCGTTAGAATACACGATATAATTTTGGCAAAGAGGCGAGGAGCAAAAAGCATTGACTTGGTTATAAATCGCCACGATTTAGAATCTTCAAACCTTGCTAGTATCAGAAAAGACTTCAAAGCCTGTTTAGCTGCCTGCTCAGAATATCAAATCTCTCTTAGGCCCGTTATAGAATACAGACTATCAGACTGGGCTTTTGTAATGGATTTATGCCACTCCTTAAAAGCCAACAATTCATCTGAGATTATAATTGGAACTGGGTCAATGGTAGATGATTTAACAGACAATATAATCTGCTGTAAGACCATAGAAGACCAAATACACATTCCTGTAGTTAGCTGTTCCCCTATTTTAAATCAAGAACACTATGATATATTTTATAAATCAAATATATATGGAATCAGAATAAAATCATATAAAATATTGGACAATTTGTGTAATATATAATAGGACTTGGATTATTATACGGACAAATGTAGGAATAAAATATTTTTATTTTTTTTATAGGAGTCATGTATAATGGCAGTTCCCGGTGCAACAACCAACTATTTGACGAATGGTGCTGGCGGAGCTTTTGTGGAAGCAAAAGAAGGCGGTACAATTCTAAACAATGATAACACTGGTACGGTTATCACTAAATCTTTAACTCTTTTAGACGGCGTAGCTACAGCAGCAGATTCTAACACATTACCAAGTGTTACAGCTAGTGGCATCTACAACGTGCAGAAAGCCCTATCAGCAGGTACTTTTGCCTATTCAGCAGAAGGCCAATATGTTATTGCTAGAGCTTCTGCTACCCTATCTGGTGTTGCAAAAACTCAGCTCTTGACTATGGGCAGAGGTAACAGCAGAAAGTCCATTGCTCAATTCTATGGTTCGTATGGTGCTAAGCTACTTACAGCTTGGAGAAACAACCAATGGAGTTGGACTCACACCTTAGACAGTGGTGCTAAGATTACCAACATGAGAATTAACTGGCTCAACTCTGCTGGAACAGCTGCGGCTTCTCCAGATAGTTTGAGTAGTAAGACTAATGCTGGTGGCGCTAATGCTAGTGGTATGGTTAATCCAGTTGGTGGTGCAGTCGGTTACTTTATCGACAGTGCCGCAAACCCAACCCGCGCGATTCCGGGTGAATTGGTTATGAAAGTTGACTTCGTTACCCTTTCCGTTGGAAGCGGTGGTGACTTCTTCGATTACAAACCAATTACTGGTATGTAATCTTAACTTAAGGTTTAATGAGGGGAGAGGCTTTCTCTCCCCTTGTTTTTTTACTAGAGGTGATGACTATGGAAAATACATGGGAATTAGTGAAAGAAATTGCACAGGTTTTTGGTATGGTCGCATTACCTCTTATTGCTTGGGTTCTTAGAACTATAGTCAAGCATGGGGGTAAATTAGCAATGTTAGAAGAAAAAGTCAATGATTCTATAACAAGAAGATTAGATTCTTTGGAAAATAAGGTTGACGGATTAGAGACTAAGATTGATAATAAGATGGACAAGTTAGAAGAATCTATTCACCAGACACAGTTGTCTGTTACTGAAAAGATAATACAAACTATACATAATTGTAAATAGGAGATTTTATGATGGATGATGCTGTAATCAAAGACATGTTACAGAAAGTAAAAGCTGGCACTGAAGAGAGATCTGATCTCATTGCAGTGTTTACTGAATTGGCGGCTCAAGCCGGTGTTGAGGATGATCCTGCACCAGCTCCTGCTCCGACTCCAGAACCGACCCCAGAAGATGGAGACGGTGAGGAAAAAAGATCAATTTTTGGTGGCTAACCACAAATAGGTCTTGCAAATCCGCCCAACGAACCTTATAATTTAACAGTCGTTGGGGAATAAAAAGCCCAGTTTTAAAAACAGGCTAAACGACACTTACCCCGACAAGCCGAAAGGCACAGGGATACACTTCGAGTAGACAAGTTCCTACCCCTGTATGTTATAAGTGTCGTTTTTTTATATACTTACACTAACCTTTTGATACAGTGAGACTCATGAGCCAAGATATTAAGATCAAAAAAAGAAATGGTAGGCTGGAAAATGTTTGTTTAGATAAGATTAATGAGTGTGTCGAAAGGGCTTGTGGTGAATTGGAGGATGTTTCTGTTAGTGAAGTTGTTTTAGATGCAAGCCTACAGCTATACAATAAAATACCAACTTCTGAAATAAATAAAGCATTGATTCTGTCGGCTCGTTCTAAGATAGAAAAAGAGCCAAACTATGCTTATGTAGCAGCGAGAATGTTACTAAACAATCTTTACAAAGAAGTGTTTGGAGAGGATGTCGGCAGTGAAAGTTTTGAAGAGCAGTATAAAAAAGCTTTTGTGAAAAATATTAAAAAGCTAGTAAAGGAAGAACGGCTAAGTGACAGACTTCTAAGTTACGATCTAGAATACTTAGCCGATAAAATGGTTCCCTCTAGAGATAAATTATTCAAGTATTTAGGGATTCAGACACTGTATGATAGATACTTCATACATCTAAATGAACAAAGAATGGAAACTCCGCAAGCTTTCTACATGCGTGTGGCTATGGGCTTATGTCTAACAGAAGAAAATAAAGAAGATAAGGCTCTTGAAATATACAATATGATGTCAGAGTTCAGATACTCTCCATCAACCCCTACACTATTTAATAGCGGGACTCGCAGGTCTCAGCTTTCTTCCTGCTATTTAAGCACTGTTGGTGATTCTCTCGATGGTATCTTTGGGACTCTTCATGGGCAGTCTAGACTATCCAAATATGCGGGAGGTCTTGGAGTGGACTGGTCTGGTGTAAGAGCCACAGGCGGCTACATAAAGGGTACTAACGGGAAGTCTACGGGTCTTGTACCTTGGCTTAAGATATTTAATGACTTGCTTGTTGCAGTCAATCAGGGTGGCAAGAGGAAAGGCGCTGGATGTGCATATATCGAACCTTGGCATCTAGACATTGAAGACTTCTTAGATCTTAGAAAAAATACTGGTGATGATCGTCGTAGATGTCATGATATGAACACAGCACTATGGATTCCAGACGATTTTATGGCGGCTATTTCAAAGAATCAAGATTGGTACTTATTTGACCCCTCTGAATGTCCAGAATTACATGATACATATGGTAAAGAATTTACTAAGATGTATAAGAAATACAAGAAGGCGGCAGACAGTGGAGAATTAAAGAACTATAGAACCATTAATTCTAAAGACTTGTGGAAAAAGATTCTCACTGCCTTATATGAGACTGGACATCCTTGGATTACATTCAAAGACCCATCTAATATAAGATATTCTAATAAACACGAAGGGGTAGTACACTCATCTAACTTATGTACCGAAATTTTACTACATACAAAGCCTACTGAGTATGATGAAGGTGAAATTATAGAGGTTGGTGAAACTGCTGTATGTAATTTGGCGAGCATTAATTTATCTTCTCATCTTAAAGTTCGCACCATAGACTGGAAAAAGTTGCAGAAAACTATAGAGGTTGCTGTAAGAGGATTGGACAATGTGATAAATTTGAACTTTTATCCAACCAAAGAAGCAAAGAAGGCAAACCTGAAGCATAGACCTGTAGGGTTAGGTATCATGGGAACTCATGACGTGCTACATAAGTTAGGAATACCTTACAATTCTCAAGATGCGGTAGTGTTATGTGGCAAAATACAAGAGTTTATCTCTTTACATGCTATTAAAACTTCAGCATTATTAGCTAAAGAAAAAGGCTCATACCCCTCTTTTGAGGGTTCTCTGTGGAGTCAAGATAAATTTCCGATAGATACTTACTGTGAATTGATGAATCAGAGGTATAGTCACAAGCCAGAAAATGTGTATAAAAGAGAGGACTTCGAGAGTTTTGAAGATGAATGGGATGAGGTTAGGGAATTAGTAAGAAGGCATGGCATCCGCAATAGCAACGTCATGGCGATTGCTCCTACCGCAACTATTTCATATATTCAAGGTTGTTCGCAGTCTATTGAACCAGATTACTCAATTCTTTATGTTTATTCAACACTAAGTGGTGAGTTTACAATGGTCAACGAACATTTTGTTGCGATGGCTAAGAAGAAAGGTATTTGGTGTCAAGAGCTTGTAGATGCTCTCAAGACTGCTGATGGAGATGTTATGGCGGTTGATCTGGATGAGGACATTCAGAGAGAGTTTATGACGGCTTTTGATATTGAACCAGAGATTTTAATTAAGGCTGCGGCTGAAAGGCAGAAGTGGATTGACATGGGACAGTCACTAAACCTTTACAACAAACATGACAGCCTTAAATTTTTGAATGACTTATATTTTTGCGCTTGGGAAAACGGATTAAAAACTACATACTACTTGAGGGGCAAAGCCGCAACTCGCGTAGAGAAATCAACTGTCAGTTTTAAATCAGCCGAAGAGCCAGAAGTAGAAGAAATTAAGGCATGTTCTGTTTTAGATCCCGGATGTGAGAGTTGTCAATGAGATTCATAGAATTTAGACAAACTGCAACATCACCACTAAAGTATAAATTAGAACTTAGCCCGCAAGAAGCAGAAGAAGTCAAAGACCTATTGCAACAGATAATTGAAAGATTGAATAAGAATGAAAAAAAGTAAAGAAATTATATCAGATAAAGTGGCTAGTGTGAACCAGATTCTACCGCATACTAACAAGTGGGCATGGGATTTATTTATAGATGGCGCGGCTAATAATTGGATGCCAACAGAGGTGTCTATGGCAAAGGATATTGAGCAATGGAAATCAAAATCATTATCCGAAGATGAGAGACTTGTTGTAAAACGATGCTTAGGCTTTTTTGCTGGATCAGAGTCCCTCGTAGCGAATAATCTGCTATTGAGTGTGTTTAAGTTTGTAACAGACCCAGAATGTCGCCAGTATATTCTACGCCAAGCATACGAAGAAAGCCTACACAACCTAACAGTAGTTTATGTCTGTGACTCTTTAAATTTGGATATTGATGAAGTGTATCAGGCTTACAGCTCAATTCCAAGTATCAAAGCCAAAGATGAATTTCTTATGAACATCACTAGTGATATTAATCGTCCCGACTTTAATATAAACACACTGGAAGGAAAAAGAGAGTTTCTTCGCAACATCATAACTTATTATATTATCTGCGAAGGGATTTTCTTCTTCTCTGGATTTGCTATGCTATTATCATTTAATAGACAAAACAAATTGCCGGGAATTGGTGAACAAATACAATACACTTTGAGAGATGAAAGTATCCATATTAACTTTGGGACTACTCTAATTAATAGATTAAGAGAAGACAATCCAAAGATTTGGACAAAAGCAATGGAAAAAGAAACCATCGAGCATATTGACACAGCGATGGAACTTGAGCTAGCATATGCTAGAGATGTTCTTCCTAATGGTATTTTGGGTCTTAATGCTGACATGTTTATTGATTATGTTCAATTCATTGCCGATAGAAGACTTACTAACTTAGGATTGCCATCTCCTTATGGAAATGCTCAAAATCCTTTTCCTTGGATGAGTGAAATAATCGACTTAGAAAAATGCAAAAACTTTTTCGAGACCAGAGTCACTGAATATTCTGTAGGAAATTTAGTTGACGATTTTTAATAAAGGTATTCAAGTATGGGTAATAGGGTTTTTTATGCGTGTCAGGCGGTATTTATCGACGGTACGTATTTACAAAATGTCCAAAGCGTTGGCGTTGATTATAGCGCTGATGCTGAATCCATATATGATGCTGGTAGATCTCAGGTTTTTGGTGACAGATACAATAAGCCTGAAGTAACAATAACCATAGAAAGACATCTTAGATCTGGCGATACTCCTTTCTATACGACAGGCACAGGCAGCTACGAAGACTCTTATCTACTCAAAAATAGTAATCTAGGAATAGCTGGATGGAGTGGATTGAAAGAATATGAAGTAGGTTTGACTTATTCTGACGACCGAACTGTAAGTGGTTCTATTGATTCGGTAAAGTTTGAATACTGTTTAGTCACTGAAATATCTTATAATTTTTCTGTTGATGGAGTATTCACTGAAAGTATTACCTTTGTTTGTAATAATCTAACTAAACAATCTGCCGGAAGTGTTCCTGCTGCTGGAGATTCAGGTGGTCTAATGAAAAGGCGCAACTTCGATACACAGAATAGTATATTTCCAACTGAAGTTGATGCCTCTATATTAACAACAGAGGCTAGTGGCAAAAAAGTTAGAGTTCTACAGTCAGTAGCCATTAATCTTTCAGTCAGTTACTCTGAGCTTGCCGATACTGGTTTTTGGAGAGGTTCGAATCAGGGCAACAACCCATCCGAACAAAACAAATATAAATACATAGAAACACCTGTTGAAGTTACTTGCGAAATCAATTGTGTAGCTAGAAAATCAATAGCGCAAGATATACTAATAAAAGATACTAACTTTATGGGCACATTTCCAACACCTGATAGGCAGATAGTTCTCAAATTTGATAATATAATTTTTGATCTAGGGTCAAAGAATTACTTGACAGGCGTTGGATTCTCAGGGGGAGATACTGGAGGAGGCAACGTAGAAGCGTCTTTCTCTTATACAAACGACAGCAATGACTATATGCCTTACACAAACGCAACAATAGTCACAAAATCACAATCAACAATTTATTAGGGAGACCAAAATGTTAGACTTTATTTTCAATCGCAGAAACTTTTTGAGAATAGGAAGTATTGGTGCTGGACTTAGCGCTGTAGGGTTATCTGATTATGCTTTTGCTCAGGACGCTCTGTCGCACGAGGATAAAGCCGTTGTTTGGGTTTGGCTCGGAGGTGGGCCAACTCAATTTGAAACATTTCATGCTCCTAATGATACGGTTCCAACTGAATGGCAACCAATTAATGGTGCGATTCATGATGCCAAAACTAATATTACGCTAGGAGCTGACTGGACTGAGTTAGCTAAACATACTAGCAAGATGAATGTAATTAATTCATTTAGCCATAGGGATTCTTCTCATCGCCAAGGTACTCACTTTATGATGACTGGACACTACAATCCAGAAAGAACAACTACATCTACAGCAAAGTACCCATCATTTGGCTCTATAATCTCTGCCGTTTACGGGGCTAATCATCCTCAAAATGGAGTACCAACATATGTTAAACAAGGTAAAATCGAAGGTGATGAAGGTGCTTGGTTGGGTGGAGCATTTAAACCATTTGATCCGTCCAATAAAGACAATCTCACACCAAGAGTTGAACTCGACAGATTCTCAACACGAAAAGAATTACTCAGAGGACTAGATGCAGCCAGAGTTGCTGGACGAAGCGCAGATTCTGTGGACTTTTATAAGGGTCAGGCGTATGATGTGATTCTCGGCTCAGCCAAAGACGCTTTTTCTACAGACAAAGAAACGGAACAAACAAAAACTTTATACGGCTCGGAAAAGGCCAACGACATTGGAGAACAGTTGCTATTAGCTCGAAGGTTGATAGAACATGGAACAAAGTTTATAACTTTACATTACGGTGGCTGGGATATGCACTCTAATATTTCTAATGCCTTAAAAGGTAAAGTCCCTCCTCTTGATAAGGCTCTTGGTGGTTTTATGCAAGATGTGTCCGACAAGGGTTTGGGTGATAAAGTATTACTAGTGGTAACTGGTGAGTTTGGTAGAACTAAAATCAATGCCAATGCTGGTCGTGACCACTGGCCATCAATTACACCAATGTTTATGTTTGGTGGAGATTACGAGTCAGGAAGAACTATTGGCGATTCAGATAGATCATATAGTCCAATAGAAAACCCTGTTGGCCCACTAGATTTACAGGCAACATTATTTGATCATTTTGGAATAGAAAAAGGTATTCAGCGTGTGGATAACGGCGGAAGACCAAGGTATTTACTGGAAGGCGATGCAAAGGTAATATTATAATGAAGAAACAAAATTATACAAATGCTTTTAATGAATATTTAAATGAAACTGGATACACAGAAGATGTGACAGAGGAAAACATTTACATTCCTACTGAAGCAGAATATGTAGACTTTGGTGAAGAAACCGAAGAATGGGATGTCTCAGAGGCTAAACCCGGACTTTGGGAAAACATTAGAAAGAAAAAACAAAGAGAGGGTAAGAATTATAAACCTGCTCGCACTGAGAAGCAAGGTAGACCAAGTCAAGATGAACTTAAAAAAGCTCAATCTTACGGCAACCCAGAGAACAAGTCTAAGTCTGATAAGCCGAGTTCAAAAGATCCTCGCAGGACTCCTGCACCCAAAAAGGATCAGAAGAAAGGGTCTAAAAAGAATAAGCCTGATAGTGCCAAGAATCCTAGCGGCAAGATTACTTTTAGTAAAGAAGTAACAAAGCAGCTATCAAATAAAGTCAAAGAACATAATGCTAAAGGCAAAGGTTCAAAGGCTAGTCTTGGAATGTTAAAAGCTGTATACAGAAGAGGTGCTGGTGCTTATTCTACAAGTCATGCACCAAAGATGAGTCGTCATGGTTGGGCTATTGCTAGAGTAAATGCTTTCCTGACATTGCTTAGAACTGGCAAGCCATCTAATTCTGGATATAAGCAAGATAATGATCTATTGCCAAAGGGTCATCCTAGAAAATCTAAAGCGGCAGAATATCAAGGTAGAAAAGTTACTTTAAACAAACCATTTAGAACTCCAGATGGGCCAAAGAAATTTGCGGTATATACTAAGAATGGATCTGGTAAGGTTGTCATTGTACGATTTGGCGATCCAAATATGGAGATCAAAAGAGATAATCCAAAAAGAAGAAAAAGTTTTAGAGCAAGACACAAATGTGATACAGCTCCGGGCCCAAAATGGAAAGCTCGGTACTGGTCTTGCAGAATGTGGTAAAGGAAATTTTATGAATTGTAAAGGTAATCGCAGATCTTTTCTGCATGTTGGTTTTTTGGGAGGTTTGGGTCTCACTCTGTCGGATTATTTCCGTATGCAGGAGGCTCGCGCTGACCAGAAATTTTATGAAAGCATTGAAGGCCCAGCAAAGTCTGTTATTTATATCTATTTGCCGGGAGGTTCAGCACATCAAGAGACATTTGATCCTAAACCCTTTGCTCCACTTGAGTATAGAGGGCCAATGTCTAGTATTGAAACCGTAGTTCCCGGAACTAGACTTAATGAGATGATGGCTAAAACAGCTAAAGTCACAGATAAGATGACTATTATTCGCAGTATGACTCATGGAGAAGCAGCTCATGAACGAGGCACACATAATATGTTTACTGGCTATAGACCTAGCCCAGCCCTTCAATACCCATCAATGGGTTCAGTTGTGTCGCACGAGTTTGGGCCTCGCCAAAATCTTCCTCCATATGTCTGCATCCCAAACCAGCCTAATGAATATGCAGGTACTGGATATCTAAGTAGTTCGTTTTCAGGCTTTAGTCTAGGCGCTGATCCAGCAAGCGATGGATTTCAAGTTCGAGATTTAAAACTACCTAACGGAGTCAATGATGGTAGATTTGGTAGTAGAAGAAAAATGCTTTCCGCAGTCAATGATTACTTTGCCACTAAAGAAAAATCAGACTCTTTAGATGCCGTAGACAGTTTCTATGACAGAGCGTATAGTCTAATTAGCAGTGAAAAAGCTAGAGATGCTTTTGACATCAACAAAGAAAGCGATGCAATGCGAGATAAGTATGGTAGAAATACTGCTGGAGCCCGCATGCTTTTAGCTCGACGTTTAGTAGAAGCTGGAACACGTTTTGTCACGCTCACTTATGGCGGATGGGACATGCACAATAATATAGAAAATGGTATTCGTGGACAAGTACCTGCACTAGATCAAGGGCTTGCGGCTCTTATTGAAGATCTTAGTGATAGAGGTATGTTAGATTCCACATTGGTTTGCTTGGCTTCCGAGTTTGGACGCACACCAAAGATTAATGCTACTGCTGGGCGTGACCACTGGCCAAAGGTTTTCAGTGTAGTTATGGCTGGAGGCGGTATTAAAAACGGCATGGTTTACGGTAGCTCTAATGCTACTGCAAGCGAACCAGAAGATAACCCAATGACAGTAGAAGATTGGGCAGCAACAATATACAATAGAATCGGAATCGTTTCCGATAAGGAGCTTATGGCTCCGGGAGATCGTCCTATAGAAATTGTGGACGGTGGTACAGTTCGACAAGACCTTATTATTTAGAGAGAGGGGGTGATCGTATTATGAAGATCAAACTTCCGCTTGTAGCAATTATTATAGTTGCGGCGTTATGCTTAATTAACAAAGAGGAGATAAAGGAGATGTTTAATAGCGACCAACCAATGATTTGTGAAATATGTGTAGATGAATGTCCATGTCCAGAAACCAGTTGCATTTGTAAGGTGGAGGTATGTAAATGCCCCAAATGCATTAGCTAAAAATTAGAGGTGTATTATGCTTAATTTATCACGTAGAAGTTTTTTGTCCGTAGGTGGTCTCGGTATTCTTTCTATGCCACAAGTGTTGCGTGCCCAAGAGGAAAGTGGAACGTCTCATAAGGCTGTTATCAATATATTTCTTGGCGGTGGCCCACCGCACCAAGACATGTGGGATATAAAAACTGAAGCACCATCGGAAATCCGTGGCCCATTTAAACCGATCTCGACCAATGTGGCGGGAGTATACATCGGTGAGTGTTTTCCTCAAATTGCCTCTATGTTTGATAAGTTTACTGCGGTTCGTTCCCTTGTGGGTTCAGATGGCGCTCATGATGGATATCAATGTGTTACCGGATGGAGCCGGAAAGATATGGTATCAGGTGTCAACTACCCCGCTATCGGAGCGTGCGCTTCTAAAATTTTGGGGTCTGTTGATCCTGCCGTACCAGTTGCGGTAGGATTGGCAGAACCTACAACACACAACCCTTGGTCAGAAGCCGGTGGAGCTGGCTACTTAGGAGATACACACAAGCCATTTAAACCAAATGGTGAGATGATGAAGGATCTCAAACTCAATATGGAGGTCGAGAGATTCAAGAATCGTAAAGATTTGTTAACAGGATTTGCAGAACTAAATAGAACTATAGACAAAGCTGTTAACGTAGACACTTTCACCGAAGAAGCTTTTGGTGTTTTGACATCAAGTTCTTTGGTAGATGCTTTGGATTTGTCAAAGGAAGACCCAAAGATTAGAGAAATGTATGGAGACGGTAAACCCTTTAAATTCCAATATGATGGAGCACCGACTGTTAATGAACATGTTCTCATGGCGCGAAGGCTTGTTGAAGCTGGAGCTCGTTCTGTTACTCTTTCTTATGGTCGCTGGGATAGTCATGGTTCTAACTTCGACTTGGTTAGAGATCATGGTGCAAAACTTGACCAGTGCGTGTCAGCACTTGTTCGAGACCTTGACCAACGTGGCATGCTTGATGACACACTTGTTGTAGTGTGGGGAGAGTTTGGCAGAACGCCTAAGATTAACCCAAAGGGTGGTCGTGATCACTGGCCTCAAGTCTCTTGTGCTTTACTCGCAGGAGGAGGATTTAATCACGGACAAACTATTGGAGAAACAAATAGACTTGGTGAAATCCCTGAATCTAGACCAGTGCATATTCAAGAGATATGTGCTACAATGTATAGAGCTTTAGGAATTGACACTATGTCCACAACCTTATTAGACAATACTGGAAGACCTCAATATCTTCTAGATCACAGAGAGCCATTAAAGGAGTTAATATAATGAAATATTTAGCATCACTATTATGCTTATTATTTGTGCCATTATCTGTATCTGCAGAACAACCAACGCGCAAAGTAATTCAAGCACCAAGAGTGCAACCTAACCCGAAATTTACTAGGCCAGCACCACAAAGACCACAAAGACCACAAGCCCCAAACGCAGCAAAACCGGCACAGGATGCAAAACCTCTACCAAAGGGTTTTGGTGTGCCAATTCAGCGACCACAAGGTTTTGGAAAACAAGAGTGGCAGAAACCACAGCCTCAACCTCAGACTCAGCGACCAAAAGTTGAGACTAGACACAGTTTTGGTTTTTATAATTACTACAATTATTACAGGCCTGTTAATCCACATTTTAGATATTACAGAGTTCCTTCTTATTATCCACCTGTGATTATTCAACCTCAACCAATGCCGGTCTATCCGGGCCCATTTCACGGCTTCTTTTTTCAATTTAGATGGTAAACAAAATACGGAGATGATATTATGAGTGACTTATTACTATTAGGCGCAGGCAGAGGCGGTTACGGTGATGGTGGAGGCGGCGGAGGCGGCGGTGGAGGGTCTACGACCTATACAATTAGCGCAGACAACGACAACGGGCGATTTTTCAGAAACAATGTTAGCATTTTCAGTGATCCCATGCCCTGTCCCAGTTCATTTAACGGGATTAATCGGAATGCCCTTTACACTATTGGAGCTAACTATGATGATGAAGAAATAACCCATAATTGGGCCGCTGGGTATTTTCGTTTTCAAAATGTTGCAATAGATCAAGGCGCTACGGTTTCAAGTGCTATTTTAAAACCATATGTTACCCATGTGAGTGGATCAGGAGGAGACCTGTTAATCGCAGCGATAGATACAGACGATGCTTCACAACCTAGTTCTGGCGCTAATGGCAGTAAAACAGGCTATACTACGGCACAAATTACATATTCCGCTATAACTGTAGCCGCTCCAGATACATCACCTGATATTAAAACTGTTATACAAGAAATTGTAGATAGGTCTGGATGGTCTACAGGAAATGATATAACTATTGTAATTTATTGTAATTCAATAGCTGCCAGCGGCGGTCGGACTGCTGCGTTCGGAAGACTCGGAGAATCGAAAGCTGCTCAATTAATAATAACAATCTAAGGATAAAATTATGAAAAGACGTACATTTCTGACATCTGTAATGAGCGCTTTGTCATTAGCGGAAACAGTAAAAGCAAATGAAGACCAATTAAAAAAGAATGGAAAGTCAGCGATCTTATTATGGATGGGTGGCGGGCCTTCCACAATGGATATCTGGGATCTTAAACCCGGCGCTCCAACAGGCGGCGCATTTCGACCTATAGCTACTAGTGGTGACGTTCAAATCACTGAGCATATGCCACTTATGGCTAAACAAATGCACAACGCTGCGATCATTCGTAGCATGAGTACTCGTGAAGCTGACCATATGCGCGGGCGTTATTATATGCATACTGGCTATGTGCCTAATCCCACCATTGACCACCCTAGCTATGGATCTGTCCTATCCCATCAATTAAGACGGAATGATTTGGCAATCCCCCAGTTCATCTCGGTGGGAGGAGGAAGTATGGGTGCAGGTTTTCTGGGAGCTAAATACAATCCGTTCATGGTAAATAGCGATGGTAGAATTAGAAATCTAGACATGAAAGTAGATGAAAGATTTTACCAAAGAGCTTACGCTTTAGATGCAATTGAGAATAACTTTATAAACCAGAGAAGAGGGTCATTAGCAAAAGAACATCAGGCGATCCTTAAAGAGACGTTTAATGTTCTAACAAGCTCCCAAATGGATGCACTTAAAGTGGCTAGTGAGCCTGACAATATAAAAGAAAGATATGGAGATAATAACTTTGGAAAAGGATGCTTAATGGCACGGCGTTTAGTCGAAGCAGGAGTACCATTTATCGAAGTTAATTTAGGTGGATGGGATAATCATCAGAACATTTTCCCTACACTAAGAGACACGAAACTGCCCATGTTAGATCAAGGCATGAGCGCGCTGTATGAAGACTTAGAGCAGCGTGGGTTATTACAAGATACAGCGATTATTTGGATGGGTGAGTTCAGTAGGACTCCTCGTATCAATGGTAATGCTGGCCGTGACCATTGGGCACGAAGCTGGAGCGTTGTTGTTGGTGGAGCTGGAATGAATGGTGGCATAGCCATTGGCGAAACAAACTCAGATGGTACTCGTGTAGAAACTGAACCATATACATCTCAGGATGTTATGGCTTCCGTATGCAAAGCACTAGGTATTTCTCTGGGGACTACGTTTACTAGCAACAGTGGTAGACCTATGAAGATCGCTAACTCCGGTAAGGTTATAACCGAACTGTTTAGTTAATATAATGAAATTCTACAAAAACGCAGTTTACGTGCTTTTTTCTCTATCTTTGTTGAATTTAGCGGGCTCTTTCTATATGTATAGACATATAATGAATAAGAGCAATATAATAGAGGTTAAGATTCCTATAGAAGAAGACCTGAGAGAATTACCTTTACACGCAAGACTCAGAGATTCACAGATAATGCAAGCAATACTTATGACTCACCACCAATTAGGCATACACAAACCCGGCTCACAGCCGATGTGTCCAATGTGTCAAGATTCAGAAATTAAAACTATAACAGTAGAGAACAATTAATGGCAAGACAAGCAAAAAAACCAAAAACAACAAGACAAAGAAGAAAGATACTACGGCCTAAAACACGCAACCAAGAAACATACATGCAGAGTATAAACAAGTCTGATGTCACTTTTTGTTCTGGGCCTGCTGGATCTGGTAAAACAAGTGTTTCTGTGGGAATGGCTTGTGAATATTTAATTGAAAAGAAAGTAGACAAGATTATTATTACAAGACCAGTGGTTGAATCTGGCAGGGGTTTGGGACATCTTCCGGGAACACTGGTTGAAAAAATAAATCCATACCTAATACCTATATTAGAAGAGATGAATCAGTACTTAACAAAGAATAGTGTTGAGACTTACAGAAATAGAAATATTATTGAGTTATGTCCTTTGGAATATATGAGAGGGCGAAACTTTCATAATTGTTTTATGATCTTAGACGAAGCGCAAAACGCTACGTTTGAACAAATCAAAATGTTTATTACTAGAATTGGGAAGGATTCCAAAGCTGTGATAAATGGAGACCTAAGACAGTCCGACTTAGGCAAACATCAAGGCGGTCTTAAGACATGCATGGATAAACTCGTTGAGGTTTCTGGTGTTGGTGTTTGTAAACTGGATTATAGCGATATTGTGCGTAGCGGTATTGTGTCCAAAATTCTAATGACACTAAACAAAGAAGAAGATGAAAATGAACCAGTCAAATATTTTTAGAGGGATCTTTTTGGCGACTATTCTAATAATAGGTGTTAGATCTGAGTACAATAATGCGCAAATAAACCAAAGACTTAGCATCTTAGAAGAGGGTGTTTTCTACAATCAGGCAGTACAGAACGACACATCTATGAAGCTTGAGACATTTTTTCAGGCTGTTTCTGCTGAGCTCCCAATAGAGGTTGAAGCTTACGCTACTAAGACCGCAAAAAAAGTAGCCAGAGAAATAACTATAAGCACTCTCCAAGAATTTGCTGAAAATTTCCAAAAAGTGGATGTCAAACTTGATAAGTAGATCTATAATATTGATAGACTATTTATAGGAGTTTTAAATGCCAACTTACGATTACGAGTGCAGCGAGTGCGGGCACCACAAAGAAGTTTTTCAGAAGTTTTCAGAGAAACCTCTTGTTAGGTGTCCAGAATGCAAGAAGCACAAGTTTAGAAGAGTTATCTTAAATGCTCCCCACATCTCAGTAAAAGGGGAGCCTACCACTATTAAACATCTAGCCGACAGAAATACCCAAAAATTAGGTAATTATGAACTGCAAGACAAGATGCAGGCTGACAACATGGACAAGGTCAAAAAAGACCGAGAAGTCAATCAACGAAGAAACAAAATAAATAAGATGTCAACTGCACAAAAAATGAAGTTTATAGAAAAGGGCGAGTGATGACTGATAGAGCTAATTTACCGCACAAAGCAATTATTCATATCGGAATAGCAGTTCACGAAGTTTTGAAAAATGGCGACCTAGATCCAATCCCAGCAAGCGAGGAAGAGCTTTCTAGATATGATCTTGGAAGACACGCTAAGATGTGTATTAATGGCTTTGACAGGGCCGACTGTATTAAAAAAATTAAAGAGCTACTGGAGAAATTAGATGGCTAGAGGAGAAAGAGAAGATATCTCACATTTAAACTTGCCTAAAGTTCCCGAAAAAGTAACTACATTTATCGGAGCCAAAGGAAGTGAAGTTAAAGAACGAGATGCCTTCGTCAAGATTGTAGAAAATGGTGAATTCAACACCTACTATATTAAATATGGTCGAGGCGATTTGTTTGATCCTTATGGAGCAGACAAGAATATGCACAATAGACCATACTTTGACTTTAGAAAAGTTAAAGAAGATGTGTATGCTTACTATTTAGAATATTTAACAAAGAGAGATAGAATCTTTTTGACTCGCGCAAGAAGATCTTTAATGGAGGATTAAAATGACTAAAAAGGGCCCGCTTTCTAAAAGCGAAAAACAGTATATCGAGGACAATCAAGGATTAGCTGCTGATGAAATTGCAGAAGAGCTTGACAGATCCGAAAAGTCTGTTAGTAAACATCTAGCAAAGCTAACTGAGCAACAGGCGCTGGATGACTCTAACAAGAAAGAGCCAGCAGTTTCCGCTGCTATTACAGGTACAAAGAAAGATGATAGTGATGAAGAACCAGCACTTCCAAAGGCTGGCGAACTCATGGCAAGAAATGATCGCTACGGCGCTGTAACAATGACAGAACAAGCATCGGCAGCTGGAGATATCAGTAAGCCAGACAGACTGGCAGAAAAAGTTAACATAGCACCTCGACACAGAGGTTCGATCCACAAAATTAAAGGAGACTAATATGATTTGTACTGTTCGAGATGAGCATATCCGTAAGCTAATTATGGAAGACATTTCTATGACTTGGAAATGTACATTGGATGATGGTACTATCGTATGGGGCGACTATGAGCGTCCGGGAGTGCAGGAAAGTCCGTGGCTTAGATTACAAAGGTTTTGTGAAGAAAACGGTAGGTGTGTTGCAAAGGCGCAAGTAATTGTAATAGGCGCACCTGAAGAAGTTGTTTTTGAGAATGAGAATGGCCTTGATGGTTTTTTCATTGCTAGAGGTTTCTCAAAAGATATTGATATGGTGACTGGAGACGGCCCGTCTTACCAGCACATGACATTTGGTTTATTAAATGATAATCTTGAGGTAGAAGTAAAGAAATATAGTTGGCCAGAGTGCGAATTTATGGAATTTACTCAGAAAAGAATGATGACTCAGGAAAATCTTTCTTGGATGATTTGGAAAAATGACGAAACAAAGAAGCAAAACGAGCAGGTTCAAGTCACCCTCAACGGGTGATTATTGCACCATAGGCCAATACATCGCTGAAATATTGGTTCAACGTAAGGCAGAGAGAGAAAATGAAGGCTCTTTGTCTTATAAGTTCTGGAATAAAACTCGCAAGAAACAGTATCAGCGTCAAGTTCAAGAGGTCTATAAAATGATTTCCGAATTTGGCGAGGATGCTGTCTATGACTACATCATAAATAAAAATAAGCGAGTATACTCTGCACTTCCTAAGTGGGTAAAAGATGAAGTTAAAAACCATAAAAAGCTTTTAGACTCAAGGCCAAAACCCAAGCAGCGTGATATTATTGAAGTAGAAGAAGATAACATAAATGTAAAACCTATGAAGAGCTTTGGCAACAAATCTCTTTTTTCTAAGTTGAGGAACTCAAATGGCAAAGACAAAAAAGACTGATCCGGCGTTTGTAAAAGAGATCATAAAGAAATACGGTAATGTAATTTCGACTGGTAACCAAATCCTAGAGCGCAGAAAAGACTATAAGGTTGTCACTGTTAGTCCGGCTATTGATTTAGCATTAAGTGGAGGGATTAAAGAAGGCTCTTGGGTAATACTAACTGGAGATCCTAAGTGCGGCAAGACAACAACAGCATTACAAATCGCCGCTAACTGCCAGAAAGAAGGCCGTCCAATCATCTATCTTGACGCTGAAGGTAGACTGAAAGAAATGAATCTACTTGGTGTGGATGGCTTAGACAAAGAGAAAATGCAAATCATTCATTCTGAAGATGAACCTTTGAGCGCAGAAACCTTTTTAGATATTGCTGTTAAATTGGTTAGTGCAAAAGAAAATGAGGGTTGTGTTTGTATCATCGACTCGACATCTGCTCTCATGCCAGCAAAAGAATTAGATGGGGATATGACTCCCGGACGGGCAGGACTACCAAAAGTCTTATCTGTTTTCTGCAAAAAAATGGGTCAGATTGTACCAAATCAAAAAGCAACTCTGATTATCATCACACACTTTATTGCTAATACTTCAGGCTACGGAGCATCAAGGATGCCAGACTGCGGTAGAAAAATTCAATACCAAGCCGACACAAGAATGGAAGTAAAATCTATTACCCCTTGGGTTCAAAGTGATCGTCAGGTTGGCCAAGCTGTGAACTGGAAAGTTGTTTGTTCATCTATGGGATCGCCCGGAACCGAATGTCAAAGCTGGATCAAATATGGACACGGCGTAGATAAGATTCAAGAGCTTATTATGCTTGGTTTGGATTTAGGTCTTATTGGTAAGGCTGGAGCTTGGTTCACATGTGAGTTTATGGCTGCTTTTACAGATGTTGTAAAGAAGATAAAACCTGAAACAAACATAGAAGACACTGAGGCAGTTTTGAAGGCTGTTAAATTTCAAGGTCAAGAGAGACTGTATAATTTTCTACTGGCCAATGAAGAAGTGTTTAATATATTAGAAAAAGAAATCAAGGGAATGCTTTAATGGATGTGTCTGGTCTTGATGGTAAAATTTGGAAATGGAATCCCTCTAGAAGCCAAGCTTCAGTAAGTGAAAAAAACAGGTCTTCTTTACATAAAAAAGCTAGATTACTGTTGAAAGAGATATTTCCATATGATAGAATATTAGAAGAGGTTACACTTCCCGGAACCAAGACGGGTTCTAGGAGATCTCTATTGTACGCAGACCTTTATGTTCCAAATAGAAGTCTAATTGTAGAAGTGCATGGAGAACAGCACTTTAAATTCAATTCATTTTTTCATAAAGATAAGATGGCGTTTTTCAAGGCTCAAGCTAGAGACAAAGATAAAAGAGCTTGGTGCGACTTGAATGATATGACACTCATTGAGTTAAATTATAATGAGTCTGAGGATGAATGGAGAACTAAATTTGACTAACGAACAAAAAGTAACAGAATTCCTTTCAAAGGTAGATGATTGGATTGAAGACAGGAATGCAGACCTATCTAAACAGAATGAAGAGGTGGAGTCTATAATGGCGCTGACTTCAGAACAAGTGAGGTCTTTAGGTCAGGAGAAGTGTTTATCCTACTCATTTATCCTTTTTGCTCATGCAGAATACTTGCAAGGTGTCTATAATAAAGAGAAGACAGTTGTTGAGTTTTGTGATGACAGCATTTGGTTTATGATTGGAGATAAACTACACAACTATGGTGGCCAATATTCAAAATGGCAAGAAAGATATTATTCTGCCGTTAAAGAAAATCCAATGGCAACAGAACTAAATAGATTAAAAATTATGTCACAAGCCAGACTAAACAGATTGACTGGGAAAGTCGATAACATCAAAAGGATGGCGACATTGTTACAAGACTTAGGCAAGAGAAGAGGTTACTAATGTCGATAATTGACACAGCAAAAGAGCTACTTAGAAAAGGTATCGCTCTTAATGACGAAGATTTAATAAACATGGCAAACTCTCTATTAGAGGTGGATGTTGAAACCCAAGCGCCTGCTCAACCTGAAGAAAAACAGGTCGTGGAAAAGGAAAAGACACCACCTCAGAGAGTCGTTGCCGATGACTTTGCAGTAAATAGAGAGTCTCTTGAAAATTCTAGAACTCCCGTAAGTGATATAAGGGCAAGAGAGAACCAGTTTGTTGACGATAGGACTGAACATATGGATATAGAAACTCCTGAGTTCACTCCAACCGAGAGAAGAAATCCTAGCAAGTTATTTCCCCAGAAGTGTCAACAGTGCAATGAAACTTTCAAAGTGCATGAGTCCCACAGAAGAGAATGGTTCGTGTGTGATGCCTGTTTGGTTGGGAGGAGAAGATAATGATAAAAGTCAAGTTGCTTAGCGAAGAAGCCACTGTACCGACTAAGGCTCATAAGTCTGATGCTGGTTGGGACTTATATGCTTCCAATACATCACAGCCAGTTTATCCACATAAAAGAAGATTAATCTCTACAGATATATCTATAGCGATTCCTGACGGTTACTGTGGTCTTATTTGGCCAAGATCTGGCTTGTCAGTTAAAAAGGGAATTGATGTTCTTGCTGGTGTAATCGACTCTGGGTACAGAGGTGAAATAAAAGTCTGTTTACTTAACACATCTGATACGCTAGCGCACATTCATCCGGGCGATAGGATCGCTCAATTAATCATACAAAAAGTTGAAGATATTGAATTTTTAGAGGTCGATAAACTTGACGATAGTGATCGTGGAGATGGCGGCTTCGGAAGTAGCGGGAGATAAATATGCCTTTTAATAGGTTGCAACAAATTATTGCCGAAAGAAAAGCGGCAGCGAATAAAGAAGAAGTTATTGAAGATGCCTCGACTCCACAAGAGGATAGGACTAGAGGAGAAACTAGACGAGAAGCAAAGGAAGATCGCAAAGAGGATCGAAAAGAAAAAGTTGAACAGAAGCGAAACTACCGATTAGAGAAGATCAATGCAGTAAAAGAGAAGATTTATGCTGTCGCATCTAAGAGAAAGTGGTTGTTTTTTATTATAGCTGGTGCTATAGTAGCATACCTAGTTATCTTCAAAGGTGGTTTTGGAGGTGGTGATATTCTAACTAAGATCAAAGGATTTTTTGGATAATGAAAAAGACATTAACTTTAGAATGGAAAGATTTTCTACTTGGTATATTTTTAAGCGCTACCATTTGTATGGGGTTCTATATCTTTAGAGGAATGTAAATGAATTTAGGCATAACAGCTATCGCTGTTTCCGCTGCAATGTATGTAATTGTATGCGGATCATGTATAAAGCAAAAAGATTACCCACATGCACTCATGTGGTTTTCTTATGCTATGGCCAATATGGGGTTATTATGGTACGAATTAAACAAAATGAAAATAAATTAGAAGACGCAGCGGCTGAATCTGCTGTGCTTGCTGGTCTATGTCAGTATGGAATTGACGCAATGCTTGAGGTTGAATATATCACCACCGAGTATTTTATGGATCAGACCAACCAAGTTATCTTTGATTGCCTGAAGAAGTCTCTTGAGTCAACGCAGAAGGCAGAACTTTCTTCGCTACTATCTGCTGCAAACCAGCTCAATCATTATGATGTAATCAAAGAAGAGGCTGGATACTTAAGATACTTATTTGACACTCCGATTTTAGAAGATAACATTCCTGTCAACGGAGCAAAATTAGCGAAGCTGAAGATAGCTCGCGATGTTAAGAAGACTTTGGCTAAATGCTCACTGGAGGTTGACAAAATTAATGGTGATGAAGACATCACTGAAATCATCTCTTTGATTGAGACTCCCATTTTAGATGCGACATCCAAAATATATCAAGGCTCAGACAACAAGCCCAAGATCATTGGTGAAGATGTCAGCGAATATGTTGAGTTCTTAAAAGAGAATCAAAATGAAATGTTGGGCATCAGCACTGGCTTTCCTCGTTTTGATGAGGCTATCGGCGGAGGAATCCGTAGAAAGTGTGTGGATCTTGTTGCTGCAAGACCTAAAGTCGGTAAGTCAATGTTTGGTGACGCTGTAGCGATGCATGTCTCCAGAAATCTAAACATACCAGTCTTGATGCTCGATACAGAAATGTCTAAAGAAGATCATCTTAATCGTATGCTTGCGAATGTCAGTGGTGTTGAAATAAACAAGCTGGCGAGCGGCAAGTTCGCTAATAATGATCTAGACATTGAGAAAGTAGAGAAAGCCGCTGAAGAGCTTCAGAATATCCCATATCATTATGTTAGTATTGCTGGTCAGCCTTTTGAAAATATACTTGCGATTATGAGAAAATGGATTCATCAAGAAGTTGGGTTTGATGAAAATGGCAGAACAAATGATTGTATTATTATTTATGACTATTTGAAATTAATGAACTCCGCTAGTATTTCTAATTCTATGCAGGAGTTTCAAGTGTTGGGCTTTCAGATCACACAACTACATAACTTCTGTGTGAAGCATGATGTGCCCTGTTTGAGTTTTGTGCAGCTAAATAGAGATGGTATTACTAAGGAGTCTACAGATGTCGTTAGTGGGTCTGATAGGCTTATATGGTTATGTACTAGCTTCACAATATTTAAGATGAAGTCAGATGAAGAGATGGCGGATGACGGCGAAGATCATGGCAATAGAAAGCTAGTACCGATTGTAGCTCGTCATGGAGCCGGATTAGATGACGGAGACTATATAAATATGAACATGTTTGGTAAATTTGGTAAACTTGTAGAAGGGCAAACAAGAAATGAAGCCCATAAAACAAGTAAAATTAAGGATGATGGTTTTGAACAAACGACTAACGAATCAACAGATCTTAGCAGTGTCTAACCAGCTCTCGACTAGAGTTGAAGACTTGCTAAAATACTTTGAAATTGATTACATTGAGTACCCAAACAGGTTGGCCTTCCCGTGTCCAATTCATGGTGGCGATAATCCCGAAGGCTGTTCTATATTTACGGACGGGGTAAGCTCTAAAGGTAATTGGAATTGCTGGACTGCTAATTGTCATGAAGACTATGGAAAGAATACTTTTGGTTTTGTCAGAGGTTTGCTAACAAATAGAAAAGCCCGAGAAGTTGGAGTGTTGGAAACATTCTATTTTTGTAGTAAGTTCTTGGGATTAGATCCAGAAACTATAGAATTTGAACAGCCAGTAGAAAACTATAGTGTAGTAAAGATACTTGAGGTTTTTCAGAGAGAGCCTGTGCGACACGAGCAGTCTGTAGATAGAGAGACAATAGTTGACAAGCTTGACATACCATCTAAATATTATATTGATCGAGGATATGAACCAGAAACCCTAGAGAAATTTGATATTGGCATGTGCATGGGTAGGGGTAAGCCAATGTCTGGCCGTGTTGTGGTTCCGATTTATGATGAAAATAATAAATATGTAGCATGTATAGGCAGAGCTGTTTACCAAAACATGAAACCAAAATGGCTGCATAGCAAAGGGTTCAAGAAAAGTTCGTATTTGTATGGGTACAATGTGGCTAAAGATGATATAATGAAAAAAGGCACTATTGTTTTAGTAGAAGGTCAGGGTGATGTGTGGCGAATGCATGAGGCTGGCGTTACCAATACGGTCGGCATTTTTGGCGCTAGTCTAAGTGAGGATCAGCTTATTCTAATAGAAAGAAGCGGAGCCAGAAACGTAGTTATACTAACAGACTACGATGAGGCTGGTCAAAAAGCAGCAAAGCAAATACTAAAAAGATGCGGAAGACGATTCAATTACTACCGACCAGAAATCGACCAGAAGGACGTGGGAGATATGACAGTCGAACAAATACAAGATCAAATTATTAATAAGTTACAGGGAGTTTTATAGATGACAAGAATTTTGGCGTTTGCTGGCAGAAAACAGTCTGGTAAAAATTCAGCTTGCTCTTTCTTACACGGGTATCAAATGAGGTCTTACAACATTGTTAAAGACTTTGCAATTGATGAAGAAGGAAGACTAATAGTAGATACTATCTCTACTGATGCTGATGGTTCTGACCAAACAAACAAAGGTGTTTTGGATGTTACTAGAACAGACTTAGACTTTGGGTTATGGGCGGCTGAAAACATTTGGCCTTTCATCAAGCACTATTCTTTTGCAGGCGCTCTTAAAGAAATTTGTAGTGGATTGTTTGGTCTTAGTCGAGCTCAGTGCTATGGTACAGATGTAGACAAGAACACGTTGACTTGGTTTCGCTGGGAGGATATGCCCGGATATGAAGGCGATAACGAGGGTAAGATGACGGCTAGAGAATTCATGCAGTATTTTGGAACAGATGTTTGCAGAAAAATTCATCCCGATATTTGGACTGAACATACAGTCAAAAACATACGCACCGAAGAACCTTTGATCGCTGTCATTTCAGATTGCAGATTCCAAAATGAGGTTGATGCCGTACAAAGGGCTGGAGGAAAAGTTATTCGGCTCACCAGAGGTGTTGACGACGATGGACACAGTAGTGAAGCCGAAAGCGAACTCATAGAAAATTATGACGCTGTTGTAGATAATAAGGATTTAACTTTGCACGAGACTAATGTAGAAATAATGTCTGTGCTTGAAAGCTGGGGTTGGCTCGGTAGTGTAATCGAAGCTACTGAACCTGCAGAGTCACAAGAGGATGGGCCACAGATCGTTGGCGGCATCATGAAAATTAAGGAATAACATGTTAGTTACATACATAAGAAGTTCTAGTTATAATAATTTTGAGTACTGCCAGATGCAATATTTTATGACCTATGTTTTAGGTCATCAAACTACTTCAGGTAAGAAAGCTCAACTGGGAACGATTGTACATAAGGTTATGGAAGTTTTGGCTGGATGTAAGAAATTGCACCAAGACGGTCAAGAGCTATTGCTTAAGGATGACGCTATCGGAGAGGTCGAGTTTACCAAGCGTAGACTCGGAACAAAGAAATTTGTAAACGAAATCCTTAAGCGTAGCTACGACCATTATACTGTACCATGCTCTCATCACTATACTAATGCAGACTATAAATTCTGTGATAAGACGACATGGGAAGCCCTAACTTATGATGACGGCAACTTTGACCCAAGAAAACGTAATATTGTTGCGGCTGAACCTCAATTTGATATTGCCATCGAAGAAGACTGGGCTAAATATGAATATGATATGCCAGACGGAACAAAGGCAGAAGGCCAACTTGCTATCAAGGGTACGATTGACTTAGTAACAGAAGTATCTGATGGAGTAATTGAAGTTATCGACTGGAAGACAGGACGCCGACTTAACTGGGCTACGGGAGAGGAGAAGACTTATGAAAAGCTATGTAAAGATCCACAGTTAATGTTGTATCATTATGCAATTTCTAAACTTTTCCCTCAATATGAAGACGCAATTATGTCGATATATTTCATTAGAGATGGTGGCCCGTTTAGTATCTGTTTTGAAGAAAGTGACAGACAAAAGTTTTTGGGCATGCTAAAGGATAGATTTGAGGAAATCAAGAAGACGACTCGTCCAAGAATGCTATCTAGAAATCAGGCTCACTGGAAATGTACTAAGTTATGTGACTTCTGTAAGACGGATTGGCCCGGAACTGATGAAAGTATGTGCCGACATGTCAGTAACCACTTAGACCAATTTGGTATGCTAGACACAATACAAAACTGTACAAGAGAAGATTTCGATGTTGGATATTATGAGGCTCCCGGATAATGATTGAAGTAAAAATTACAGAAGAAATGAAAAAAAGCGCATGGGCAAAGTCTAGAGAGATGGGAGTCATAAAAAACTCCATCATGAAAGGCGACGGAAATATTGCTGGATTTCTAGGAGAAGAGGTTGCAAATGTAGTTATAGGTGGTACAATTAATAACACTTATGATTATGACTTGGTTGCACAAGATGGAACTAAGTATGATGTAAAAACAAAGAGATGTACTTCTCCACCTAAACCTTATTATGATTGTTCAGTCGCCAACTTTAATACAAAGCAAAAGTGCGACCGATATGTGTTTGTCAGGATTGAGAATAAGAACAAAAGATGGGGGAGAGCGTGGGTCTTGGGTTGGTTGACTCACGATGATTATTTTAAGAAAGCTCGCAAGCTAACAAAGGGTCAGAAAGATCCCTCCAATGGCTTTGTTGTTAGAGCAGATTGTCATAATGTTGCTATTTCAGAATTGAATAAATTTAAGGATTGTCATGAATTGGATTCCACTAAACAATAAAACTCACTTTAGTCTGCAAAGAGGCTACTCAAAGCCGGAACAACTTGTAGCCAAGTGTAAGAAGTTTGGCTACAAATCTTGTGCGATCACAGATATAAATACTATTTCTGGTGCTGTCGCCTTTTATAAAACTTGCAAGAAGAATGATATCAAACCTATTATTGGTTGCACATTTGAGTTTGAAAGTCATAAGCCAATGACATTATTAGCCAAGAACAAACAGGGTTGGTTTGATCTTATTGACTTAGTTTCTAAGAAAAACTCTTACAGTGATGATGTTGTCAACAAGCTTTTAAAGTCTCATAGTGAGAATCTAATATGTATTGACGATCTAAAGCAGCAGCCTAGTTATTATGCTGATACAAAAGATGCAGAATTACATCGAATACTTCTTTGCTCTGGAATGAAAACCACAATGGGCAAAGTTAAAGATAGACTCAAGCAAGATGGTTTCAAAAAGTTAAAAGGCTTTTTTAGTTCAGACAAGTATTATATGATCTCGCCAGAAGAGGCGTCAAATCAATACACTGAGGATGTTATAACAAAAGCGTTTGAGATTTCTGAACAATGTGAGGAGTATGATATCTTAGGCAAGCCAATGCTTCCTAAATTTGACTGTCCTGACGACTACACTGAAGATGAATATTTGAAACAGTTATGTAGGGACGGGTGGCGCAGTCTACTTGCTGAAACAGGAAAAATAGATAATGAAGACAGGAAACAAGAGTATCTTGATAGAATCAAGAATGAAATGGATGTTATTTTTGATGCAGACTTGTCTGGTTACTTTTTAATCGTCCAAGATATTGTAAACCACGTTAGAGAACAAGGTTGGTTGCCGGGCCCCGGAAGAGGTTCTGCTGCAGGATGTTTGATTTCTTATCTGATTGGGATTACAGAAATTGATCCCATTGAATATGATTTGATTTTTGAAAGATTTTATAATGCAGGACGTAACACTGAAGATCATGTATCCTTACCTGATATTGATGTTGACGTTCCAGCAGAAAAGCGAGACGAAGTTATTGCATATATTAAATCAAAGTATGGAGAAGATAATGTATCTCAGATGTTAACCTTTAATAAGTTACAGGGTCGAGCGGCACTAAAAGAAATAATGCGTATCACAAATGCTGTTTCTTTCGCTGAGATGAATGATATAACAAAGAATATTCCCAATGAAGCAGATGTCTCCGACCTAATTGAAGAAAGCGGTGAAAAATCACTAATAAAATGGACGCTTACTTATCAGCCTAGCGATCTAGGAAAATGGTGTAAGGTTAACCAAGAAGGAGATTTAATCGGGCCTTTGGCAGAAATTTTTGAGCAAGCCATTGACATCGAGGGTACAATTAAATCACAGGGCAAACATGCGGCGGGAGTTATTATATCGGCTAATAAATTGAGAGAGGTTTGTCCTATGGTTCAAGATAGGCACAAGAACCTTGTGGCTGGATTTGAAATGGGAGACCTTGAAGATCAAGGACATGTTAAATTTGATATTTTAGGCATCGACCTACTAAGTAAAATTATGGAGATTAAAGATGAGCACTAAAGAAGATTATAAGTCAGTTCTGTTTTCTGGCTGCGCGATTGAATATAAAAATGTTAGCCTTTGTGATCTAAGGCATTTTCTTCCTCAGTTCAGAGGTAGACTCAATGGCGTTTACCAAGTACATTCAGACAATAAAAAGAATTTGTATAGTAAGCTGTTTTATGACATTAATGAAGCAGTTGATAAATTTATTGAATTAAGAGGTGTTGTAAGATGAATTACAGAGATATAATTGTTTTTGACTTTGAAACAGGGTCTAGAAATCCACACAAGACACAACCGACACAAGTTGCCGCTATTGCTTTGCATGGACGCAAACTAACAATTCAGCCCAATGGTATTTTCAATAGCGAGATTAGACCTATTCTTGACGACAAGAAAGCGATTGAGGCTGGTTTTGATCCTCTAGAAGAAGAGGCACTGAAGATTACTGGTAAGACCAGAGAAGCTTTAGCAAAAGCTCCGCTACCAAAGACTGTATGGAAGAAGTTTGAAGATTTTTGCATGCAATTTAATTTCAAGAAAAGCTCTTACACTGCTCCTATTGCTGCAGGCTACAATATCATTGGCTTTGACTTACCAATCGTTCAGCGCATGTGTGACATGCACGGGACTACCGACTCAAGAGGTCGCCAAACTGTATTCAATCCTATCTTTAAGTTGGACTTGATGGACATGGTTTTCTCTTGGACTGAGAACAATAAAGACTTCAAGAGTCTTAGCATGGACTTTCTGCGAGACTATATGGGTTTTCCAGAAGAGAGCAAGCAGAACGCTCACGATGCGTTACAGGACGTTAAAGACACGGCTAATATATTGATTAAATTTTTGAAGTTCCAGCGGAACATTTCACAGAAGACTAAATTTGAAAAGGCGTTTGCGAATGGAGAATTCTACGTTTAATATTGATGACTATAATGACTCTAATGTTTGGGATTTAATTTGTGAAGGACAAACAAAAGGTGTCTTTCAGTTAGAGTCGCAACTTGGTAGATCTTGGGCTAAAAGAGTTCAGCCTAGAAGTATCGAAGAACTAGCTGCTTTAATCTCTTTGATTAGGCCCGGATGTCTCAAGGCTTTCACTGAGGGCAAATCAATGACACAGCATTATGTTGACCGTAAAGCTGGTATTGATGAGGTTAAGTATTTACATCAAAATCTTAAACCAATTTTGAAAGAAACTTATGGTGTTCTTGTTTATCAGGAGCAGTCCATGAAAATCGCTCAACAGTTGGCTGGGTTTGACCTTAAAGAAGCAGACAGTCTTCGTAAAGCTATTGGCAAAAAGAAAGCTGGTCTTATGAATCAGATCAAAGGTTCTTTTATTCAAGGGGCTATTTCTATCGGTGGATTAGAAAAAGAAGCAGCAGAGGAAATCTTTGGTTGGATTGAGAAGTCTAATAGGTACGCCTTTAATAAATCTCACGCTGTTTCTTATGCTGTTAATGCTTACCGAAGCGCATATTGTAAGGTACACCGCAAGATGCAATTCTTTGAAGCTTATCTTGGTCATGCGGATAGAAAGCCAGATCCCCACACAGAGGTAAGGGAATTGGTATCAGATGCCAAACTTTACGACATAGAAGTCATGCCACCAAGACTTGGAAAGTTTTTCAATAACTTCACTATATCTGATGAGAAGATATATTTCGGGGTGAATAATGTTAAAGGTGTTGGCAGTTCTGAAACTGTAAAGTTATTAGATGCCATACCAGAACTAGAAGAAAAATTGGAAAAGCCTTTTACTCACTTTTCTTGGTGTGATGTATTGTTCAATTTGGGCGCTAGGATAAACAAGACCTCAATGGAGTCTCTAATAAATGTTGGAGCCTTCAATGGAACTAAAAACCGCATGCATCGAAATCAGATGCTTTATGAATACAAGAGCTACAAGGATTTATCTGCTAGAGAGAGATCATGGCTAGAAGAAAATTATGATCCAACCCATACGTTTGTGGAGTCTTTAGATAATATGATAAATAATCTTAAGATTACCTCTCGCAGACTTGTAAAGGTTTTTGATTTGAGAAATGTTGTAGAGTCTCCTCCTTTTGAGTTAAATGATCACCCTGAACAAATCGCAGACTTAGAAATAAAGTTTTTAGGAACAGCTCTAAGTTATTCAAAAACCGATGCGGTAGAAAGTTCTTTAGTAAATTCTACATGTAAAGAAATAGCTCAAGGCAAAACAGGAAGCGTCAATCTTGCTGTTCATATTAATGCTTTGCGTGAGTATAAAACTAAGAACGGTAAAAATCCCGGACAGATAATGGCGTTTATGTCTGTTGAAGATTCGACAGCGTGTCTGGACTCTGCAATAGTGTTCCCAGATGCTTACGAAGAGAACAAGCAACTTCTATATGAGGGTAATACCGTCATTGTGATGGGTCAGGTTTCTAAGAAAAAAGACACTAGTTTGATAATAAACAAAGTGTCTCAAGCCTAGCTTGTAGTTAATATATAGTGTATTTGGAGTATTTTTATGAATAATTGTAATTTTGTAGGTAGACTAACAGCAGATCCGGTCATCAAAGATGTTGGCTCAACTCAGCTGGCAACGTTTTCGTTAGCTATCGAAAAGCATAGAAAAGATAAGAACGGTAATAAGATCAAACGTGTTGACTTCTTTGATTTTTCTGCTTGGGATAGTGGAGCAACAACAATTCAGAAGTTGTGCAAAAAGGGCGATATGATTGCTGTTTCTACTATAGCCAGACAGGAAAAATGGAATGACTCAAACGGTCAAGCAAGACAAAAGGTTACATTCAGGGTTCAAAATTTTAGAGTGTTTAAAGACAGACAAGATGATGAAGGAGAATAATTGCATTTCCATAGATGATAATTTTGATATTATAATTTCTTTGGTTGTGCAGTTTGGCGGTCACGCAAAGTCTTTTGAATTTGAAGATTTGTTACAGGTCGCATTTGTAGGTTATTTTAATGCCATTACGAGTTTTGATGAAAATATCGGCCCTCTTAGACCATATGTCTTTTCTTCGGTAAAGAACCACCTTAATAGATTCCTAAGAAAAGAGTTGAGATGGCAAAACAATAACGTGACTAATTCTACTGTTTCAATAAGCCACGAAGACAAAAGCTATGTAGATGAATTCAAGCAGATACTAGCGTCTTGCTCTAAGAGGTTACTGCCTATAGAATCATTTATTCTGGAAATGAAGTCACAGGGATTCAACAGAAAAGAAATATGTGACACACTAACATTAAGCAAAAAAGAATACTATAACTTATTCTATTCTGGAGTAGGGAAAATACAAAGATATGAAACCTAAGAAAATACTTCTATGCACTGAGGCTCACTGGCTACCAACAGGATATTCTGTTTATACAAAAGAAGTCCTATCCAGACTGCACGAAGACCCAAGATTTGAAGTTGCTGAGCTCGCCTGCTATGCTACTGACAATATGGTCAAACAAAATGTTAAAGGCTGGAAAATATATGGAAACCAGCCTGACAAAAACTCAGAAGAATGGGCTACATACAAAGCATCTCCTACGCATGAGTTCGGTGAATATACCTTTAACCATGTGCTACTAGACTTCAAGCCTGACTTTGTTATGGATATTCGTGATTGGTGGATGTTTGAATTCCAGCAAAGATCTACGTATAGAGATTTTTATAGTTGGACAATCATGCCGACTGTAGATGCGTTCCCTCAAAACAAACAATGGATTGATACCTTTGCTTCTGCTGACGCTGTATTCGCTTATTCAGAATTTGGCAAAGATGTTCTGTTGAACCAATGTAGAGACATGAAGTTTGTCGATATTGCCTCTCCCTGCGCTAGTCAAAATTATAGTCCTGTAGCTGATAAAGAAAGACACAAAGAGACTGCAGGCCTTGACGCCAATTCATTTATTATTGGCACAGTGATGAGAAATCAAAGGCGTAAACTTTATCCTGATCTGTTTAAGACTTTTAGAGAATTCTTAGATACTACAAAAGCCAGCAATGCCTT
>Ga0315316_10000309_pt1 | contig 31619 bp, 25 predicted proteins | sample M160m3416metaG_FD_203702 | JGI IMG/M metagenome (GOLD analysis project Ga0315316, IMG submission 203702) | Ammonia-oxidizing marine archaeal communities from Monterey Bay, California, United States - M1 60m 3416 | ecosystem: Environmental > Aquatic > Marine > Intertidal zone | place: USA... | reverse complement strand
GCTGGGCATGCTGGGGGGAGCATTTCATGCCGAATCGTGCCGTCAGCAAGACAGGTCGCTGATCGGCATGGCGTCACTGGAAATGCTGGGATACTGCAGTCATGAACCGGGAAGCCAAACACTTCCCGAAGGCCTGCGGGGGATTTATCCGGATGTCGGCGACTTTATCGCAGTCGTCGGCAATCAGGATTCGGGGAATCTGATTCAGCATTTTGCAAACGCCTTTGGTCTGGTCAATCAGCTTCCGTGTGAATCATTACAGGTGCCCGACAACGGAAATCCACTTCCGCCGACTCGACTGAGTGACCACAGTCCGTTCTGGGATGCCGGGTTTCCTGCGCTGATGATCACCGACACAAGCTTCCTGCGCAATCCGCATTATCACGAACCGACCGACACACCGGAGACTCTGGACCGTGACTTCCTGCACAAAGTTGCCGAGGGTGTCCTGCATGCAGTCTGTGGATTGAAGGGGCGAGTGCCCTGAAATGACGAGCCGTAAACCGACCGGAGATCTCTGTATCGCTCAATGAACAGGGCAACGTTGTTCGTCCCGCAGGCTGCCTGCACAATGGGAGGTAGTTTTCCGCCGAATTCAGTTGACCACTTTCACATTCTTCCACTGACAGCAAACTGCGTCGCTCGTATACTCCACGCAGGTGCCCTGCCGTGATAACGGTATCTTGAATGGCCTGACGCAACATCAGACTCACATGCTGAGAAGTCTCAATGAATTCCCAATCATCACTTTCCCGCCGTATGCTTCTTGGAGGTGCGGTCGCAGCTGCAGCCACATCCGCAGCCCCTTCACATGCCGCCAGCGCCGTGGAAACAAATCACCACGATGTGCTCGACGATTTCACGATTCGAAATAAGAAGATCCGTCAGTCGGTAATGGGGTGGTGCTTCAAACCGATGCCTGTGCCGGAACTGATTCGTCACTGCGCCGAGATCGGTCTGGAAGCCATTGAAGGCATCAGTCCGGAATTCTACCCTGAGGCACACAAACAGGGCCTGAAGATTTCGCTCGTCAGCAGCCATGGTTTCGCGAAGGGGCCGGTTGATCCGGCAAACCATGCAGAGTGCATCAGCAAGTTGAAATCGTCTATCGATAAGGCCGTTGAATTTGGTGCTCCCAGCGTGATTACATTCACTGGCATGTCGTTGCACGGAATCATTGATTCGACAGCAGAAAAAAACTGTCTGGCATGCTGGAAGAAGGTCATCCGCTATGCGGAAGAAAAACAGATTACGCTGGTTCTGGAACACCTGAATTCGCGAGATGATTCTCATCCAATGAAAGGGCACCCGGGCTACTTCGGTGACGATGTCGATCGCTGTGTGGACCTTGTTAAGCGAATGGATTCGGACAGGTTCAAACTGCTGTTCGACGTTTATCACGTACAGGTTATGAACGGCGATGTGATACGAAGAATTCGCAACTATCATCCGTACATCGGGCACTATCATACGGCTGGCAATCCGGGACGCGGCGAACTTGATCAGAACCAGGAAATCAATTACCCGGCTGTCATGCGGGCAATACTGCAGACCGGCTACGATCTGTTTGTGGCTCAGGAGTTCATTCCAACGTGGGACGATCCTGTTCGGGCACTGCGGCACTCGGCTATGGTGTGCGACGTAACGTAGGGCAGGCTGTGGCGACGGGAGAGTACGTTTGTTGATGAAATCGGAACAGAGCCGTGCAGGAGCAGAGAAAGTGAGTACGCACCGAGACGGAACGACGTTTGGAATTCCACGCAGCCGTCGACTGACCTGGGACCTGCTGCACTTTCATCAATCGGTCCCGCTTTGCGGACACGACCGCTTCTGCAATCTCCGTGCAGTAGCGGAAGCCCGTGCCGCCAGCCCCGTGCGAGTTTCATGGCCTGCGATTTTTTTGAAAGCCTACGCCATTGTTGCCAAAGACGTCCCGGAACTTCGTCAGACCTGGTATCGCTGGCCGTGGGCTCATCTGTACCAGCATCCGCAAAGCATCGGAGTTCTGACCGTTCATCGGGAATTTGAAGGAAACCCATGGCTGTTCTGGGGACGAATTCCCGCTCCGGATGAGACCCCATTAACAGAGATTCAGGCGACGATTGATCGTTATGCGAAGGGGCCCGTGCCTGCGTTGTTTCGAAAGGAGCTTCAACTTGCCAGCCTTCCCACTTTGTTGCGGAGACTGGTCTGGGGATGGAACGTCCACGCCGCCAAAGCAAAGAGGGCAAAGCGGCTGGGGACCTTCTTTCTGTCCACCCTGGCCAGCAGAGGCGTTGAAATACCAGCTCCTCCCGCCATTCATACTGGCTGTCTGACATACGGAGCCATGGATGCGCACCATAACTGTAAGGTGACAATTGCCTATGACCACAGGGTGATGGACGGTGCACTCGTAGCGGACATCTTGCGGAACCTGGAATGCGTATTGTTGGAAACTGTTTGCTCCGAGCTATTGAAACTCACCTCAGTACATGTGAATATGGACCAAGTAGCGTAGAACACCACTGATATAAACATCCTTGTCATTACGCTGAATCCCGCAATCGTCAGGACGATTGATTTAGCTTTCAACGTACGGCACAGGAATCGAGGTTACATCAGTGAAGAAGAAGGCGGCCTCAAAAAGAGGCAAGAAGGCGGAGCCCCAGCGGTCGGCCAGAGTGGGTGGCCGATCTCGTACTGAAACCGGAGTCAACTGGTCACGCGTCGGTCGTCGGCGTCTGGAGAATGACAACGCCGTGCAGGATATTGCCAAGGCAATCAAGGCGCTGCGCGAAGCCAAGGGCCACTCGATTGGCAAGCTCGCTAAGGAGCTGAACGTTGCTCCTGCCACGATTATCAAATTCGAAGACCGTGGACATCCTGTGTCCATCAAGATCGTCACCGCATTAGCTGAGCGATTGGGGTCGACCCTCGAATTGAAGACCCCGTCGACACGTAAGAAGTAGTGTGCGGCGAGTTCCGTTTCGCCCAGGTGTCTGAAATTGCAGTGACCCTTTTCAATTATGGTTCTGCAGGTGGCGGTGGGGCACTGTGTGCTGGTTCGATCGCAGGTTCGTCCCGCTTCGTGAGAGCGCGGCGGGAATGATTGCTGGTGTGGCTGTGACCAGAACCATTCCCAAGCGTCAGCCGATTACGCCACCATTCCGGGTTGCCGAACGCAAAATAGCCGTACGTCATGATCAACCCAAAAGTCCAGAGGCCAAGGAATGCGCCAATACCGAAGTGCATGGCGGCACCCAGGGCCAGCATCAATGGTCGCCAGCGCTGGTTCCAGACAAGGACGCAGAAGAACACTTCCCACGCGACAGTAACGTGAGCGATCAGGTACGGCAGCCATGGCACCCAGGCCATCCACGTCAGATCCAGCGTTTGATATTCCTCACTCGCGATGACCTGCCACATGGCCTCTCCGGTCCACCATGTGTCACCCTTTAACTTGGAAAATCCTGCCCAGAAATAGATGACGCACAGATGAATCTGAATTAGCCGCAGCGCTGTCCTGGCGGACGCAAGTTTTCGTATCTCCATACATAGGCCTCTTGTTCTGCGCCAACGATCTCGCACCACCTGGTCTATAGATAGAGCCGCTCCGGAGGGGCCAATTGCCAGGTAAAGACACAGCATCCCCAGAATCTGATCGAGGCCGAAGTTCGCAACGGGCACTCGCTGGGAGTACGAAATGGTAATCAGGAATGCAAAGACAGATGTCACTCGGGTTGCCAGTCCCAGACAAAACATCAATGCCAGGATGACGCAGCTCCAGTGTACGACGAACAGCCACTCATCACTGACGTAATAGAGAAACGAAAAAATCACATCGTTCTGATAGAACTGCGTCATCGCAGCCAGTGGCTGCAGACCATCGCGGGCAAAGAATGCATTCAGGTCAAGGCCCCAGACACACAGGCTATACACCAGCATCGATCCGGTCAGAATTCGAATCATGCCCAGGATAAACGGATCGGCAGGGTCGAACCAGAAGCTCTTCCATTGCTCTGAGGCTTCGTATGCCGCGTCAAGACATCGTCGGGCAAGTGGGTTGGTTGGAATCGTGCTCATGAAATTCTGAAAACTCTGCGTGGCGGCAGCCTTTCCGCAGATGTTCGTTCACAATTGTTCATTCAGAAGTCGGCGGAAGCGGTGGCTGCCCTCGCCGCATCTGTCTGGTTTTTGCGAAAGTCATAGAAGCCAACAGGCTCCTCATAGAACGTTTCAAAATCGGACAACTTGCCCCCTGCCTGAATTCTGGCGATGGAAGATGGGCTGTGCAGAAGCCTTGACAGTCGGATCGTCGGGGAGTCATGCTGCAACGCAAAATGCCTGGCGTATGCTTCAAAGACAGGCCCCTGGGTTTCGAGCGGAAATGCGCCAATGTTTTGTGCCAGCATGAAATAGCGATGATACAGCAGGCGCGGCTGGACCATCGGGTCCGGGAAACGCCCCTTCAATGGCGTGTCACCCGGACGATCTATAGCCCACGAAATCAACGTGCTTGCTCCGGGGTCCGGAGCGAAAAAATGATAGCCGTGATTCAGAAACAGCAACTGGTTGTAGGGCAGGGCCACACGTGATGCATCAACAAGCAACGGCGACGCGGGCGGCATACCGGCCGGAGAAATAAAGATCGCAAAGACATGAAACGCCAGCCAGAAATTAACCAGCACGAAGCCGGCCTTTTTCAGACCGACGAAGATTGAATTCATGATTCGCATGTCCGACGACAGCGGAGGTTCAAACGAAATAGCACAGCAGACCACCCGGGCAACGACCCGAAACCGGAAATTGCACGTCCGCCGCCGCCAGACCCGCGTGTTTTCTGAAGAACCTGCGTTTCTGATCAGGACTCAGCAGGCACCCCCACGGGCCGGCTGTTGTACCGACTCCATTCTTTCGCGACCATGCGGTAAACGCAACAGAAAAAGCAGAGTGCTAAAAGGACCGCACCTGAAGCGTATTTGCCGGACACATATCCTGTCATACGATGAGAACCCCGTCATGGTGAGGGATTCCGTGCTCCCGGCTGGCCCACGTCACACGCGATCCATCCCCGGCTATGCGCTCGCGCGGTGCCGCTGATAGCCGGAATCAGAATCAAGGGCCTGGATTCGGTCTGACATAACGGTCAGGGTATCGGCGATCAGTTTCTGCTGTTTGACGACATTGTCCAGCACTTCCGTAAGCGACTCCAGACGAATGCGGCTGGCGTCGTGGTGTTTTTGAAGCATCCCCGTGATATCGGACGCTTCTGATACATCGTCGGAATCGGACATAGCAACATTTTGACGGCCGATGGCCTCTGTATTCTGTGCCTGCGTTTCAGCCACGGTCTGCAGCAGCTCCAGAACGCCATCGTCGGGGGTACGCGTTAAATCCTCAACAACCTCGATCTGTTCTTCCAGTCGTTCGACCAGTTCTGCGACGGTACCGACCTGTTTTACAGAAGAGGCGTCACACATGAACGCTTCTTCGTCAAGTGTAATTCGACGAGCATCTGCAGCCAGACGGAACAGTAACCGATGTCCACCGATCTCCAGCAAGTCTCCGTCAAACAGCCGACAATGGGAAACCGGAGTGCCATTCACCAGCAAGGCAGGTTCAATGACTTCACAGCTGAGCTGAACCTGATCGTGCTCGACTGTTACACGCGTATGAACATCGGGAATTGTGGCATCGCCGAATCGAAGCTGGCAGTGTGCAGCGCTTCCAATCAGCAATTCGCCGACCGATACCGGTTCAATAGGCTGTCGACGAGCAGAAGATGCAACACGGAAATAACCCACCGTATCGGCTGGATAGATCTGGCCTGAAAAATTCACGACGCCCTCCCTGGCGAACACCTCGCTCGCGCCTAACATCTACTGCGCGATATGGCACCACACTTTTGAGGTCGACACGGCAATAGGCGCGACTGCGGGTTGATTCGAAAATTCGGTCAAGTTCAGACAGCAAATGTTCGACACGGGTACTTTTCAGCACGGAACTCGGTAAAGCACCCGGCAGAATCTGCCGGCCACTTCGGCCATGCGGCAAGACGCGGTAATCTGCTCACGCGTCAGAAGCTTAGGTCCTGACCCTGGGGGGCTGATGCGAACGGTACGTACATCTGACTTGTGTCCGGATCGACAAGAAATGACGTGCCATTGCGGTCGGAAAACCTAAGCAACCTGAGTTGATGAGCCCCATCAGGTCGCTGCAGACCACCATTCTGCAGCCCGCCATTCTGCAGCCCGCCAACACCGGGCTGATAACTGATGCTCACGCCTGGAATGGACGCCGGATTGCCAAACGACTCTACGTCATTGGTCGGCAGGTTCTGGACCGCGGTGACCATTGCCAAAGTCAGCGAACATACACACAGGGCTGCCACTGCTCCGTTAAACCGGCGCTGCACAGGGGCGGATTCAAAACTGCGTCGCGACTGCAACCGGCCTTCAAGTGTCGGCCATACCTTTCCGGTCGGAATGTCATCGACATCCTCATCACGCACCTGTTCAATGACGTGCATCGCATCCACCATCCCTGCATGGTACGAGCGACAATCGGAACAGCAATGCAAATGTTCAGTCAGCTGCCGTTCTTCTTCCGTCAGCGTATCATCGCCGACAGCAAGATGAATCAAATGTCGAGCGTCCACACATTTCATACTCTGCTTCTGCATTGTCGCGCTACTCCATGATCTCCGGTTTGTCTGCGAGTACTTCTTCACAGCAAGTGACAACTCAGATCCGCTGCGGCCACCGCCACAGTGTTTCGTGCTTTATCCGCAGCCCGCAGTATTCTCTGCCAACAGCTGCATCACCCGATTTGTTCTTCTTCAATACACCTCTGCCGTCGATCCCACGCTTCTTTGAACATTCGTCGAGCTTCCGCCAGTCGCCAGCGAATCGTGGCTTCACTGCGCTCAGTAACGGCGGCAACCTCTGACGTGGAAAACCCTTCAAGATCCCGCAACACCAGCACCGTGCGATACGTTTCCGGTATGTCCTCAAGAACCGTTCGTACTTCCTGTGACAGATCGATTTCCCCCCGAGGATCCGGGGCCTGGGGATCCGGGACACGATTTTCCCCCGCCTCACTGAACAACGCCCATTTACCCTTGCGTTTGATCTTTCGCAGGTGGTCGTACGTTGTATTGACTGCAATCCGAAACAGCCACGGCCCAAATCGTCGCGACGGATCAAACTGTTCAAGACGGTCAAATGCCTTTAAGAACGCATCCTGAGCAAGATCCAGCGCCATTTCCTGGTCGGGCATGAAACGTCGGATGACCTTGATCACACGCCGTTCGTATCGTTGCGCCAACTGGCCGAAAGCGTCCTTATCACCATGCCGAGCCTGCTCAACCAGACGCGCATCGGTCGCCAGAGACACCAGCGAATCGTCTGATTCCGCTTCTGCCTCGGACGAGCCGTAGTTCGCGTCCGAATCGGTCATTGTCAGCATTTCATCGGCCTTTCAGCCCTGAATACGCTGAAATCCCGAGATCTGTTGGGGCTAAATCAGAGGGTTTCCGGATGAGGGAGATGTTGGGCCGGCAGAATTGTCTGTGCAATCCATAATGTAAACTCTGCTATGAGTCCGTTGTTCGAAACAGTTGCGGACTCTTCACGGGGTATCGACAGAAAACATGTTGTATTAATCGGCAGCCAACAGAAGGCAGCATAGTGCTACATGGCCTCAGGACAGCAGTTGCTGAATTTCGTCCGTCGTAAACCGTTGCTCCATCCGGGCACCCAGCTGGCTGACGATCCGCGCTGCAGCGTGCGACGCCAGGTGTCCGGAGTCCTTCCAGGACAGCCCGTTTGTGACTCCGTACAACAGCCCGCCCGCATACATGTCGCCGGCACCCGTAGTGTCGATTGCATCAACCGTCACACCTTCAATAGCAATTGTTTCGCCACCGTGCATGATGATTGATCCGTTGGCCCCCAGCGTCATAGCGACGTTTTCTGCGTGACGATGGATTTCCGCCGCACATTCGACGGGATCAGGATTTCCCGTAAGGCTTTTTGCTTCTTCCTCGTTACAGAAAAACAGGTCGACCGGGCCTTCCACCAGACTCCAGATTTCGTCTCTGATCATATTGACCAGAAACGGATCAGATGCGGTGAAAGCGACCTTTACGTTGTTCTTTTGTGCCAGTTCAATGGCCTTGTAGGCAGCGGCCTTCGTAGAATCGCCCGTCAGAAGATATCCTTCGACATAGACGTATTTTGCCTGTTTGAGTTCGCCTTCGTCGATATCACTTGCCGTCAGCGTGGCGGACACCCCGAGATTCGTCAGCATCGTCCGCTGAGCATCCTCAGTGATCAGAACAGCACACGTCCCCGTCTGTCCGTCGGCCGCGGAAGTGACTTCGATCGTCACTCCCATGTTCCGCATGTCCTTCAGGAAGAACTCGCCGGTTTCGTCGGCGGCGACCTTGCCGACATAGGCGGTCTTCCCGCCAAGGTCGGCCACCCCCACAATTGTGTTGGCCGCCGAGCCGCCAGCACAGCGGTTCAGATTGAGCCCCGATAACCCGTTGATAATCTTCTGCTGCTGATCATCGTCAACCAGAGTCATGATGCCTTTATCAAAACCGGTTGCCGCAAGAAGCTCGTCTGACACCTGCGCCTGGATGTCCACGAGCGCGTTGCCAACTCCGTATACGTCGTACTTCATGTTTTCCAATTCGTGGTGAGTTTTTTGGAACAGAAAATGCTTTTGTTACTTTGGCTGACACAGTGGATGCCGGTCACTCATAACCAATGACCAGCAGAACGGCGGGACACACTAGCTGCGACTTTTCCAATCAACATTTGACAGACTCGCCAGTGCCAGCTGCAGCGCATGAGTCCCGTCGCGGCCGTGTCCCTGAGCCTGCAGCGCCAGGTACAGCTGATGTCCCAGAGCCAGGCCGGGCATCGACAGGCCGAGGTTTCTGGATTCTTCCAGAGCAATCCCCATGTCTTTGATAAAGTGCTCAACAAAGAAACCAGGATCGAAATTGTTGCCGATGATTCGTGGACCGAGGTTGGACAGCGACCAGCTTCCCGCAGCTCCACTGGAAACCGACTTCATGACGGTCTCCAGATCAAGCCCGGCTTTGTACCCATACAGCAGAGCTTCACACACGCCTATCATGCCCGTTGCAATCAAAGTCTGATTGACCATTTTCGTATGCTGGCCGGCGCCAGCCGGCCCCTGATGGACAATCGTCTGGCCCATCGCGTTCCAGCACGGCTGCAATGCCTCAACGACTTCTGAATCGCCACCGATCATGATCGACAATGTGCCATTCTTTGCTCCTACGTCACCTCCGGACACAGGTGCATCCACAGAACTGACGCCGCTGTCCCTGGCAGTGTCATAGATTTCAATCGCAAGAGATGGCTGACTGGTCGTCATATCGACCAGCACACTGCCTTCATTCGCACCTGCCAGAGCACCGTCATCACCGAGCAATACCGAGCGCACATCGTGAGGAAATCCAACAATCGAGAAGACAACGTCTGAATTCTGTGCGACGGCCCTGGGTGACTCCGCCCACACCCCGCCCTTATCAAGCAAAGGCTGAGATTTGGACTTTGTGCGGGAGTATACGGTGGCTGAGAACCCGGCATCCATCAGATGGCCGCACATGCTGGCGCCCATGACACCGGTTCCGATCCATCCGATTCTGGTCTCGCCTGCTGCGATTTTAGTGGCTGCCATACTACGATTTTCCTTTGCTCTGCCAGCATTCCGACGCTGATGTATGCTGAAGATCAGATTCAGTCGGCTGTTTACAGAACGTCCGACAGCCCGTACCTGTCAATTTCACGTGAAAACTATCAGATGGACCTTCGCGCACAAGGGCCTGGTACGTTGAACTCACGTGCGAGAAGAATCTGTTTTCTCAGTTGAAACCGGCTCGCCAGGTGCCAACAATCCTTAAGTGCCGCCAAATCGGAGTCTGTTGTGAACATAGCGATACGTTCTGTTTGCAGCATTCCAACGACAGACCCGGCGGGCCAATGCGTTTCGAGCCGGTGGCTCGAACAGACCCCCGCCGACTGCTCACCCTATTTGCGTGCCTGCTGCATTAAAAACATCACTTAGTTTGCCGGAGCCTTATTGTGAATAAAATCAGTGTGTGTCTGCTGTTGTTGCTCGTCACGGGCACTGTCGCACCCGCCGAAGACGTCAAGAACGGCCAGGAACAGAAGACGACAGAGGTCAAGTTAAAGGATCTGACTCTTAAAATGCCGGCCACGTGGAAGTTGAAGCCCAGCACAAGCCGCATGCGACTGGCCACATACACGATTCCTGCTGCCAAAGGCGATTCGGCCCCTGGTGAGCTGACCATTTTTAACTTCGCGGGCGGTGGTGGTGACGTCGGAGCAAATATTTCACGCTGGGTCGATCAATTTAGTGGCGAAGGACGCTCTTCGAAGGTCACGAAGGGCAAAGCCGGCGACAACGATTACTATTTCGCCAACATCACCGGGACTTACAGAAAGCCAGTCGGGCCCCCAATCCTGCGGAAAACAGAGTCTGCTCCGGGCTATCGAATGGCCGGCGTCATTCTGGTGCTGCAGGGTAAGGGTGTCTACTATCTGAAACTCGCTGGTCCGGACGCCACGATCAAATCACAGGCAGAGGCGTTCCGCAAATCATTCGGGGGCAGCAGCGATGCCGAAGAGGCATACGAAATCTAAAACGTAGTGACCGGCGAAACCGACGTGGAGTGTTCGCTGCGATGGTCCGGCACTCCTGGCAGGGCTATGGATAAGATTCCAAGGGGCGCCGTCTGACGTGATCGGATCCGGCTGTCCGGAGCAGAAGCAGGGATCGGAGATGTTGCTTGCGCGTGTAATTTTCACTCCCTTGTTTGAACATGAGGAAGCGGAGCTGGTCGCGACCGCCGAAGCATATCTGGGCGCGCTGGTAAAGAACGGTCAGATCTGTGGTGAACATCTCACCGGCTGGCATGACGGTGACTTCTGCGCGTACACCTACCTGTCGCATCGGAACGCGGCCGCCGAAAGGAATCTGTCGCAGTGGGGGCGGCGCGACCTTGGAAGCGTGCGGCGACAGTTCGGCTGCGACCCGGTTTGGGAAATCCTGGACGATGATGCTGCAGCACGAGTGGCGTCGTGGAAGTCCGCGACTTCGCTCTACCTTTTTACTCACGCATTTGACGTCGCCAGCCCGATTATTCACGGCGATCGAGGTACGGCTGTCCCGCTCCATCTGCTGCCAATAACCGACCGGCAAAGAGAAAGACTGTGCACCTGGTCCGATTCCTACACCTGTCACGACAGAATCTGGTTTGAAAGTGGCGCACTGGAAGTCCGTGCTTACCAACAACTGGCCGACCCCGACAGCGACCTGTCAGATCAAGGCAGGACGCTGTGCCGGGAAGTCGAGGACGCGGTCAAACGGCCTGTGTATTTCTACCTGTTGAAACACTGGGGGGAATTCGAGACGGAAAAGAATCGATCGTGCCCGGGGTGCGGCCACGACTGGGTTGCGCCCTCCAGTCCGGCACCTTCCAGAGAACCGTTTTGCCAGTTTCACTTTCGGTGTCATCCCTGCCGGCTTGTTTCTCATCGAGCGGTTGCCTTCGATGACTCTGAACGTGCAGCCATTGGTAGGTCGTCGCCTGGTTAGGGCGGTCTTCACACAGGTACCGCAACATGCGCCACGGTGCCGGCAGAAAACAGCCCACCGATTCCGCATCAGTCGTCGTAATCGATTCGCACGACTCCGTTTCGAGAAACAATGTCAACTGCGTGGTGACCGTAATCCAGGCGAATCTTTGTCCGGCACGGCGATACCCGCAAACCCTGCAGTGAACAGGTTGGCACAAGCACTTCAACGTAAACCAAAGCTTCGACACAACCGCGACTTCCGAATCGTCCCGAATGCGGATCGCGCACTGCGACCGCAACGGGAACCGCATCCGGCGCAATTTTGTCAGCGTCCTTGATACGGACACATGTTTCCAGTGGTACCGGGCACGTCACCACATCACCCAGGTGAAAAGGAACATGATGGAGTTGTTGCAGCGCCGGAGCGGTTGCCAAAACGTCCGGGTGTGACGGAACGTTGATGTATGAGGGTACCGTGGAGAAGGCCGGGCCCGCACCAAGACTCAACGAAAAAGAAATACCTGAACGGCTCTCGCGCCGGGAATGTAATTCTCGATGTCCCCTGGCTGTTCGATGAGGCGATCTGTGCGACCGGTCGTGGTGACCATGATGTCCAGCAGCGTGTACCACACCCGAATGGTGCTGCGTGTCTGACGATGTCTGAAGAGCTCGCAGGAAATCGACGATATCGTTCGCCCGCGATCGCTCCGGGGCAGCACTGCAGCAGCCAACAACCAACATGAAGAAAAGTAGTGTGCGAGTCATGGGGCTGATCCTTTTTCGTCATGAGCAAAGGGTTGGGAGCGAGGTGTTAAGGAACTGTTGTTCCTGCCTGAACGTCACTCATTTCACAATTCATACCACTCCCCTATATGTGGCTGTAACCTGATTCATGAAAACACTTTATGTGGAGTCAAATGTCATAACATCGTTTACTTTGCTGTTGTCGTAGTGACTGCAGATCGTGTCGATGTGATATCCCAGCGGCAGACTAATTGAAGCGTCAACGTTGTGTTCAGAGGTTCGCTGGGCGAATGCGCACGGGATCGGCGCTTGATTCGCAGGAACATAACCAAACACCAGCGGCAGTTTCTGCCGACATCCTGCACCGTCGAACATTTAAGAAAGCGTTAATCACGCCGCGAAAATTACGCACTGCCTTCAGAATCTTTAAGGTTTTCTTGGCTCAACAGAAAATTCCGCGGCGAACATCAGCAAATTCACTGAACTGCCGCAGATTCGTCGACTGGGAAAGACGTCTTGACCCATATCACCGGTTCTCGTAATTTTCCGAAGTCGCATGTCAACCGCGACACCTTTCCGTATCTCCTCACATCTCATCTCTGGCTTCCTTGCCCTTTTCCAGCCAGCTTTCATCTCAATCGAAGGCTGGTCGGTCGGAAGTCCAAAACTTCAAATTCTCTCTTCTCTCGCCCACTGCCAACATCCGTTCGGATACCAACCACGGCAGATCTCTGGAGGCAACCCAATGAACCGTTTTGTAATGTTTTGTACCGGTCTGCTATTAATGTGCTCAATGACCGGTTGCTGCCTCATGCATGGCTTTGGTGGTGGATACGGCGCTGGTTATCCCGCTGCCGGCGGCTGTGGAAGTTGTGGAAGCTGCGGTGGCGTCCAGGGTGGATACCCCTCAGCGTTTGCACCCGGTCAGCAGACGGCATTTGCTCCCGGTTATCCCGCAACTGCAATGGCTCCGATCGACGCTCTGCCAACCTATTAATAATACACTGATTACCAGCATCGCTTAGTTGAAATCCGCGGCGAGCTGTGTGCGACGAAAATTTCAACCGATTTAAAGGCTACTCTCCGTAGACGAAGGCTTCTTCGTCTCATCCGTCTGAGGCACCGAGCGACTCCTCTCCCTTCGAGTCGCCCGGTGCTTCTTTCTTGGTACGGTGTCTGATATCGGTTTGAGATTCAACACGTCCTGCCAGCGCACTTCCGGAAGAGCATTGCATGTGCGGAATCTGCACGGCAGCTGTGCCAGCCCGGACATCGGAGTACGCAATGCGCGAAACCAGCTTATCCACGAGCCGGAACGGATCGGCAGACGGCCCGTAGCCGACCACAACAGTCGACTATTCGACAGCGTCGTATATTGCCTTCTTAACGGCCCATTCAGTTAGAAATGAGTAGGGCGTCACCTGTTCCATAGTGATTACGATCAGATCGTCTTGGGGTGAAACCCAGTAATGAGTGCTGGCGGCCCCGCCCCAGCCGTACTCACCAATTCGTCCATCGGGATCCCACTCGGACATCGCCTTTCGAACCGAAAAACCAAGTCCGAACCCGACACCGCGCCGAATGTCGTTTCCGAAGGCAATCGACTTTACTTCATGTGGCAATTGATTAGTTGTCATAAGTCGTACAGATTCGCGAGACAACAGTCGACCACCGTCATGACTGCCTCCCCGAGAGATCATCAGCAAAAACCGAAAATAGTCGTGGATTGTTGACACGAGGCCGCCGCCGCCCGATAAGAATGCGGGCGCCTTCCGAAAGGCACTCGTTTGCGGCACGTCAACCGGTCGCAATCCGTCTGGCTCAGCTGGTGAGTAGACTGTCGCAAAACGCCCGCTCTTGTCGTCCGGAACATGGAATCCGGTGTCAACCATTCCCAACGGGTTCAGGAGTCGGTCCTGCAGCACTTTTTCAAACGACTCGCCAGAACAGACCTCGATGACTCGGCCAAGAACGTCACTGGCGACACTGTATTTCCATTGCGTTCCCGGATCGAATTCAAGTGGCAGGCGACCGACCTTTGCGGAGAAAGCTGTCAGATCGTCGTCCGGCGACAGAACGTGTGCATCACGGTACATTCTGTCAACCGCCGAATTGCCGAACAGACCGTAGGTCAGACCGGAAGTGTGTCTCAGTAAATCACGGACGGTTGGCGGGCGTTTTGGCGTCCGGCCACCATCTGCTGTGTAGACCTTGATTGCTGAAAATTCAGGCACGAATCGACTGACTGGGTCGTCCAGCTTCAGTTTTTCCTCTTCCGCCAGCATCAGCACAACTGCCGATGTCAATGACTTGGTCATGGAATAAATTCGAAAAACGGTATCGTCTGTCATCGGCAGCCTGTTCTCGACATTTCGGTAGCCGTATGACTTCAGGTGAGCGATCTGACCATGTCGGGCCACCAGGACAACTGCCCCCGGCAACTGTCTGTCTTCGACCAGTCCCTGCATGATGACATCGACTCTCGCCAGTTTTTCTGCCGACATCCCGACGGTTGCGGGAGGCACCACCAACAGATCATCCGCAGTCGTCCGGGAAACGACGGCAGTGGTGGCGATCAAGACGACAAACAGTGCAAGAGTACGGACCATGATTATTTCCATAGAAAAAAGTCAGCGGCGTGAAGCCTGTATTGCCATGCGCTCAGCCAGCCACTCGCCCACGACGGTCTGCAGCGGGTCCGATGTGCGAATGACGCGATAGTCGACGCCCAGTGTACCGCACATTTTTCGAAGCCCCGTCGAAAATTCCTTGTATTGGCGAAGGTATTCCTTGCGCAGACGAGCCGGATCAACCAGCAGGCGGTGATCGATGTTTTCGAGATTGCGAAACTGAGTGGGACGATCAAACGGAAATTCAATTTCTTCAGGTGCGGCGATTCGAAAAATGACCACTTCGTGACGTCCGTGTCTGAGTCGCTGCAGTACATGCTCAAGGGCATCGACGCTGTCGAAACAGTCACTAATCAGAATGACAAGACTTCTTCTCTGAATTGTCGGCAGAACGGACTCAATGACGTCTGCCACGCTGGTGTCTTCGCCCGGCGTGACTGTATCCAATACGTGCATCATCCGGCGAAATGCGTCACGATTGCTGGACGGCTTCAGCTGGTCCCTCACGTCGGAATCAAAGGTCACCAGCCCTACAGAATCGCGTTGACCAAACAGCAGCCACGCCAGTGATGCTGCCAGCAAGCGGGCGTATTCGAACTTGCTGAGCGTACTGCCCGCATAACTCATACTGCCGCTGACATCGACCATTATCTGAGCACGAAGATTGGTTTCGTTCTCGAACTCCTTCACATAATATCGGCCGGTCTTGCCGAATGCTCGCCAGTCGATATGACGAAGTTCGTCCCCCGGGTGGTAGTCGCGATGTTCAACGAATTCGACGCTGGAGCCTTTGAACGGACTGCGGTGTCGGCCCATCATCAGTCCTTCCACCAGCTGCCGCGCAACGAGTTCCAGCTTTCCAAAGCTGGCAAGTTCGGCGGGGTTTGTGGGAAGTACGGATGGTTTTGACATTGTGCAAAGACGTGTAACAGAGCTGCCGGTGGCTGCCCCTGAATGAAGAAAAGGATAGGTGACTTCGCCCGTTTGCCTTCCGCGGCAAGGCAAATCACGTAGAGCTTACATCGGCGCGATCCTCTCGCTGCCGACGTCCGTTGTCAGTAGGACGTGCTGGTCAAAGCTCTCAAACATCAGTTGGGCCTTGAGCTCTGAATGGGCGGGGTCGTCCCACAAACTGTTAAATTCTTTCGGGTCATCGTTCAGGTTGAAGAGTTCTCCCAGTCCGTGGCCATGGTAGACGACCAGTTTCCAGTGGCCTCTACGATACATCGTGCCAAACGTGCCGCTGCCGCCCGTAAAATGCGGGTGCAATGCTTCGAAGTATTCGCAGCGGACGGAATCCCGAAAGTGCGACGGTTCTGCATCACCTTTCAGAATTGGAAGCAAAGATCGCCCCTGCATGTAGTCCGGCTGATCCAGTTCGGCCAGTTCAATCACCGTCGCTGTGATATCCAGCAGTTCCACAAGAGCATCACTTTGCAGGTTGTTCTTCAGGTGCCCCGGCCACCTGAAGATCAGGGGCACTCGCACAAGACCTTCATAAAATCGGCAGCCCTTGAACATCAGTCCATGATCGCCCAGAGCTTCGCCGTGGTCGCTGGTGAAGATGACCACCGTATTGGCGGTCTGTCCGGCATCATCAACAGCCTTCAGCAACCGGGCAAACTGGTCATCGATCTGTGCAATCATGGCATAGTAGCGCGCCTGAGCCTGTCTGGCCTCGTGATCTTCGGGACGACGGACCTCGTCCTGAAAATCAATGTCTTTCAGTTTTTTCTGCTGCGCAAGATCGCTTTCCTGAAACCACGGACCGGGCATGTCATCGGGGTCGAACCGGTCTGCGTAGACTTTTGGAGGAACGAAAGGTGGATGAGGATCGTAGATGTTGATGCTCAGCATCCACGGGCCGGAGCGTTCGTGACCAAGAAAATCGATCGCCATGTCCGTAGCCCACGTCGTCTGATGCATCTCCGGAGCGACGCGTTCATCAGAGTGCCTCATGGCATCCAGGTCGCCCCCCCTGGCCCTGACCCAATCGGCGTAATCATGTCCGGTCTCCCAGTCGTCACGCGGCGCATGACTGAACTTCCAGAAGGAATAACCGTCGTCCAGTCGTGGCTCAGTACGGTAACCGGAACTCTGAAGGTGGAATTTTCCGACCATACCGCAGTCGTAACCACTGTCGGCCAGCAGCTTGCTGATCAATGGCGGATGATCCGGAAATGTGTCGTTTCCATTGCGAGTGTTGTGGACTCGGCTGGGGTACATCCCTGTCATGAAGCTGGAACGACTTGGGGTGCAGATCGGGCTCTGGCAGTATGCGGACGTGAACGCCACGCCATCTTCCACAAACTGGTCGATGGTCGGTGTCTGAACATACTCGTTGCCCAGCGCAGCGATGGTGTCGAATCTCTGCTGGTCAGTGCAGTACCACAGAATATTAGGCCGAGTGTCAGTCATAGATAGATGCAGTCGCAGTCTGAAATGGGAAGAACAGGCAACAAGCGTTGCTTTGAGACATCGTAATGTCGATCTGCGTTGACGGAAGTCAACAACCGTCCGGCTCGGTCAATTTACAGCGGTCACACCGGGGCACCTTAACAATCACCACAAACCGTATACAAAACGGGGCTTGCGTCGAAAAACAAGTCGCGGTGGCTTCGTTTTTTTATTTCTGGCATCAAGCCTGCTTTACGTCTTGTTAACAGCGACGCGAAGCAGGTTCATGTTGCTGAACACCGAAACAGGCAAATCAGGATTCCAACCATGAACATCTTCACTGCACTCAGGAATGACGAAAACGGGTTCATTGTCTCCGCAGAAATCGTACTTGTCGGCACCATTCTGGTACTGGGAGTCATTGTCGGATTGACTGAACTGTCGTACGGCGTAAACGAAGAACTGGAGGACCTAGGCTCAGCTATTGGCAGCGTCAACCAGTCGTATTACTACAAAATTGCCAGCGCCAAGAAGGGAAGAGTCGCCAGCAGTTCCTTTCAGGACTATCGTGATGAATGTGACAGCAGCTGCGACATCAGCTGCGACTCACGAATTCGCGGTGAGAAGAGGGGCGGTCACCGATAGTGTTGCCTCCCTGAAAATACTCAGCTAATGGAAAGCCTCAGCGATCTGCTGAGGCTTTTTCATGCGCTGACACCTGTCATTGTCCGCTGCCGCCGTGGTCGGCAGCGGCAACTCACCACGTTGACGGGACGCACAGGCACGGATAGCCTTTGGCAACAGTCTGCCACGTTCCTCTGTTGATACCTGTTTTTCCAAGAGAACAGCTCAAGTGCCCGTCAATTCTTCTCGTTACGTTACCGTGGGTCTTATTCAGACGACGTGCTCTCCGGACCCGAATGTCAATCTTGAACGCACAGTCGAACACATTCGCGCGGCTGCCTCTGCCGGCGCAAAGGTCATCTGTCTGCAGGAAGTCTTCAACCTGCAGTATCCGTGTCAGGCAGAAGACCACGCCCGATTTAAATTGGCAGAACCAATCCCCGGCCCTACAACGGATGCCATCGTTCAGATTGCAAAGGGGCTGGAGGTTGTCGTGATCGTGCCCCTGTTTGAGATGCGAGCACACGGTCTGTATCACAATTCGGCGGTTATGATTGACGCGGATGGTTCGGTGGCAGGACAGTATCGAAAGACGCACATTCCCGACGATCCGCTGTATCACGAGAAATTCTACTTCGCGCCGGGGGACCTGGGGTTTCAGGTCTTCAACACAAGATACGGCCGAATCGGCGTCGGCATCTGCTGGGATCAGTGGTTCCCTGAAGCCGCTCGACTGACAGCGATGCAGGGGGCGGATTTGATTTTTTTTCCGACGGCGATTGGATGGATTCCCGGCGAAAAAGCACAGCTGGGTGTCAGCCAGTTTTCGGCTTGGCAGACCATGATTCGCAGTCACGCAATTGCCAACGGTCTGTTTGTTGCCGCAACCAACCGTGTCGGCGTCGAAGGAGAAATCGAATTCTGGGGAGGATCGTTTCTGTCCGATCCGTACGGCAACGTGCTGTCTCAGGCGTCACAGAACGCCGAGCAGAATCTGGTGGTGGATTGCGACTTGTCACTTATCAATACGGCTCGAACACACTGGCCGTTCTTTCGAGACAGAAGGATTGATATGTACGATGGCCTGATGGACCGTTGGGCAGAATGATCGGCAGCCATTTCAGGATCAAACAGGATACGGTCTGGCAGGTCCGGCCGAACAGATGTGCAAACACTTCCGGCAACGGTGTTTGCAGCTTAATGTTCTCTTTCTAAGGATGCTTCGACCGTGACCGCCCCTCTACAAATGTTCCAGCCGTGCCCGATATCGATCTGACTCATTACCGCTGGCCAGCGGAGTGGGAAACTCACAACGCCACCTGGATCTCATGGCCGGTCAACGAGGCGACCTGGCCCGGTCTCTTTAGAGACATTCCAGCTGTTTTTGCTCAGTTTGTCGCAGCCATCGCGTGCTTCGAACGCGTTAACCTGCTTGTTGGCGGAATGGACGCTGTACGTGATGTTCAGCCGCTGGTCGACGTCGCGTGCGAGAAATCCGCCGCGACTTTTGAGGTCTGCATGGTCGACATCCGGACCAATGATGCGTGGTGTCGTGACTACGGCCCCATTTTTCTGAATTCGGTTCCCGGGGTGACAGATGTGCCACCGCAGATCGCTGTCGACTGGGGCTACAACGCGTGGGGTGAGAAGTATCCACCGTGGGACAGGGACGCCGCGGTTACTGAACAGATTGCCCGCCACCTGGTCATCCCCTGTGTGCAGCCTGGCATTATTCTTGAGGGCGGGGCAGTGGAAGGAAATGGCAAAGGGACTGCAATCACGACGGAAAGCTGTCTGCTGAACGCCGGTCGTAATCCACGATATGGTCGCCCGGCGACCGAAGCACTGATGCAAAAATTCTTTTGCGTGGAAACCGTAGTCTGGCTGCCAGGTTGCGGCATTTCAGGTGACGACACCGACGGCCATGTGGATCAGATCGCTCGGTTCACGGATGAAGAGAATGTACTCGTCGCAGCTCCCTGCGACTCAGACGCTCCGGAAGCCGCTGATCTTCGCGCTAACTTCCGGGCAGTCGCTGAAGTACAGAACAATTGTGGTTCCGGTCTTCGCCCCGTTGAACTTCGGATGCCCGCACCGAAGTTTCACCAGGGCCGCCGCCTTCCGGCATCGTACTGTAATTTTCACATTGTGAATGGCGGAGTCGTTGTGCCGCTGTTTAACGATTCTGCCGACGACGAGGCGATGCAGATTCTGCAAGCAGCGTTTCCCCGTCATCGGATCGTCGGCGTTGAAGCTATTGATCTGGTGTCGGGACTGGGGGCGTTCCACTGCATCACACAGCAGCAACCTGCCGTTAGTCGCAGCGTCCGTTAATCCCCGACCGCGAGATCGATAAGATTGTTTTCCAAGCCCTGGCGATTGCGTTCAGCTTGATAGTGCTGGACGAAATCGTAGACGGCTCGATCAGGTAATCGTTCGCCAAACAGAGAAAACTCGGGCCCCGATAATCAGCAAGAATACCTGCAATTATCGGTCGGCTGAATATTTCATCCCTGCAGCAACCTGTTGTCTCCGTGGCCGACTCGTCCGCCCGTGGGGCAAAAACTCAGGTGGCTGCAAAGTTCTTTCAAAACCAGGCGATAACGAACGACCGGCGACGACTGATTCGCAGTGTCAAGCCAGAATATCGCGGATAACATTGCCATGAACGTCGGTCAGACGAAAGTCTCGGCCACCGAAGCGGTACGTCAGGGCTTCGTGGTCTACTCCCAGCTGATGCAGCACCGTGGCCCAGAGGTCATATATAGTCGCCACATTTTCGACAGCGTGGTAACCGAGATCGTCGGTCGCGCCGTAGGCTGAGCCACCTTTCACGCCGCCGCCGGCGAGCCAGACGCTGAACCCGAACGGATTGTGATCGCGGCCGTCCGTCCCCTGGGCGAACGGCGTGCGTCCGAATTCGCCGGCCCATACGATCAGCGTTTCGTCAAACAGCCCGCGCTGTTTCAGGTCACGGATCAGACCGGCGATGGGCTGGTCCACCTGCCGAGCCATCTCCGCGTGGCCCACCTTCAGCCCGCCGTGCTGGTCCCAGGGGTTGCCGATCTGACCGAGATCCGCCGGTCGAGGCAGACACGTCAGTTCAATAAATCGCACGCCCCGCTCGACCAGTCGGCGAGCCAGCAGGCATTGTTGTCCGTAGCCAGCGGTCTCCTTCACGGCCGAATTCAAGCCGTACAGCTGCTGGGTTGCTTCCGTTTCTTCTGAGAGATCGACCAGCGAAGGAACGGCCGTCTGCATGCGGAACGCCGTTTCATAATTGCGAATCGCAGACTCGACCTGTTCGTCATGACCACGCTGTAAGAGCTGTCGACGGTCCATCTGCTCGACGAATCGCAAACGCTTGCGCTGTCGACTGGCCGGTTCGCGCGGAGTGATGTTGGTCAGTGGTTCGGGCTGACTTGGGTCGATAAGCGACGCCTGATGAACGGCTGGCAGAAAGCCGTTGCCGTAGATGCCGATCCCGCCCAGTGGCGAACCGCCGCTCGCGAGGACCACGTATCCAGGCAGGTTATCGTTCTCGCTGCCCAATCCGTAATTTACCCATGCTCCGGCGCTGGGATACCCCGCCAGTGAAAACCCGGTGTGAATGAAATAATTTCCCTGAGCGTGCTCGTTGGCGATGCTGGTCATCGAACGCACGACTGCCAGATCGTCCACACACGTGGCGATGTGCGGAAAAAGGTCGCTGACGGGCAGACCGCACTCACCGTAGTTTTTGAATTCCCACGGACTGGCCATAATGTTGCCGTTGGCGTTAAACATGGTCGGCTTGACCGGGACCGGCATCGGCTTGCCATGATCAATTTTGAGCTGCGGTTTTGGATCGAACGTATCTACGGCCGAAACGCCTCCGGACATGAAGCAGAAGATGACACTCTTTGCGCGAGATGGCGGGGTACGGAACGGTGTAGTTACCTCTTCTGAAGCGCACAGCCCCGTACGGTCCGTCGCCAGCAGGCCGGACAGCGCGGTCAGCCCGAAACCGAGGGAACTTCGAGCAATCATGTCGCGACGAGTATTCATCACCTTAGGTGACTTATCAGCGGACATAAACGAACTCCTTAAGGCAAAAGAGCGACTGTGCAAAGTCCTGCCAGATGGCGGCGTTTCCGGACATATCGGCCACCGCGACGCTGTGTGCGTCGGCAAGTTCTGCAAGGTAGCCGACGGAAGCCTGCAATTCGTCGGCGTCTGGTTCACGTCCGAATGCCAGGGCGAACATGCGTTTAATCCGCTGTTCACTGGTTGCGCCCTCTGCAATGAGGGACACCGACCACCGGGCGGCCTGTTCAATCACGAACGGATCATTGAGCATTGTCAGCGACTGTGCGGGCACGTTGGTGACATCTCGCCTGCCGCGTGTGGTCGATGGCCTGGGAGCATCAAAGACTTCCAGGAACGGGTTAGCCGCGTTTCGACGAATCCGTTGATAAATGCTTCGGCGGCGGCCACCGTCAAGAGGTCCCTTCGGGCCGCCTCCTTCAGTCTTGTCAACGTAGTAAACGTCGACTCCCGGGCCATACATCGTAAGGTCCAACTGCCCCGACGTGGCCAGTATCGCGTCCCGAATCGCCTCCGCCTCAAGACGGCGCACAGGCATGTGCGACAACCAGTCGTTGTTCACGTCGACTTCCCGAGCAACTTCCGAGACAACCGAGACCTGCTGCCACGTCTGTGAAGTCATAAGCACTCGCAGCATGCTTTTTATTGACCACTTCTCGTCACGTACAAATCGCGCAGCGAGATAATCCAGCAACTCGGGATGTGTCGGCTCGTCTCCCACCCGTCCGAAATTGTCGACCGTGCCGACAATCCCCTTCCCGAACAGGTGTTGCCACAGACGATTCACCATCACTCGTGCTGTCAGCGAGTTCTGCGCTGACGCCGTCTGTTCGGCCAATTGCAATCGCCCGCTGTGCGAAGTCGTAAACGGAGTGACGCCGAAAAGCGACAACCCGCGACGCGGAACCGGCTGACCGGGGCGGGTGTGTTGCCCGCGTTCCAGCAGCGGCTGGTCAAACGCTGACGCCTCAAGCACACCCGGTGCGCGTTTCGGAACCGGAATTTCGCGCTCCAGTTGCCGGTAGCGTTCGACAAGTTCACGCAGTTCAGGCAGCGCCACCAGCGTCGTCGGAAGCAGGTCGCGACGCACGAAGAAGTCGAGAAATTCGGTGTCGTTGTCATTCAACGAACCGGCCTGCCATGCGCGAACGGCGTTCTGCAGATGCTCCGCATAACGTAGCCCCAGTTCGTCGATGGAAGCCGGAACGCCGGCCTGTAACATGCTGGCGATCGGCAACGTGGTCTCGCGCGGCAGTTCGCTCTGATCGCTGGCCACGATCTGAGCAGCTCCGAAAAACGCCCGTTCCGTCGAATCTGTAATGAACTCGAAGTGCGCGTGAGAACCTTTGCGGTAGGCCGTATCCAGCCGCAGCCAGCCGAGTTCATCACGGCCGAGCCGTGTGGCCGGATAGATGCCGCCGTTGCCGATGGGATAGTTTTCGATCACCAGCCGCACCATACTGTTCTGTCCCAGTGCCCGCACACTGATGCTGTTGGTCTGAACCAAGAACCGCGGCGACAACAGAACACCGGTGTGTCGGCTGCTGACACCGTGCGTGAAAATGCCGGCCGGATGAATACCTCGTACCACACGGTCACCGACGACTTCGATATTAAATCCGCCGTTTGGAGTCGTTCGCCGTGATCCAGTGGCCTGGTCCGGCTGCGCAGAACCCGTCGAACTCAATCCCGTACCAGACGGAAACCATTCCTGCTGTTGCTCTCCGCATAAGTCCCACAGGGTCGTGAACTGCGAACGATTGAACTCGTGCCGTGCCTTCATTTCGGAATGCCAGTAGTCCGCGAGTTCTGTCCAGCGCTCGCGCAGAACTTCTGCCGACAGAGCAGGCCGATCTGTGGCCAATTGACACCAGACGTACAAAGGATTCGCGTTGTCGGTCCGTGCGTCCGTCGCTGCGGCGATCCAGGGATCACCCCCTGCCGGTTCCAGAGCGTTCAGTTGCTGGTGCGCACGACTCTGCTCTGCTGTCAGTGCCGTCAGTTGTTCGCGTTCCTTGGTACTCAGCACCGTTGCAAGTTCTGCAGCCGTCACGCCCTCCGGTCCCGCATGAAACGAGGCGGCCACTTCGTCTGCGGTAAGCGCTCGCAGGTAGGCGCGGGCCTCGTCCACTTCGCCTGCGAGCGGGGGATTGATGTCGGACAATCGCTGCCCGAACAGGAATCGCGACTGCCCCTTCAGAAAAGGACGCAGTGTCCCCTTTCTGTAGGTCATGCCGTACCGCTGTCCGTTGCGATACAGGGTGATCGAATTATCCTTCGCGTACACGATCGCAATATGGATAAGCTCGCCGAACTGAGCCGTTTCTGCCGGCCCCCCCGGATCCTGCGAGCGGTTGAAGAAGTCACTGCCGGCCATCCAGTGCTGAGGATTCAACTCACCAAAGACGATCGAATCGAAGAATCGTCCTTCCGGAGTGTCGAGCCCTATCACTCCGCCGCCGCGCTGATCAAGGCTGGCCAGCGTGACCCAGGCTTCCAGCGTTTTTTCGTGAATGTCCCGGTCGATCGGAACTGTCCGCATGTTCGCGGCAACACCATCCAGGATTAGGCGCCCGTTGCGAATGACCGCACCACCGAGCAAATCACCGTGGTGCTTTCCGACACTGTCACGGACGTCACCTTCAAAGCTCCAGCGCGAATCGGGAGTCGGAAGCGAACCGTTCCCCCCCTGACCACGATTCTGCAGTACGATCGCACGCGCTGGATCTTCGATAGCTGCAATGTCATCGCGCAGCATGGCTAATCGAGCGGTTAGATCAACTATCTGCGACTCCCGTCGCGACTGCTTCCTGAGCTGATCCGGCAACGTTGCCGCCGCAGCCAGCCAGGCCGTGGCCAGTCCATCGCGGATCGATTGCTTGAGTCGCCACAATTCGTCGCGATTCCTGTTGAGCCGGTCCGGTGCATCAATCAGCACCTGTCCCGGTCGACTGCTTACGAAGATCCCATACAAAGCATAAAAATCATCCTGACTGATAGCGTCGAACTTATGGTTGTGGCAACGCGCACACGACGCCGTCAGTCCCAGAAATGCCTTTGAATAAACATCAATCTGATTGTCAACCACTTTCACCTGATCTCCCAGAGCATCGACCGGGACAAAGCCCAGCTCGACCATTCGCAGATGCGCCGGCCCGATCGCCGACTCGTTGATCTTCTCAAAAGTATTCCACCGAGGTTGAGGCAACAGATCGCCAGCGATATGTTCACGCACCAACTGGTCGTACGGAACATCGGAGTTGAAGGCCCGGATCAGATAGTCACGATACCGGTACGCGTTCGGTAATTCCGGGTCACCCTGGCTACCGTGCGATTCACAGTACCGCACCAGATCCATCCAGTGTCGCGCCCAGCGTTCGCCAAACCGGGGCGAATCCAGCAGCCGATCAACAACCGCGTCAAACGCCTGCGGCGACTTATCCGCCGTGAACGCCTGTATTTCGTTCGGCGTCGGCGGCAATCCCGTCAAGGACAGAGCGGCGCGACGCAGCAGCGTACGTTTGTCCGCCCGAGCTGCCGGTTGCAGTCCATGTTCTTCCAGTCGCGCCAGTACGAACCGATCGACAGGGTGTTCCGACCACCGGGTATTCTTCACGGCGGGAAGTTCGACACGCCGCACCGGTTGTAGACTCCACCACTTCTTTCGCTCTTCGAAAACTGATTCCCACGACGTTGCTTCGGTCAGTTCCTCCGCTGTCGGAGCCTTGTTGCGTGGATCAGGAGCCCCCATCCTGATCCATTTCTCGAAGTCCGCGATCACCAGATTGCTGAGTTTCGCGCCGCCTGCAGGCATTTTCAGCCCATCGACCTCGTGTCGCAGGATTGCCAGCAATCGACTCTTCGACGGAACACCGGGAATAATGATCACACCTCCACTACCGCCTTTTAGCGTCGCGGCGCGTTCATCGATCGCCAGCTCGCCTTCCGCCGTCATCGCCGAGTTGTGGCACTCGTAACACTGATCCACAAGTACTGGCCGAATACGAGTCTCAAAGAATTCAATCTGAGCTGCCGACGGGTCGGCAGCCTCGCTGGTTTGCAGCGACACCAGGGTCCACGTGCCCAATAGAGCAACGCTTAAGACGTTACGAGTCAGCATGGAAGCGTCTCAACGGGGGACAGTTCGGTGTTGAGGCTGGCCTTGGAACAGGAGTGGTCGCGCGCGGCCAGGACTGAGTGCATAATGCAACCCGCTCGAAGCATTCGTGCGGTCGATTCAGGCTACCACAAACATCCAACTGCAACAACGAGTCGCAACGTGTTCTCGTCTGAAATCTGCCCCGAATGGCCAGGTTGGCGTGAAGCGGCCGGGCATCATCTGTTTCCTTCTTCCACGAAGTGTCAACTAAACTCAACCATACTGTTCGCCACGACACACTGAAACTTTTCGTCCGCGATTTCAGAACACGTCGCAACTTCCAGCCCGAGCATCACCGTCATCTTCCGGACCGGTCTGGATGTTTCGTTTTTCAGATTGACTGCAGACAAGTTTGCCGGGTTCAGAATTCGCGTTACCAGATCGCGCTGGGGCAATCTGGCTCGCTCATCGCGTAATGAATGGCCAACTGTCGATTGGCGCTGCTGTCAAAGACAGCAAGGAAGGTCGGCCTCTCAAAACCCGCTTACGAGGCAAAGGCGATGGACTTCGTCAAACGAGCACAAACAGGCGAACGAAATATACGTCCGGGGGTCAACAGCCGTTTCATTGACCCGAGGATGGATGTAACCGAACGGCATGGACGTTTCGAGATCGAAAGCCGCAAAATTTATACAGATCATGAACGAGTACTCGATATCTGCGATATTCGACCGGGCATGACGGTGGCGGATCTCGGCGCCGGTACCGGGTTCTACAGTCGTTTGTTCGCGTCGGCGGTCGGTACTGAGGTGGGGTGTATGCAGTCGACATTTCTCCTCGGTTTCTGAATCACACTAATCAAAGAGCAATTGCCAAGGAAGTCCCGAATATCACCAGCGTGCTGTGCTCGGAGCGCGGCGTCAGCCTGCCGCCGAATTCAGTGGACATCGCCTTTATCTGCGATACGTGTCGCCACCTTGAGTATCCACAGTCGACACTGGCATCTGTCCGACGAGCGTTGCAGCCTGGTCGGACACTGATGGTGATCGACATTGAACGGATACCGGGAAAGACGTGTTTCGAAACCTCTTGCCGCGGGCGGGTGCAGAATATTTAGCCAACGGATTCGCTGCTCGGATGGCAAAAGATCCCGGCGAGCTGAACCATCTTTCCGGAGCGCGAGCGTTCAGAATGTTCGAAATCAATGTCTGAGATGCCTGCAGCCAGCGGTTCCTGAAGAACTGCGTGAACTCGGTAAAACGCAGCGACCGCCCGAGCATTGATCCTGTCCAGGCATCGAAATTTTTCTGATCAACTTTGCAGCAGGCCTGTTGCGAACAGGGAAGCTTTGGTCGCCAAAGTCGCCAGCGGACAATTACGAGGCAAGTCCTTGATGCGCCCTGAAGCATGAATCGAAAATGAATGCTGAACTGACGAAATGATCGGAACACAATTTTATTGTTGAAATACAGCGATGCGGTCCCGCCAGTGCGCTGCCTGCACGTTGTGCAACTTCTTTTTGTGCAGCTGTGCAGTAAAGTGATGACTTCCTTTCGAAAGGGTCTCCATGCTGCGTTATGCTCTCACAATCTTTGTCAGCGCCTTCTTGCTGTTTCAGGTACAGCCACTGATCGGTCGCTATATTCTGCCGTGGTTCGGCGGCGGACCGTCCATCTGGACCAGCTGTATGCTGTTTTTCCAGATCGTACTGCTGGGTGGGTATCTGTATTCGCATCTGCTTTCCTCGCGGCTCAGCCGTCGGGCTCAAGTGGGGACGCATCTTTGTCTGCTGGCTTTGTCAGTGCTGTTTCTGCCGATCGCTCCGTCCGAATCGTGGAAACCGATTGGCGATCAGTCGCCGATGCTGCAGATTCTTCTTCTGCTGCTGGCCACTGTCGGCGGTCCGTATTTCATGCTGGCGTCCACTGGTCCGCTGATGCAGCGGTGGTTCAGCCAGACGTCTCCGGGGCGTTCTCCGTATCGTCTGTATGCGCTGTCCAACGTAGGGTCATTACTGGCCCTTATCAGTTACCCGCTGGTGTTTGAACCATGGCTTAAGCTGCGGCACCAGGTATTTTCGTGGTCATTGGTCTACGCCGTCTACGTTGGCCTTGCCGTCTGGTGCGCCATTCGGCTGCTGCGACACAGCATTCCTGATCCGTTGGCCGACACGACAGTAACGGTCTCTGAACAGACGAATCAGCCAGGCGTCGCCGTGGCAGCTCCTGGTGGGGGGCGAATGCTGTTGTGGCTGGCACTTGCGGCCTGCGGTTCCACGATGCTGCTGGCCACAACCAATCAACTGTGTATCGATGTGGCCACAGTCCCCTTTCTGTGGGTCCTGCCACTGGGACTGTATCTGCTGTCTTTCATCATCTGTTTCGACAGTCCTCACTGGTACGACCGTCGCGTATTTGGCCTGCTGCTGCTGGGCTGCTGTCCAATGGCGTGCTACGCCTTATACGAGGGGCCGAGTATGGAAATTGCAGATCAGGTTGCAATTTTCTCGGTCGTGCTGTTCACATGCTGCATGATCTGCCATGGAGAACTGGTGCGTACTCGACCGGATCCAAAACACCTTACGCTGTTCTACCTGCTGGTTTCGGCAGGTGGTGCTCTGGGCGGAGCGTTCGTGGCAGTAGCCGCTCCACAGTTGTTTTCAGGATATTATGAATACCACGCGGGTCTGTTCGCGACGTGTGTGATCGCCTTAACTGCCTGGTACGTCCAGCGGGTGTGGAGGCAGTCTCAGTCGTCGACCTTCTGGCTGTGGGCGCTGGCGACAAGCGTCCAGGTGCTCGCCGTGACTGCATGGTATTTGGTGCCAACATCAGGGTCACTTAAGGAAATCGATCGTACGGTTTACTTTGGCATTTACCTGCTGATTCAGACGGCCGGACTGGCACTCACAGCCGCTTTTGAAAAACGTACACGCACCGTCGCCACAGTCTGGACAGTCACATCGTTGACGCAGTGCGCATGGCTTATCGGATACGCACGCTGGCGTTTCCCCGGTGACATGCTGCATGCCGAGCAGGTCGATGCGGCTGCGGGAGTATTTCTTCCAGCCATTGTTGCTGTTGGGTTGCTTTACGTAACACATAAACTGCAGGAGACATTCAGAAGTTACGTCCTGCAATGTGCACAATTCGGCATCGTGGTGCTCTGGGTCAGTGCGCTCTGGTATTCAGAAACGGTTGCGTCATGGCAGGCCAGTGCCTTCTGCGTGAGCATCTGTACAGCGTTGGCATTGGAGTTCGCCGTACAGTATTTCCGTGGACCACAACAGCGGTCCCTGGGATTCTGGCTGTGGCTTCCGTCCATCGCTCTTATCTCCCTGCTCGGTCATCGGCTACAGGAAATCGTGGCGGAAGAAGACGTCGATGTGGTGCATACATCGCGGAATTTTTATGGAGTACTGCGGGTGACGGCGGACGAAGAAGACGACTCGGATGAATACGGAATGCCTGGCCGCATCTCACTGTTGCACGGACAGATTCGACACGGCTTTCAGTATCTGGACGTATACTGGAAAACGCAGCCAACAACGTATTATGGACAGGAAAGCGGCATTGGGATCGCCATTGAACTTTGCCGAAAACTGGCTGAAGACCTGGATCAGCACGCTTTGCGAGTCGGCGTCGTGGGACTCGGCACGGGCACAATCGCCGCATACGGACAGAGCGATGAGTACTTCCGGTTCTACGACATCAATTCTCACGTCCGCGATCTGTCGGCGATGTACTTCACGTATCTGAGTGATTCAGATGCCGAAACGGAAGTCGTCATCGGCGATGCAAGAATCGTTATGGAACGCGAACTGGCAACAGGCCAAAGTCAGCAGTTCGACGTTCTGGCAATCGACGCATTCAGCAGCGACGCAATTCCGGTCCACCTGCTGACGACAGAATGTGCAGAAATCTACCGTGAGCAACTGCGGCCCGGCGGAGTGCTGGCGATTCATATATCCAATCGTTTCCTGGAACTCGATCCTGTCACCCGCGGCATGGCCGAACACCTCGGCTGGCACGCTGTTCGCATCGAAAACGACGATGATGACTCAACCGGCGTATTCACATCCACATGGGTTCTGCTGTCGTCCAGTGACAAATTCGCGAATTCTCCGGCGATTCAGGAGGCCGACAGCGAATGGGACGAAACGGACCGTGTGGTACGCTGGACCGACGACTACTCAGGCCTGTGGCAGATCCTTTCGTTCTGAACGGAGCCGAATGTGAGTTGAAAAATTCGTTGGAGCGTTCATCGCCAGGCAGAATCACGAAGCCTGTCCGGCTATCGCATGAATACCACGACATGAGGCCGTTGACGTGCAATTCGTATTCGATCGAGTAATGGATGGAATGTCGTGGGCCCCGGGACTCTTCTCGCCCCACATGTCAGACTTGACCCGCATTCTGGATATTGATTGATCAGGGCAACCATGTGCCCTGATCAACCGCCCGAAAGACGTTTCCCATCCCCCCCTTACCGGCCAGCGACACAATGCGAAAGCGGTCAGAACATTTCGCCCCGGGCACAAATCGGCCCTGATGCGAACTGCCGGTAAACGACGATAAAAAAAGACTGCCGGAGAAATCGGCCGCGCTGTATGTGACGGTTTCTTTGCATTCCGGTCTGAGCGGACTACCGCACAGAATCTGTTCGGCTCAGTTTTTCTTGGAAAATGACAGACCGGCAACCACAGCCGGAAGAGTCGAGCGACTGATTCCTCATATGTCCTGGTCTCCGGCTGAGTTCGCCACCGGCGGATAAACCGCCTCAGCCTTATCGTGCTTCGGCAGACGCTATGGCTTCAACCTGTTCAAGATGACTGCGCATCGTTCCCACCGTGCGGGCCTGTTGCAATGAATCGATGAGATTTTTCTGTTCAGTCGGGTCGTTCTGCAGATCGTACAGTTCTTCGCCGCCGGGCCACTTTGTGTAGCGCCATCGACTTGTACGGACTGCCTTACCGAGTTCCTTACCGCGACTGACGACGGTGTAGGCATACGGCTTTCCGGCAACGCTTGAATCACGAAGCATTGGCACCAGACTTCGGCCCTGCAGATCGCGGGGCGGGGTTACATCACACAATTCCGTCAGTGTCGGAAACAGATCGACAAGTTCCACAAGCCCTTCGCTGGATGATCCGGCCTTCGTCTGCCCTGCATTCGAGCTTTCAGGAACTCGAATCAGCAGTGGCACACGGTCGCAGACCTCAAATAATGTGACTTTGCCCCACATGAAATGTTCACCAAGCTGGTAACCATGATCGGAAGTCAGCACAACAATGGTGTCATCCCAGTGCCCTGTACGTTTCAACGCCTCAAACAGCAGACTGATCTGAGCGTCAATGAATGAAATACAGGCGTGATAAGCCTGCATGTACTCACGTCGCAGAGCATCGTTTCCGAC
>Ga0315316_10000307_pt1 | contig 31626 bp, 29 predicted proteins | sample M160m3416metaG_FD_203702 | JGI IMG/M metagenome (GOLD analysis project Ga0315316, IMG submission 203702) | Ammonia-oxidizing marine archaeal communities from Monterey Bay, California, United States - M1 60m 3416 | ecosystem: Environmental > Aquatic > Marine > Intertidal zone | place: USA... | reverse complement strand
CTCGAGTTTTTATAAATTCATTTGTCATCTTATGTATTGAGTCTGCTATTCCGACTGATTCAGCGCATTTTGATATTGTAAATAATTGTGTATATATATCAATTAAGTCCAATTTATCATTTTTAAAAATATTGTCCTCTGAAATTTCTAAATTATCTATTTTTATTTCGTGTAGTTTTTGTCCCGTTAAAGTTTTGCTTTCATTTACAACATCAATGTTTTTTTTCGATAACATCAATAATTTTTTTTCATTATTTAATGAAGCGAGGGTTAAAACTTCTGTTGATTCATTCCAATATGGTAAATTTGTTATTTTGCCTTCAACACAATATTTATTATTTCTTTTATGTATAACAGGTATTTTTTCATTATTTATAAATTGTTCACTAATGATACTGGTTACTATTTTTTTAGAAGAGGATAATTCTTTAATTAAATAGTTTGTTTCTTTGTTTTTTAATTTTTCAAGAATAAAAATAAAAATAGAATTTTCTATGTATGGCCCTTCGCACAACTTAGCACCCCAATACTCTAATGTCAGTGAAAAATCAAAAAACTCTAATCCAAAGCCTCCATTTTCCTCATTTGATAAAATACCTAGGAACCCTAATCGTTTTATTTCCTCCCAACCGTGATTAGAATATTCAAATCCTTCAGCTTTTTTGTTTTCACGTCTAATGTCAAAGTTTTCACTTAGACTATTCTCTAAACTTGAGAGGATCATTTTTTGAGATTCATTTAATTCAAAATCTATCATTTAGGCAACCCTAGCCCTCTTTGAGCTATTATATTTTTTTGTATTTCTGAAGTACCCCCTAAAATTGCACCGGAAATAAAAAAAAGACGATTTTTCAAAATTCTTTTAGAAAATTCATCATGATTATTATCATTGATAGTTACTTTTTTGTTTAATATTTCAAAAGCAAAGTCATGAATTTTGATGTTTATCTCGGTAGCTAGTAATTTGCTCATTGAAGGCTCCATGTGAATTTTTTCATCTTTTGTTTTTATCCATAAAGCTTTATAAGTCATTATTCTTGCGGATTCTAGACTTGATCTTAAAGATGCTAGTTTGATTTTTATATCATCTCTTGAAATTATATTTTTTTCTTTACAATAGTTTTCAATATCATCAAGGCATCTTTCTCCCCATCCAATGTAATCTATTCCTGATCTTTCAAAATTTAGTAAATCTAAAGCAACCATCCATCCTTCATGTAACTTACCTACTATATTTTTTCCTGATGTTTTTACATTAGACAAAACGACTTCATTGAACGATGAAGACCCTGAAATATTTTTTATTGGATTTACTTGTACCCCTGGATCTTTCATGTTTATTAAAACAAGAGATAACCCTTTATGTCTTTTGCTACCAGAAAGTGTCCTTACAAGAATAAACATTCTGTCAGCTCTATGACCTAAAGTGGTCCATATTTTAGTTCCATTAATTGTAATTGTGTCATTTTCTTCATCAAATTCGCCTTTAGTACTCACTGAGGCTAAGTCAGATCCTGAGTTTGGCTCTGAATAACCTTGGCACCATTGTATTTCACCATTTGTTATTTCTTTTAGATATTTCTCTTTTTGGAACTTTGATCCATGCTTTAATAATGTTGGACCAATCATCCTTACTCCAAAACGATCATTTCCTGGAGACATTCTATAGGCAAATGTTTCTGATAGGATTATTGATGTTGAAATTTCTTGATTAAGACCCCCGTACTCTATTGGCCAAGAAGGAGCGATCCATTTGTTTTTTGCTAATTCTTTTTTGATAATTTTTGATAATTTCCAATGTTCATCTATTGTTTCATCTGGATATTTTTGCCAATTTTTAGGCAAAAATTTATCAATTAGAGTATTAAGTTCTTTTTTAAAATTTAGTTCTTCTGAGGAAAACATAATTTTTTACAGTTCTCTAATTTTTCAAGTTGATTTCTTATCATATTATCTTAATATAAATTTTGAATTATTAGGATTATTAGCTATAGAATAAAAAACATTTTTTGTTATTTAGATAAAGAAGAAGGATTAAATTGGAATTTCATTGTTTCTTTTCTCGTATTGATCAAGAGAATTTATTCGTCTTGTATTATTTTTTGTAATAGAAGTTTTTTTAGGTGAACTATATTCATCGCCCTCTTTTTTTAAGTCTTTAAGCTCAAATCCAAATCTATCAAAGGATAATTGAGTACGTTTTTTAGGGAAATTTTGAAAAGGGAAACCAGCAGTTCTAGCTAATAGATTTAATAATGTTTTTGAAGCACCTCGAGGTTTATACTGCCCATTTTCCCACTCACTTATAGTTTGTTGTCTCACACCCAATTCTTTAGAAAGTTTTGTTTGTGAGTTTCCTATGTGAGATCTTAAGGCTATTATTGTTTCAGAGTTCCATTCAAAATTATTTATTTTATTTAAATTGTTTATAACCATATATGAATAATAATGAATATAGAATTTTATAACTTAGCTAATTTAATTCCACTTTTATCGAATAATCTAAATAAATAAAATCGTTATTATTAAATTTAAAGAAAATTAATATATGAAGTTTTTATTTTCTAAATTAAATATGCTTAATGTAAATCGTCAAAATTTTTATTATAATTTTGCATTAATATTTATATTGATTTTTGCTTTTGCCCTAAGGCTTATTGGAATAAATTGGGATTCAGGATTTTTATTTCATCCTGATGAAAGAGCAATTTTGATGCATGGTTATGATTTAAGTTTCCAGTCTATAAAAAATCTAGATTTTTTTAATCCTCAAACCAGCACTTTAAATCCACGGTGGTTTAATTATGGGAGCTTCCCTGTTTATTTTGTTAAATTAATCAGTATTGTTTCTAATGTGTTTTCGAATACATCAATTTATGACTTAAGGATTCCATTAAGGGTTTTTTCGGCATTAATTGATACTTTTACAGTAATATTAATCTATAAGTTTTCTATGCTCTTTTTGAAGAAAAAATGGAGTGTCTTAGTAGCTTTATTATCATCAATTTCTTTGATTAATATTCAAAATAGTCATTTTTTTACAACAGATATTTTTATTACAAATTTTTCTGTATTGATAATTTATATTAGCTGTAAAAACATTAAAGAAAGTTCAAATTATAGATCATTTATTTTAGGAATAATTTTTGCTTTAGGGCTAGCTTTTAAGTTCTCTTTTGTAATGTTAATAATTCCGATTATCATATCTTATTTATTATCTCAGCAGTACAACAAGTATTATTATTTAAAAACATTTAAGTTTCTATGTATTTTCTTTTTCGCTAGTATATTTTCGTTATTTATTTTTCAGCCATATATGTTTTTAGATTTTCATACATATTTTTCTCATATCAATGAACAATCAAAGATGGTAAGAGGGCTATTAGATTTTCCATACACAAGACAGTATTATAAAACTATTTCGTTTATATATCCTCTAACTCAAATATTTAAATGGGGTTTAGGCCCCGTTTTGTCATCTTTTGGTTTTTTAGGCTTTTTATGTTTTTTATTATTTACAATAAGAAAAAAATCTTTATTTGGCTTATTACTTCTTTCATGGTTTATTCCTTATTTTTTGATCAACGCTTCTTTTCAGGTGAAATTCACAAGATATTTTTTACCATTAATTCCATTTTTTATTTTTTTCTCAGTATTTTTCATTAAATTATTAAACGAAAAATTTTCTATGAAATATAAATATTTTAAAAAAACAAACTATATATTTTTGATTTTATTTTTAGTTCCTACTTTACATTTTTCCTTTTCTTTTATTAATGGAATCTATTTAAATGAGCATCCTGCTTATGCCGCGTCGAATTGGTTAAGTCAAAGAATAGATCAAGAAGATAAAATTATTCAAGAGCATTGGGAAGAATCTATTCCAAGAATTTCTGGCTTAAATTTTTCACACGAGCGTTTAGAATTATATAATCCTGATTCCAATGAAAAATTTGAAAAGATTTTCAAACAATTATCTGAATCTGAATACTATGTAATTTTTTCTAATAGATTATATGCAACTATCCCTAGAATGAATGAGAGATACCCAGCTACCACCTTATTCTATGAAAAACTATTCAATGGATCGTTGGGCTATGAAATTGTAAATTATCAAAAACAATCAATGAATCTTTTTGGTATTAATTATGAAGAAAACTATTTTGAAAGAATCGATATAAATAAACCCAAAATCATTTCTGAATATGAAGAAAATTTTTTGATAAATATTGATTTAGGCTGGTCTGATGAGAGTTTTTCTGTCTATGATCATCCAAATGTAATCATTTTAGAAAATAAAGAAAAATTTTCTAAAGAAAAATTGATTCAAACATTCAACTTTAATAAATACGACAATATTGATCATTTTGATTTTTTGATCGATTCCCCTTATAGAGAATATAATTTAGATGAGAGTGAAAAATTATTTTCAGATCAATATTTTTTAAAAGGAAAACCTGCTTTTGTTCAAATTCTATTTTGGTTTTTCATAGTAAACTTCTTAGGAATAATTTCTTTACCTTTTTTTTATAAATTATTTATAAATTTTCCAGATTTTGGGTATGGATTTTATAAATTTTTTGGTCTTATTTTGTATGGTTTTTTTGTATGGATTTTAGCTTCAAATAAAATTATAGAATTTATGTTATTTGAAATTGTAATTATTTTGTTGTTTTTTTCGTTATTATCCTTTCTGATTTTTATATATAAAAGAAAAGAAATTATATTTTATATTTCAAATGCAAAATATAAAATATGCGTAGTAGAATCCATATTTATACTGAGCTTTATTAGCTTTTTGTTAATTAGGATATTAAATCCAGATTTATGGCATCCATATAGAGGTGGTGAGAAACCTATGGATTTTGCTTTCCTAAATGCCATTTTAAGAAGTACTTCATTCCCGCCTTATGATCCATGGTTCAGCGGTTATGCATTAAACTATTATTATTATGGTCAATATTTGGTAGCCCTTTTGACCAAACTTTCAGGAATTCCTTCAAATATTTCATATAACCTTGCCATCCCTACTTTTTTTAGCTATGCATCAGTTCTTGTTTTTTCTTTTACTTCCAATTTGAGTCATTTGTTTAGAAAAGCAAAAGGGCTAAGTTTTGAATGGCATAAAATCCCTTTGACAACAGGTATATCTGCTATTGCTTTTGTTTTACTTTTTGGAAATTTTGATTCAGTTATTCAAATATATAACATGATTTTAGGGGAACAAGAAACTTTTGATTATTGGCGAAGTACAAGAATTGTATCAATGGTTTCTTCAGGGTTAGAAATAAATGAATTTCCATTTTTTACATTTCTTTTTGCTGACCTTCATGCACATCTTTTAAGTATTCCAATGTTAATTTCATTGTTGTCACTTTCTTTTTTACTTTATTATGAAAATTCATCTGGATCTATAAGATTGAAAGACTTAATTATTTTACTTTTTTTAGCACTACTCACAGGGACCATAAAGGCAACTAACTCATGGGATTATCCTTTAGCTGTTTTAATAGTTTTATTTTCAATTATTATGTTAAATTATTACGGATTAGGCTCTGGTAGATTTAAATTTTTCAAATCAACTTTTTATTTTATATTTTATTTTCTTTCATCTATAGTTTTGTTTTATAATTTTGATAATTCTTTTATAATGCCAGAATTTGCTTTATCTTTTTCTAATTGGAAGACTCCTTTTTTGGCTATGATTCAAATTTTGTTTTTGCCACTTGCATTATTTATAACTTTTGCTTTTTTATATCTAAAAAATTTTAGAAATAAACTAAAAGTACTTTACTCTGATTTTTCAATAACTTTAAATAAACAAATAATTATTTTCTTGATGATATTTTTAACAGGAATAATTTTGGGAATATTTTATCAATTTTTAACTCTGTTTATATTAATAATTACCATTTTAATGATTCTGGCAATATTTTTAATTAAAAGTAAATTGTTTGAAAATGATTCAAAGTTATTTGCATGGATATCTTTACTGTTGTTTTTAGGGCTTTCAATCCCTATTTTTACTGAACTCTTCGTTGTGAAAAATGACATAAATAGAATGAATACTTTTTTCAAATTTAATTTTCAATCTTGGATTTTATTGAATTTAGCTGCTAGCCTCTTGTTACCGTTTATATATTACGAAATTAATAACAAAGCACAAAAATATGTTTTTATTATTATAATTTCGCTTTTGACAACAATAGGAATGTCTTACTCGCTTTATTCAATTAAGCCAAGGATTTCAGACAGATTTGATAATGAGCTTCATTCTTTGGACGGTTTTGGTTATATGTTAAATAATGAATATTCTCAAAAAGGAAATATGATACCTCTTTCTAATTCTTACAATGCAATAGATTGGATAAATAATAATATACAAGGGAATCCTGTAGTTTTAGAACATTCAACAGATTTGTATAGCTGGTCTTCAAGAATTTCAATAAACACAGGGCTTCCAACTGTTTTGGGATGGGATTGGCACCAAAAACAGCAAAGATCCTTAGATTCATATTCCGTTACTTTAAGAAAAAAACATATTGAAGAGTTTTATTCTACAAACTCTTCCCAATATGTCCTAGATTTCCTGAATTACTATAATGTAAATATGATTATTTATGGAAATATTGAATCTCATTCTTTCCCAGATTTTATTAAACGATTTGAATCTATGGATATAAAAGGGATAAAAAAAATCTACGATAAAAATAACTTTACGATATATGAATATAATGCTACCAATTAATAATATTAAATATATATTTTTTGACATTTACGGAACTATAGCTGGTTTTTACCCTGAAAGAGAAAAAATTCAACAAAAAATCCTTTCACAAAATAATATTTTTTTAACAGAGGCCCAGATTTCATTTGGATATAAATCAGCTGATGAATATATGGCGAATCAAAAAAAAATCAAACCCTTGAGAAATTTAAATCAAACTGAAAAAAAAGTTTTTTTTTCAAATTATCAAGATAAAATTTTAAAATCTAATGGTATAAATATAGGAAAAAATACTTTATGGAAAATTTGGGAAGAAATTTCTAATGAAAAATACGAATTGAAAATTTTTGATGATGTGATGGAAAATTTAAATTGGCTGTTATCTAAAGGGATAAGCTTAGCAGGAATCACCAATATGGACATTAAAGGTGAAATTTTATTAAATAATTTAAAACTTGATGGAATCCTAGAATTCATTGTTACTTCAATGGAAACAAAATCAGAAAAACCAAATTCTAAAATTTTTCTTTATTCTATAAATAAAGCAAATGTTCAGCCTTTTGAAAGTGTATATGTTGGAGATCAAATAGAGTCTGATTATTTGGGTTCAAAAAATTCAGGAATGATGCCTGTATTAATAGATAGATACAATTACTATGAAAATTTTGAGGGGATTAAAATAAAAAACCTAGACGAAATTAAGAATTTATTTTAAATCCATCTAGGTTTTTTTATTTACGCGTCAAATGAAAGAAAAAATTCATACGGATGTGGTCTAAGCCTTATAGGATCGACGTCATTTTCCCTTTTAAAGTCAATCCAAGATTTTATTACATCTTCGGTGAAAACCCCACCTTTTAGTAAAAAGTCATGATCTTCTTCCAATGCATTAAGAGCCTCTTCTAAGCTTGAAGGGACTTGTGGTAATTTAGCTTGCTCTTCCATAGGTAATTCAAATAAATCGTGCTCTAGTGGTTCGCCAGGGTCATATCCATTTTCAATACCATCCAAACCTGCTAGTAACATTGCAGAGAATGTTAAATAGGGATTGCAAGTTGGGTCAGCTGATCTGAATTCAATTCTTTTTGCTGCTGGGTTTTGGAAATACATAGGTACTCTACAAGCAGCAGATCTATTTCTAGCAGAAAGCGCTAGGATTGTAGGAGCTTCAAACCCTGGGGTAAGCCTTTTATATGAATTAGTCGTAGGCGCTGCAAGTGCCATCAAAGCTTTTCCATGCTTTATTAATCCACCTGTATAATTTAGTCCTAATTTTGAAAACCCTCCATACCCATCTCCTGCAAAAAGAGGTTTACCGTCTTTCCATATTGATTGATGTGTATGCATTCCTGTACCGTTATCTTCAAAAATAGGCTTTGGCATAAAAGTAGCAACTTGCCCATGTCTTTTAGCAACATTTTTTACAACATATTTATATGCCATTACATTGTCAGCAGTGTCTAGTAAAGTATTGTATACAATATCTATTTCACCTTGCCCTGCAGTAGCAACTTCGTGATGTTGCTTTTCAACCTTTATTCCAAATGAATCTCGCATTATTCTGATCATTTCATTTCTGATATCTTGTTGAGTATCTACAGGAGAGACAGGAAAGTATCCTCCTTTATGCCTTGGTCTATGAGCCATATTGGGTGTCTCACCATCTACCATGTATGATTGCCCTGAATTCCATATTCCTTCGTCTGAATCAACATAATGACTACTATGATTTGGCCCATAATCAAATTGTGCGGAATCAAAAATAAAAAATTCTACTTCTGGCCCCCAAAAAGAAGTGTCTCCAATTCCAGTACTTTTCAGATAATCTTCTGCTTTTTTTGCAATATTTCTTGGATCTTTTGTATATTTTTCTCCTGTTACAGGGTCTTTAATATCTGCAATTACAGTAACTTGACCATCAACGAATGGATCAATCTTGACTGTTGTATTATCTGGAACTAACAACATGTCAGATTCATCAATTGTCTGGAAGCCTCTAATACTGGATCCGTCAAAACCTGTACCGTTAGCGAATAGGCCATCGTTTACTTCACTTATTGGCACTGAAACATGTTGCCAAATACCAGGGAGGTCAATAAATTTTATATCTAATACATCGCAACCATTATCCTGCATTAGTTTTAGTGCTTCTTTTGATTCATTAGCCATACGAAACTCCTGTTTTTTTTATTTAACAATTACTTTTTTGTTATTCTATAATAACTATTAGGTGTTACAAAACTGTTAATTTATGAATAAAGAAAAAGAAATTATTAATTTAGGTAAAGAATATCTTAACGAATGGATTACTAATAACCCAGAAAAAAGATTTGATTTAATTGGACTAACCTTTGAAAATCAAGATTTTTCAGGGTGGAGATTATCTAAATCTGTAATGAACAATTCTAAATTTATTAATTGTGATTTTACAGAAGCAGATCTTTCAGAGATTTCAGCGATAAATGCTGAATTTATCAATTCTAATTTTAGCAAAACTGCTCTTTATAGAGCGAATCTTTCTAGATCAAAGGTTTTGAAATCTAATTTTGAAAATTCTTGGTTATATAGGAGTGTTTTTTCAGATGCAAAAATAATTGATTGTAATTTTCACTTAGCTAAAGCACAAAAAGTTAGATGGCCAATAGGCTTTCATTTAAATTGACTATAATCTAACCTTTTTTTCTAATAGTAAAATACGTTCCAATGGTTAATAATGTAATCGATAGAAAAAGTATCAGGCTCAAGCTTTCTCCCAAAAGAAACCATGAAATAAAAATTCCAATTATTGGTTGAAAAAGATTAAAAAAAGTTACTTTTCCTGGTAAATATGTTCTTAATAAGAAAGTTTGTAAAATTATCCCTAAGCCTGCAATTAATATTCCTTGATATGCCATTGATAGTATAAGATTTATTGAAAAATCAATAAAAGAGGTTTCTAAAAATAAAGACAATCCTAATGACAATGTAGCTCCAACAATTGCTTCAGAAAGAATTACTTGAGATTGTCCAACTCTTTGAGTAATATGTGAAACCCAGATTAACCTTCCTCCTAGAATCATTGCTGAGAGTAGCATTAATATATCTCCCCATAAATATTCTGTAAAATTTTGATTTATTGAGTCCCAAAACAAAACAATCACGCCTGAGTAGGCAGTTATTAGTCCAAGAATTCTCGATAAAGTTAGTTTATCGTTGGGTGTAAAAAAGTGAGAAAAAATTGCAGCCCATAAAGGAAAAGTTACAATCATGATTATTCCGTGACTAGCAAGTGTGTGAGCTTGTCCTATATTATAGAATCCAATTTGCGCAGCTGGTAAAAATCCAGCTAGAATAAGAGGGATTATATGTTCTTTTTTTATTTTCAAAGGATCTTTTTTATATATTGCCCAAAAAAGAGCTATTATCCCTCCTAACGTAAATCTTAAAAACCCAACAATAAATGGAGTTGTATAATTTAGGCTGATTTTTACAGAAGTAGGGTTTCCTGACCACAGCAGAGCAACAAAAACAGATAGAAGATACCCTTTATTATCTAAACCTTTTCTTGTATCTTTGCGTTTAGTCATTTTGATGTTTGCATTGCTGAATAAAATTTCGAATTTTATTAACATCTTTTATTCCATTAGTTTCTACTCCTGAAGAAACATCTACTCCCCATGGGCTGAGAATTCCTACTGCATTATTAATATTTTTTGGATTGAGTCCTCCTGCTAAAAATATATTATTTGAAAATAATTCTTTATACTTATCCCAATCAAAAGTTTTTCCTGTTCCTCCTGAGGATTTTTTTGAAAAAGTATCTAAAATAACATAATCACAATTTAATAAATATTTTTTTATTTTCTTATCTATTTCATTCACGTGATCTTCGGTCTTAATATGAATAGTTTTGATGGATTTGCAATCAATTTCTTTTGTATATTCCAACGATTCATTTCCACATAGTTGAACGTAATCAAGGCCAATAAACTTCACTAATTTATTAACATGTTCATTTTCATGATCTTGGAATAATCCAACTAAAGATATTTGCTTATTTGTTTGTTTTATTTTTTTAGATATATCAATTGCTGTATTTATATCAATGTATCTTTTTGAGTTTTCAATGAAATTTAGTCCTAAAAAATCTATATTAAATTTTAATAATTGATCAACAATTTTGAAGTCTTTTATTCCACAAATTTTTATTTTTATTTTTGGTTGATTATTATTCATTTGAACTGATTTCTTTGATAATTTTAGACCTGTCACTTGATCTCATTATTGACTCTCCGACGAGCAAACCATTTGCGCCTGCTTGAATCATTCTTTTTGCATCCAATGAGTTTTTTATTCCACTTTCTGCTATTTTGTATATATTACTTGGGACTAAAGGGGATATTTTTTCAAAATTACTTAAATCTGTTTTTAGTGTATCTAAGTTTCTATTATTAATTCCTAAAATTTTTGTGTCTGCTTTTAAAGCAAAATCTAATTCTTTTTCATCAAAAATTTCAACAATTACACTTAATCCAATTGAACTTGCAGTTTTAAAAAATTTCAGAAAATTTTCCAAGCTTAATATTCTTGTGATTAGTAATATACAATCTGCACCTAAGTTTTTTGCTTGGTAAATTTGGTATTCATCAATTATAAAATCTTTTTGCAATACAGGAATCTTTTTATTTTTTGAAATTTTTAAAACTTGGCTTAGGTCATCGTTATGACCTTTAAAGTAATCTTCTTCAGTTAATACTGAAATTGCATCTGTTCCTGCTTCAAGGTACATTTTAGCTTGTTTTTTAGGATCTAATTTTTGATCTAAATCACCACCAGAAGGAGACTGTCTTTTCATTTCAGAAATTAAAACGTTTTTTGAATTCAAAATATTTTCTAAAGGGAAAAACTCCTCATAATTCAGATTGTTTTTTTTCAATAACTCTATAGAAACTATTTTTTTTTGATTTTCTATTCTGTCTTTTTTTGCAGATATTATTTTATCTAGTATTCCCATTAGTTTTTATTAGTAATTTCTCTAAGTTGGATTAATTTTTTTAGAGCATTGCCATTAAATATATTTTCTTTTGATTCTTCATAACATTCATCTAAAGTTTTATTTGAATTTACTAGATTTAAGGCCAATGCAGAATTAATTAAAATTGAATTAAGGATTGATTTTTTTTCAATATCTTCAACATCATTTTTCATATTAAAGCAATCTACGATTTTCTTTGCTGATTCTTTAGGGGAATTAACTATGAGAAATTTAGGATTTCCATGATTCTTGTTTGGATTAATTGTTTTTTCAGAAAAATTTTCTTTTGAGTCATATACTATTGTTTTTTTATCTAACTCAATTTCATCAGCTCCTGATTCGCCACTAAGAGTTATTATTCTATCTGATCCTAATTTTTTACCTGCTTCAGCAATTTTTTTTGCAAATTCCTTATTAGGGGTTCCAATAATTTGTCTTTTCACAGAAGCTGGATTTGTCAGTGGACCTAAAAAGTTAAAAATAGTTCTAATTCCTATTTCTTTTCTATGAGGAGCTGCAAATTTCATTGAAGGATGAAAAGATTGAGCAAAAATAAAAGTTAGATCAATTTCATTAAGACAATTTTCAACTTTCTCAGGTTTTAGTAATATATTTATTCCTAGCTCTTCTAAAACATCAGCGGAGCCGCTATTTCCTGATGCTGCCCTATTACCGTGCTTAGCTACGGGGATGCCACAAGAAGAAATAAGAATTGCAGAAGCTGTTGAAATATTAAACCATTTAAGTCCGCTTCCGCCTGTTCCACAAACATCTATTGCATTTTCTTTCCCTTTAATTTTTATAGAAAATTCTCTCATAATAGAAGCCATTCCTGCAATTTCTTCGGAAGTCTCTCCTTTAATTGCAAGGATTCCCATTATTACTCCAAATTGAGAAGGAAGGACTTTTCCTGTCATTATTTCATTCATGCAAAAAGCAGACTCTTCAAAAGTTAGATTTTCTTTGGAAGAAACTTTTTTTATAATGTCTATTATATTCATTTGATTTTTAGAAAATTATTTAGGATTTCTTTTCCATGCTCAGTTTCAATGGATTCTGGATGAAATTGAACTCCTTCTAAGGGCAATTTTTTATGTCTAATTCCTTGAATTATACCCGATTCACTTCTAGCTGAAATTTCAAAGTCATTAGATAAAGATTTTTCATCGATTATCAATGAATGGTACCTGACGGCCCGAAAAGGATTTGGAATGTTTTTAAATATCCCTTTTTCATCATGAGTAATGTTGGATACTTTTCCATGCATTATTTCATTAGCTTGAATAATTTTAGCTCCAAATGAATTTCCTAAACATTGATGACCTAAACACACTCCAAGAACAGGGATTTTTTCAGAAAAGTATTTTATTGCTTCGTTAGAAATCCCAGCATTTTCAGGATTAGAAGGTCCTGGTGATATAACTAAATGACTAGGAGAATGTTTTTCAATTTCTTTTGTGGATGCTTCATCATTTCTAATTACAGATACCTCAACTCCTAGCTCTGATAAATACTGGAATAAATTATAAGTAAATGAATCATAATTATCTAAAAGAACAATCATTTTAAATTTCTTTCTGCATCATCAACAGATTTTACTAAGGCCATCATTTTATTTAATGTTTCTTCATATTCGTAATCAACTTTTGAGTCTGCAACAATTCCTCCGCCTGCTTGAAGAAACACGGTTTTATCTTTCAGCATTAATGATCTTATAGCTATGCATGTATCCATATTTCCATTGTAAGAGAAATAACCTACACCTCCTGAGTATGGACCTCGCTGTTCTGGTTCAAGCTCAGAAATTAATTGCATAGCACGAATTTTAGGAGCACCTGAAACTGTACCTGCAGGAAAAGCTGCTCTAAAAGCATCAAACTCGTCATATTGATTATCTAAAGTACCAGTTACATTTGAAACAATATGCATAATGTGAGAATATTTTTCGATTTCCATTTTTTGATTAACGTTTACTGTTCCAGGTGTAGATACTCTTCCAACATCATTTCTTCCTAAATCTAGTAACATCAGGTGCTCAGCTAATTCTTTCTCATCAGAAATAAGTTCATTTGCAATTCGATCATCTTCTTCCGTATTATTGCCCCTAGGCCTTGTACCTGCTATGGGATGAACAGCAATTTCTTTATCAGTAGACTTTACTAATAGTTCAGGAGAAGCACCGACTATTTCAAAATCTTTAAAATTTAAAAGAAACATATAAGGAGAAGGATTTATAGTTCTGAGACATCTATAAATATCCAATGCAGAAGCGTTTGTTTTTTTTGTTAATCTCTGAGAAAAAACTATTTGAATAATTTCTCCTGAGTAAATATTTTCAATACATTTTTCTATAGCAAATTTATATTCTTCCTTTGACATATTTTTTGTATATTGATCGATTAATTCTTCTTTTGTTTTTTCATCGTTATTTGTGATTGAAGAAATCTTATTGTGTTCTTCTGGGATGGGTTTTTTTATTAAGTCATATATATCTTGTATCTTTTCTAAAGAATTTTCATATGTTTCATTCAAGTTGTCTGATTCATTTATATTTGCATAATTAACTATAAAAATCGTTTGCTTTACGTGGTCAAATACTACTATTGAGTCTGTTATCATAAAAACGGATTCTGGGATTTCTAAATTAGAAGTTTTATTTTTTGGAACACTTTTTTCAAAGTAAGAAATTGTCTCATATGAAAGATAACCAACAGCACCTCCATTGAACACGGGAAGCTCTTTTATTTCAGGTACTTTATAAGAGTTGATTTCTTTTTTTATGATTTCTAGCGGATCAACTTCTCCAAACTCTTCATTTTTTCCAGTTTTTATTATTTTTTTAGGATTAGTTCCAATTATTGAGTACCTTGCAAGGTTTTCTCCTCCAGTAATCGATTCTAAAAGGAAAGAATAATTGTCTTGAGATAATTTTAAGTAAATAGATAAAGGAGTGTCTAAGTCTGCTCGGATTTCTCTATAAATAGGAATCAGATTATATTCTTTAGATTTTTTAATAAAGTCTTCAAGTTCAGCTTTATGGCTCATTTTTACCAAATTTTCTTATAAGTTGAGACTTTCATTTTATCACGGACAAGTTGCATCGTTTCATTTGCTGATTTTCTTGCGTTTTCTACACCTTTATCTAAAGCTTCTTCAACTAATTTCATGTTTGATTGGAAATATAGTCTTTTTTCCCTGATAGGGTCTAGGAAATCATTAAGTATATTTGCAAGATAATTCTTAATTTCTACATCTCCAATATTACCTTCTCTGTATCTTTTTTTGAAATCTTCAACATTTTTATCTTCAGTTGTGAATGCATCTAGATATTGAAAAACAGGATTTCCTTCTACCTTGCCAGGAATGTCAGCTCTTATTCTATTTGGATCTGTGTACATTCCTCTTACTTTTTTTTCTACAGCCTCTCTTGAGTCAGATAAAAGAATAACATTTCCTTGGCTTTTACTCATTTTTCCCTTACCATCAGTTCCTGATAATCTGCCTACTTTTCCTATTAATGTTTCAGGTTCTGGAAATACTTCTCCGTACATTCTGTTAAATTTTCTAGCTATTTCTCGAGACATTTCAAGGTGAGGAGCTTGGTCTTCACCTACAGGGACCAAGTGAGCTCTTGGGAGTAATATATCTGCTATTTGACTTATAGGATAATTATAAAACCCAGCACTTCTTCTCTCAACAGGAAGTGAATCTAATTCTCCTTTAAGGGTAGGGTTTCTTTCTAGCATTCCCAAAGGTGTAATAAATGATAATAGCATAGCTAATTCAGCATGCTCAGGAACATAACTTTGAATTACAAAATTAGATTTTTCAGGATCTAATCCAACAGATAACCAATCAAGAGTTACATCTATAACGGAGGCTTTTATCAAGTCAATTTCATGAAAATGGTCACTTAATGCTTGATAATCGGCGATTAAAAAATTGCAGTCATATTCTTCTTGAAGAGAGATCCAATTATGCAATGCTCCAACATAATGGCCTAAATGCAGTGCGCCTGTTGGTCTTATTCCGGTTAGAATTCTTTTTTTATTTGGCATGTTATTTGTTTTTTTTATTTAAGTTAATTGTCTCCAATTATCATCTAATTTTTCATAGATATTCTCATACTGATTAATAAGATTTTTGTAATCATCTAAGTTTTTTTTCATATAATTTAGATTTTCTTCAACATGTTGAAGATTTTTTGAGCCAATAATTATCACATGAATTTCTTTTTTTGATATAGCGAAAGCCATAGACAATTCTATTGGATCAATTTCATTGAGATCAATATCTATTTTATTTGTTATTTGTATAACTCTATTAAGATATTCGTCATATGCACTACCAAAATGCTCATGTTCTTCTTCCTTATTATGATTTTTAGCCCCTAAAAGAGAAGCATTTCCTATAGGTCTTTTAGCAATTATTCCTAAATTCCTATTGTTAGCTTCTGAAAGTATATTTTTTGTTCTTGCGCGTTGATCTGCAATGCTATAGCTTGTTTGCAAGGTATCAAATAAGTTAGATTTAACGGCCCAGTCTGCAGCTTCATTATCTCCTGAGTATCCCATAAATTTTATTTTTCCTTCAAGTTTGCAATCTTGCAATGCTCTTATTACATCGCCTTGTTCAAGTAAATGAGTTTCACAAGAGTGCAATTGCACTAAATCAATTATGTCTGTCTTTAAATTTATAAGACTTTTTTCTACAGAATCTTTAATTTTTTTATAAGTCCATTCAGAGTCAGGAGAGGTAGTTCTTCCTGTTCCAGCTTTTGTAGCAAGAAAATATTCATCTCTTCTGTGTCCTACTGAATTTCCAACGATAGATTCACTTTCTAAATACATTGCTGCAGTATCCAAAAAATTTATTCCGTTGTCTAGAGCTGTATTTAAAATTTTGTCAGCTGTTTCGTATTCTTCATTTCCTAGTTGAAATCCTACTTGAGCTAGACCTAAACCTAATTTGCTAACTTCTATACCCGTTTTCCCAAAAATATTGTTTTCCATAACTTCTCCTTAAACAAAATTGCAAAAAAAACTTTCGTTCTTTTTGCAATTTCGACTTTATATAAAAAATATATAAATATAAACTATGAAGCTTTACCAATCTTGAACATCTTAGTTCCACATGATGGACATGTACCTTGGGTAGCAGGTCGACCATTTTTCATAGTTATTTGCTGGGGATTGCTCATTTCTTGCTTCCCCTTGCATTTCATGCAATACGCTTCCATATTTCCTCCGGTTCTTGAACCTTAGTTTTATTTGGATACTAACTTTATATACTATTCAGAATAAAAATACCATCTTTATTGCACCTTTTTTTACTCTAAAACTCAGTATAAAGTAATATTTTTGTATAAAATACCAAAATTCAACTGATTATTTTTTAATTATTAAAATATAATTTATACTGGAATAAACAACTTTTTAATAAATTGAAAAACACTGAATCTATTATAAAAAACATAGAAAATCTAACTAAATCTGCTTCAGATAAGTTAGAATCCTCTTCTGATTTAAGTGACTTAGAAGAATGGAGAATTGAGTTTTTAGGTAGAAATGGGAAATTGTCTGATTTGATGAAAGTCATGAAAGAAATCCCTCCGGAAGACAAAAAAATCATTGGACCAAAGCTAAACCAACTAAAAAATCATTTAAACGACTTATTTGAAAAAACAAAACATTCAAATTCTGGTAATTCTAATAATGAAGAATTATTTGACATTACTTTACCGGGTAGAAATTTATCCTATGGTGCGTTACATCCTACAACTTTAATAATAAGAGAAATTTGTGAAGCGTTTACATCTATGGGATTTCAAATTCATGAGGGAAATGAAATTGAAACAGAAAAATATAATTTTGATTTACTTAATATTCCTTCTGACCATCCTGCTAGAGATCAATGGGACACCATATGGCTAGACTTACAAAGTTCTAATAATAAGTATCTTTTAAGAACACATACTTCTCCTATGCAAGCAAGAATTATGGAAAAGAATGCTCCGCCTATCAGAGTAGTGATACCTGGAAAATGCTATAGATATGAAGCAACAGACGCAACTCATGAATGGGAATTTCATCAAATTGAAGGCTTGGCAATTGATAAAAATATTTCTTTTTCAGAATTAAAAGGAACTCTTTATCAAATGACTAGAAAGATTTTTGGTTCAGATCAAAAAATTAGATTTAGGTGTGATTTTTTTCCTTTTGTTGAGCCTGGTGTAGATATGTCTATTCTTTGGGAGGGTAGATGGATAGAAATTTTAGGAGCGGGAATGGTACATCCAAAAGTTCTTAATGGAGTAGGATATGATCCAAATGAGTATAGTGGATTTGCATTTGGAATTGGCCCAGAAAGAGTATCTATGTTGAAAAATAAAATTAAAGATATTAGAAATTTTCATGCTAATGATTTAAGATTTCTAAGTCAATTTGTAAATTAATTATGAAATTATCAATTAACTGGCTAAATGAGTACATAGACTTCAACAAATCAGTAGAAGAAATATCAGAGACGCTAACAATGGTTGGCAATGAAGTTGAATCAGTTGAAACTTCAGGAGATATTCCCGGTGTAATTGTTGCAGAAATTCAAGAAATTTCGGCTCATCCAAACGCTGACAAGCTACAACTTGCCAAAGTTTTTGATGGAACACTTTTTTATAACGTTGTTTGCGGTGCTCCTAATATTAAATCAGGGCAAAAGATTTTTCTGGCTACAATTGGAACAAAACTACTAGATCATTCTGGTAATTCTTTTTTTGAAATAAAAAAATCTAAAATTCGAGGAGAACTTTCAGAAGGAATGATTTGTTCTGAAAAAGAACTTGGAATAAGCGATAATCATGAAGGCATAATGGTTTTACCAAAAGAATGCATTTTAGGAGAATCGATAAAAACATATTATTCAGAGACTGTTTTGGATATAGATGTAACTCCTAATAGAGTGGACTGTTTGTCTGTTATTGGTTTAGCAAGAGACCTATCTGCAAAATTTTCTTCGAAATTAAAATTTGATTATTCCATCAACTATGACATTAATCAAAACAATCAAATCGTTGAGATAAGGGATCCAAGCCTGTGCCCAAGGTATACAGGAGTAACAATTGACTCGGTGACTATAACAGAGTCTCCTGGGTGGCTTAAACAAAGATTGATATCCATTGGAGAAAGACCAATTAATAATATAGTAGATATAACAAATTATGTAATGTTTGAAATGGGACAGCCTTTGCATGCATTTGATTTAGACAAAATCCCAGGCGGAAAAATCATTGTAAGAGAATCAATGGAAAAAGAAAAAATAAAAACTTTAGATGGAATGGAAAGAGAGCTTCCTAAAAAGTCTATTGTAATATCGGATGAAAAAGAAAATCCTATAGGTTTAGCAGGGATTATGGGAGGTGGAAATTCTGAAATAGAATCTTCTACAAAAACAGTTTTTTTAGAATCAGGTAATTGGAATCCCTCTTTCATTAGAAACACTTCAAAGTCATTAGGCTTATCTACTGAAGCATCAATAAGATTCGAAAGAAACTTAAATCCAGATTTAGCTATCTACGCCCTTTCAAGAGCTATAGATTTGATTCTTGAAATAGCTGGAGGAAAAATTCGTCATGGAATAGAAGATAATTTTCCTGGGAAACGTGAATTTACTGAAAAAATCATCCTAAATATTGAGAATTTAAAAAAACATTTAGGATTAGAGATTGAAAATGATCAAATTTCTGAAACATTGCTTAACTTAAATTTTAAATTTGACTTCTTTGAAGAAAATGGAACTTGGGAAATCACAAAACCTTTTTGGAGGAGCGATATAGAAATCCCTGAAGATATTCATGAAGAAATTGCTAGAATTATTGGTTATGATGCAATACCTTTAAGTTACCTTGCAGGAAGTGTTCCTAAGTGGGAACCAAACAAATCTTTAGACACAAAGACTATGGCTCAAGATATATTAGTAGGTGCAGGATTGAATGAAACTATTTCCTATTCTGCATTATCAGATAAGTTATTTTCTTTTACACCTAAAATATTTAATGTAGGGGACAATATTAAACTAAAAAACCCTATTTCTAATGAATATTCTATTCTTAGAAAAAGCTTAATTCCTTCTCTTGTTTCTACTGCATCAAGAAATTCAAACAACTGGAAGGGCCCAATAAAGCTTTTTGAAATAGGAAATGTTTTTTATGAATTAAATTCTAGTATTATAGAAAAAACTATGATAGCAGGAATAATTACAGGTCCTCGGCAAGAAATCTCATTAAATTCAGATAACTCTTTAGTGAACTATTTTGACATAAAGGGAGTTGTTGAACTGTTAGCTAGAAAATTAAGCTTTGAATTTGAACCAACAATATATGAAGACAATATATTTTCTAAAAATAGATCTTCTTTAATTTATAATAAAAATATTAATGACTACTTAGGTTACATGGGAGAACTATCAAAACAGACTCTTAATGAAAATAATTTTTCTACTTCTAAAGCAGTGGTTTTTGAAATTGATTTAGATAAGATTATTAAATCTCAAAAAACATTTACTTATAGAGATTTCTCACAATATCCACAAGCACATAGAGATTTATCTTTAATAATTGATAAGTCAATTAATTTTTCAGAAATAGAGCAAATAATATACTCTGAAAATTTAGTGGAAGAATGCTTGATTTTTGATATTTATGAAGGCGAAGAAATACCAAAAAACAAAATTAGTATTTCATTAAGGATTAATTACCAGTCTTTATATGAAACCTTGTCTTCGAAAAGATTAGATAAAATTGAAACTAATATTCTTTCAAAACTTGAAAAAAAACTTGGAATATATATCAGAGAACAATAAATGACTAAGAAAAGAAAATCTCACTATCATGCTGATATGCTTTCTGTTGAGGAAGCAAGAAATAAAATACTTTCGCAGTTTCAGCCTTTAAAAAAAGAGAAAATATCTTTAGATCAATCTTTAGGATGCGTGATTTATAAAGATATTATTTCCAAGATCAATGTTCCTCCTTGGGATAATTCTGCAATGGACGGATATGCAGTATTACATAAAGACGTAAAAAATGCTTCTCAAGAAAAAAAAGTTTTTTTAGATGTTATAGAAGAAATATCTGCAGGAAGCATTCCTAAAACTGTAATTAAAGAAGGGCAATCAGCAAGAATCATGACGGGTGCTCCTGTTCCTAGTGGAGCAGATGCAGTAGTTCCTTTTGAAGATACCAATGAATTAGAGAAAAAGTCATCTGAATCAATTGGAATAAATATAAATGTTGAAAAATTTGAGAATATTAGAAAAAAAGGAGAAGATATTTCTAAAGGAGATAAAATCATAAAAATTGGTGACGAAATCTCCCCTGCTGTGATAGGAGTTTTAGCATCTCTTGGATACTCCGAAATAGATGTGTTTAGAAGGCCTAAAATAGGAATTTTGTCAACAGGAAATGAATTGATGGAACCTGGAGAGCCTGTTCAAAAAGGGAAAATATACAATTCAAACACATTATCCATATCGTCTTTGTCTAAACTTTATGGAGCAATACCTGTAACTCAAACACATTCTTTAGATACTATTGAAGATTTAGAAAACAAGCTAAGCAATTTTGAAGAAGTGGATTTGATTGTTACTTCTGCAGGTGTATCTAAAGGTGATTATGATGTAGTAAAAGATGTTTTAAATAAAAATGGAGACATGAATTTTTGGTCAGTAAACATGAGGCCAGCTAAGCCACTTGCTTTTGGAAAAATCAATATAAATAATAGAAATATCCCTTTGTTAGGATTACCAGGGAACCCAGTTAGTGCAATGATTGCTTTTGAAAAATTTGGAAGATATGCAATAGATAAAATGATGGGTAAAAAAATTAAGCATAGGCCAATAATAAAAGCTATTTTGCAGGAAGATATTCATAATTTTGATGGAAGACGTCTTTATGCAAGAGTAAAAGTTGAGAAATCTACTAGATCAGAAATTATTGTCACTCCTTTGAAAAATCAAAGTTCTGGTGTTTTAACCTCTATGTTTTTATCTAATGGTTTAGCTATTTGTCCTTCAGGTACTGATATACTTAATAAGGGTCAAGAGATTGACGTAGAAATGTTTGGCTGGAATGAAGAAATTTCTGAAATAATTAATTGATAAGGATCTATATGACTACTACTGGAAATGAAAATGTAACAACTGATGATAAATTTATTATTGACTTTGATGCTTTTGAAAAATCTGATTTATCATTAAGCTTCTTAATTATAGACAAATTTTTTGATGTTTCAGATAGAAAAAAACTTTTCTCTTTATCTTCGTCTGAATTATTAAAAGAAGTCTTAGAAATAGATAAAGACATGGATGAAAAACCTGAAGACCATCTTTTAAAAAAATTCGTGCTTCCTGGTACTCCATTAATTGAAGCTGTTTTCAGAATATTAATATTAAATGGAAATAAAGGGTTGGGGATACCTGAAATGGAAGAAAAGTTGAAAATTGCTTGGGCTACAGTAATTTATCTTAAATCATATACTCAAGAGACTATTGCTGAAATGTTGATTTCAGAAAATGAATATTTCATAAAAAAAGAAGATTAAGGTTTATATTTTCTTGAATTTTTAGTTTGTTTTGCTGACCATTTGAAGAAAAGAACGGTTAGTGTTCCTAAGAAAATCGTATTTCCTGGTATCCACATTATGAGCCCTCCGATCTTTTGATCTTCAATTGCTTCTAATCCAAATAATCTAGGAATGTTTTCTCCATAAATAACGCCATCTGATAATGTAATGAATGCTGCTACCACTGCCGTTGGTGTAACTGCCAATAAAAGATATACAATTCTCATAGGCAAACTAATGCGCTTTGACCCAATATTTAAGCCTATAAGTGGCCACCAAAACAAAACCCCGCTTATTAGGAATGATATATGTTCAAAATAATGAACCATAGTAAAATTTAGGGCATAGTTGAAAAATATAGGAAGGTGCCACACCCATAATGAAATCACATAAAAAATCAATGAAAATTTAGGAGAAGTTATTTTTGATAAAAAACCCCTAAATAAACTTTTAGGTCTAATAAAATCCGCCAACCCTATTCGTATTATTCTAGGGAAAAACCATATATTAGCTGAAAAAAATAAACCCGATAAGAATAATGGAGGGACAACCATGATTAGTAATAAATGTTGTATCATATGAACCCAAAAGGTTTCATGAAATTTTCCAAATGGACCTACTAATGCAGTGATAAGAAAAAGATAAGCAAAAAAACCTCTAATAAACTTTATTAAAAAAACATTGGATTTATTATTTCTCCATAGTTTGTAAGATCCAATAGTGTAAACAAACAAAGCTGTCATCAATACATAAAAGAGTTTTGAATTTATGCTCCACTCAAGAAAAAAATCAGTTAAATATTCCATTATTTAATTCAAATCATATTTATGAAGTTCCAAGTCCGTGGAAAGCACTTAGCAATAGAAATAAAGAGAAAATAAAAACACCTATAACCATACATACAATAAATATGTATGAATATAATTTGTGTTCAAATCTTAAGTGCATAAAAAATGCTACAACAAGAGCAAATTTTATTATCGAAAATAATAGCATTGATGGGACTAAAATATAGCGTAATTCTTCTACACCAAACCACCATACTTCAACTAACGTAATAGCGCCCAATATAAAAGCGATACTCCAATAATAAACAGGACCTGCGTGCCCTTTGCCTGAAGTTATCCAAATTAAAAAGTTTTTACCTCTTTGAATAAAATCTCCAAATGGATGTTCATTTTTTGGATTAGAATCCGTTTCAGAAGTTTTTGGTATTTTCCACCAACCATTTCCATTATGATGAAATAAATCTTTTAATAATGACAATTCAAACTCCTATCTAATGGGGTAAATCCCAAGGTATTCCGCCTTCAGGAACTCCGTCTCCTGCGGTTATTAAATATAATAATGCAAATATAACAATCCAAACAATATCAACAAAATGCCAATATAAGCCAGCAATTTCTAAGTCAAATGCATTATCGCTGGTCAAATTTCCATTAAATTCATTATAAAGTAAGAAAATTAGCCATAGTATTCCCAAAGAAACGTGAGCTCCATGTAAGCTTGTCAAAGTAAAAAATGTTGACCCAAAAAGATTTACTTGGGGTGTCATTCCAATATGAGCAAAATGAGTAAATTCATAAACTTGGAATCCCATAAAAATCAATCCCATGACTATTACAGCAAATAACCAAAATTTAGCAAGTCCCATTTTGGATTGTTTTAAATAATGTAAAGCCAGTACTATTCCAAGAGAACTCATAAGCAATACAAATGTACTTACAGTTGTTATTGGGATGTCAAGCGTATCTGAAGGATATGGTCCGTTTAGGCTTTTATTCCTATATGCCATAAATGTTCCAATAAAAGTTCCAAAAAACATTACATCTGAACCCAAAAAAGCCCACATTAGTAATTTTTTATTACTAATCCCAGTGGAGTTATTTATTTGTTCACCGTGATGTACTGTGATGTTATCGCTAGACATTATTCCTCTTTCTTAATGATGCTTTTCATTGGGTTCGTTAACAGGTTCAGTCGACCAACCTATACAACCCCAAATTACTAATATTAATCCTATTGTTACTAATGCATAAGTATACATTACTCCCAGTGCAGCTAAAGACAATCCAATTCCAATAAGTACTGGATAATAGGATAAGTCGGGTAAATGTATATCTGCTTCATTTACTTTAGAAGTGTCTTCTACTTCTGCTTTTGGAGTTAAATCTCCCTTTGGGCTTCCTTCTAATAAGCTAGGGTATTTTTTATACCACCAATCATCTATATGATTTACTTCAGGAATTTTTGCAAAATTGTAGTGAGGCGGAGGAGATGATATTGACCATTCTAGAGTACGACCATCCCAAGGATCGCCTGGCGCAATCTTTTTGTTCCTCATTGAATAAATCACGTTGATCATAAATAATGCCACTGATAAAGCTATAATAAAACCACCTAAAGTTGCAGCTAAATTTGATAGTTCCCAACCCATATCGTCTGCATATGTGTAAATTCTTCTAGGCATCCCGTCTAGTCCTAACCAATGCATAGGAGCAAATTGAAGATTAAAACCTATCATCATTAAAACAAAGGTGATTTTTCCAAGTCTTTCACTGAGAAAATATCCAAAAAATTTAGGCCACCAAAAGAACAAACCTCCAAATATAGCAAATATTGCTCCGCCAAATAAAACATAATGAAAATGAGCAACGACATAGTAAGTATCTTGTTGCTGCATATCAGAAGGTGAAGCAGCATGAGTAACACCTGATAGACCTCCTATTGTAAACATAGCTATAAAACCAATAGAAAAGAGCATTGCAGTGGTAAATTTAATAGAACCTCCCCATAAAGTGGCCATCCAGTTAAATATTTTTACCCCAGTAGGAACGGCAATAAACATCGTTGATATGGTAAATGCAGTATTAGCTGCTGGTCCTAAGCCAACCGTAAACATGTGATGGCTCCAAACAAACCATCCCATAAAACCAATTCCTGCTCCTGAGAAAATAATAAAGCTATATCCAAACAGAGGTTTTCTTGCAAAAGTAGGTAAAATTTCAGAAACAATACCCATTGCAGGAAGAATTAAAATATAGACCTCAGGGTGTCCAAAAAGCCAAAAAATATGTTGCCAGAAAATAGGATCTCCACCTGCCTCAGAATTAAAGAAGTTGGTCCCATATACTCTATCAGCTGTCATTTGAATCCCTGCAACTCCAAGTATAGGAAGAGCTAAAACTATAAGAATTGATGTAATAAATGTCATCCAAGTAAATACAGGCATCTTCATCATAGACATTCCAGGCGCTCTCATATTTATTATTGTCACTATAAAGTTTAGACCAGCTGCAATTGATGCGACTCCTAGAACGTTAAGGCCCAGAACCCAGTATGTCATACCATTGCCAGGATTAAAATTAATAGTAGAGTTTGGTGGATATCCGAACCATCCTCCATTTGGAGCCCCTCCAGTAAACCAACTTATGTTCATAAGGATTGACCCAAAAATAAATATCCATAAACTCAAGGAATTTAATCTAGGGAAAGCTACATCTCTTGCTCCAATTTGCAATGGGACAAGCAAATTGAAAAATGCAGCAGAAAGTGGCATTACAACCAAAAATACCATAGTTGTGCCGTGCATGGTAAATAACTGATTATATAACTCAGGATCAATGATATTAGCTTCTGCATGTGAAAGTTGAACTCGAATCAACAATGCCTCAATACCACCCATAATAAACCAAAAAAATGAAACTATACCGTACATAATTCCAATTTTTTTATGATCAACAGTTCCTACCCAAGACCATATTCCATAATGACCCATTGGTCTAGGAAAAATCCTAGGTAGCTGAAATTGCTTTGGCTTGTTTGTTGTACTCAATTTATTCCTTTTCTACTTATTATATGTAGCTGAACTCTCCATTGAGGGCTTCAAGCTTAATAAATATTTTGCTATTTGATTTATCTGCTCATTAGTCAATTTATTTTCATTTTTATAAATTGCAGCATGATTTTTCATTCTTGTTCCGAGTTTTATTGCGTCTGGATTTTCAATCCATTTGACTAAATTATCATAATTGTTTTCTTTTATTCCAGCACCTATTGTAATTCTATTCCCAAAATTAGTAAGATTTGGAGCTGAAACAATTGCAGAATTTTCTTTATCTTTTTTCCATTCTTCCCAACGGTTGAATTGAGAGTCTATTTCTTTAGTATAAGCACCTTTTTTATATGAGTCATAACTGTGGCACATGCTACAATTTCCAACAAATAATTTTCTTCCTTCGTCCTCATCTGACCCTATAGTCAACTTTCCAGGCGGAGTTCTCATCTCTTGTAGCCAATCTTGATAATCTTCTTCAGTATGGACTATAACTCTAAATCTCATCATTGCATGTACAATTCCACAGAATTCAGCACATTGTCCGTAATATAATCCTGGGTCATCTGCTTTTATGTAAAGTTCATTATTATGATTTGGAACCATATCAATTTTACCGGCAATTTTTGGTATCCAGAATGAATGCAGAACATCTTGAGATGCAATTTTTACAATTACATCAGTATCTTCAGGTAGGTGTAATTCGTTAGCAGTAACCACTTCTTCAGTTGGGTATTTGAATTCGAACCACCATTGATGTCCAACTGCTTCAACAACTAATGAGTCTTCTTCATCAGGCATTACTTGGGTATCCCATATAGCGATTACTGTAGGTATCGCAATTATTACAATAATAATTGCGGGTATAATTGTCCAAGCGATTTCTAGTTTTAGATTCCCGTGATTTTGCACAGGAAGTTTATCGTCTTTTCTTCTGTATCTAAAAGTAAGATATATTATTCCTCCTTCAACAATAATGAACACTACCACTGCAATCCAAAACACAAAAAGGAATAGATTTTTTTGTATTTCAGCAACTGGACCATGAGTATCCCAGGTTGATTGGGGACTCTCTGGGCTACAAGCCATCGCAAATAGTAAAAGTGCAAATATAATTCCGGCTTTAATTACAGATTTCATTCTTTTCTTTATCATATAATTTTCGAATTTGAATAAATTACAAAATTAATTTAATCTAAATAGATTGTAAGTTTTTTTTCTCTTTTTGACATCAAGAATTATAGCATTTATTGAGATTTATTGTAATTATCAAAAAAACACAATATTAAATTATAAATTTATGAAAATTTTAATAGCGACAACCAATAAAGGAAAAATCAGTGAATTTGATGAGATTTTTTCTGATAAATTTGAACTTTTAACACTAAATGATTTATCGATTACAACTGATGTTGAAGAAACAGGAATTACTTTTCATCAAAATGCATTAATTAAAGCAACTCAATATTTTAAACTATCAAAAATCCCTACTATTTCAGAGGATTCTGGTTTAGAGGTAGAAGAATTAAATGGAGAACCAGGAATTTATTCTGCAAGATATGGAGGATCCGGTCTTAACGATCAAGAAAGAGTCAGTTTGATATTGAAAAAGCTAATTAATGTTTCTCATAATAAACGCCAAGCAAGATTTGTTTCAGTTATTTGCGGCGTAGGATTTTCAAAAGAACCTCTTTATTCAGAAGGTATACTTGATGGATTTATTGCTCAGCAAAAAGAAGGGAATAATGGATTTGGGTATGATCCGATTTTTTTACCTAATGGAAGCAAGAAAACAACAGCTTCTATGCTAAAAGAAGAAAAAAACAAAATTTCTCATAGAAGAAGGGCTATAGATAAATTTCTTAAAATGCTTATAACAGATAAAATTATATAAATAATGAAAAATATTTTAGATAAGTTTAATAGACCCGTTAAAGATCTTAGAATCTCCGTTACAGACAGATGCAATTTTAGGTGTACTTATTGTATGCCAAAAGAGGTTTATGGAGAAGCTTTTAAATTTTTGCCAAAAGAAGAACTTCTTGATTTTGATGAGATAGAAAAGATAGCTATAAGCTTTGCATCAATAGGAGTTTCAAAAATTAGACTCACTGGTGGAGAGCCATTAATTAGAAAAAACATTGAAGAACTGATAAAAAAACTATCTAAAATAAAAGGAATAGAAGATATAGCTATGACTACTAATGGTTATTTACTTGAACCTAAACTTGATAACTTAATTGAATCTGGGCTTAATAGAATCACAGTTTCTCTTGATGCAATTGACGATATTACTTTTAAAAAGATGAGTGATCAAAATTTTGACGTTAACAAAGTTTTGTCTGCTATTGAAATGGCTAATAAAAAAGGATTTGAAAAAGTTAAAATCAACTGTGTAGTCCAAAAAGGTGTAAATGAGCATTCTATTCTAGATTTATTGGATTACTTTAAAGAGTCAAAAAATATTGTTAGATTTATTGAATATATGGATGTGGGGAATCTAAATGGGTGGGAATTATCTCAAGTTTTGTCAATTGATGAAATTTTAGAAATCATTGGGAAAAAATATAAAGTAAAGGCTCTAGAACAAAACTATCAGGGAGAAGTAGCAAAAAGATATATTCTAGAAGATTACTCAACAGAGTTTGGGTTTATCAGTTCTGTTTCTCAACCTTTTTGCACTACTTGTACAAGATCAAGAATAACTATGGATGGGAAACTTGTAACCTGTTTATTTGCAAGCAATGGGTTAGATCTACGAAAACCTCTAAGAGACGGCTGCACCCAAGAAGAACTGCAAAAAATTATTTCAAATGTTTGGATGAATAGAAATGACAGATATTCTGAAATCAGGCATAAACTTACATCATCAAACAAGCACAAAAAAATAGAGATGTTTCAGATAGGTGGTTAGATAGTTATGTTAGAAGAAATATCAATATTTTCTGACGGGTCATCTCTTGGTAATCCAGGCCCCGGAGGATTTGGTGTAATTATGAGGTGGAAAGACAAAGAAATAAAAATTTCTGAAGGATTTAGAAAAACAACAAATAATAGAATGGAACTTCTTGGGCCAATAACAGCACTTAAAAAATTGAAAAATCCTCAAAATATCTTAATAACAACCGATTCAAGATATGTAATTGATGGAATAGAAAAAGGCTGGGCCAAAAAATGGCAAAGAAATAATTGGATGAGAGATAAAAAAAATAAAGCCTTAAACTCTGATCTTTGGGAACAGCTAATTGATCTTTGTGAACTTCATCTTAGTATAAAGTTTAAATGGGTAAAAGGGCATATGGGGCATATCGAAAATGAGGAATGTGACTTGTTAGCAAAAGACGCAGCAATGTCAGATGATCTAAAAATTGATAGAAACTTTGAAATGAAGGAATTAGAGTAATGGGAGAAAGAAAATTTTCACATCTTGATAAAGATGGATCGGCAAATATGGTTGATATATCAGAAAAAAATATAACCTCTAGATCCGCATCAGCATCATGCACAGTTTTTCTTTCAGCTAAAGCATTTAATTTAGTCAAACAAAACCAAATTGAAAAAGGGAATGTATTAAATATAGCGAAAATTGCTGCAATTTCTGCTTCAAAAAAAACTCATGATCTTATTCCTTTGTGCCACCAAATCCCGTTAAGTAAAGTTGATGTAGAATTTTCTTTAGACGATAAAAATAAAACTATTGAGATTTATGGAACTGCTATAACTGATTGGAAAACGGGAGTTGAAATGGAAGCTTTGACAGCAGTCACTATTGCTTCATTGACTATTTATGACATGTGTAAATCAGTAGATAAAAGTATAAAAATAACTGATATTCAATTAGATAAAAAAACCGGAGGGAAATCTGGTGAATATAAAAGGTCAGACCTTAAATCTTTAAATCAATGAAAACTATGGATTAGCCTTAGAGTTTTTTATTTAAACAATTATTTTAATTGACGGATATTTCTAATGTTTTTAAATAACAGTTATAAATCTAACATGTTAAACTAGTTGTTAATAATTATGGCTACGTAGCTCAGGGGTTAGAGCGAGCGCTTCATAAGCGTTAGGCCGGTGGTTCAATTCCACCCGTAGCCACCAAAAAAGAGAATAATCATGATTAAAACATTGTCTGCTGTACTAGTAGAACCAAAAAAACCATTAGAAATAGAAGAGTTAATTATTCCGGACCCTTCTACTGAGCAGGTTGTAGTTGAACAAATAGCAAGCGGGATATGTCTCTCTCAAGTACATGAAATTGATAAAACTCCTTTAGATCAGTGTCCAAGATTAATAGGACATGAAGGTGTTGGTATTGCTACACATGTTGGATCATCAGTCAAATCTATAAAAGAAGGAGATAAGGTTATTACAACTTGGGTTCCGAGGTCTAATTTTCCTGGTCGAGACTTTTCAGATAGTCTGGTTACAGGGATTAAATATAAAGGTAAAGAATTAACAGGCAAAATGGGAACTTTTTCTCAGAAATGTTTAGTTGATCAAGAACTAGTAGTACCAATCCCATCGCAATATTATAGCGAAGAAGCTTCTATTGTCGGATGTGCTGTATTAACTGGAGCAGGTTCAGTTTTACATACAGCTTCAGTTAGACCTGAAGACTCTGTAGCAGTTGTTGGTGTAGGAGGAGTGGGGCTATCTGCAATTAAGATGGCATCTTTATTGCAAGCTTATCCAATAGTTGCAATTGATATATCAGATAAAAAATTAGATTTTGCTCGAAAATGGGGTGCTACACATACAATCAACTCTACTAAGATTGATCCGATAGAAGAGGTGTTTAAAATTGCTAAAGGTGGAGTTGATTTTGCATTTGATGCCGTAGGAACTAAAAAAACTCATGAGATAATTTTGCCAATGGTCAGAGGAGGAGGACCTGGAGCTTATAACAACGGGGGTACTGCAATATTAATTGGATGGCCTCATGAGACTATGGAAATTGCACCTAGAGATTTTTTATTTTTTCAACGTCAATATAAAGGAAGTCATGGGGCTTCTGATCCAGATAAAGATTTTAAAATGTATTTGAGATTAGATGCTGAAGGTAAATTTCCTCTAAAAGAACTTGTAACTAAAAAATATGATTTTGTTGATATTAATAAAGGTCTTAGTGATTTAAGAGATGGGAGAATATTTGGAAGGGCTTTAGTAACATTTTAAAATATAATAATTAGAGGTAATCATGAATAAACCTAAGGTAGTAGTAACAAGAACTCAGTTTGAAAATGAGATGGAAAGACTTAGAGATGTGTCAGACTTGATAATAATTGACTCTTCAAATCCTCCAAATTCAGAAGAACTTAAAGAAAAAATTTCAGGAGCAACTGCATTGTTTGCTCATATAAATGACTCGGTAAATGGAGAAATAATGGATGCAGCTGGCCCTTCTCTGAGAGTTATAGCAGAATTTGGAGTG
>Ga0315316_10000306_pt1 | contig 31653 bp, 23 predicted proteins | sample M160m3416metaG_FD_203702 | JGI IMG/M metagenome (GOLD analysis project Ga0315316, IMG submission 203702) | Ammonia-oxidizing marine archaeal communities from Monterey Bay, California, United States - M1 60m 3416 | ecosystem: Environmental > Aquatic > Marine > Intertidal zone | place: USA... | reverse complement strand
CATCAAAGAGGAAATCCCAGCCACCGCCGGGCGGCAGGTAGTCCTTGGAGAAGCCGGAGACGATAAGAAGAAGGTATGCGGGGAGGGTTAGTCGCAGGGGAGACATGATGGGGGTAGGGGCCAACTGAGGCTTTACCCACCATGCCCCTGTAACTGCTTGGTTTCAAGTCTGTGAGCAATTACCACCCAGCGCCTTTAACCCTTGTTTGGATACGGCAAATATACATGTCAGCGGTAAGATAGAGGACACTACCATCGTTGCCCCAGCCGCAATTTGCGGTTTTCTCTCCGGTGCTGATTCTGCCCAGTAATTTTCCTTGAGGAGTGAATATGGAAACCCCTCCAGGGCCTGTTGCCCAAAGGTTTCCCTTTTCATCCACTTTGAGGCCGTCCGGCAGCCCTGGGAGTTTGCCCACATTTGCAGTGGCATCGGCGAGGAGTGTCCCCTTTCCAATGGTGCCATCGGTATTGACTGGAAATTTTTTCCAGATGGCGGCTTTCGGGTCTGACTGGGCGACATAGAGTGTCTTTTCGTCGGGTGAGAATGCAATGCCATTGGGACGAGTCATTTCCTTGGTCAACAAGGTGAGTGATCCGTCCCGAGCGAGGCGGTAAACCCCACAGAAGTCGAGTTCACGGCGCTTATCCTCATAGCGCTTTGGCAATCCGTATGGTGGGTCAGTAAAGTAGATGTCACCGTTTGACTTGATGCACGCGTCATTGGGGCTGTTAAGACGCTTGCCGGAGAAATTGTCGACCAGAGTACGCTTGCCGCCGGCCTCGGTTAGCAGGGATATCCTGCGGTCGCCATGCTCACAGGCTATGAGCCGGCCTTTCTGGTCAAGCAACAAGCCATTACTGCCGGGCTCGTTGCCGTAGTCGGCAGCCCCGGTATAGCCTGAGGGTTTCATGAACAGGCTTACCCCTATACCCTCCTGCCATTTCATGATGGAATTGCGGGGGATATCGGAGAACAAGAGGTATCCTCCATCCTTGTGATTGATCCATACAGGGCCCTCAGCCCAAACAAACCCATCTCCAATCATTTCAATCTTGGCAGACCGATCGATCAATTCATCAATGGCGGGATCAAGGCGGATGACTTGCCCGAGGGTGGGGTAATTGGTTGTATCAATGGTGCTGACGGCCGGTGTTTGCTTCTCCTGGGCGGGCAATAGCTGGGAGATCGCGAGGGCAAAGAGTGCGCTAAATGTAATCTTCATGGGGTGTAATCCTAGGCTCTAGGGCAGCGCGCGAAAAGAAAAACCGGTTATAATACATCGCATATACGACAAGCATTATGGTGAGAGGGCAGGAATATGCCTCCAGTGAGGCATGTTTTGGGTTTGAATTATCAAGCTTTGGGTAATATTATTTAGTTATCATTAAGATCATGGACGATCCATTACCCCACCAGTCGCCCTCCTATGAGGGAATTCCAAGCTTGGCTCTTGCGGAGCTTGACCAGGATGTCCTTAACCACAGGACTGAAAAGAAGAGCACCGGTGCAAAGGGGTTGTCTCTCCTCGTGGCCATAGGCCTGAACGCACTGGTATTGCTGTTGCTTGCCTGGTGGACGATCGTGAGTCTCACGGAGGATGAGGTTGAACTTATCCTGGAGTCAGGCCCGGTGGAATCGGTGACTAAAATTGACAAGAAGCAGTTTCAGAAGAAGCAACAGACAAAGCCGACGCCGGCTTCCGGTTCTCAGGCTCCCCCGTTGATTACATCTGCGGTTGTTGACCCGACGGCGGTCTTTGTGGTTGAAACCAGGGCAGAGACTGATGCTTTCGGAATAGGGGAAGGCTGGGGAAAAGGCGCCGGATTCGGCAGCGGAGGTGCCGGTGGGGGAAGTGTCGGCTTCTTTGGTTCGCGTTCCACGGCAGAGCGTGTTGTGTTTTGTGTTGATGCCTCTGCTTCCCTTTCGACCCAGCAATTCTCGATGATCAAGAGGGAACTCAATAAATCCCTGAAGAAGCTAGCTTCATCCATCCAGTATCAGGTGATCTTTTTTTCGGGACCGGCATGGTTTGCCGAGGATGAGCATAGCGGGAGCAAGAATAATCATGTCGTCAAGCACGGCGGCAAGAAATACCAGTGGAAGACCAGGGGGGGGGCGAGCGCGTTTTACATTGTCGACGACAAGGAGCTTTACACGGCAGACTGGCTTCCCGCCAACAGCTCGAACCTGGCGAAGACCCGGGCGCGTGTAGAGGCGGAATCAAAGTCTTACGGAACCGATTGGCGTCATCCTTTACGTATGGCCCTGCAGATGAAGCCCAAGCCGGATGTCATTTACTTCCTGACCGATGGCGCAGTCAGCAATGGTCAACAGGCGGTTGACCAGGTCCTGAAGATCAATAAGCGCGGCAAGAAGGCCAAGATTAATACCATCGCCATGATGCTTCCCAAGAGGGGGGCTGATCTGCTCGGGGAACTGGCTGATAAAACAGGTGGTGAGTTTACCGTTGTAATGGCTGACGGGACCGTCAAGAACGGCATGAAGAAGTAGCTTGATGCTGCTTCATGCCGTTATTCGGGCTTCTTTTCCTCACGGGTTGACTTGATGTAAAGCTCCCTGAGTTGCTTGTGGTCGACTTCGGCCGGGCTGGAGGACATTAAATCAACGCCGCGGTTGTTCTTCGGGAAAGCGATGACTTCGCGGATACTTTCCTCACCTGCTATGAGCATCACCAGTCGGTCAAAGCCCAGTGCTACGCCGCCGTGGGGCGGGGCGCCAAAGCTGAACGCGTCCAGAAGATGGCCGAATTCCTGTGCGGACTGAGCCTCATCAATGCCAAGGGCGGCGAACATTTTGGTTTGCAGTTCACTTTCGTGGATTCGTATTGATCCGCCCCCGATCTCGTGACCGTTGAGGACAACGTCATAGGCTTCGGCACGGATATCACCAAGTTTATCGCCCTGTTCGAGTAGGTGGACGTCTTCGTCTTTAGGGCGGGTAAAGGGGTGGTGAACGGCGTTCCATTTGCCGGTTTCCTTATCCAGTGCAAGAAGGGGGAAATCAGTTACCCAGAGAAATTTCCAGTCGGTATTGCCCTCGTTGGTTTTCAGGTAACCGGCGCATTCAAGCCGGATGCGGCCCAATACCTCGCACACCGTTTGCCAGTCGCCTGCTCCAAAAAGGATGAGGTCGCCTTCCTCAATGGCCATGGCTTCAGTGAGACGTGCTTTCTCTTCTTCGCTGAAGAACTTTACGATTGGGGATTTCCACTCACCGTTTTCCACCTTGATGAATGCCAACCCCTTGGCGCCGTGTAACTGGGCGGTCTCGGTGAGGTGGTTGATTTGGCCGGTCGTGATGCAGGCAAACCCTTTGGCGTTGATAGCCTTGACGACCCCGCCGGAGTCCAGTGCGCCCTTGAATACCTTGAACTGGCTGTCCTGGAATATTGACGCCAGGTCGGTGAGTTCCATCGCAAAGCGCATGTCCGGCTTGTCGCTGCCAAAACGATCCATTGCCTCCTTGTAAGTGAGCCTCAGGAAGTCGCTTTCAATCTCTGTGCCAAGAGCTTCCTTAAAACAGCGGGCAAGCAGGTTTTCAACAAGGCTGATAATGTCGTCGGTGGATACGAATGAAGCCTCGATGTCGATCTGGGTAAACTCAGGTTGTCGGTCGGCACGAAGGTCTTCGTCACGAAAACAACGGGCAATCTGGAAATATTTCTCTACACCGGCGACCTGCAGGAGTTGCTTATATTGCTGGGGAGCCTGGGGAAGCGCATAGAAATTACCGGGGCTGAGGCGGGAGGGGACCAGGAAATCCCGTGCACCTTCCGGTGTGCTTTTACTCAGGATTGGCGTCTCTATCTCAAGGTAACCGGATTCATCGAGGTGGTCCCGGCAGGCCTTGGCTACGCGGTGGCGTATCTTCAGGTTGCGGGCCATGCGCGGGCGTCGCAGATCAAGGTAACGGTGACGAAGCCTTATGTCCTCGTTGGAAAGTTCCTTGTCGAGCTGGAAAGGGAGAACCTCTGAGCGATTGATAACCTTCAGCTCCTTGGCGATTAACTCAATTTCCCCGGTTTCAATATTTGGATTGACGGTTGACTGGCCCTCGATCTCCGGTCGCGCGCCAACGGTTCCTGTGACTTGGACAACATCCTCGTGGCGCAGTGTATGCGAGAGTTCCGCGGCCTCGCTGTTTTCCTCGCTGCGAAACACTGCCTGGGTAACGCCTTCACGGTCCCGGATATCAATGAAGATCACGCCATGGTGGTCGCGTTTTGTGTTTACCCAGCCAATAAGGGTTACAGGCTGGTCGATGTGTTCCTTGCGGAGACTGTTACAATGGTGCGTGCGCATTTTTTAGAGGTAAGTGTTCTTTGCTGGGGTATCAGGCATAGAGTGGGCCTTCAGGTGTCTTGTCCAGGATCGTTCTCACAAGGTTGATGATTTCACCGGCATCCACTTTTTCTTCCTTTCGCTCGGCCAGGTCCTTGACGCCGACTTTTGGATGCTCTGAACCGATGATCACGGCAACGCGTGCCTTTGCGTGTTCACCCTGGGTGAACTGTTTGCTGACCTTGTTCTCGGTCATGGAATAATTCACACGGAAGCCGGCGGTGCGTAGCTTTTGTATGGTGGAAAGCGCCTCGGCACGCCTGGATTCATCGGCGATAATCACCTGCACGTCCGTTGCGCTTACCCCGCCAAGGTGGCTTAACAGTCTGGCGTGTGCATGTTTTGTTTCCTTTATCAAGTCAGTGATCACGACGTCCCCCATCGCAAAGCCGCATGCAGGCATTGAGACTGTGTCATTGCTGATCAACCTGCAGAGTTCATCGTAACGTCCGCCTCCAGCCACGGCACGCATTGACTTCCTTCGGTCAAAGACTTCAAATACAGTGCCTGTGTAGTAGGCCAAGCCCCGAACAACGCCGAGGTCAATGGACACGTGTTCGGACAAGTTACGCGCCTTGAGGTTGTCCATGATTGAGCTGAAGTGCTTGTCGGCGGCGGTGGAGGAAATGAAATTTTTAACGGCCTGCAGGGAGGATCCCAGGGCGGCGAGTTTCTTGTCTGTTTTTTCAGGGGATTCCCGTTCCATTTTATCGATAACCTGAAGGAACTCCTGGAGCTTGTCCTCGGGCATGGATTCGTCCTGCATGAAGTCGATCCAGGCATCCCTGTTGCTGAGTCGAATCACGAAGTCCCCTGTGCAGAATCCGAAGTTGAGCATGAGGTCGATGGCAAATGCGATTAATTCGGCATCTGCGGATTCTGAGGGCTCACCGAGGATGTCGACGTTTAACTGGTAGAACTCACGACCGCGTCCTTTCTGCGGTTTCTCATAGCGGAAGAACTGACCGATGCCAAACCAGCGCATTGGTTTCCGGTAATCCCTCTGGCGGGCAACTGCCATCCTTGCCAGGCTGGGGGTCAGTTCAGGGCGCATTGCGACACTGCGCTTGCCGCGATCCTCAAAGTGAAAGAGTTGCTGGAGTATTTCCTCGCCGCTTTTCTTTTGATAGAGTTCAGAGGGCTCAAGGAGTGGGGCCTCGTATTCATGGAAGTTATAGCGATGGGCAACCAAGCGCCAGTGCTCGAAAACATAGTTTCGCACTGCGCAGTCTTCCGGGTAAAAGTCCCGGAATCCGGGGAGACTTTGGAATTTTCCGCCCATAGGTTCGATAGAGGGAGCGCAAGATGGCGGTTTCAGGCGCAAATTCAACCGTTTTGGCCATTGAGTCGTCCTAGGATATGGTGGAAAGGTTCTTTACATGCTTGATCAGCTCCGATTGCGCAATTTCCGCTGTTTTGGGCTCCTTGATTGCTCATTAGAGGGTGAAGTGACGCTTTTTGCCGGCAATAACGCCCATGGTAAGACCACTATTCTCGAGTCGATTTGCATGCTTCTGCGCCTCCAGTCGCCTCGTGCCGGCACATTATCGGAGGTCGTGAGGCTTGGGGAGGCTGGTTTTGTGATAGAGGGGGGGTTTTCCGGGAGGCATCTCATGTATTCGCTCTCCGGCACACGAAGGCAGATGAAAGTTGATGGCAATATAAGCAAAAATCGCGCGGATTACCTTGCGCAAACAGGGTTGGTTGTGTGGATGGGCAATGATGACCTGTCCTTGGTAAGGGGGAGCGGGGAGGTGAGAAGACGGTATATGGATTTTGCAGCTTCTCAGATTTATCCCGGTTATCGAAATGCCTTCCGTGCTTACAAGCGAGCCTTGCGGGCAAGGAACTTTCTGCTAAAGCGGGATCGCCGGCCTCCCTGGGAGCTGATAGAGGCATACACCAAGCTGCTTGTGGATCATGGCACCGTGATTGGCGAGGCCCGAGCGAACCTCGTTGCGGCACTGTCTCCTTCCGCCTGCCATGCCCAGAGCACGATTAGTGGCCGGGATGAGCCTCTTGGCTTGGAATACGTGAAGTCTGGAGGCGAGGACCTTGCTGCCGCTTATGAGCAGAGTGCGGACGAGGATGGCAGGAGAAGGCAGACTAATGTTGGCCCCCATCGCGATGATATTCTTTTGGAGATAAAGGGCCTGCCTGCCGGGCAGTTTGCCTCAGAAGGCCAACAGAGAACCATTGCCCTCGCATTGAAGTTGGCTCAGGCAGAGGTCTTGCGGGTGGCAAAGGACTCTGACCCGGTCTTGTTGATTGACGACATATTCGGTGAACTCGACCAGGCCAGGCGAAATGCCTTGTTGTCATACCTTCCGGAGAGCTCGCAGAAACTGATTACCACCACGCACCTTGACTGGGCTGATGAGGAATTTTTAAACACAGCGCAGCGCTATGTGGTTGATGGTAACGGGATTTGTTAACGGTGGAAACCTTGGCGATGGTAACAATGGTGAACACGATCTATATTGGCTCTGCCGGGAGTAGGATCTTGTCTCTGAGTATGGCGCCTGGCGGTATTCCTGCCTTTTGAAAAATTCATGACGAAGTCAGAACGTGCCGATTACGTGCTTGGAGAGTTAATGAGGCTCTACCCGGAAACCCCGATCCCATTGGATCATCACGATCCTTTCACCTTGCTGGTGGCAGTATTACTCTCTGCGCAATGCACGGACAAGAGGGTGAACCTGGTCACTCCTGAGCTTTTCCGCCGCGCGGATACCCCGCAACTGATGGCCCGTATACCTGTGGGGGAAATTCAGGGAATTATCCGCCCATGCGGCCTGTCTCCACGGAAGGCAAGGGCAATCAGTACTTTGTCCGGGATGATTCTCACGGATCACGGAGGAGAAGTTCCTCAAACTTTCCGGGATCTTGAGGCGTTACCCGGTGTGGGGCACAAAACGGCCTCAGTGGTGATGGCGCAGGCTTTTGGCTTTCCTGCGTTCCCTGTTGATACCCACATACACCGCCTTGCGCAGCGTTGGGGCTTGAGTCGTGGCAGGAACGTGGTGCAAACGGAGAATGACTTGAAGAAGATTTTCCCAAGGGAACACTGGAACAAGTTGCATTTGCAGATGATATTTTATGGCCGGGAGCATTGCACTGCACGCGGCTGTGATGGGAGACGTTGTGGAATTTGCAGGGCTCTTTATCCCGGGCGCAGGAGCCCGGTAATCACCAAAAAAGCCTAATTTACTCCTTTTGTCCCCTAATCCGGTTCCGGTAACTCATAGCCGAGCTTGAGGTCGTCGGCTGATCCCCGCTGCCGGTCAGGCCCGGCAGACTGGATGTCGAGAAGGGTAGCCGAGAGTGCGTGAAAGAAATATGGGGTGCCCCACCGATCCAGCAGGTTTCCGTTCTCGTCGAGATCGGGATGGTTCGTGGGGAAAACCACTATGCTTTGCTTGTTCTTACCCATGAGGCTGTTGATAACCTCGAAGTTTTCACCGGCTACCGGGTTGCTTTTGTTCATCATCCGATAATAGCCGAGGATAGCATCCAGGATCTGGATGTCTTCTTCAGCAGGGATGTCCTTGTCGTGCAGTTGGCGGGCGAGATTAATGGACTGTTCAAAAATGAGCCTGCCGTCATCTGTCCGGGTGATCCTGGCATCATCGCGATGTGACGGGACACGGTATTTGCTGGATATTTCCTTTGGAGGTCCCGGCTGGAAGGGTTGCACAATGAGAGTTCCGGGACGGGTGCCCGGTCTTGTCTGTCCGGGTTGCAGCGGGGGGGCAATGTTTTTTTCGGGGAGGGCAGCCGTCTTGGCTGCAGCCTTGCGCGGGACGGGGACACCCTGGGGGAGATCCTGACGGGAGGCTGGCCTGATAATCGAGTAAAGCCCGTAGACCATAACGAGAACAATCACCCCTGCCGTTACCTTCTTAAGTATTGGGACCCACGTGGGTTGTTGAGGCATCAGGAAGTGGTTTGTTCGGCACCTCTAAGGAAAACGCACTAGGCGAGAAAATCAATCAGGTCGAGGTTCGGCCCGGATGCGCTGATGTCGAAAGGATCAGAGAATCTCGACAGGTTCGGGAAAATGGTATCAATGTCTACCGGTGGAACCCCCAGCCATTTTGCCAGGACTGCTGAATATTGCTCCACGGCAGTGGTTGGAATCCAGCGCCCCCTGGAGCCTGAGGGGACATCATCAGCTCCCCCGATTTGGAGTTGAGGAATGTTACCGAAAATCTGTCCGCCGTTCACCGGGCCTCCAAAGAGGAACGCATTGGTGCCCCAGGCATGATCAGTGCCCGAGCTGGCAAAGCTACTGCCATTCGGTGTCCATGTCCGGTTGAAGTCCGATGCCTGGAAGCCTATGACATCATTGTAATCAAAATCACTGTCATTGGCGGCAAGTTGCTTCATGGCCTCGTTGAATGCCCCGATGGCATCGTCAAGTTGGGTTAAGAGTACCGGCAGGTCTGCATTAATATCCTGATGAGTATCAAATCCTCCCTGGTCGACAAAGAAAATCTGGCGGTTGTTGCCAAGGCAATTCCGTCCGGCAATCAGCTGGGCAACCATTTTGAGTTCGCGGCCAAGGTCGGTATCGGGAAAAATGCCATCGAAGTCCACACCTGTCGCCGTTGCTGTTGCCAGTGACTCGCCGATTATGCCCTCGTTGGCCCTGGCACGTCGAACTACCGTGTTATATCCCTCCTCAAGGATATGCTTGTGCCGGTGAAGCATGACATCCTCAAAGGCTGCCAGCCTTTTGCCGTTATTGTTGTTCTTGTATTTGTTGGCTGCGGTAATGGCGTTCTGGTAATTGGCTCCATAACCGGCAACACTGATCGCTCCGTTGTCGCTTACCGCATATTGCGGCACCGAGCCGCCGGGGGAGGAGAGAAAGTCGGAGGTGCCCGAGACGGTGATGAGCATGGAGGATTTGCCCTGCGGGTTCAGGTTGTTTGCTTCGGTGCCGAAGTTCTTTGCGATGCGACCTCCCCAGCCGCTTGAGAATGGCTTGTCTGGCTGGGATCCTGCCATCCACTGGGTCACCTGGTCCGAGTGGCTGAAGAGTTGCACCGGCAGGGTGGCTGTTTGGTAATTGGCACGGGTTACCACCTCGGAGAGATTTCCACAGTTGGCCAGCATACTCAGTTCACCGCTGTTGAACATTGCGGCCATCTTGTTCAGGCTCGGGTGAAAGCCGAAGTCGTCACCGTTGTGCGCGCTTAAGGGAATGGTGTCATCCCCGTCTGCGGACGTGCTTCCATTGGGAATGGCCACGATGCCCCTGTTGTTGGTGTAACGGTTGGCCTGCGGGTTTGTCCCCCTGGGGATGAGGAAGTTGTTCATGTCACAACCGCCCCGCAAGAAGACGCATACAAGAGCCTTATAGTCAGTAAGCGTAACCTCATCCGCAGCGGCGTTCATCAACCCGAGGTGATTTAATGTCTGGGGAAGTCCCCCCAAGGCAAGGGAGCCGAGTGCTGATCGGCCGAGGAAACGGCGCCGGCTCACCTTGATATTGAAATTTCTGTTAATCGCCATTGTCTATGGGGCTGGGGGTTATTTCTGGACGACAAACTCGGGAGTGGTGCTCATTAAATAGAGCGCGGTGCGGAACAGGTCGCGCTTACCGCTGGAGGCAGTTACCTCGTTCGAGTTATAGGGGCTGTAGGACATGCTCGCCAGGGCATCGATGATTGTTTCCCTTGGGTTCTTCAATTCACTGTCATTGGTGAGGTTGCCGTCGCCGAAGGTGAGCTTGGAAGGATTGATGCCATCAGTAGAGGGGTCCTCGTTATCAGACTCATCGTAAGGGTAAGCGGCCGAAAAACTGCCGCCGGTAAGGCGCAGGTCTATGGCGTCCACAAGGGCGGTAATATCCCTGAGGCTGTCGGAAGAAGTGTTTCCCCAGTCAATAATATTAAGGGCCCAGTCAGTAAAAGTGATGCGCACGTTGTCATAGGTATCGGACTCGTGGTTGTCATCGGGGGTGGGATCCTGGTAAAGGAGGCGTTGGTTGTATCCGCTGGGTTTTCGTTCGGTGTTATCTGAATTTCTCCCGGGATTTCCCCCAACCGGGTTGAGGCCGGCACCGTTGATGTTCCAGGTGATGTTCCAGAAGAAGTTCAAGTTGCGGATGACTGCGGTTTCCGTTGCGATCTGCATTTCGGGGGCCACCATGCCTGCATCGGCGATTGGTCCTCCTGGGCTGTAAAAAGGCAGGTAGTAATTGAATACGGTTTCCTGGGAGAAGGGTGTCATGGAAAGGGTTTGATCGGTTGCGGGGTAGCGAAAGCGGCTGTTGATGGTGAAGTTGGACAACTGGCTGGCAGGGTAGCCGAAGTTGGCTAGGTAACCGTCTTCCGGCGGGGGGGTGGCAGAGATATCTGGCAGTGCTCTGGCGGCACTGAGGGGAAGGTTTGAATACATGCCCTCTTTGTAGGGGGAGCTTGCCTCGTTGAACCCGGCAATCAACTTGACCTGATTGAGGAAATCGCTGCTTGTGGCACTGGCGTTGAGGGCGTGGATAGCGAGAAGGTTTTCACCAGGCTGAAGGAGGTTGAGAAAACTGTTGGCTGGAAAATCCTGGAAGGTTGCGGCAATTGCGTCATTTGTGGTCTCAGTCGCCGAGGAATTCCAGTTCAGGTTATCGGGGGAATTACTGGCAGCGACCCTGGTGCCGTTGAGGTAGGCAACAAAGCCGTCATCACAACGTGCCTGCAGTGTCAGGAAGTTCCAGGCAGCAAGGTCAACTGCGTTGACATTGAACTTGATTCGCACGTAGCAGGAGGTGCGTTGTGCCATTTGGGTATCAACGTTAATGTCGATGTAGGGTTCATAGCCGCTGTTTCTTTCGTATCCAACACCATTGCGGCCGGATAACCATGCGGCGTCATCGAAGGCGGAATCGCTCAGCCATTGCGTGCCGATGTCACTAGTCGGAACAAGGGCCCGCACCCGGATCGATTCATCAACTAGGGTGGTGTCTTCAACGGGTCCATTTACCGGGGCCGAATATCGCTGCGAGAAGTTCCTGAGCAGTTGCAGATAAAGATCCAATGGGGGTTTTTTCATTCCAAAGGTAGTGTCCCCGGCAACTCGCGAAAGTTCACGTACTTCATAATCGAGCAGGATAGCCTTGAGGGTTTCCGTCATGTTCCCTTCGCTTTCCTTGAAGGTGCTGGCTACCCGGTAGAGGTAAGCCGTACTCGGGTTGCTGGTGGTGAAACGCTGGATCAGGCGCAGGCAAATAAAGGCGGGTGTTGAGCGGTGACTGTTAACCATGTCGTAGTCAGGTAAGCCGTCACCCGGCTTGCCGGCAAGCCAGGCGATGGCATCATCAAGGTCTTTTTCAGAATGGTTAATCTCATCGGCTCGCCCTCCGCTGCTGGAGAGGTTGCCGTCACTCATGGCGCGGTTGTCGATCTGTTTTCCCCCAGCCATGGTCTTTGCCCCGAGATCATGAAAGTCGGCAAACATTTGCAGCGGATATGAGAACTGGTGGTTATAATACTTGTTGCCTTCCTGCCGGTTAAAGTTGGAGGTAACCGTCGTGAGCCTGCCGTTCTGGTTGCTTCCGGTGGGGTTGTTCTGGTTAAAAGGAATGCCGCCATTGTTGTTGTTTCGGTCAAAGGGGTTGTCGCTATCATCACCTGCAACAATGCCCCAGGTCTCGGGATTTGTGGCATAGCGAGAGAAGCTTTGTCCGGTTAGGACGCGTGCAAACTCGGTAATGTCGGTGTTGGTATAGGTCGGTTCGGGCAGTCCGGTTTCCTCGGAGAGCTTCAGCGTGCCGTCCGTCCAGAGGTTGAACAGGCCGATGGAGAAGAGTTGCATGTCCTCACGGGCAAGGTTTTCATCAGGGAATACATCGGGGATACCATCTCCACTGATGTCGTAGGCTTTCTGGTTTTTCAGGCTGGAGAGCCATTTACCCATTATAGGGCTGCGATTTATAAACTCGAAAAGATCGTGGAAGTGACTAAAGGCATGGTGATTGAGCATGTCCTGGTAGTTGGCTGCAGCAAGATGATCCTGGCGGACCCGATTGAGCTGGTCGGAAACAACAAGGATCTGCTGCAGGGAATATCCCATTTTCTGGCGTAATTGATCCCTTGCGTTGAGCATGAAAAGCCATTGGGCCCGGCGCCGGTTGTTATGGTTGACCTCGCCGAGGTCAAATGGAGTATAACGGTCCTCGTTTTTGCCCCAGTTGATCTCTGACTGTGTTAAGGGGTAATTCTGGGTAGGGAACCACTGAGCGGGATTGGGTCTTGAGCGATCGATGGCAGGCCATTCTGCCGGCAGGGAAGGGACATTGATAAGGCTGTTGCTGGGATCGTTAAAGTGATGGGTGAACCACCGGTCAGGATCAAAATAGCCGCGCAGTTTCCATTCCTGATTGTCGGCGGCAAGGACGTAATCGACCAGGTAGCTTTGCGGTTGGGCAATTTGCGCATCGATCCAGGCCTCAAAGGCAGCAATTCTCGGCACGGGCTTGTCGGCGTGGGTTCCGGTGATCTCGCCGATCATAAGGGCAACTTCCGCATCGGTTGCGCCGAAGGTGGACTGGTTAAGAAAGCGCCGGACATCACGTTCAAGCTCCGGACCGCTCAGGGGAGTGATGGGGGAAGGAGCAGTCGGTGGTGCAGGCTCGGAAATGGAGCCGGACTCCTCAACAAAAATCGCCCAGAGCTCTCCGGCCTGATTGTCGTTGGTGTGCCAGTTGAGATAGATCGGTGTCTCTCCGTTCTGTCCGAACAATCCGTCGATTGCCTGACTGCCGGTGACAGAGCCCTGAATATCCTGGATCGGCCACGGATAGTCGAGTAGTTCACCAATTTTGGGATCGGATTGTGGATTGCCGGGAGTCTCAGTGATCTCGTAGATAATCGAACCGCTTGTCGGTCCGGGGTTTGCCTTGTGGATATGGGAATCATTCTGCGGTGAGCTGAAGGGGGCCATGATGAGTGTGTTCAGGCGCATGTGGTCCTTTTGCCCGTTGAGGAACCCTGAGACAACGGCAGTTCCCCTGGTGGGTGATGAATGAGCAGGGTCTTCCGATGAGCGGCCGACAAAGAGCACCTCCTGCGCGGGAATATTACGTGCATCATAGAAGGTGGCATCGGTTGCATAGGGAATACCTGTGTCATACTCTCCGGCTTCCGGGCCTCCGACATCCACGATACTGCAGCGCAATTTTTCAGGATATTCGTGTATTCCGTCCGCCACGGGGGTGAGGATGATTTCAGTTGCCACTGTCCCGAAGGGAAGGGTCAAAAATCCCGAGAGTGGGTTGCCGTCAAGGTCCTCCCCGGAGAAGTCACTGCCGCTGGTGGCTGTTGATGACTGTTGTCCTGTTGATCCCAGCGTGTACCTGACGGTAAGGGGCTGCAGGGAGCCTGTCCTCATGATCAGCAGGCGGATGATGTCGGGTTCGACTGAGCTGATCGCAATGCCTGCGTTGATTGCTGTGGAGTCACGAGGATCCTCGTAGGCAACGATATCGGAGGGCAGGAATGATACCTTCTGCATGGTTGCTGAGAGTGCCTTGATGGCAGTATCCCGGTCGTTGAGGCCGCTTGCTGTTGAGGAGTTGCTGGCGAAGAAAAAACTGTGTTCTCCCTGCATCATTTTCTCTGCCCAGTCAGTGATGTCGTCACCATCCTGGTCGAGGTCGCTGACGACAACTTTAATGAACTGTCTTGGAGACCTCCTCAGCTGGCGGGTTATGGGCTCTCCCTGTGACCATGGTGACAAATAGGCTCCCTGGAGGAGTTCAATGGCCTGCTCATTGCCGGGCGTTCTCCAGGCCAGCGCACAATGGTCGGCGTGGGTGCCGTGATGGTGGCGCAGTTCAATGTAGTAACGATTTCCGGCGACCAGATTTACGGTGTATTCCTGGTTGGGGAACTTTTGCCATTCACCCGGACTCAGAATATCACTGTCGACCCATGCCACGCGTGTTGGTGCGTTGGCGGGCGTGTGGTCGCTGCTGAGGAAAAGCTCACTGTGATTCCGGCTGCAGAGGTAAAAGGTGTGTGCTCCGCTCTGGGTCGGTGTCAGCCAACCACGCATTCGGCCGCCATGATTGTCGTCGATGTTTTCCGGCACCTGCATGCCGGGCAGTCCCTCCAGCGCATCAGGCTGTGCCGTAAAGTTCTGCGTAAGGATTTTAAAGCCTGCAATCGTGCTGGTCTTTATATCGCCCCATACTTCGTGAAGGATACTGTTGGCTGCCTGTGGGGAGTTTGTGCCCGAGAGTTTTACGGTGATTTTTTGGCCGGTTCCGTGGTAGGTTGTCGGCAACCTTGTGAACTCGCTCTGGGCAATGGAATTACCTAGGTCTACCTGGTAGATTTTTCCCCTCTGTGTATCAAAGGAGATCTCCACCTCGGATAATGTGCTGTTATAGGAGAGCTCGTTAATACTGAAGAGTGACTGGGCGTCGAAGGGGTCGGTTCCGGCAACGGATTCCGCCAGGTTGGAGGCACCATCCCCATCAGTATCTTCATCTTTATTGAGGTCTTGGGCTCCGAACACCTCCTGCCAGATGTCATCAAGCCCATCTCCGCTCTGGTCGATGCCTGCATGCGCAGGCAGGGTGACCAGGTAAGAGAGGAGAATTAAATAGATCAGTTGTAGACGCAGGGCAGAAATTTGCCGTCTGCATCCACACTGGCACTTGCTTAGTTTGGGGGATTTCATGTGCCTGGATGGATTTTTTTTATAGTAGCCCATTATTGGAGCCTAGGGAAGTAAATTTGGTGGTTATAAAGTGATCAATGGCGTGCCTGGAGTCGTCCTAGTCGGGAGTGGAAGTGCGGATTGCCAGCAGTCGGGATGACTCCTCGAGCAGGAATCCGGGATAAAGGAACGGTTCATGACTGATATTGCTCCACAATAATTTTCCTTGGGGGGAGATGAGAAAAACTCCATGCATCGCCTTGTTGTCAATTGCATCAAAGCAGCGGTAACCCTTGAAGGTTCTCAGGGAGGAGTCAGAGAGCAAGGGGAAGGTGGGGAGCTCACCGGCTTTTTCCGGCTCGGCTGCGAGCCTGCTTTTTAGTAATTCTTCCTCATCAGTGGAGACTGTGATGACTTCTATTCCTGCAGCGGCATAATTTTCCGCATAAGGGGTGAATGTTTTTAATTGTTCAACGCAGTAGGGGCAGCCAATACCGACAAAGAAGATGAGTAGAACAGGTTTCCCCTTGAACTGTTCGAGGGAAAGGGTTTTCCCTTTTGCTGAGGGAAGTGACCATGAGGGAGCCGCTGGTGGAGTCCACGCGATGGGGCCGAGTTTCTCTGGAGCAGGAAGATTGAGGGGGGGCTTTGCAATCAGGCGGGGCAGGGTCCAGTTACCGCGAAGTTTGAGGTGCGCGACAACTGGTTGCAGGTCTGAATGAAACAGCACGCTATTACGGTCTGCCAGTGAGGCATTACGGCGGAACCGGGAGTTAAATGACAGGAGAGACTCGTTGCGGCTGTTGCCCGCGTCAGCAGTATAAGCAATTGCGCAGAAGTTTGCCGTGGCGTCAGGTTGCCCGGGGCGTGCAAGGAGATCCTGTCGAGCAAGGGTAAGGGCAAGTTCCATGCTGCCTTTTTCCCGGGCCAGGCGGGCGAGATGGTAACTTCCAACGTGCAGCAGTTCCTGTCTCGGACTGGTTGTGCGCAAACTACCAAAAAAAGCCGAATAGGACCGCAGGCTTTTCACGGCACGGGCGATTTGTTTCTCGGTATCGACTCCTGATCCGGCACTCAAAAATTCCCGGAACAGGGATTCCATTTTTTGGGCGGATTGAAGAGCTTGCGGGGCTTTGCCGAGGTTGAGATTAGCAATGGTTTTCCAGTAGAGGGTGTGGGCCCTTTCAATCCAGCCATTGTTGGAACGCAGTGCGCCCTTTGGGCTTGTGCATTGTGTAAGGAGTTTATCCCATTGTTCGCTGCGGATGAGCGTTTGGGCTAACAGTCGCCTGCCCGCCAGGTAACTGCTGTTTTTTTTTGTTTCCTGAATGAGCTTTGATTGGCCGGAGTAGGCTGACCTTGGTAGGCTTATGAGCGCCTTTGCGGCAGCTTCGGCGGCATTGATTCTGCCACAGGCAATCATGGCATCGATGTGAGCGGCGACATTGGAGACGTAGTCCTGGGCATCATCAGGCATAGTGAAACGCTTACTTATCCGCCGGTTGGCCAGGCGCAGTGCGTTCTCTCCTGCGCGAAGTGAATCGTGGAAGCGTCCTGCTGCAGCCAGTGCATTCGCTGAAAAGCGCCATGACGAGGGGGCATCCGGGCTTGCTAGGGGGGAGGAAAGCGCATCTTCAGCAACTCTCATGGGACGTTCCCGGCTCCATAGCCATAAACGATAGTGCCTGCTGGGGTGATTGGGTTTTTGCCCGGTTAATTGCGTCGCCAGTGCATCGGTTGTGAACCTACCGGTAATGGGTATTCCAGCCCGGTAATCATCAAGAATTATTTCGCGCAGGAGAAAGGCGCGGATCTCGAAAGAATCCGGGTAAGAATAAGCCATATCTTCAAGTTCGCGGTTGCGTTGCCTGCGGCTTTCGGGGCTGCCGCTTGTAGGTTGTTTCGGTTCCGGGCTGAAATAATTCCTGTAGGTTCTAATCCACGCGTGTTCTATTGGTGGGGTTGATGGGTTTTTCCCGGCAAGGTGGTTGGCATAGTTAATGTATACAGATGCTCTGCCAGGGTAATGTTCATTGGCCATAGCCATTCCCCAGTAGGGCATTGGGTTTTCCGGATCCAGGGAGGCCGCCTGCCGGAATGAACGCTCAGCTTCCACTGTCCAGAAGAGGTGAAGCAATGCGATGCCGTGGTTGAATGCCTGCTGCGCCCCGGGATGTGATGTCGTGATGGGAAAGGAGGCGGTGCCGACTTCCAGCTTGTCCTCGGGGGCGTCGTAGGGTGGAAGTAGGAGCGCTTCCCCGATGTTCTTTGGGGCGTCACGATCGATCCCGCGGATGATCGGGGCAAGGCAGGGAAGGTTGCCGAAGCGGCCGAGAGGGGAGGGTAACTGGGCCTGGAGGGATCCAACGAATACCGGCAACCAAGCGGTTGCTATCATGAACTGGGCTGTGGTTTTTCCAAGGTGCGCCATCGAGGTCATATTTCCATCGACACCGGCATGGTGCAACGCCTGATGATGGAGGTGTTGAGTTTAAGGTGCTTGCCGGGTGCCCGGCAAAGAGGGCGGGGAGGTGTTGGAGAGAATGACACTGTCCCCCTCTATTCTTGCGTCCTTCAACATCTTAAGCACCTCCAGGAATCGCTCGTCATTCTTGTAGGGGGAAAGCATGTCCTGGGATTTAAATTTTTGTAGGACGTAATCGGGAGTTTCCCTGTCATCCATCCTGATTGCCTCGGCAAAGAGGGAGATGTTGCCTTCCTGCGCGACGAGTCTGTAGTCCATCTGTGCATTCAGGTAGCGTCGCGGTTTCCAGAATTTGATGCGGGCCATTGGCCTTGACCTTTCTGTTTGCAGTATGTCCGGTGTGAGAAATTTCCTGAAGTAGATGGTGCCGCGAAGGTCCCCAAGGTAGCCGTCATTGGCGACGAGTATATTCAGGTCGCGGATGGAGAGTCTCAACTCGACGGGAGTGCTTGGTGAACTGCGGAGCTTGTCAATAAAGGTCAGTATCCTGCTCCGCAGGTCTGCAAGTTCCTGTGTGGTGCCGCGTTCAACGGGAACCTCTTTTTGGGACTCATCGGTAAAGGACTCGATGTCCTCGGCCATCTGGCTGCCAATCAGGAGTGCTGCAATCAGGATGCCGATAAAGAAGGCGCCCAGGAGAATGACGGCAATACAGCCGAATTTCGGAAAAGCCGTCTGCTTGCCGGGTTCTTTCGCATCACCACGCTCGTGATCCTGCACAATGATTTCATCGCTGCTCATTCCAGGGATGTGAATTATCATCGATACTGGCGAATCGTCCACTTGAACCTTTGGCGGGTTGCGGGCAGAATGTTGAGGATGCGAATTCTGGCTGCGATGTCCGGTGGAGTGGATAGCAGCGTGGCAGCGGCACGGTTGCTGCGCGAGGGGCACGATGTGGTCGGGGCCTACATGAAGAACTGGATCAACGAGGAGAAGATTATTGGTGATTGCCCTTGGCAACAGGACATAGAGGACGCTAGGGCGGTTGCTGAGCACCTAGGCATAGAGTTCAGGGTGGTCAACCTGATGGACGAATACCGTGAGAGGGTGGTGAAATACCTTCTGCAGGGATATCAGGACGGGATTACCCCAAATCCGGACGTGATGTGCAACCGTGAAATGAAGTTCGGCGTTTTTCTTGATTATGCCAGGAAGGAGGGCTTTGGCGCGGTGGCAACCGGTCATTATGTCCGTCGCAGGGACAATGACAACGGTTCTGCGGATATTCTCTGTGGCGTTGATGGCGGCAAGAACCAGGCTTACTTCCTTGCGCTTCTTCGCCAGGATCAGTTACTCGGAGCGTCCTTCCCCGTGGGTGGCTTGATGAAGGCTGAGCTGCGCGAGGTCGCCCGTGAACTGGGTTTACCGAATGCCGAGAAAAAGGACAGCCAGGGGATTTGTTTTATAGGCCAGGTCAAAATGTCTGATTTTCTACGCGCCTTTGTGCCGGACAGCCCGGGGATGATCGTTGACCTTGAGGGCAATGTCCTTGGTGAGCATCGCGGGTTGCATCTTTATACCCTTGGGCAGCGCAGGGGAATAGGGGTCCCTTCCAATGCCTACAGGGAGGCCTATGTGGTCATTGCAAAGAGGGCAGGGGAGAATGAACTGGTGGTTGCTTTTGAGAGCGAGGACACACCGTTTCTTTATGCCTCAAGGGCAACAGTTGGTGATATTTCTTTCGTTAATTGTGCGCCGGAGAGCAGCTCAATCCTTGCCCAGCCGCGTTATCGTACTCCTGCAGTTGAGGCTGAACTAAGGATGGGTGATAAGGGTTGCGCCGATGTTTTTTTCCACCGCCCCCAGAGAGCTTTGACCCCGGGTCAAATCTGCGCCTTCTATGAGGGGGAGGTTCTCCTTGGGGGTGCCGTTTTCAGGGAAGTCCATCACCATTGATCGTTCCTTTTTTAAGGGCGTTGCAACAATGCCTGTGTTTTGTGCCTGTCAGGCTTGCGCAACGGCCTCGATCTCTACACGGCAGCCTAGCGGTAGCGCGGCCACCTGGATTGTTGACCTGGCCGGCGTGTGTTCGCCAAAATGTTCCGCATAGATTGTATTAAGGGTGGGGAATTCCGCCATGTCCTTGAGGTAAACCGTGGTCTTGAGAACGTTGTTCAGTTCAAGGCCTGCGGCTCTCAGGACAGTTTTCAGGTTGATGAGCACCTGTTGAGTCTGGGCGGTGATGTCATCTTCAACCAAGGAGCCGGTTGCCGGGTCAATAGGGATTTGTCCCGAGGTGAAGCAGAGGTTGCCGCTGCGAACAGCGTGGCAATATGGGCCTATTGCCTCCGGGGCATCTTGTGCGGTGATGAGTTCCATGGACTTTAGTTTTTTTAAGTGAGTGAATTTTCCTGCGCCCCGAGGGCTGCTTTTAGGCAACTGCGCATGGTTTCCAGCGGGGCTTCACGGTTAAACCATGTTTCAAAGGAAATGGCGCCCTGGTGGAGAAGCATGGACAGTCCGTTCGCGGCACGGGCACCCGTGCTCTCTGCATCGATGATTAACCGGGTTTTCCGTGGACTGTAGACCATGTCATAAACCAGGTGATGAGGTTGCAGCAGGTGAGCCGGGATGAGCGCGGGATCTGAACGCTTCATTCCCAGTGAGGTGGCGTTCACGATCAGGTCGATATTACCAAGCTCAGACTCCAGTCCTTCATCTGACCACTCCGCAACCTTGACCCTGGAGGATGCCGCGTGGATCATTTCATCCTCAAGCATCGGGGCGATTTCAGCACGTAACGATTCGGCTTTTTCCCGTGTCCGGTTGACCAGGACCAGTCGTTCAGGGGCTTCAAGGGCGCACTGGACTGTGACCGCGCGCCCGGCACCTCCCCCGGCACCGAGAATCATTATGCGCAGATCGTGGGCATCAATGGCAAAAGCTTCACGGATGGCGCGCAGGAAGCCGGGACCATCACTGTTTGACCCGAAGACCCTGCCTTCTTCAAGGCTGATGGTGTTTACAGCGCCAAGCTTCAAGGCAAGCTGGTCAACGTGGTCACAGGCCTCGAGAGCAGCGAATTTCAGGGGAATTGTGCAGTTTGTTCCCACAAATCCCCTTTCCTTTATAAGCCTGAGTGCCTCGGGAAAATCATGCTCCGCAACATGGACCCGGATATACCGGGCATCGATTCCAAGTGCCTGCAATGCCGGGTTATGCAGTTGAGGGGAGAGTGAATGGTTGACGGGATCACCAAATACCGACAGGCGCGCCGGTGGCGAGATGTCGTTCAGGGTGGTTGCCTCAGGAATAAGGTCGTCCAGGGTGTAGGTATCTTTTTCCTCAGTCATCTGGGTTCAGTGGGGAAGAGTTTTGCGATGCGTCTGCGCATTCTCTCAACGGTAGCCTCTTTGCCGATTATTTCGAGGGTGGGCATTAGGTCGGTTCCCTGCGCAGTACCGGTTGCAGTGACCCGGAGGGGTAACATGAGGGTCCCGGGTTTCACCTGGTGTTGTTGCGCGGTATCATTAATAGCGAGTTTGATTTCCGTCTCTTGCCAAGAATCGGCCTCAGCCAGGCGAGTTGAGAGATCGAGAAGGGTGCTTGGCTCATGATGCTTGGCTGTCACCTTGCAGGCGGCTTCCTCTTCAAGGGGATGCCCGTCATCGAGGATGGGCGCGAGCCATTCCGTAATTTCAGTAAAGCGCTGTATTCTCGATTGCGTGAGGGCTACCGCTAAGGGTGGGGCACCTGTCGCAAAGGGCTGGGCGTGGAGAAGGAATTTCTCTGGCGGCAAGGCTGCAATGTATTGTCCATTAAGCCATGTGCATTTCTCCAGATCGAAACGGGCGTTGCTTCGGTTCAGGTGGTCAAAGTCAAATAAGCGCGTGATCTCCTCGATGCCGAGTTTTTCGCGATCATCCTTTGGTGACCACCCCAGCAATGCCAGATAATTACTGACCGCCTCGGGAAGGAAACCCTCATCCTGATACCATTGAAGCCCTGCGCCGGCATCGCGCTTGCTCATCTTTGATCCATCATTATTAAGGATCAGCGGGATATGGGCGAACAGCGGGGGTGCGGCGCCAAGTGCCTCAAAGAGGGCAATGTGCTTGGCGGTATTGGAGAGGTGGTCTTCGCCGCGAAGGACATGGGTGATTTTCATCCCGATGTCGTCTACCACGTTCACGAAGTGGAAAAGGAAAGATCCGTCAGGGCGGCGTATGATGAAGTCTGGGTTAGTCTCGACTTCTTTTCCCTCTTCATTGTCCCATGCCCTCGCGCCCAGTTGGCTCAGGTTGTTATCCTGTGGGCCGCAAATCTGGTCTGTAAAACAAATCCCGGATTGTGGAACTCGGAAACGGATTGCTCCGTCATCCTCATAAACTTTGCCTTCGGCTTTGAGTTTAGAGAGAAAGTCGTTGTAGAGCCCGGAGCGCTGGCTTTGCAGATAGGGCCCGTATTCGCCGCCTACAACCGGCCCCTCGTCCCACTGGATTCCAAGCCAGCGCATGCCATCAAGGATGGCGTCGTGGGCATCGGAGGTGTTACGCGCCTCGTCGGTATCCTCTACCCGCAGGACAAAGGTCCCCTGATTCCGCCGGGCAAAGAGGAAATTAAAGAGCGCGGTGCGTGCACCGCCGACATGCAGGTAACCCGTTGGGGATGGGGCAAAGCGTGTCCTGACCTTGTTTAATGGCATATTCTGGTGCAACGATGGGTTCTGCCGGCCTGCGGGTCAAAGGGAACCCTTGAAGATGTCGTGAGTTTTCGGTTTCCAGTTCGTTGCAGGACAACCTATATATTAATCATGTTAAAAATGAAAGTTCATTGGCAGATCATTATTGCCCTGGTTCTGGGTGTGGCCGCGGGGTCTGCCTTGCAATACTTGCTTGGCGAGGAGGCTGCTGAGTCGAGATGGGTGCGGATTTGTGAGTTCCTCGGCACGACAGTGTTTATTGGCCTGCTCAAGATGATTATCGTGCCACTGATTTTCTCCTCTATCGTGACGGGGATTGCGGGGCTTTCCGGGGTCGCCGGTTTCGGAAGGCTCGGCCTCAAGACCCTCGGGTATTACGTGCTGAGCAGTGTGATGGCTATTACTATCGGGCTGAGTGCAGTGAACTTCATGAAACCCGGGTTGGTTGATGGCAAACCCAATCCGGAGATAGCGGACTTTATCAACAAGCACAAGGAGGGTTTCAATAAGAAGGGTGCCTCGGTTAACCAGGATGCGACAGGATTAAGGGATGATGCTAATCCACTGGGAGTTGTCGGTGATTTGATCGAGAGAATGATCCCGACGAATGTGTTCAAGGCGGCATCCGACAATGGGGCCATGCTCTCATTGATCTTTATCAGCCTGTTGACGGCTTTTGGCCTGATGGCTATCGACGGACCGGGTAAGGATGCGGTGGTAAGTGCAGTGGGCGGGGTTAACCAGTTGATGATAAAGATTACCGGCTGGATCATGCGTCTTGCTCCTGTTGGGGTTTTTGGCTTGATGTCTTCGACTATTGCCCAGACCGGCCCGTCTTTCCTGTTGGCAATGGCCAATTACATGCTGACGGTCCTCCTTGCCCTCGGATTGCATTTCTTTGTTGCCTTGCCCCTGTTGCTTATCTTCATCGGGAGGGTAAATCCATTGCGGCATTTTCGAGCGATGCGCGATGCATTGCTGACATCCTTCTCAACGGCTTCATCCTCGGCAACTCTCCCGGTGACAATGCGTTGCCTGCAGGACAAGGCCGGAGTGTCGAAGCGCACCTCGAGCTTTGTGCTGCCACTGGGGGCGACAGTCAACATGGACGGCACGGCACTCTACGAGTGTATCGCGGTGCTTTTTGTGGCCCAGGTAATGGGGGCTTCACTTGATTTTGCAGCACAGTTGTCCGTGGTGGTCCTTGCGTTGCTGACCAGTGTCGGCGTGGCAGGAGTGCCGTCGGCAAGCCTGGTGGCAATCGTTATTATCATCCAGAATGTGGCCGAGGATCAGCCTTGGGGCGGGGGCGCCATGGCGGCGGTAGGTGCCATTTACGCTGTCGACCGGATTCTGGACATGTGTCGCACCAGCGTGAATATTTTCAGTGACTCCTGTGGAGCAGTGATTATCGCGAAGAGTGAGGGGGAGCAGGGGGTTTTGGCAGAGGGTGATTTGGAATCTCCCTCAGCTTCCAAAACAGAAGAATGAGTCTGCATTGCGCTCTGTTGCCTGGGCCAGTTCCTGAAGCGTGATGCCGCGCAGTTCAGCGATAAATTGTGCAGTGTGCATGGTGTGGGATGGCTCACAGCGCTTGCCCCGGTGCGGCACGGGAGCAAGATAGGGAGCGTCGGTTTCAAGCATAAAGGCATCATCAGCTGCCTGTAGTGCGCATTGCTGTATTTCTTTTGCGTTTGGGAAAGTCGAGATGCCTGTAAAGGAGATGAGGTGTCCTCTTTCGATCAGCAGGCTTGCTGATTGCCAGGAATGCGTGAAGCAATGAAATACGGCACGTAGCCGGCCGTGGAAGGGCTCCATAATGCGTAGGATGTCCGTCCAGCATTGACTGCCCTTGTCACGCTGGTGAATGACCACATTGAGTCCAAGCTCAGCGGCAAGTTCAAGCTGGGTCCGAAAAAAATACTCCTGCCTTTCGTGGTAGCTTTGCTGGTCCCATCCGTCAGGGGGGGGATGAAAATAATCCAGCCCGATTTCTCCTATTGCGGCGACCTTTTTCCTTGTGGCTAATTGGCGAATTTTCTGTAAGCAGATCTCATCGTCCTTAATGTCGGTAACTGAGCAGGGGTGAATGCCGACCGCCGCGAAAACAGCAGGATATTCTCTTGCCAGTCGGATGCAGTCCGCGCTGTCCTCGGAGTCGGTTCCGATAGTCACCATGCGGGTGATGCCTGCAGCGATAGCGCGTTGGATGACCTCGTCGATATCTTTCTTGAACTGCCGGGATGCCAAGTGGCAGTGGGAGTCGGTTATCATCGGGTTGATCGCCGCGGCGGGATAAGGATTACCACCTGAGCACACTGCTTGCCCAGGTCAATCCTGCGCCGAAGGCAACAAGGACAATGATGTCCCCAGCTTTAATGGCCTTTGTCCTGTTTGCTTCATCAAGGGCTATGGCGACCGCGGCGGCAGAGGTGTTGCCGTATTTATCGAGGTTTAAAAAGGTTTTTTCCTTTGGTATTCCCATCCGGTCGGTAATTGCCTCGATGATACGCAGGTTGGCCTGGTGAGGAATGATCATGTCTACGTCTTCAGGGCCAAGGGATACGCCTGCAAGGGCATCCTCAGTTGCCTTGCGCATTGCGTTGACCGCTGACTTGTAGACCTCCCGCCCCTGCATACGGATGGTGTTGAGGTTCTGGTCCGCATTTTCAGAGGTAATGGGGCATGCTGATCCTCCGCCGGGCACGTGTAATATATCCGTCTGCCTGCCATCACTGCCGAGTGATGATGAAAGAACCTTTCGACCGGCATCGCCATGTGTATCCCGGGTGAGTACCACGGCACCGGCTCCATCGCCGAAAAGAACGCAGGTATTCCGGTCCTCCCAGTCGACCATGCTGCTGAGTTTTTCTGCCCCTATCACCAACGCGGTCTTGCGATGTCCGCTGTTTATAAAGTGCTGACTTATTTGAAGTCCATAGAGGAATCCTGAGCATGCTGCTGAGACGTCAAAGCACATGGCGTTGATTGCGCCGATGTTTTTTTGAACATAACAGGCAGTTGCGGGGAAAAAGGTATCTGGCGAAATAGTAGCCACGATAATCAAATCAATTTCATCGGCTGTGATTCCGGCATCTGCCATAGCTTGCTTGGCTGCCTCGGTGGCCAGATCACTGGTTGATTGGCCGTCTGCCGCGATGCGGCGTTCCCGAATTCCGGTGCGGCTGGTGATCCATTCATCAGAGGTATCCACCATTTTTTCCAGGTCCGCATTGGAAAGCACTTTTTCAGGGACATAGCTACCGGTTCCGCAGATGGTAACTGAGCAGTTGTTTTGTTCCGGAGGATCAGGCATGAGTGGGTTGCGGTTTGCAGATCTTAGCGATTTCCTTTTCAATATGAGGGTTGACGCGGTGGGAGACTGTCTCTGCTGCGACCCGCAAGGCATTTTTTATGGCCAGGGAAGAGCTTCCCCCATGGGCAATGATGCATGTCCCGTTAATACCCAGAAGAGGGCTGCCCCCATATTCCTCATAACTGGCACGGGCCATTACCGCCTTGAAGGCAGGCCTTACAAGCATTGCGCCTAGTTTCCTTAACGGCGATTTTAAGATTTCCTGTTTGATCCACTTACTCATTGCGCTGGCAGTGGCTTCACAGCTCTTGAGCATGACATTACCGGTGAATCCGTCACAGACGACCACGTCAATTCTGCTTTCGAACAGGTCGTGTCCCTCGATGTTGCCGATAAAGTTCAGGCCACTGTCTTTCAACAGGCTGAAAACTTCACGGGTGAACTCGGTGCCCTTCTCATCCTCAGTGCCAACGGACATGAGCCCGATTCTCGGTGATGCTTGGCCGAGGACATGCTGCGAATAGACAGATCCCATGATGGCATATTGCAGCAGGTGGGCCGCTTTTGCATCAGGGTTAGCCCCGGCGTCGACGATATTGCACTGCCCGTATTCATTGGGGATGGCCGAGGAAATGCCTGCCCGTTCAACCCCTGGCAGATTGCGTAATTTGATGGTGGCAGCCGCAACAGCTGCTCCCGTGTTTCCCGCGCTGACCACGGCTTCGCAGGTGCCTTCCTTGACGAGGTCAGTAGCCACACTGATGGAGGAGTTTTTCTTGCGCCGGATGGCTTTTGCCGGTGATTCATTCATCCCGACGACTTCGCTTGCATGAACAATCTCGATTTTTCCGGAGTTGATCAGCTGCTTGTCCAGACTTTCTTTCAATGCATCCTGATGGCCAACGAGGTAGAGACGTTGAATGTCAGGAAGCGATTGGATAGCAAGCTTGGCGCCATTGATGTTGGCAGTTGGGGCATGGTCACCCCCCATGACATCCAGTGCGATTCTCATCGTTTACTTGCTCTGGCGGGCTTGGGAATCGGATAATACCCCAGTCGCACCACAGCAAGGCTTAGCGCGAGGATCAAGATGCGTCAAAGCCGAAATTACAAGACTTCATCGCGATTGCCGAAAGGGCAGCCCAGTTTAGCTTGATTGTGAGGCCCCCTTGTATGGGCATAGCAGGGGAGCCGTGAGTGCTCTAGAGGCTCTAGAAAGAGTCTATGCTAATGACCTGCCTGTTCCGGTAATACCCGCAGGAAGGACATGCAATATGTGAAGGAGTGGTGCTTCCGCATTCAGTGCATTTGTTGAGCTTGGGTGCTCTCCAGCGGTTTGCTCCGCGGCGCATGCGTGACTTCATCAGGGAAGTGCGACTTTTTGGGACTGCCATGGTCGTAATTAGGTAAATTTAATCGAGTTTCAGTTTGTCGAGCTTCTCCCATCTGTTGGAGTCTGTGGGCCTGTTTTTTTTTGGGTCTAGCGGCGCAAAGTCTTCTTCAGTCTGGAATTTTCCGCGGGCGGGGCAATCCATTGGGTTGTCCCCATTGCTGCAGTGCGGGAAATCCGGGAGGGCGAGAATAATATCTTCCCGAAGGGCATCCGTCAAGTCGATCAGTGTCAAGTTCCCCAACGGAGCCAGCAGGGAGTGCTCTGAGAGCCTTACGGTATGCCTGAAAGACTGGTTGCACCGGCAGCAGGTGAGTTCGAAGGGCAGGTCGAAATTGCCTCTTAATAGCAGGTTTTCGGATACCAATGAGGCTTCAGCCCTGTAATTAAGGGGTCCAGAGACGCTTGCTGCATCATTTTCCGGGAGTTGGCAGATGTCGTCGGCTGACTCCCCCTCGATGGAAAGGCACCCGTCCTCGGGAATGCTGCGGAGATCGAAGGTTATCATTTCAATTGAGAGGGCTCGAAGAACGGGTAATCAAGCGCAGAAAGCCGGTGAGTGCGAGCGAGGAACACTTTTTCCTAGCTAATTTGATATTACTTGCAGTGAGGAAAGGGATTGCATTGAATGCGTATACAGGCTGTCCTACCTTGCCAGCTTGTGCCCGGCAAAGGGCGCAAGCTGTCTTTAGCTAATTCTTAATTTTAATGAATCGACCTTCAACATCTGCAGATCAGGATCCCGATGACCCTGTCAGCGAGGCGCTTGAAAGTCTTGGGCAGTCGATGTCTTGTGGCCATTCAAACGGGGGTTTTCCGGGGAGTGGAGCATTTGCGGATCCTGATGTCATGGCAGCCCTGGCCAATTTGCCTTCCGCAACGGGCAGGGCAGTACCGGAGTCGAGATCTCAAGATGGCGAATGCCTTGTGCAGAACGAATCAATGGCCGGGGAGGAAGGGATCAGGCTGTGCCTTGAGCAAGAAGCAGTAGTGCCGGAGGCAAAGGTTAAGCCGAACCGGCGGGGTAGGCGCAGTTTTTGGCCTCCCTTGATTATTTTGGGAGTGACGCAAATTGCAGTTCTCCTTGTTGCGGGCCTGATGATGTGGCCGGGGCTACAGGACAAGCTGCAGACCCTTGATGAGACGACGGGCGCTTTGAACAATGTTGGCGGCGAGGCAAGGGTGCTTCAAAAGCGCCTCGAGGTTGGTGAGCAGCGTATTGATGCCTTGCTGACTGAGGTGGTGGCGATGAAGGGGGGGCGGGAGTTGAATCCGGATGCTATCCGGGCAGAATTTGAATACCTTGGGGTCAGGAATGGGTTCACCCGGTTGGCAGACGCGGCAATACAGAATGCCGACCGCCCTGCATTTGATCAGTTGCTCAAGATTGCCGGTGAAACCCAGGGGGAATTGCACAATGGCGCAATGTCAGAGGTTCACAGGGTGAGGTTTGCTTACCTCAACGGTTTGCGTTCTTCAGGCTATGCACTGCCTGTTGGTGATTTATTTCCGAGTCTTCAGGGGAAGGACGAAATGCAATTGGGGACAGATCAGTTGATCAAGGTTCTTCAGAATCATGATGGTGCTGCCGAACACCGTGCCAGGGCGGCATATTTACTTGCCGACCACCGCGATATAAGCGCCGTTAACGCATTGGTTGATACTGTTGCCCGTGACTCCAACCTCGATGTGGTTCGTGAAGCGAGCCTGACTTTCGCAGAGATGACGGGATATCGGGGGGAAGAGTTGCTCGATGCCACGGATCTGGTCCAGTGGTGGAGGGACAATTCCTCGGTGGTCAAACTTGCACTTGGGAACTGAATGGATGGCGTAATGTCAACAAGAGGCGTGCCCTTTGGTTGCCGCTGGAGTGTCCATGGCGCTTTTGGCGTGAGAATAGCTCATTGTCCTCGATGAAGTGGCTTTTTCTTCTGCCCTTCTGGGCATTTTTCATCTTCTACATCATGATGAAAGTGAGTGAAGAGAAGGTGGTCGTTACTGAGGTTCCCCGATTGAATAATGACAATCAGCAGGAGCTAGGCGAGCCCGTCGCTGTGGTTAACGCCGAGGTTTTACCCATCAGGGAAAAGCTTGTCACCGGCCGACAAATGCAGCAATTTTCCGGGCAGTTGCGTAAAAGGGTGGAATTGCTGCCGGTGAATTCGAATAGAAGCGGGATGTCTCCGCTCTGGCCCATGGGAAAAGACCCCGATGGTCTCGAAGTGCTCGCCGCCGGTGGGGAGTTTTCCTCGTGGGTCTTGTTTGAATCAGAAGAATTATCCTTTTATTTACCGGAAGGGGATGCGTTGCGGGTAGAGGTTGTGGAAGAAGGTGAGCTTATCCCGATGATTGGCGCGCTTTATTACAGGAATGGGAAGGTTCCGCTTCGATGGTATCGGATAGTGGCAGAGGGCGATGTAACATGGGCCGCCATGGCCATAGAGGTTGCTGACGAGTTCGATGACCGCTTGCGGCATCCTGTCTCGGAAAGTTTCCACAGGACGATGGAATACGGCGGAGGTGTCGCGAGATTTGCGCTGGATGAGCAGGGAGGGATTTGTCGTGTCGAGTGGCTTGGTAACGGTAAACGCGTTTCTCTTCTCGCCTGGCAGCACAGCAGCATCCACCGGAAAGCGTATGCCGCCCTGGCATCATCGGTCCAGCTCCGGGGAAATTTACGCCTGCCTAAGGCAAAGATAGAGGGAGTGATTCGTGCAGTTACGAATACAGCCAGGTTGAGGCTTGGATTGCTCGAACATGGTATGAACGCTGAGAATGTCCAGCAGGTGCTGGGTAAGCCGGTTGGCATTTCAGGAGATGTGCTGTTGTATCATTCGAGGCATCGCCAGGGTGATTTTTATTATAGGGTAAACCTTGGAAAAGACGGAGAATTTCGCGGGCTGGAGAGTGACTGGATAAAACCCCGCAAGGACCCTCCAATCCGGGGAAGCATTGGCTGGATGCTGGAGAAGACCGAGATCAGGGCAGGGGAGCCTGGAGGCATAGGTTATGACATAGGTGCACTAAGCCAACAGGAGACGGTGTTCATTTTTGACCGGGTGAATCAACTGGTCTCCACGGTTGGAGGAAAGCAGTGGAACGGGGTCTGCCGAATACTCGAGAATCTTGCTGATATGGGATTGAAGGATGAAGAAGTGCTTAATCTTTTTCGCGTCAGGTTTTTAGAGGAAGAGACTGAAATTGGTCCGGCAATTCCGGTATTGTGGCGATGCAATCCGGCCGGGTGCAGGAATATATTCATGCAGAAGGCCAAGGATGTCATTTCAGGCTTCCGCTGGCAGTCGTCGGTTTTGCGACCGGCTTCTCAAACTGTCGAGGACCTGCGTCTGCTGCTCGATTTTATAGGAGAGAGCCACCCGGGATCGGTGGAATTACTCAAACTCATGGCACAGCACCCCAGCATGCGATTGAGGGAGCTTGGATTTTCCCTTTTGCCTTGGTTGAAAAGTGCTGAGTTGCGCAGTCTTTCCCTCAAAGGCTTGACGGATGAGAGTGACCAGGTGCGGCTTTATTGCGCAGAGGCTATCCAATCATTGGGCTGTGCCATTCCCGGAGACGGGGCATTCCTTGAAGAATGCCTTAGAAAAGAGCGGGTTGCCGGAATTCGCGAGAATTTATCTTTGGCAATTGCTCAACTACGTGAGCCCTGAGCAGGGAGGGAGCTCAGGAGGATTGCTCGATGAGGTGCGTCAGCCTGCGGCCGTATTCGACATAGCTCTCGAACTGTTCACGGGCTTTTTCCTCCGGGTCATCATCGGTTCCGGTTGTGTCGTGAAATACCGTGGCAACGTGAGGTTCAATGGAGAGGAATCCGCTATAGCCACTTCTTGAGAGGTCGGAAATTATGCGCTTAACATCCCCCTGACCTTCGCCGGGCATGGTAAAGGTACACTCGGAGGTTGCGTCATTCCAATTGCCGTCCTTGATGTGGATATGGGCTATGTGAGCCTTGAGTGCCTGATAGAACTCCCATGCGCTCTGCCTTGGGTATGGTCGCGGCTTGGATCGGTCGGGATTGAATACCGGGTTTCCTGTGTCAAACGCCCACTGCATGCTCGGGATGGCTTCCTGCAGCCGGAGAGCATGGGAGATGCTCATGCCGCCGTAATTCATGCAATTTTCATGCACCGGAGTGATGCCTTCGTTCTCGAAGCGCGTGATGATCTCCCTGCAACGAGTTACCCGCTCCTCAAAGAGTTGATCGTCGAGGTCATTCTCTTTACCCTCCTCGAGGATGGCATAGCTCATATAGCGCACAATTTTCGCACCGAGTTTGTGCATTCGCCCGATACAACGCTGGATTTCAGCTTCCGTGATTTCAAAAGGATCAGTGATGGAATGAGCCCAGTTGCCGATGGTCGAACCGATTGCGCAGACCTGAATTCCTGCTTCATGGAATGCCTTGGCAGCCAGCTCAAAGGCTTCTTCAGGAATCTCGTGGATGCTGCCTTTCTCAAATCCCTCCACCTGGACAAACCGGGCTTCGATGTGATTCCACCCCAGTTTCCGGGTTGCAGTTATCTGGGCATCAATCTGGTCGCCCGCCTCGTCGGCTATTCCGGTAATAATCATTGGATTTAGGACGCGTTAGGTTTTGTTGGATTTGGCGAAATCATCAGCAGTGGCAGTCGCGGTAGCCTGTATGTCCTTCTTCTTGAAGGTGGATGTCTCCGCTTTGTCATGCAGCATATTTGCGTATTCTTGCGCATCCATTGGCAGGGTTACCGTGGTTTTTGTCCAGGCTGAGAACAGGGCAGCATTGGCAAGTT
>Ga0315316_10000304_pt1 | contig 31692 bp, 20 predicted proteins | sample M160m3416metaG_FD_203702 | JGI IMG/M metagenome (GOLD analysis project Ga0315316, IMG submission 203702) | Ammonia-oxidizing marine archaeal communities from Monterey Bay, California, United States - M1 60m 3416 | ecosystem: Environmental > Aquatic > Marine > Intertidal zone | place: USA... | reverse complement strand
ATACGCTTACTCAGTTGGCCGATCTGCTGGCTAACGGTGTGCCGCTGCTGCAGGCTTTAAGTGTTCTGATTCAGCAGACACCTCATGAACGCATGCAGACTGTTCTGTCAGATCTCCGTAGTCGGATTTCTGAAGGGGCCCAGTTATATGAAGCGATGGGTGCACACAGAGAGGTATTTAACGATCTGACAATTAGTATTGTGCGAGCCGGAACTGAAGGCGCGTTCCTGGAAGAGTCTTTGCAGCAGACGGCCGAGTTTCTGGAGCGAACGGAAGAACTGAAGGCCAAGGTCAAAGGTGCCATGGCGTACCCGGCGTTTCTGGCCGCGGCGGGGTCCATCGTGACTATCGTGCTGATCGTGTTTTTCGTGCCAAAGTTTTCAGACCTGTTTGCTCAGTTGGAACGCAAAGGAACTCTGCCCGGTGCAACCGTGGCGTTGCTTTGGCTGAGTGACTTTCTGGGGCGGTTTGGGATTCTTGTCCTGGCCGCTCTTGGAGGAATGGTCGTCGGTGTCCGCAAGTGGGCGGTATCGCCAAAGGGGCGAGAAATCGTTGACGGCTATAAAACGAAAGTGCCTGTGTTCGGGCCGATCTTCCTGAACGGAGCGACATCTCGATTCTGTCGGATTCTGGGTACGTTGCTGCGAAACGGAGTACCCATTTTGAAGGCTCTGAACATCAGCAGCGATTCATCAGGAAACGTTGTTCTGGGGCGGGCCATCCAGGAGTCCGCGAAGAATATTTCCGCGGGCGAAAGTCTGTCAGGACCGCTTTCGAAGTGCGGGCTGCTGCCCCCTAACGTGATGGCGATGATCAGTATTGCTGAAGAAGCCAACAACCTGGAAAATGTTCTGAACAATATTGCCGACAACATCGACAAAAAGGTAGCTCGGCAACTGGATACGATGGTTCGTCTGATCGAGCCGGCACTGTTAATGGTGATGGGCAGCGCAGTGTTGTTTGTGATTGTGGCTCTGCTGCTGCCGGTGTTCGAAATGAGTACGTCAATGAGTTGAGACTCGAGTTGTCTGTCGCCACTGCCGACCAAACGTGAAAGTCCAGTGGCAGCGATTCTTACACACCGAGTCATGGTCTCAATCTGGTCGCGGTAACAACCGCATAAACATGTTGAACAAGAAGGAGAACTTAGGGTAATGAAACGACAAATGAATTCTACAGCGGCGAACGTTCGCAGGGGATTTACGCTGACCGAACTGTTGATCGTGATGGCGATTCTGGTGTTGCTGGTGTCTCTGGTTGGCCCGCGACTTCTGGGTAGTAAAGCAAAGGCAGATGTAAATTCTGTCAAGACTCAGATTGGAATGTTTCAGTCGTCACTGGAACGCTACGCCATCGACATGAATCGTTTTCCGTCCAGCGAGCAGGGACTGTCAGCTCTGGTTGCCGCCCCTGCTGCTGATTCCGGTGAGAGTGGTTCAGGAGGGGAAGACGGCCTTGAACTGGAAGGCGATGATGAACGTAGTGTCGCCGGTGGTTCTAACTGGGACGGTCCATATATCAAGACTGAAACACTGCCCAAGGATCCCTGGGGTAACAGCTATCGTTATGAGTATCCGGCGACGCACAACAAAATCAACGTTCCTGACATCTGGTCGTTTGGGCCCGATGGTCAGGAAAACACAGACGACGATGTTGTCAGCTGGACGGGTGACGGTACCAGCGGCGACGACGTCGCCCGGAATGATGACGGCAGCGCAGGTTCTGTGAACACTAACTAACGAGCTTTGCCGGCGACGGGCGGCGAATGACATGGATGTCCGTTTGTGAGAACAACCATGCGTTCATTCCAATCACGCCGATCTGCCAGAAACGTGAAGCAGACGAACCGTTTCCCTTCCGGTTCGTCTGCTTCTGCGCACGGTGGATATTCGCTGATGGAAATGCTGATCGTGCTGGCAATCATGGCCGCAATGGCGGCCTTTGCGCTGCCGTCTCTTCAGGGGCCGCTCGACAAAAGTCGACTGCGCTCCAGTGCTCGCCAGGTGCGAGCGGCACTCGCGAAAACGCGAGCAATGGCGATTCGGGAGGGAGCACCTCTGTTGTTTCAGTTCGAAGCCGGTGGTCGCAGTTGGACCATTGAGCGAAAGGGACCCCCGTCGTTGCCGTTTCAATCGGCCAGTGATGGTGCGCTACGGACTCCGTCAGGCCTGCCCACAGGGCCCGCGGCGAATGAAAACACACCATTGAGTTTTCAACAATCGTCCGTCCTGCGACAGGGGCTCTTGCCCGACGGTGTTAAGTTTTCAGATGCGCTGCCGATGGTGGACGCGGACGATCCAAGCATGTTCGGCGACGATCGTTCAGGTGAACTTGAAAATGGATTTTCAGGTCCGACGACGCAGCTGGTGACCTTCCGTCCGAATGGTCGTAGCGAAGACAAAACGCTGAGGATTGTCGGCAATCGGGATTTTGTCATTGAAGTTGAAGTTCGAGGCCTTACGTCGGCCGTGAGCTGTTCGTCTCCATTCCGCGCACTTCCCACAGCGATGGACGACAGCGTTGCAGAATTCTCCGATGAGGTAGCGCGATGAAGTGCGTTGGCTTTCGGTGTGCCAAATCACAAGCTGAACTGATAACCGAGCGACGGCGCGGAATCAGTTTGATGGAGGTCATCCTGGCCACAGCGCTGCTGATGGGCAGTGTGGTTGTGCTGTCACGACTTATTGGCATGGGACGGACGCAGGCCAACAAGGCAGAATTCCAGTCAGAAGCGCAGCGATTGTGTGAGGACACGATGCACGAAATTATGCTCGGGCTGCGGCCGATGGAATCGATCGAAGCCGCGCCGCTGCGGCCGGTGTCTGTGGCTGGAGACGCTGATTTGGAAGATAGTGTTGACGGTGATGTGTTCACAGCGACAGTCCGGCAAACAGCTTCAGACGCGAATCCGCGGTGGCTCTACTCCGTGCGGATCGGTCCTGTGCAGAGTTCACCGGAACTCACGGGACTTACGGTCGAGGTTATGCAGGCAGAGTCGACGCTGACCAGACCATCGCAATTTCAACTCAGCCGCTGGGTACGTTATGGCGCCAGGTCCGACGGCGACTCGGCGGGCGGATTGTTTTCCGAAGCCGGGGGCTTCCGATGATCAATCGGTATTTCTCTATCGCAAAGACGACTTACGAGGGTGCCCGCTGTGACTGGCGTGTTTTCCGTTGCCGGTCTCCGTTCGGGAGAACGCCGACGGCGAGTGTTCAGGGTTCACTGGCACGCAGTGGGTACACGCTGGTTGAGATGCTGATTGCGATGATTCTTGTGGCCACGCTGATGTCTGTGGCATGGGGGGTGATGTCCATGTACAACAGTCTGTTGACTGCCGGGCAGTCTCAAACAACAGAACAACAGCTGGTTCGTTCGCTGTTTCAGATTATGTCGGAAGATTTTTCGGCTGTCGTACTGAAGTCCGGCGAGCAGTCGTCGCTTCAATCCGGCAGCGGAATTGATGAGCTTCTGTCGCCGCTGGAATTTGATCTCGAAGAATTCACCGTATTTCCAGATGTCTCTGGTGTTGAATCACGCGATTATGTCGGACCGGCCAGAGTGGCTTTAACGGGAACGGCAACGGCCATTCGCGTGACAGCGCGTCGGCTTCCGCCACAGGTCGTGACGGCTCAGGCGAATATTGACCTGCTTAACGACCTCGGTGGAGGATCTCAGCGTGCCGACAGTCGGGAGGAAGGCCTGAGCGCCCGAGTTGCCGAGTTTCAAACAGTGGTGTATCAGCTGCAGCCGTTTGGGCAGGCAGATGGGATTTCATCGTTGCCGTCGGGACTTTATCGATTGCAAACAGACGCTATGGAATTTCAGGCTCTGCGGGCGGAGCGATCTACTATGGAAGAGAGCCTTTCGACCGATGATGTATCAATTGATCGCTCAACGCTGGAAACGCTTTTGTTTCCACAGAATAACCGTGTCGGTGACACATCCGATGATGCGGAATCCCTGGTGCGGCCGAGCTACGAGTTGATTCCAGAAGTTGTTGGCTGCCGATTTCAGTACTTTGACGGACAGGCGTGGGTGGACGATTGGCCGGAAAACCGAGCGGAAACTCTTCCTGCTGCTGTTCGCATATCGCTGGACGTGATAACGGCCACAGAGCTGGGAGAACTCAGCCTTGCGATGACGCAATCGGGTGGCATTCTGGACGACGAACTGGATCGTTCGTTTTCACAAATGGATTCAGGAAACGTTGCCACTCCGTTAAACGAAACTGATCCGTGGACAGGCGTTGTGCCTCGGACATTCAGTCGAATCATCCTGTTGGACACCACGCGAAGCATCGGAGACACCAACCCGGATTCGCCCGACTTTGCAGGTGAGTTTCTGCAATGATGAAGCACATCCTGAGAGCAAGGCGGATCTCTGCCACTCATGGCTGGCCGAATGGCGGCAACATACAACCGGTCACGCACCAGCGGACCGCACGCCGGGGCGTCGTGCTAATCGTCGTCCTTGTGCTGGTCGCGATGCTGGCTCTGGCAGGCTTTGGATTTCTTGCCGACATGACGACAGAATACGAAGCGGCCAGGATTAACGGTGACCTGCTTCAGGCGAATCAGACGATGGCCAGCGCAGAAACACTGCTGTTGGAATTGACCAGGCAACAGACCACGCTGCCGAACAGTTTCGAAGCGTTAACCAATGATCCGAATCTGTTTCAGTCGCGTGTCGTGTCTGCTGTAAACCCGTTTGGTGAGCCTGGTGGCGAGTCTTCAATAGACGTCGGAAGCGATGAGGACTGGCGGTTCTCTGTGTTGCACCATATTCCGAACAGCGTGGCAGCAGTGACAGCCACTGCTGATGGCGACACACGGGATGATCTGTTCTTCGATGACCCACAGCAATCATTGACGTTTGGATTACAGGACGAATCCGCAAAGCTCCATCTGGGACGAGTGCTGGAATGGGAAACGACCAACCCCGGAGACGGAATTCGTGCGCTGATGCAGGTCCCCGGGATGACAGACGAAGCCGCCGATTCGATTCTGGACTGGATGGATTCAGACGATCAGCCGCGTCAGTTTGGTGCTGAGGATGACTATTATCAGCGTCTGGATCAGCCGTATCACGTTCGTAACGCGACTCCGGAGTCAATGCAGGAACTGCTATTCGTGAAAGGCGTGCAGCGTGAGACCTTCTACGGGGCTCTCGAAACATCGGAACAGACGGATGTACAGGGTTCAACAGCGTGGTCCACTTATCTCACGCTCCACAGTGCAGAACGAAATGCCGATCTCGACGGACAGCCACGTTTCATGCTGAACGACAGTGTGCACACCAGTCTCGACGATTTCGAATTGGAACTGGCCCGGTTTCTTTCACCGGAAGTTGCTCGATTCATTCGATTGGCTCGTACTTATGGCACAATTGAATCCACTGAGTCTGGTGTCAGTCCACTGGACGTAGACATGGTGACAGATATTGAGGTCGCCAATCTTTACCCGATATTGAGTTTGGCAGATCTGGTCGGTTCTTCGGTGCAACTGCCATCATCGCCATCAGCAAAGGGACAGCTGGTGAAGAGCCCTCTGACCCTTGTTGAGCCCGACAGCGTTCAGCAATTTCGATTGCTGGAAGAACGTACGACAACGGCGTTGTCCGATGTAGTGACCGGTCGCATTAATATCAATTCAGCCTCAGAACCTGTACTGGGTGCACTCACCGGTGATCCCGCAGTTGCGTCCCGAATAGTTCAACAGCGAACGACGCTGGATACTGCCGAACGATCGTCAACGGTCTGGCTTCTGACGCGGCAAATAACAGACTTGCCGATGTTCCGGACGATCCATGCTCATATTACGACGCGTGGTGATGTCCATACGGCAGAGATCGTTGCGTATCGCCGAATCGGTGGCCCTTTCCTGCGACGTAAAGTCACAATCAATGCTGCCAATGACCCAGCGCGCCGAGTAGACTGGGTGGACCTTACGGAACGGGGACTGCCCGTTTCGTTAGGCGAGCTGGAACAACGATTTGAAGGAATGGAATAGACCGGTAACGCCCGTTGTGCCCGATGCGGTTCGCACAGCAGACGACCCCCAATGTTATGGCCAGGTTTCTTGCGATTAACTGGAATTCGAACGTTATCCGCTTTGTGTTTGGCAGCGCGGAGCGAGACGGCGTGCTGCGTGTCCTGAAGGCCGGCGAGCGAGAATCTGAATCAGACGAAACGACTGACGATGCTCAGGTATCGATCGTCGAGCGAGTAACTTCTCTGGTACAAGAGCTGAAAGCCACAAAGGCAACGCTGTTGCTGTGTGTAAATCGTAGTGTGGTCGATTCCGTCACGTTTTCAGTTCCACCGGCGTCGACTGCTGAATTGCCGACAATTGTCCGCAACATGGCGCTGCGGCAGTTAACTGGTGTTTCTGAAGACAGTGTGATCGACTTTGTATCCTATCCGTCTGTCGAAAGTGGGGGAGGCACAGTCAGCGCGATGACGCTGCCGGTCATGGAGCAGCAGCAGATTCAGGACATTATTCAGAGTTCCGGGTGCTCAATAGTTCGAGCCGTTGTGATTACTCAGCCGCTTCGGATTTTCGCAACGGGAAAGGCCGAGGATGACCGGACGGCCACTCTGATTGTGAGTCAGGGGGCTGAAGCGACCCATGTGTTGATCGTTCAGAACGGATTGCCCCGGTTGTCCCGAACCATTCGTTTGGGGCCCGCGATGCGCGGGCAGGAAGCGGCGGCATACATAGCGTCTGAATTACAGCGCACGTTGATTTCTGCGAGCAGTCAGATTGACGAAGATATCGGAATCTCAGACGTGGTTGTCGTCGGTTCCGAAATCGAAGCTGCGATTCTGGTCAATACTCTCGGTGACCTGCTTTCCGTCGATGTTCGAAGAGTTTCATCGCGTTCGCTTCTGGACGGAGAGGCCGGGGACGCCGCCGTCGGCGCCTATGCTCCCTTGATTGCTGCTTTGAAGGAAGAAGCTCTGGGACAGCGACCGGCAGTCGATTTCGCTAATCCCAGGCGTCCACCCCGATCCGTCAATAAGCGGAACCGAATGCTGGCCATTGCGGCCGGGCTGGTCGTGCTGTTGGCAGGAGGCTGGTACTTCGTTCATTCGCAGTTTTCGGATATCACCATAGAGAACATGAGACTGCGGGCTCGGGTCACTGAGCTGGATGCGCTGGTCACGAAGACTCGGTCAAAACGAAACCTCGCCAAAGTCCTGAAGGTGTGGGAAGCGTCACGCATGAGTTGGCTGGACGAACTGCGAGATCTCACAATTCGCATGCCTTCCAGTTCGGAACTGGCTGTGCAGCAGTTTTCAGCCGGGCCTTCGGGTTCTGCATCTGTTGTTTCATTTCGTGGTACCAGCGGCTCTCCGGACGCGATTCGGAAGATGGAAGACAACCTGCGGGACCAATACCACCAACTCCGGACGCCTGGAATCAGGGAGGTCAAAGATGGTAAGAAGAGTGTGTGGAGTTTTCAGACGACCATACGTGTCAAGAGTCGACAGAATACAGACTATTCGAGCCATCTTGCTGAGAATCCTGAATCGCCGGTAAAACAACAATCGTCTGTTGTGGATTCAAACGAAACGTCCAACGACACAGCCAATCCAGGAACACGATCATCAGCTCCGTTGCCGCAGGCAGACGGAGGCCAGCCATGAAGTTGACGCGGCAACAGTTGCTGCTTGGTGTTCTGGCACTAATGGCCATCCTGCGCGTCGGCGACTATGTACTTTCGTCCATGATTCAGGGACCGATGCGCGAGCTGCAGGGTGACAACCGTGAGTTGCTGGAACAGATTAGCAAACAGGAGAAACTGCTGGCGGACGGGCGCGCAGCTGGATTGGAGATTGAACAATGGCAGAAGAAATCTCTACCGTCAGATACTGAAACAGCTCGAAGTCTGTACCGCAACTGGCTGTTGGAAACGGTCCGTTCTGCACGGCTCCGAAATGCGACTGTGGATTCCGGTTCGCCTGCCAGTCGGCGCGGCTTGTATCGGACGATGCCATTTACCGTGCAGGCACGCGGCAGCCTGAAAGAAATTACGTCGGCTCTGTTCAGCGTGGAAAAAACAAATCAGCTGCACCGTATCATTTCGCTGCGATTGACACCTGTCGGAACGACCGGTCAGTTTGACCTGTCAATGAGTGTGGAGGCTCTGATAATTCCCGGCACCAGGGCAACGTCGATGAACACGGGCGAATCCCGTTTGCTGGCATCAAAGAATCGTCGCGATTATGAGGTCATCGCCCGCGACAACATTTTCGGTATCGGCATCGACACCAAAGATCCCATGCAACTGACCATTCTAAGCGCCGTGACGTACCGCAACGGTGAGCCAACTGCGTGGATCACCGAACAAATCGATGACAAGGTTCACAAGTTGCCAGCCGGTGCGGATTTCGAAACGACTGCCATTAGTGGCCGCGTCGTTACGGTCAACGAAGAATCCGTCGTGCTTGAGTCTGGCGATCAGCTGCTGAAGATGCAAATTGGCCAGAGTTTCGCGGATGCAGTGGTGACGTCCGGCTTCTGAAGTGTCGCCGTTGCACGGCAGGATGCTATCTGTCGATTCTGGTGCACTCCTGCCCAGACCACTCCTGCCCAGACCACTCCTGCCCAGTGTTAATTCGTTCTCGCGCAGATTGTGCGCCCTGACTCCCAGAATCTTGAGCATTCTGCAGCTGCATCTGCAGGAACCGCCGGATTCAAACATGCCACTTCGCTGGTGCAGGTCAGCCGGGCTGGTTGATGCTGTTTGCACGTTGTACCCGTCTTGTTTGCGGCATATTCTCAGCGTTTTACAGGCCGTCACGAGTGGCGAAATATCCAATTGTGAGCCCTGACGACGTATCTGTCAGCAATGTCTTTCATCTGAATGGGTCCATGAAGGGACTGTACAAATCGATAATCGCCGTTGCGACGGTGTGCTTTATGCTGACGACCAGCGCGGATGCGCAATGGGTGAACGGTCAGCTTAAGGTCTATTCGCTGCAATTTGTCGAACCCGCCGAAGTGCAGCGAATGCTGACTGAGCTGCTGGGTGAGGAAGCGCATGCCGTTCGAATCATCGCTGACGCGGAAAAGCATCAGCTTGTCGTATCCGGCGCTGACAATGTTCATCAACTCACATCTCAGTTGATCAGACAGGTCGACCAACGGGGCCCGTCAGTGCAGACCAGCAAAGAGCCGGCTGTCCTGAAGACTTATCAAATTCACCGATCGCAGGTGAATCAGGAGTTGCAGTTGATTCGTCAGTTGGTGGGCCGGGATGCTCGTGTGACCGTTGGTCGGAACCAGGATCAGGTCATTGTCGTTACTTCTGACAGTAATCATCGTATGCTGGAAGAGGCGCTCCGGCAGGCGCCGCAGAGAGAATCGCAGATTCTGCAGCAGCCATCGAACAACAGTCCTCTCACATGGCGGTCCGAACAAAGCTCGTCGCCGATTCAAGTGGCAGATCCGTCAGTCCTATTTCCTCGAACTGCCATCAGTTCGGCAGAACGGAAATCGGCATCGCGAGAGTACCAACTTAGACGAATTAGCGTCGAACAATGTCAGCAGGCGTTCCGGAGATTGCTTGAACAGAAACTTCTTGATCTCGGCGACAACCGATTTCGGTATTCCGCTGGGGGATCCAGTATCTCGATCGTCTTCAGTACGGACAACCATGTCTGTCAGCTCAACGGTGATCCAAAGCTGGTAGACCAGTTTGTGTCGCTCTTGAATAGATTTGAGGATTCTCAGGACAGAAGTAAAGAAGAAGGCATTCGGTTTGTGCCGCTTCGGAACGTGAGTCCTGAAGTCTTGAACCGAGCGATTAAGACGTGGCGTGAGTCCTTGCAGCCGCGCACAGAACCAAAGCGTATTCAGAGTTCACTGTTTGACAGAAATCGAAGTCTGTCGATGGTCCGTTCGGCCGGATTCGTGCAGGTGCAGCCTGCCGAAAATCCGATTCAGGCCAATCGAAATGGCGACCCGGACGCCGGCAAAGAACTGCGCCGTCCGTCTTCGGACGTTGATGTGCAACCACTTCCCGATCTGGATGTGCTTATCCTGCGGGGACGTGACCCTGATGTGGACGAACTGGTCAGGATCATTCAGGAAATCGAGCGGCTTAGCGACGAAACTGCGCCGGAAATTGAAGTCTATTTCCTGCGACACGTCAAAGGGGAAGCCCTTAACGAGCTGATTGAAGAAGTGCTGGATGATCTTACGGGGCCGGTTCAGGGGCGAATCGCTATAACTCCGCTGGTCAAACCGAATGCATTGCTGCTGATCGGCTGGGGCGAAGCTGTCAACGCAGCAAAGAAACTGATCGAAGAACTGGACCGATCGGTGAATCCGGATTCTCAAATGCAGGTGTTCGCACTGAAACACGCCCCTGCGGCTGAAGTCAGCACCATGCTGGAGGAGTTTCTAAACGGTCGTGGCGGGCTCGCTCCGGACGTTAACGTGACCGCAAATCCGCGGACCAACAGTATCATTGTCAACGGTTCACCGCGCGACATGGAAGAGGTGTCGCAGCTGATTCAGCGATTGGATGTGAGTTCTGCCGCTGCAGTGAATCAAGCAAGGATGGTACGCCTGAAGAACTCACTTGCAGCGGACGTCGCAGACACGATTACCGCCGCGATCAGCGCTGCTCGTGGCGGTGGAAACGACGGAAGGTCGGCGGCGCTGGAAATGATGCTGGTGCAGCCGAACGGAGAAAAGGTTGTCACATCCGGACTTCTTGGGGATGTGACGCTCACTCCGGATCCCAGAACGAACAGTATTTTCATCAGTGGTCCGGCAGAAAGTCTTCCATTGGTCGAACGGCTGATTGAACAGCTGGACGAATCACCTGCGGCGTCTGCTCAGATCAAGGTCTTTCAGGTATCCAACAGTGATGCAAGTGACCTGGTGACGGTGCTTCGGTCGTTGTTTCCTGAAGCGGCAGGCACATCGACTGTGCCTCAACTGGCGACTGCTGAAGGCGAATCCTCCCTGGTTCCGGTTCGGTTTTCCGTTGATGTTCGCACCAATACGATTGTTGCGACCGGTACAGCAGGTGACCTGCAGATCATTGAAGCACTGTTACTTCGACTTGACCAGACGGAATCCCTGGAGCGATTCAATCGCATTTACCGGTTGAAGAACTCGCCGGCGACGGACGTCGCTCAGGCTGTCAATGATTTTCTCCGCAGCGAACGGATTGTCAGTCAGGCAGCGCCTGGACGGCAGAATCCATTTCAACAAATTGAACAGGAAGTCGTAGTCGTTCCGGAGCCGGTACGTAATTCTTTGATTATCAGCGCGACTCCACGTTATTTCGAGCAAATCATTGAGCTGGTTGAAGACCTGGATGACCAGCCACCGCAGGTCATGATTCAGGTGATTTTGGCGGAGGTGGATCTGAACAACTTCCACGAGTTTGGAGTCGAGGTCGGACTGCAGGACAGCCTGCTATTCGACAGGAGTCTGCTCGGCGAGCTATTGACCACCACCGTGAGTTCGTCTTTATCGACCCCGGCCGGCGTTGTTACGACAACCACGGACAATATTATCGGGGCAACTAACGAACCCGGTTACGATTTCAACAACAATCCACTCGGTAACAGTGGCAGTACTCAATCAACGGCGACAGCTGGTAATGCGGCCGGCCAGGCTCTGTCGCACTTCAGTCTGGGGCGAGTAAACGGTGATCTGGAATACGGCGGTCTGGTGCTGTCGGCCAGCAGCGAAAACGTCAGTGTGCTGCTGCGAGCTCTTGACCAGTCCGGCAGCATGGAAGTACTGAGTCGTCCGCAGATCATGACGCTGGACAATCAGCAGGCCTTCATTCAGGTCGGGCAGCGCGTACCACGAGTTGTGAGCAGTTCAGTCACACAATTCGGCCAGATTAACAGTGTGGAGCTGGAGGACGTGGGACTGCTTCTGGGCGTGACACCACGCATTAGTCCGGAAGGCAATGTGGTCATGGAGATTGATGCCGAAAAATCGAAAGTCGGGCCGGAACGGGATGGCATTCCGATTTCGGTGTCCGCCGACGGGGCCATAGTTCGTTCACCACGCGTAGACGTGACGACAGCTCAAACGACAGTCAGTGCAGCCAGCGGGCAGACGATTGTTATTGGTGGACTGATCACGACCAGCAACGAGTCACTCACCAAGAAAGTCCCATGGTTGGGGGATCTTCCGCTGCTGGGCCGACTGTTTCGCTACGATGGCTATACGAATTCCCGAAAAGAACTGCTGATCATTTTGACGCCTCACGTGATTATGGGGCAAAGTGATGCTGAGTATCTGAAGCAGGTTGAGATGTCGCGAATGTCATGGGTGTCATCCGACGTCTTTGACTGGCTGGGGGCAGGGCCTGCTAATTATGGCACGATGGATGGTGGCGATGTGCCCACTATTTATCCTGACGAATCTCCTTCAGACGATTCATCAGGCATCGATGTGACGCCCCCGCCGGGTACGAACACGACAACTCCAGTGCTGCCAGGCACGGCGTTACCTTTGCCGCCTGAGACACCTCTCACCAAGCCGATGGGAAGCCTGAAAAATTCTACAGAGGCGGGCCGAATTACTAACATCAACTATAGTGAAGAATTAAAGGAATCGGACATCGGCGGAAGAACCGTGATCGAGTTGGAATCAACAACCGAGTCAGCAAGAAACATGTTCAGCGAGAAATCGGTGAACAGCAGGAAGCGATGGTTCGACTGGGGACGGGGGACGGACAAATGATTCGGATTCTACCTCCTGAATTTCGTCGCCATACTGCCCGTTGCCTGATTCCGTTGTTGTGTGGCGTCGCTGTCCTGCCCGGTTGTGCGACACTGACAAGTCTGCCGGTCAGCTGGCTGGAAGAGAAACCGGATTTCGTTACGCCTCAGCAGATCATACCAGTATGGTCGGACACGGTATTGCACCAGTCCGGTCAGAAGGGGGCCCGTGGTTGCGGCGGGAGAATCATGTTCTATCCGCCTGCGGGAAAGCGAGCGATACGGGTTGACGGTTCACTTGTAGTGTATGCCTGGGACGAAACTAAACAGCAGGAGGATCGCAGACCGGACCGCAAGTACGTTTTCAGAGCTGACGATCTGCAGAAGCACTACAGTAAGTCGAAAATCGGAGATTCGTACAGCTTCTGGATTCCGTGGGATGACGCGGGAGGGGCACACAAAGAATTAACTCTGGTGGCTCGGTTTATTGGCCGCAACGGTGCCGAAGTGACCTCGGCCCCGGCAAAAGTCATTCTTGCCGGGGCGGTGCCGTTGCCCGAGCGCCCGGCGCCTGGGAAAACTACGGGTGGTGTGCAACAGGTTTCATACGAGACGGTCGCACCAAAACGCGAAAAGCAAAAAGCTTATCCTGGTTTGAACACCACGGAGATCCATTTGACGCCTGGATTTACAGACAGGAATCTCGGCAATCATCAGGCATTTACCCCCGATGGTCTGTTTTCGAGTGCCACCAGTCAGGATGTCGCGGGAAACGATGACGGGACTGCAACGGCACAGGTCGCGACTCCTGATGTATTGACCACATCAGACCAGCAGGTGAGTTCGCCGCTGCCCGCAGCAGCACTTACGGCACCACCTGAAGATCGTTCTTTACGCTTTCAAGACCGGGTTCGAACATCACGAGAAGCTCAGCGATCTTTCGGTCGTGTTCTGTCGGAACGGTACCGGACAGAACCACGGACCGCTGTGTGGGAGAAAGACTGATCTGAAACCCGCGTTGCTCGCTCAGGGTGTTTAGGGCGACGGAAACTGCGGGGTTCTTCGGCAATTCGCCACGACCTGGCAGCCCAGTCGCAAATGTGGGCGAAAGCCGCGGCGCGTAGAGTCCGGTCGTCTTTCGCACACGTACTCGATTCACTCTCACCGTTGCCTGCTCACGGAGTCCAGTGACAGAATCTGTGACTGCGCCATCGTTTGTCGTCTGGGTGTTTCCGACAAAGGCAGAGGCATCGTCGCGGTCCGTTCCCACAAAATCGTCGATCGCGCGTTGTCCTCGGACAAATCGCCGGTTTTCCCGAACCGAGCCTGCTGCTCCCATGGACGTTAACTGCTGTCCACGAGCGTTGCGACCAATATTGCGAGGTCCAAACAACTGCGCCGACACACGATCAGCCGGCACGATTGACCAGATGATCAGGATTAACCAGACACTGTTTGAAAATCTCATTGGTTCGGCGCTCCGGCAACGGCACTCAGAAGATTGGCGGCAGCAACAAGCAAGACATGACGCGGATGCCTTCATATCGTCTCACTGGCGCCAATGTCTCAAGAACTGCACAGCAATGTTCAACTTTACCATTTCTGCTGAATACAATACCTGCGCAGACCAGGCGAGTCACCACATGCCACCTGCAGTACTCTGCTGAACTGTAACATCGTCGGTCCAACCGAAATTCGTGGCATGAGGAGGTGACCGGCACATACACCGACTTCGGCTGGTTGCTCAGCTATGGTGGGACATAATCACACAGAGTGGACAGGCTGCGGATCAGTTTAGTTTTGTGATGGCATGGTTGCAGATCACGTACGTTCCTGGTGAAGTGTAAACGCGCCGGGCTGATGTTGTCGTGATTGACGACGGTGCCTGTGTTGGCCCGTTCTGTCATGCGAATGCCCTGATTTCATGTGGCACAGCAGATCTCATCCCCGATCCAATTTCTAATGAACGAAAGACCGGAGCTAATGAAGTTCGAAACAACGTGTCTTCACGGCGGCGCCCAGCCGGACCCCGTCACCAACTCTCGCGGCGTGACGCTGCATCGGACCAGTTCTTACGTATTTAACAGCACAAAGCATGCGGCTGATCTGTTCGCATTAAAGGAACTTGGCAATGTCTATACGCGTCTGATGAATCCGACGCACGATGTGCTTGAGCAACGCATTGCCCAGCTGGAAGGAGGCGCAGGAGCCCTGGCTCTGGCTTCCGGTACCAGTGGTGTCTTCTATAGCCTGATCAACATTATGCAGGCCGGCGACGAATTTGTGTCTGCCAACAACCTGTATGGTGGTTCGTTTACGCAGTTCAACGACATTCTGCCGCAGTTTGGCATCAAGGCTCGTTTTGTGGACCCGGCTGATCCCGAGAATTTTTCTGCAGCCATCAATGACAGGACCAAAGCGTTGTTTTGTGAAACGGTGAGTAATCCCGGGCTTGAGATCTCGGATCTGGATGCCATTTCAGGAATTGCCCATGCCCATGGCCTGCCGCTGATTGTTGACAGCACATTCAGTACTCCGGCCCTGCAACGACCGATTGAACACGGTGCAGATGTCGTAGTCCATTCACTCACCAAGTGGATGGGAGGCCACGGGACCGGAATTGGAGGCGTCGTTGTCGACAGCGGAACATTCGACTGGAAAAGCGAAAAGTTTCCGCTGATGAACGAACCGGACAGCAGTTACCATGGAATCCGCTGGGCCCATGATCTCGGTGATCTTGCTCCGTTGGCATACATCCTGCGGATGCGCGTCATTCCCTTACGGAATCTGGGAGCCTGCATATCACCTGACAATGCATGGATGTTCCTGCAGGGCCTGGAAACGCTGCCGCTGCGAATGGAACGCCACTGTCAGAATTCGCTGGCCGTCGCAACACACCTGCAGAAGCATTCAGCCGTTGACTGGGTCCGATATCCCGGTCTGGAAGGCGATTCGAATCACGAAAAATCGCAACAGTATCTCGGCGGAAAAGGTGGCTCAATGGTTATTTTTGGTATCCAAGGTGGAGCAGCGGCAGGCAGTCGCTTTATCGAAGCTCTGCAGATGTTTTCGCATCTGGCCAACGTGGGAGATGCCAAGAGTCTGGCCATTCATCCTGCCACTACCACGCATTCTCAAATGACTGCAGAGCAGCAGGCCTCAGGCGGCATTCCACCGGAAATGGTGCGACTATCGGTCGGTATTGAACACATCGACGATATTGTCGCCGATCTGGATCAGGCGCTGCAGGCGGCCCAGGCGTGATGCCACGATTACGTCTCTAAGTGCCGTCTGCCGTTCTGACTGGTACCGCGAAGCATTCAGGACGCCATTCGATAATCGTGAATACTTACGCTACTCGACGAATATCCTTGGGTTTGTCGGCGTCGTCAGTTCGATCTGCGTTTGTGGCTTCCGGGGCGCCGGTCGCTGGAATCGCATCGTCGGGATATGTGCCATTCCGGCCCAGCAGTGTCAAAACGGATCTGTCACCTCGGATCAGTCGCTGCCCAAGCAGGTCCAGGCGGTCCATTTCTTTTTGTATTGTTTCTGTGACTTCAGAGATCTGTTCACGATTCAGGTTCGGATCTACTTCAATGGCGGGTCCTGCCAGGAGAATCATCTTAGAAAACGGTTTGGGCACCATCATGTCCGACCAGCCGCCGGGAACCGACCAGTAGTTGGTTCCCGTCAGTGTTGTAGGGATCACCGGCCGTCCCGTACGTGAAGAAAGGTATACGACTCCGTCTTTCATGACACGTCTGGGCCCTCGCGGGCCGTCAGGAGTTATGCAGACGTGCAGATCAGGCTGATCAATCAACTGCTTTGTCGCCTGTGCTCCGCCGCGACTCGCCGAGCCGCGCACTGGCGTGATCCCTGCCAGCTTCACCGCATGGGCAAGGTAACCACCATCCTGATGGCGGCTGATCAGTCCTGCAAGCTTGTCTGTCTTGAGAGAGTACACCGCAGTGACAATGGCGTCGTGCCACATGCAGAAGCAAAACCGCGTCGGCCCTGCAGCTCGCCCGTATGGCGTTCCATCGGTTTCCACCTTGTGGTGTTCAACGCGAACCGTCAGAAACAATGCCCGCAAACACCATGTGCCAATTCGGGCGATCAGCCAGTTTGCGAGTTGATTGCGGATTTTCATTCAGAAGCGTCCTTGCCTCTTCAAGCGTTTGAAGCATTGGCTCTGGGGAAATGTATTATCCGCAGGAATCATAGAGAATTCGTTGGCAGCAGGGTATCTCAGGCTTGCTGGGGCCAGCAAGACTCGACATGTTGCACTGAGACGCCGACTGCGGCACGACTGGCACATCAGCGTAGCGGAATAAGACAGTTTGATAAATTCGAGTTTGGCTTCGGATCGTGACGTGCGTCAGACAGATTCCCGGAACGCACTTGAAAACCTTCCGTCGCCTGTGTGTTGGATGTATCTTCAATAATATATAGGACATTGTCCACAAATGGCACAATGGTTGCTGTTCTTCATGTTCGTTGAGGCGGATTATTCATCTGCAGATTGCAGATACATACATTTTGACCAATCGGAAGTTCCGGACGGTGCTCGCTTATTCATACTGAGATGACATACAGTTCTTCTCAAGCGTTATCTGCGAGCTAACTTATCAGAGGCTTCGTTTGTCTTCGGGCAAACGAAGCCTCGTTTGTTTCATGTCAAGTCAGCCATGGTGCGATGACCAGGGCCGTGACCGAGACAAGTTTCAGCAGGATGTTCAACGCCGGCCCTGACGTGTCCTTGAACGGATCTCCGACGGTATCTCCAACGACTGACGCGGCGTGAGCGTCACTGCCCTTACCGATCGTTTCATCGCCCACTGTGATCCCGCCTTCGATCATTTTTTTGGCATTGTCCCATGCACCGCCGGCGTTGGATTGAAAGATCGCCAGCAACACTCCGCTGACCGTGACACCTGCGAGCAGTCCGCCAAGCATTTCTGCACCTCCCACAAACCCGGTAACGATCGGTGCGATAATCGCCAGTAGACCGGGCAGCACCATTTCTTTCAGGGACGCCCGCGTGGAGATGGCAATACACTTGTCGTACTCAACTTTCTCCATGGCGTCCGCAAACACCTGATTATCTTCGCCGGACCATTCTTCGTGAAGAACGTCTTTGTTCTTCGTACAGACTGCCAAGCCAAGTTTGATTTCAGGAATCTCGGCGAATTGCCGTCGCACTTCGTTGATCATCATTCGAGCCGCTCGGCCAACAGCCTGCATCGCCAGAGCAGAAAACAGAAATGGCACCATCGCACCGAGCAACAGTCCGGCCATCACGACTGGCTGGGCAATATCGATGGATGTCAGTTTAGCGGTTGCCATGAAGGCGGCAAACAGCGCCAACGCGGTTAGCGCCGCTGAACCGATGGCAAAACCTTTGCCGATAGCCGCCGTTGTGTTACCCACAGCGTCCAGTTCGTCGGTTCGTTTTCTGACTTCCGGTGGTAAGCTGGTCATCTCGGCGATGCCGCCTGCGTTGTCAGCGATCGGTCCATAAGCATCCACGGCCAACTGGATTCCCGTGTTGGAAAGCATTCCCACAGCGGCAATGGCAATTCCATACAGCCCCGCAAAGTGGTGAGCGCCGATAATGGCGGCAGCAATCAAAATAATGGGGATTGCGGTCGACAGCATGCCGACGCCAAGACCGGCAATTATGTTCGTCGCTGCTCCGGTCACAGACTGTTGAGCAATTTCACGCACGGGTTTACCGCCGCACCCGGTGTAATATTCTGTAACGACGCCGATCAGCAGACCGCAGCCAAGGCCGATCAGCGTCGACATGAAGACACCGACGCGACTTAGTTCCTGTCCGTTAAGCGTCCATGTTGCCGGCATGACGCCCATAATAATGGCCAGGCTGGCAAGCAGCATAAACCCGGCAGCGACCAGTTCACCGCGGTTTAGCGCCTTCTGTGGACTGGTGGATTCGTCGGCGTTTACAAAGAACGTGCCGACTATCGAAGCAAGGACTCCGGCGGAGGCAAGAAACAACGGCAGCATGACGGCGGATATGCCTTGCAGATAGCCGGAGAATTCGGGCAACTGCGAGTATGCTGCCCCCAATACCATTGCGCCAATGATTGAGCCAACGTAGCTTTCGAACAAATCGGCTCCCATTCCTGCAACATCACCGACGTTGTCACCAACGTTGTCTGCGATCGTTGCTGGATTCAGGGGGTGATCTTCCGGGATTCCCGCTTCAACTTTGCCAACCAGGTCGGCACCGACGTCCGCCGCCTTCGTATAGATTCCACCACCGAGTCTGGCAAACAGCGCAACAGAAGATGCGCCAAAGGAAAATCCGGTCAGCACGTTGATCGTACGTGCCAGTCCTCCGTCCTCGAGTCCGAACTCCCTTATGTAGAACACGAACAGACCACCAAGTCCGATTACGCCAAGCCCGACGACAGCAAGGCCCATGACGCTACCTCCGCTGAAGGCCAGTTTTAAGGCAGGTCCCAGCCCTGTACGGGCTGCATGCGCCGTACGAACATTTGCCTCGGTGGCAATTCGCATCCCCAGAAATCCAGCCAACCCGGAAAATACGGCCCCCAGTGCGAAGGACATTGCGATGAGTGGATGAGAGTTCTGCTGGGAGCCTGATGCGTAGAGCAAACCTCCGACGACCAGGAGAAAGACCAGCAGCACGGAGTATTCCGCCTTCAGAAAGGCCATGGCTCCCCGAAGAATACGACCGGCGATCTGCTGCATCTGATCAGTGCCGGAATCCTGTCCGACCACCCACCAGTATCGGTACGCACTGAAAGCGAGTCCGATCGCACCGATTGCAGGAACGCAAAAAGCCACCGTATTCATTATCTGTACCCTTGTGAATTCTTCCGAGTATGAACGCCCACTCTGGCGTTTGTTATCGTGTCGGTCTTGTTGCGGACAGTCTGTTTCGCGTTGTTTCTTGATCATCACGAATATTTTATTCAACTACAAATCAGGCTGACGCGGTCTTGCATCGGATGACCTTCCTTGCTCGTCTAATTCGGCTGCCATACCAGCCACCTGACGGACGTTTGACATCCTGACGGCCGGCGACCGTATGATGTTCTGCGAACCCAACACTCCGGCAGGCGTTGCGGGCCATTTCTCGGGCCCACCTGCGGGTGTCCGGCTGCATAACTTGCCAATCCCCGGGAAGCGCGTAGAGTGTGCTGCTGCTGATCGATGGTTGTAATTGTCAGCGCTGTCGCCTGAGTTGGTCTGCACAATTTCGGTTGATAAAATCAGTGATTCATCAGTCGTTTAGTTGTCAGTGGTGCTCATGTTCGAGCCGATTTGGATCCTGGTCCTGAAGCCTCAATTGTAAATGCAGCGTCATCTCAATATCGCTGATCGATTGCGATCATCTGCGGAAATTGTTCCGCACCAGCGAGCCGTTGTTTTTCCTGAGGGGCGTGACCGGGAGCGGCGAGTTACCTATACGCAGCTGACGTTTACGCAGTTGGATCGTGAAGCCGACTGCATTGCTCGTGGGTTGATCCGTATGGGCGTGCGGCCCGGTGACCGACTTGCCATGTTTGTTCCGCCTTCGCTGGAATCGATCGCGTTAACATTCGGGGTATTTCGATCGGGCGCAGTCTGTACAATGATTGACCCCGGCATGGGGCGAGTAAACGTGTTTCGCTGTCTTGATCATTGTGAACCGAATGGTTTCATCGCGATCCCTGTCGTGCAGCTTATTCGGCGGCTGAAGTTTCGACGATTTGGCAATGCTCGCTTGAATGTTATCGTGGGACCCACGAAGCGGCGTTTCGGCTGTCCGTCCTATACGGGGCTTGTGCGAGCCGGTGCTGATACGTCGATCGATCTGCCACAGACCAAATCAACGGACCGGGCGGCCATCATTTTTACCAGTGGAAGCACTGGACCGCCTAAGGGCGTTTCATACGAACACGGGATGTTTGACGGTCAGGTCGATCTGATTCGGGACCGCTTCGGAATTCAGCCAGGCGAAGTTGATCTGCCGGGATTTCCTCTTTTCGCGCTGTTTAACGTTGCGATGCAGGTGACGACGGTTATTCCGGATATGGATCCGACACGACCTGCCAGCGTGAACCCAGTGCGGATTCTGGAAGCTATCAACGACAACGGTGTCACGCAGGCCTTCGGTTCGCCCGCGCTTTGGAACACGGTCAGGAACACGGGATCAGACTCCCGACGTTACGGAGAATTCTGTCGGCCGGGGCTCCGGTTCCCAACCATGTGCTGCAACGCATGACTGCGGCGTTGCCTGATGCCGCCGACATCTTTACGCCGTACGGAGCCACTGAATGTCTGCCGGTCGCTGCCATTGGTGGCCGTCAGGTTCTTTCGGAAACGGCAGAACAAACTGCCAGCGGAGCGGGCACTTGCGTTGGTACGGTCTTCGCACAGATGGAGGTTCGTATCATTGCTGTTACGTTCGAAACGATTGCAGAAATTTCCGATGCCAGGGAATGTGCACAAGGCGAAATCGGTGAGATTATTGTCAAAGGCCCCGTCGCCACCCGCGAGTATTTTTGTCGCCCCGACGCAACAGCTCTGGCTAAGATTGCTGATCGCAACGGATTCTGGCACCGTATGGGGGACACGGGTTACCTGGACGACCAGGGCCGACTTTGGTTCTGCGGTCGAAAGGCACACATTGTATTCGCATCCGACGGGCCGTTGTTCTCCGTGAGGTGTGAAGCTATTTTCAATCAGCACCCCCGGATCTATCGCTGCGCACTTGTCGGGACTGGTGAACGTGGCAAACAGGCCCCTGCGATCGTCGCCGAACCAGAGGCAGGGCACTATCCCGAATCAGAAACCGACTTGGCTCGTCTTCGAGTTGAACTGCTGGCCCTGGGCGCCGCCAATGATCTGACGAAGAACATCAAGCGGATTCTGTTTCATCGGTCGCTGCCGGTTGATACTCGGCATAACGTCAAAATCAATCGAGAGGCTCTGGCCGCCTGGGCCGAAAATCGATAGCCGAATCACGGCAGCAGTCGGCGAGCACGTTCGAGCACATCGGGCATTGTCTCTGACCAGCCGGACCTGTCGTTGCTGATAATGTCATTCCAGCTTTCGGCCTGACGTTCAAAAGCTGTGGTCGCTGCAGCCGCGGTCTGCTCGTCAATAGCGATGATCAGGAAGCCAAGGGAAATCTGACCTGCCGCCGCTTCGTTCCGTGCGAGTTTGGCCAATTTCTCCAGTACCCAGCGCGAGGTATCAGTTCGGCCCTGTTGGAAGAGTTCGACTGAGTGTTCCAGCAGCATTTCCGTGGCTGCTGCGTCATCAGTGGCAATAGCGTCAGCCAGAGACATAGTGGCTGCCTTCAGGTCGTTCAGGTCCAGACTGCGGATCGCGGCCGCCACCATCCCCCTTGTGTCGACAGGAGTGATTTCGTCCAGTAATCGCTGGCGCTGAGCCCAGTTTTCCAGCCAGCCGATGCGTCTTCGACCGTTGGAAAAGTAGGTGGCACCCAGTGACTTCATATGATCGTGATATAAGCGTCTTAGCTGTTCCGCCGCAACCGGCGAACTGGCAACGATGTCGGCCTGCTGCAGCGCGGCAGCGATCGACTGAGCCATCTTCTGATGACCTCCGATTGTCGGATGGACGTGGTCCACGAATGCATTGAAACCAGGGATCTGCTGAGGGCTGCGGTCAGCAATTGCCGCAGCTGCGTCGATGATGGGCACTTGCGTTTCTTCTGCAATGGCCGTCAGTTTTTCTGAAATATGGTCCGGCATGCGTAACGGGCAGATATCCTGTTCCAAAGCCAGCAGGTAACTCCGGCGGGCCTGGTCGAACTGTTTCAGGCGGTCCTGGCATCGTGCTATTCGAAAACTAAGCAGAGGGAACTGATCGTCGATCTTCGCAGCCTGATGATACAGCGCCAGTGCCGCTGCCGGGGAGTTGATGGCCTCGGCTGCTGCGTTGTCGAACAGTGTCTGCCACTGTTGTTCGTCTGCCACGTCGATATCTGCCCGGTGTTCTGACTTGAAAGGCGGGCAGTCGCGCAGATTTGCTCCCAGTTGAACCAGCACAATTGGTACCTCAGCTTCCTGGCACATCTGTACCATCGCACGTACCGAATCGTCAAAGCCGCCAGCCACTCGCTGCTGCCATTCATTGTCGCGATGGTAAGACGCATAACCGGCTGCATCATCAAGCCGGGCTTCCACTGCTTCGGGCGACGGTGCTGAGGTTTCGTCCGAATCCTCGGTGGGTTCCTGGCGAGCTTCACCGCCAGTGAGTCTTCGCAGCAGCATCACTGTGCGAAGCGATCTGGCGGACTCTTCCAGTCGAATTCTAAGGCCGGACCGCTGCTTCACATGCGCATACGTCTGATCCTCCAGGAACTCGTTGTGTCCGGTCGCCAGAATGATGAGGTCCGGTCTATACGTCAGCACTTCCTGAAGCAGTGGACGCAGACGATAACTGGCGTACGAAATACCGCCGCAGTTAACAGACTGGTACCTGCGCGAAGTGTCTGCGGCATTCAGTTGCAGTTCCAGCCATTGACCGAACGCCGTTTCAGGGCGATACGGCCGCCCCTGCACCGTCGACCCACCCAGGCAAAAAATGCGAAAGTCAGTCGGTGACTTGGCCGCAGGGAACTCCTGTTCTACAAAAAATCTCTGACTGGCCAGACGGGTCCGGTATACCTGGTCCACTTCGTCAAGTTCGAACAGCCGGGCTGAGCTGCCGAATCCTGCGTGCAGATCAACGGCTGACGGGTCTCCCACACCGAGAACGCGCAGTCCCAGCTCCAGCGTCACCACGGGAAGGAATCCGAGCACCACGGCCAGAACTACAAAAGTGCGTCGTCGGCGTGGAATAACAGGCTTGTCTTTGTCTTCAGCCAATGCCGCTTCCCGGAATCAGGTCAGGGTTATTGATCGGCTCTGGAACGCAGCATGCCGGCACTCACTTCCCGTTGGCCAATATGAGGTTTCAGAACATTGGAATGCGTGTCAAAGCGAGCGCCTTTCGGTACTGCCACGATCCCGTTTTCGGAGACAGTCAAACCGTGTCGTCGGTCTTCGTCGGCGTCGTACCCGATTCGCATGCCTTCAGGTATCTGCACATTCTTGTCAATGATTGCTCGTCGCACACGTGCATATCTGCCAATCAACACACCTTCATACAGTATCGAGTCACGTACCTCGGCGTAGCTATTGATCCGGACAGACGGTCCCAGAATGGATCGTTCCACAGTGCCTCCGGAAATAATCGAACCGGGGCAGACCATGCTGTCCACCGCATACCCCACTCGCTTATTTCCCGGCGACGGGTCGTTGAATACGAACTTCGGAGGTGGCAACGGTTTTTGGTAAGAACGAATTGGCCAGTCGGAATCGTATAAATTGAATTTCGGATCGACCGAAATCAGGTCCATGTTCGCTTCGTAGTACGTTTCAAGTGTTCCAACGTCTTTCCAGTAACACGGTTCTCCCGTGTCCTGGTCAGAAAAAGACCACGCCCGGACGAGATGCTGATCGATGATGGATGGGATGATGTCTTTGCCAAAGTCGCGATGGCTGTTTGGGGTGTTTGCGTCGCGGCACAGATGTTCGAACAGGAATTCCGTGCGGAAGACATAGATGCCCATCGACGCCAGACATTGTGCCGGTTTGTCCGGCAATGGTTCGGGATTCTCCGGCTTCTCAGCGAAGTTGACGATGCGGTTGTCGCGGTCAACCTGCATGACACCAAAGCGACGTCCTTCTTCCACCGGCACCGGTACACAGGCAATACTGCAGTCCGCTTCCGACTGAATGTGATCGGACACGAAGCGACGATAGTTCATCTGATAGATGTGATCACCGCTCAGGATCAGAACGTGCTTGGGCGCTATTTTTTCGATGGTGTAGATGTTCTGATAAAGAGCATCCGCAGTGCCCAGATACCAGCTTTCGCCAACGCGCTGTTCCGGCGGACGCACGCGTACGAAGTCGCCAAGTTCATTGCACAGAAAGTGCCAGCCACGCTCGATGTGGCGCTCAAGGCTGGCTGCCTTATACTGCGTGACCACAAGGATCCTTCGCAGACCACTATTGATGCAGTTGGAAAGCGAAAAATCGATAATGCGAAAGGCACCGCCAAACGGTACGGCTGGCTTGCTGCGGTCCGCAGTCAGCGGGTCAAGACGGGAGCCTTTTCCTCCTGCCAGCACCACCGATAGAACATTGTTCATTGCTTTCTCCATGTCAGCAGAACAGGTGTTCCGGTCGATATCGTCACATGATTTCGATTCACAACAGTCCCCGCCAGACTGAAATGCAAAATCTGCTTCGACACTTTTCCGTAAGCTTTGCGAACGACCATCAATGTGTTCGCAGCTGTTTTGTAGTATCCGTCATGAGTACGTTAGTTCTCAGAATCCGACTCGTCGACGGAGTTTACTCAGTAATTTTTCCATTTCTTGTTCTTCTGGCGACGACCACCGTGGCCTTGCCGGCTCGGCGAACATAGAACAACACCTTGATCGGCCCCTCTCCGCGAGGAAGCTGTTTTCGTAATGTGTCGGCGTTAACACTCAGGTGACGACACTTGATCTCATAGTCACGCCCCGGGTTCGCCCGCAGATAACGCTTTAATTCGGTCGGATTGTTACCAAGCACAGCTTCAATGGCGAAACCGTGCACAAACTTCGTGTCGGGGATTCTTGCGCCTGTGAAATACTCATCCTTTTTATCTATTCTTTGCAAGTTGTGTATCTCACCGACCGTGTCGAGCAGACCGGATCGTACGACGGCCGGGTCGGGATCCAGAATGTAGTCGGAAAATGTATCCGTTGTCGGACACCACGCGTCCAGCGGGTCGGCGGAAAGTGATTCGCCGGAAGGCAACACTGTTGCTCGGAACGACTTCTTCCCCGCGAGACTGCCAAACCATACGGTTGCTTCACGACACTCACCGTGCTGGCTGATCAGTTCAATTTCGCTCTGTGGAAACTTCTGCATGAAATTGCTGGCCGGGCCAAGTTTTAAGGCGCCGCCGGCGGCCGTCTGGACGAGTTGCTGCATCCACTGCAGGTCGGGATGGTAGTGTTCCAGACGCTTGGCAGGCCGGTCACGATCCTTCCGACGATCCGGGTCCAGATGAACAAGTTTTTCCGACAGATTCAGGCCCAGGACATCGGTAGCCTTCTGCTGCCACTCTCCGCCTGCACGAACAGCATTGCCTGCAATCCACGTTTCAATGTTCCACTGGCATCGAAGCAACATCGCGGGATCGACGTCGACCGACGTAACACTTCCTCGCGACAGCAACGTGGCGGTGTCCACGCCAATCCCGGAACACAGGTCAAAAACGTGCTGGCTGTCAGGGAAACGTTGAGTCTTATGTTGTGCGACTTCCCATGCCGTTGACTGTTCCAGTCCCACCCGCGTCAGCCACAGCCTGCAGGCCTCAGGAAGTTTGCCTTCTGCTTTCGTTCTTGCCGTCTGAACGGCCATTGCTGCCCGGACCAGCGCGGCATCGTACCTGGTCCGAAGTTTTTGCTGAATGGCCAGTTCGCTGCCGGATAATGCCCGCAGTTCATCAAACAGAGCGGGAATCAGCTTCATTTCGTTCAGTAATCTGATTTCGTCCGTCACCAGTCGTGTCATCCGTCTTGTGGAGTGCCGCTTTCAGCCTGCAGCGCAGAAGAATCCTGAAAATCAGCAACGCGCCGTGTATGTCGTTTTAGCGACCCAAGAGGGCTGCACGGCACTCTTGAATGGCAGTCAGAATAACTCACTGGTGTTCGTTTTATCTTAGTTGGTGCCACGCTGCGCTAATGTTATTTGAAACTGAATACGTCGGCTTGCGGCAGGTCTGCGAGATCATTGAGACCGAACAGGTCAAGGAATCGCTGGCCGGTGCGATACGCCACTTCTGACCGACGAGTGCCCGTTCGTTCCAGTTCCACAAGTCGCAGGCGAAGCAACTGCCTGAGCACCGTCTGGGCATTGCGCTGGCTGAGTTCGGCTAGTTCTTTCTTTTCGACCGGCTGGTTGTAAGCGATGAACGCCAGTACTTCGAGAGTTTCAGGGGAAAGACGGACTTCTCTGGGGCCAAGGCCAAAGACTTTCAGCTGGACGTTGGCAAACTGCTCTTTCAGTTCCAGACGAAACCCACCTTCATGCAGCCGAATTTCGTAAGGTCTGTTTTCAGCCGAATATGCTTCGTTCAACTGGTCGATGATGTGGACAGACAGTCTGGCATCGGTGTCGTTGCCGATCAGTGAAGCCAGTCGTCGTGCTGTCAGTGAAACATCCCCACCGACAAACAAGGCGGCTTCGACGACTGCACGCGGCGAGACTGGTGACAATTCTCTGTCATTCAACGGGACCGTTGACAGGGCGGATTCTTCATCCGTCAAGTCGTCTGCCAGTTGCCGACCGATGGACGTGAACGCAGCTTCTTCATCGACGTCTGACTCTTCGTCAGTATCATCGGAAAGTTCGCGAAGAGCGGACCCAACCTGATACTCGGCTTCGTCGATCGATTTCAGAGCTTCCCGATAGGCCAGTTCGATGTCATCAACGGGCGCATCGTTATCGTCGTTTCTTGACTCTTCGGATTCTTCATCCATTGGTACGTCTCTGCACGTGGAGTACAGGCCGGGCCTTATTTCGCCTAATTTGTCCCTGCTGCTAATCAAAGTTTTCTTTGGAAAACGCAGATAGCTGTTTTCCGACAAACCGCAGCAGGCCCGTGTTCACAAAGACCTCACCGGAGACAGTGCCTTCATCAACCGTCACGTCGAATTTCACATCGTCCTGATTGTCTGTGGCCAGCGCCTCGATTGCTCGGGCCAGATCACGTTGTCGATCACGTCGAACTCGCTTGTCGTCTGCAGTTGTTGGTTCCGGTGTTGCATCGACCACTTTTTGGGCATGTTTTGCCCATGGCAGAAGTCTGGCCTCCACTTTCAGAATCACCTCTGAATCAGCAGGCTCCTGCAGTTCATTGACCGCCAGCTTCAGCATTTCCAGAGAATCCGGTCCGGTTCCAAACCAGACGGTGTCGCTGGAAGTTCCGATGAAAACCGGCATCTCTTCGCCAAAAAAACGGTCCAGCAACTTAAGGAAACCTTTGCCCAACTGAATGCGATGGATTGTGACGTCCCCCACCTTTTCAATAGCGGTCTCGACTATGTTGCCATTGCCCGTCCTGGCGATCAGGGCCAGTGTGTCGTCAAGTCGAGTGGCATCCGTGGCTGTGATGGCTCCGATGGAGGCGAACTTTTCGTCGGCATTCAGCCACGTCTCGACAAACCCGTTGACGTTGCCTGATTCGATACTGTCTTTTACGACCGTCATGACACCACTGTACAAATCGCGCACAGCCGTTTTCTGATCATCAGAAAGTCTTTGTGAGGCAACAATGCGTGCTTCCACGTCGCCGTTTAACAGTTTAATGAAATCATAGGCGTTGGTCTGGCGAAGTTGATCAATGGGGTGATTCACACGCAGTGAAAAAATTGAGTTTTCGTCCCTGGAGACTGACGCAAACGCATCCTCATGCTTATTAAACAGTGCAATGCTCTGAGCCAGACTGGTCTCCGGGATACCGTCACCGGTAAACAGAATGCGAGCAGACTTGTCGGCTGAGTTCAGAAATGCGCGGGCGCGAAGATCGTTGCCCTCGACCATTAATCGTTCAAGTTCCATGAGCTGATGAGAGATCGCCCCCTTCCGCAGGTTAAATTCAGTGACTGATTCTGCAGGCCGCTTCTGAAGTGTATCCATCCGGATGGCGGTCAGCTCACCAAACGATGCCGCACGTTTCGCCTGATCTTCGATGGTATGCGCTGTGTTGATCAGCTGTATTCCGGTGCCGCAGTCGTTTTCCAGCAATTCACTAATGGCCGACAGGGGGTTCTGTATCTTCTGAACGATCTGCTTCAACAACGCATGGTTACTTTTCGTTGTCAGAATCATGGTGGCAGTCTTGATGTCCGGCATCAGACGTAACCATCCCTGATCCGGCGGCAGTAGTTCGCGCCAGTCATTCCCGACTTCCTGAAGAACGAAGTTGGAATTCAGGTTGTCCAGCAAATCTGCGTATGGTGGAAGCCCGGGGGCCGCCAGGGCTGGATCATTCTTATATGCTGCAGAAATCACATAGTGCAGCGGCGTCATCCCCGTCAATAAATCAACACTGATCGGCTTTTCCGAGTCCAGTCCATAGGCCATCAGGTCAACGAAATCCACCAGGTTCTGCAGCTGCTCCTGATCCTTTTCAGATGTCAGGCTCAGCAATGTTTTCAGATCTGACTTAAGTCGAGTAACACCCTGATGCCCGATCGAGAGTTGAGGATGGTGCGGCTCCTGCGCTAAGGCTCCTGCCGCACCTGTCAGTATCAACACACAGGCGCCCGTAATGGCGAGTAGTTGCTTTTTCATTGTCGTTTGAATTGATTTCGGTTGCGGCAAGAAAATTGCTGCCGGAAACTCACAGATTGGCGATGAAACGACTTCGCTCACAGTCTGTCGCCCGCTTCCCGACGATTCGGAAACTGACTAACTACCGAATTCTAAGATAATCAGCCAAACGGCGTAAAGGCTGCCTTAGCCGCATCTTGCCAAGCCATCTTTCGTAAGAGCGATCGGCCAGAACGTCCAGATTTGTAACGTATATCTCCTAATTGCCCTATAGTTCGCACGCCGTCGCCATCTGGTCAAGCCTCGAAGCCCACGGGTGAATCAGCGAATTTAGACACAGGCGGAGCGTGCGGGTGTCTACAATCGTGTCGGGTATCACATTGACGCTCGACACCGTACCTCCGACCGTATTACAGGTTCGGCATATCGCACAGAGTTCTATCGGCGATGCGAGGAGTAGTATTATGAGCGGTCCGCCCGGGGCCACTGGTGCATGGTCACGGTTCCCGTGGTTTGACAACAGACGTTTGCCTTCCCCGCCTGGCCCGGTCTGAGGCAGGGAAGATATGTCCGATTTTCCCGGTTTGTTGAACCAAACCCCGTCCCATAGGTTTTGCGGCACAGTCGTCGATTCTATTACCGACTCCAGTTTGCAGGATACGTAGCTGCCTGCCGGGAATGTCGGACGATGGGGGCGACCTTCAATCGTGGCCAGATTTGTGGTTCGACATACGTCTGTGGTCCAATACTGTTTTGCGGCGCCGGATTCAGTGGTGACGGGTCTAATGTGCTGCCCGGCGGTTGGACGGCCGGTGCCGTTCCTGGTGCACGGGGCGTATTGCCGTTCAGGGCCGGTAGCGGAGGAACAACCGGTGCAGTGATTTCAGCTGGCGGATCTGCTGATCGGTCAGCAGTCGCTGCATTTTCGTGACGCACGAATGGATCTTCCAGGCAAGGTGCCAGCGGTGATCCGCCATGGGAAGGGCGACAGGGAGCGTTCCGGCTCTGAGGAGTTAGTGGTGAACATGTGTTGTTACAAATGTCGCCGCATTCCACGGTGCAGTCGTCGCTACACGATGGCTGTGATGAACAACCGGTCTGGTGCTTGCGAAACAGCCGATCACAGAGGCTGGACATGATTCCCTTGTGTTGTATGTTGTCACTGCAGCCCGCCGCACCGCAACAGTCCTGTGTAACAACTGGCTGACATCGTTCCGGCACGGCACACGTTGTATTCGCGACGCACGGTGATTCTGTAACACAACTTTGTCGTTTCTGAGCACAGCAAAGTGGTTCTGGTGTGCACAGGCTCTGTTTCCTGGGCCAGTGCCAACGATCAAACATCTTCTTCCAGCACGGGGCACACTTGCCGCCATGTTCCGCACATTCGGCCTCTAATGGACAGCACGGTTGTTCGGGGGCCGCGCACGGCGAGAGTGTTTCGCAGGTGTCACGTGGTGCGCACGTTTCTTCACCACACGGTCCCTGGTAAGTCTGCGACAGTATACTTATCAGGCCGACACTCTTAACGTGCGAAACCTCGCTGGCTGTCGGAGCCGGCAGCGCCGATTCCGGTTGCGGGGCTGGGGCCGGATCTACGTTGTAGTTGTTGGTCGGCGCAGCGACGTGGCTGTTCTGAGACACCGGGGCGGATGCATAGCGACCGGTCGAGCAGCCGGTCATTGCCAAAACAGCGATACCCGTGAAGAGGGTGTATCGATCAAGTCGCATGACGACTTCCTTTCTGCGACACATCGTCCGTGGCTCGGCAGCTGAGAGCTCAATGGAGGATGCAGGGATGGTTCCTTCTGCCATTTCTGAGATCGTCAGAATGATCGCCGGGACTTTGTCGACATCGGCGGGATCCGCCGCAGATTGCTCAGCTGCTGCACAATTTTCTGCAGCTGAGGAAGATCCCTTTCAGTCGAAGTCTGCCGATTCGGTGAACGGGCTAAGAACGGCTGACGTTACCGGCGGGACGCTGAACGGAGGATATTATCCCGCGGTGCCTGAGTATGCCGTTTTCTCAGGCTTTTCGCGGCTATGGCCTGATCAGAAAACTGGCAGGTGGGTGTTCAGTTTCCGCCACGTCTGACGAACGGTGGATTCCCGCGGGCTTGTGTTGCACCCTAAACAACTTCTGAGTGGTTTCCTGAAACCTCTTCTGAATGACGTACGATCACATCCGGATCGTCAATTCCGTCGGCAATATGACGCGCCATCCGGCACGTGATGCTGACGCGAGTGGACGTATCGTCAGTATAGGTGCGGTCCAGTTCGGAAGCATGTTGAGTCAGCCAGGCTAACAGCTTACCGTTGCCCGTACTGGTTTCGATTTCAACTGTCACAAACCCGCCAGCGACGCGTTCTGCAACGACCTGATATAATCGATCCAGTCCGTGACCAGTGGATGCACTGATCGTGATCGTGTCGTCATAATGTCGTCGAAGTACGTCGATCACGGAACGATCATCTACCATGTCGACTTTATTCAGAACCAGCACGACGTTGGTACAGTCCACGCCGATCTCGTCAAGGACCTGATAGCATGTATGAATCTGGCGTTCCGCATCTGCGCTGCTGGCATCGACCACATGCAGC
>Ga0315316_10000303_pt1 | contig 31709 bp, 32 predicted proteins | sample M160m3416metaG_FD_203702 | JGI IMG/M metagenome (GOLD analysis project Ga0315316, IMG submission 203702) | Ammonia-oxidizing marine archaeal communities from Monterey Bay, California, United States - M1 60m 3416 | ecosystem: Environmental > Aquatic > Marine > Intertidal zone | place: USA... | reverse complement strand
GTACGGCAGTATTAGAATTTCCACCTAAAGTTTGGTCTGTACTAAATTCGTTTACAGCGGCACCTAATTCTGCACCGATAGAACCAAGTTTTAATTCACTTAATCCTGAAAGGTTAAAGGCGTCTGCGTTTAATGTTGCAGTACCAGTAGCTTGTTCAATTTTGAATAAATCACCAACTCTAAAGTCACCATCTTGGTCAGTTGATACCCAATAAACTCTTCCGCCGTTTTCTTCTGTAACTTCATCAGCTTGGTCGGCAGGTTGTGTAGGAGTTGCTGGATAGTTAGTTGTATCAAAACCACCTGTACCAATATTTAAGAAGTCGTGACCTGTCATTCTTATGTTTGAATATTTTTCTGTTATATTAGTTGAAACTCCAGCATTTTGTGCTTTACTTAAACCAATATCTTCTGTTAATCTGATTACAGCAGTTCCGCCAGTTGTATCTTCTTCTGATACTAAACCAACTCTATAGTATTTTGCAACGTGGTCAAATTTAATATTAGCAGCTAATTTAATTATGTTTGCTGTTGTTAATGCTGTTGTACCTGATTTAACTGCTAGTAAAGGTCCTCTTTGACCTGCTTGAGCGCCTGTACTATCTCCAAATGTAGCAGATAAATCAACTGTAAATGCTGATGTATCTTCTTTTGTAATTGTAATTGTTTCACCTTGTATGAAATTACCTGTAATAGTTTCTATGTTTAAGTAATTTAATGCTACGTTATGTCTGAAAAGTGTTGCAGTCGCACCTGAAGTACCACCTGTTATTGTAGCAGCACCTTGACCTTGTATTGCAATTGAATCTTCTATATCGGATGCTGTTGCTGTACCACCAAATGCTAATGGGTTATACATCAACATCAAACCTCTAGTTTGAACATTTACTGGAACCTCATCTTCTTCTGTACCAGAAGCAACACACGCTTTTTCTCCATAAGAGTGAGAACAGTTTAAGGCACGAATAAATCCGCCTGATTCAGCGTAAATAGCTTTTTCACAATAGTATATGAATACTGATACTGCTTCAACACGTCCTTTTCCTAGGATGTGAATACCAATACCATCATCATTGATTTGTGTAAAGTCATTACCTAACATTGATTTATAACTTCTTGGATAAGTATTTTTGTGAAGATTACCGTCCACTTGCATTCCGCAAGCACCTGCATTAACAGATGTACAGTTTTGCATATATGGTGATTTAATTAAAATATTACCATTAGGGTCTAAAGACATAACTGCTTGTTGTATTGGACCACTTGGATATATTTTTTCGCCTAAATCGCAAGTAAATTTCATTTTTCCAACAGTTGCATAATCACCAGTAAGTAAACCGTGAGGTGTAGTTGTATCAACTGTTAAAACACCAGTAGCATAAGCATAATCAATAGCCGCTATTGAATATTGTTCGTAATTTTCTGGATAAGTTTTCACTCCCATATTACAAGAATATCTTAAACCTTTTACTTGAACAACATCACTTACTGATAATCCGTGAGCACCTGAAGTTGTTATTGTAATAACTCCAGTACCGTGAACAAAAGGAGCATTTGTAACTGTTAATTCTGATAAATCTGATTTTCTAATTGTACCACCATCCAAGTAAGTATGACTTACAGCGGAAGTATCTAAACTAATTGTAAATGAAGTAGAATCTGGAACAGTACCAACTGTAAATTTTTTCATATCAGAAGTTACACTTCCACCACTAATATAATTGTGAACATACGCTGATGTTCCTAAATCAAACTGTAATGAAGTTGTTGAACCTACTGTTACTGGATATAAACCTCCAGAACGTTTTTGTCCATTAAGACCTGTAAAGGTCATATTTCTTATATTATTCTTATCATTTAATAAGAAGAAGTTACAAGCATTGTTGTTTTCTAAAGAAGCAACTGTTAGTGTTAGGTTACCACCTGAACCACCAATTTGGTCTTGTCCGATTGTGATTACATCACCAACGTGATATCCTGAACCACCGTGATATGTTACAATTTGCGTTGCAACGCCACCAGCTATCGTTATACTCCATACTGAACCATTTCCAACTTTTGGATAAACTTTTTCACCATCTTTACAATGGTATTTTAAACCTGCTACTTTAATAACATCACCTGCACTTAAACTATGTGCTGATGAAGTTGTTATTGTAATAATTCCTGTGCCATTATTATAAACAGCGTTAGTTACATCTAAAGAAGTATAGTCGGCTCTTGTAACTGTTCCACCATCAACATATGTGTGAGCTCTAGCGTCTGTTCCAACTTCAATTGTAATAGTAGTTGCGTTAGCAGCAGTTTTAACTGAATAAGATTTTTCTGTTTTTTGTGGATGTAAATATTTGTATATTCCATTTACAGCACCAGTTACGTTACCAGTTAATTTTATTGTTTTAATTTGAGTACCAGTTCCAGCTGCTGGACTTACTATTGTATTTCTTAAAGATTCACCAACAACAGAAACATTTTCTTTTACTACCATTGGTAATTGTTCTTTGAAAGTACCGTTTTTAAGTCTGATTATATCTCCTGCAACACTCTTAACATCAAAATTTAAGGCAACTGCACCACCGATATCTGCACCATCAATTCTAATTTTATCACCTACGTTATGGTAAGCACCGCCATTAATAATTTCTATTTTTAATCCACCGCCAGTTGTATCAACTCTATAAAGAGAAGGACTTCCTGTTTCTGGATAAACTTTTCCAATTGTAGTTTCACCTTGTTTGCAAGTATAATTTAAACCCCATACTCTAATTTTATTACCTACTGATAATCCGTGTGTTGGAGTTGTAATTGTTACAATTCCTGTACTATGATTAAAAGAACTAGATGATATTGCTAATGTAGTATCGTCTGCTTTTCTAACTGTACCACCACTAACATAAGTGTGTGCGTATGCTGAAGTAGTTAATTGAATTTCAATTTGTGTTGTACTTGGTGTTGCTGTAACTGTTAATTCTTTTGAAGCATAACCTTGAACTTCATTATAAACACTTTGTGTTCCACCTGTACCACCAGTTACATTTTGATATTCTCTAATTGAATTTGATTTTGCGTGTTTACAAGCATATGCTAATGTTTTGTAAGGTAATGATTCTGTTCCTGGACCTCCGTCTGTTCCTTTTGGAGCAACCCATAAAACGTTTTTACCTGAAATTCCACTCCATAAAATATCATCTCCATCGTTAGTTAATACACCGCCTGGAAGACCTAATGGTAATCTTGCAACTCCACCAGCATCCTGAACAATCATATCGCCGATTGATGTCATTACAGCGGCAGTATCTCCTTGAGCAATTGCTTGCCAAGTAGTTGAATCTGAACCTGGTTCTACGTTTAGAACTTGGTCTTTTAAATTAACATAAGAGTTTGAAGCAAATCTTACTGTATCGCCAATAGTGTATGTTGTAACAGCACTATAGTTACCTTGCCATTTAAATCCTTCTACAACACCTTTCCAATAAGTTGAATTAACTGTACCGTTTGCGTTTGAAGGTCTTTGATTTTGTGCGTCTAATATACAGACGTAAGAATTTCCACCATACTGAACTGTATCTCCAGTTTTGTATAGTGTTCCGTGGACATAAAGTCCAGTCGCATTGAAACCTGTAGTTACTACATCCCAATAAGAATTATCAGCAGGAGTTTGTCCTGTAGATTCTTCTGCATTAATATAAACATAAGAATACCCACCATAAGTTACTACATCTCCTTTTGAATAAAGAGTTGAAGCATTATAGGAATCTTCAAATTGTAAACCTTCTGAATAAACAGAAAAGTTTGCTTGAGCAAAATCTGATAAATTAGCACCTGAAGTGTGAGCAGTTGTACATCTATATTGGTATGAACCATATTTTACAACGTCATCTAATTTGTAAAATGTTGAAACTGTGAAGTCGCCTTTAAATGCTAAACCTTCACTAAATAAAGTAAATTTTGTTAAGTCTATATTTGGATCGCCACCAGCCGCTGAAGTATATTCAGTTGTAACTCTATATTGTCTTCCACCATATTTAACTATATCATTTAATCTGTATTGAGTTGAAGAAGCGTAATCACCTCTAAAAGTAATACTGTCTACAAATTGTTCAAATTTTGAAGAGTCTAAAACTAAACTTGCTGATGTATGAGCTGTTGTACAACGGTACTGTTTACCACCATAAGTAACTAGGTCGTTTAATTTGTACCAAGTTGCGTTGGCATAAGCACCTTTGAAATAAATTGATTCGCCGTGTACTTGCCAATATTCTGTAAATGTTCCAGGACTTGTATAAAAATCTGTTTCACTTGCTGGTGATACGTGGTTTTTAATACACACATAAGTATTACCACCATATTTTGCTATATCATCAAGTACATAAGAAGTACTTGCCGCCCAATCACCTCTCCATTTAAATTTTATTCGTCCTAGTTTGAAATCTGCCATTTTCTCTCTTTTTCCCTAATATTTATACATTTTAAACAGCACTTTGGTATGTTGTTGTAGCTACACTTGCCGTTGTGCTTTCAAAAGTATCAAAGTCATCACTTGCTTCTGCTGACCTTGTAACTCCTTTTTTACTTCTTTTAACTAACTCTCCGTCTGTACTATTTATAAGAAAACTAGTTGTAGTATCGTCTGAAAAAACAATTTGTTGGTACTTATCACTATCATTATTAAAATATCTTCTGTCTATTATACCTACCACAATACTAGCACTAGCACTAGGAATTAGTACGAAATTTAACGTACTTCCTGATAGTGTATAATTAGTATATCCTGCCTGTCTAACTCCATCTAAAAATACTGCTAATCTTGTTTCATTTAGTACTGGAGAACTTAAAGTAAATGCCTTTGTTGAACCATCGCCTGTGAAATATTGAACATCAATCATTTCTAATCTTTCTTCAACGTAATCTGTTTGGTCTCTTCCAACAGCATCTGATTTACCATCTTCATAGTAGTTTGATACTTGAATTGCGTCATTGCTAGAGTTAGGATTTACATTAGTTAGGTATAACATACCTTCTTTTGTACGTCTTAACCCATTGAATTGTTTTAAATATTTTATTCCAGTATTACCTGGTACTGTATATGACATTAGTTTTCTCTATTTGTAATATTTATTTTTCTCATTTTTTCTATTCTGTCATTGCCAAAATACTTGCAAACGCTTCCACATCAACAGAAGTTGAATCAGGAGAAGGTTCAGCAGTTACTCTTAATATATCATTGTTTTCTAAATTTATTGGTTTATCAATTGTCAATGTATTACCTACAGGTATTTCTAAATTTTTAGCTACAAATCTAAATGTAGTTGGATTAGTATTTGTATTTTTCGCACCATCTACGGTTACTTTTATATTAACTCTTGCTATACTATACTCACTTCTATTTGAAATAAACAATGCGTGAATTACCGCTTTTTCAGTATTAGACGCTTGATACATATTGCCAGATGAATCGTCTATTACTGGAACTGTTATTCCTGAATTCTTAAATATACTTGCCATAATTTATCCTACGAACCAAATACTACAGAATATGCTAATGCGTCATCTTGCGTACCAAGAGTACCTGAAGCATTAGGTAATTTTAATGCATTGTCTGCTGTTGGTTCATCTATTGTTAAAGTAGTTTCAAAAGCGTCTTCTAAATTTCCTTCAAAAATAAAATTTGCACCGTTCATAGTAATTGTTCTATCTGTAATAGCGCCGTTAGCAGTTACGTCTTGCAAAGTAATTGATCCTGCACCACCTAACTCTTTAATTTGTCCAATAGATGTTTTTGTATAAAATTTACCATCTTGAATGTTCATAGCCAACTCACCGATATCCATACTACCTGCTGATGGAATACGAGTTGCTACTTCTGAACGATATGGTTTGATTTTTGTTTTATGTGCCATTATTTTCTTTTTAATTTAGCTCTAAATTTAATTTTGTTTATTAATTTTGATTTTGATAATCTTCTATCTAATTCAATTCCCATTCTTCTACCAATAGACTCTAATTGTTTTTTAGTTTTATTTTTTAATTCTTTTAATGATATAACTTCTTTTTTCGGTTTAACTGGGTCGTAAGAACTAACTGTTTTATTAATTAATCTTTTGATCCAACCAAACATTAGAAAGTTCCTCCGTCAACAGTAGTAACTTCAACTTCACCAGAGGTAACTGTAAAGTTATCAGCAGTAAAAGAAGCAACACCAATGTTTGATGTACTTGCTAATTCACCGACAATTTGTAATTGATTGCCAGTTGCAATTGTATTAATTCCTTCACCTGCTAAAAATTCTAAAGTTCCACCAACTCTAACTTGTCCTTGTGTTGATGTTTCATCTTTAAAATATAAAGGTTCAAGAAGTTTATCACTTGCAATTGAACCTGCTAACATAGCACTTGTAATTCCTAATGCTTTAACTCTTAATTGGTCTCCACTAACTTCAACTGAACTGTTGTCAGGATTTGTGTCTATTGTATTACCGTCTTTAGTCAAACCTGCACCTGCAGTAATTTGACCTGCACCAGAAAATTGTGCTACATCTAAATCAGTTGTTCCAAATGTTGGAGCACCTGTGTGTGTAAATACATAACCGTTATTTGCATTTAAACTTCCTTCTTCAACGAATACGAAAGCACCACCACTTAATTCAGATGGTTGGTCTTCTGGAGTTGCTCTTGTTAATACAAAAGGAGTTCCACCTGCACCAACAGTTGTAACTGTGTAAATACCGTTTTGTGAAGCGTCTGTTTGATTTTTAACTAAAATTCTATCTGCAACACTTGGTGTTGATCCATCAAGTGATAATGCACCGTTAGAACTTGCTGTTAAAGTTGCACCGACACCAGCAGTTCCATTTGAATAAGTTGCTGCTAAATTAACAGTTGTACCTAATCTACAAGAAGGTTTAGTATCTAAACCTTGAGCAACTTGGTCAACGTATGCTTTGTTTGCAACTGATTGATTTTGAAATCCTGCTCTATCTTCATAACCACTTGGTAAGATAACTGTACCTGTTCCGTGTGGTGTTAAATTAATATTTTTATTTGCCGCTGTTGTTGTAACTGATTGACCGTCAATTGTAATGTCATCAATAACTAAAGAAGTTAATCCTGCAATATCAGTTTCAGTTGCACCTAAAGTTAATACTGAACTACCTATTGTTGTTTGAGGATTTGCTATATTAGCATTTGATATTCCTGCACTACCTGATAAGTTTGAATCTGTTAATGTGTTTGCTTGAATTTCTACATTGTTATCGGTAACAACTGTATCCATACCTGCGCCACCAGCGAAAGTTAATGTTTCAGCTGTATTGTATTGGTCTGTTCCTGTATCACCTGCTAAATCTATAAATTGATTAACAGTTGCGAAATCTAAATTTCCACCACCGTCTGTTTTTAAAAACTGACCAGCAGAACCATCTCCGTCTGGTAATGTAAATGTTGTTGTTGTAGTTACTTGATTAGGTGCTTTAAGACCAATAAATGATGAACCGTTATTTGTTGCTTCATTAAATTTTACTTGTCCACCTGCACTTGCATTATTACCTACAATGAATTCGTCTACTGCTTTATTTGTATCTACTAGTACAGCACCACTTGCTGTTAATGTTCCAGCAACGTGATCCAACATATCCATAAAATATTGACCACCAATAACTGAAATGTTATTTGCGTCACCGTTACCGTCAACTCCACCTTCCCCTATAAAGATTCTATCTCCTAGGTTTGCTTGAGCACCTGTTCCGTAAGTATAAGCTAATTCACCTAATTTTAATGTTGCTGGTGCTGATGTTGCTGAACTTCTTTTTATCTGTATTACTGTTGCCATTTATTAGAAACTCCCACAATTAAATAATAGTGTACCTGTTGTGGTCACTATTTCTGTTCTAGTTACAAATTTGCCATCACTTGCTCTATATTGTATCATAGAACCATCATCTAAATTGGTAGTATCAACATCACCAAGAAGAGCTAATTTAAGGGCAGAATTTTGAAGTGCCTTACTAGACGGCAAGGTCACAGAAACTTTTTGTGGACCAGATTGTGTATTTACATTTATTTTTGCTGTTATATCAGGCATTCTCTCTCCCTTTTATCTTATATTTATAACTGAAAGTAGTTTGATTAAGTAGTAACTTGAGGTCGGACTGTAATTAATCCTTCAATAACTCTAGTTACAGCACCAACATCCGAAGTTATTTCAAGGTCATATACATATCTCTCAGCATCCAAAGCACTTGATTCGGTTGCTGTTAATGAGAGAGTAACTACACCAGTAGCGGCGTCTGTCGCTATTGAAGTAGTCATATTAATTCGTGTTCTTGTGGAAGCAAATCCTTTGGCCATCTTCGCCGCCGCTGTATAACCAGTTAGGTTAAACGGTTGTCCATTGGCATCCTTTACAGTTACGTCTGAATTAAAGGTTGTTCCTTGGTCTATGGTTAAGTTAGCTATTGCTGCCATTTATTTTTTCTCGGATTCTGGTACTTCTTTTTTAATCAATTTGACTATTTTATCGTTATAATGCTTAGTTAAAACATCTATCTTTTCAATTTCAATCAAATGTCTAGTCTTGCTTACTTGAATTTCTTGTCTTACTGCTATGTAATTTTGTAATTCAGGACTAAACTTCTGTTCATCATATTCTTTTCCGTCAATTGTTATCATACAACATCTCCATTTAATTTATTCATAATACTATTTATATAAGTTGTAAGCAGGCAACATTGACAAAACCACTAAATAATGATATATTTAGAATACTAAATTAATTAAAGGATTGAATAATTTATGAAAAAACTATTAATAGCGGTGATGTTGTTATTATTGCCAATCTCAGCATTCGCTGGATCAACAACAACTATCGTAAATGCAGGATCAAATGATGGTGCATTTAGAACCGTACTCACAATGATTGGCGACAAAATTAATCACACTTTTGTACAAGCAAATAATCCAGTAATAGCGGAGAAACATTTTAACAAGAAAAATGTTCTTACTATGTGGAGTACAGAATGGCCAGGAGATGAAACATTACCAACAGTTGAAATAAACAAAGATACAATCGTTGCTGTTACAGCATACGAAACTATACTTTGTAGTAGAACTTACTCGTCTGTTAGTGAAATGTCTGGTCAAACAATTAAGATAGCAACGTGGGGTGATTCTCCAGTTGTTAAAAAATTTCTTGATAACTATGGTACAGCAAATAATATAACTTTTGAAATTGTTCCATATGACGGTAGTGGTGCTACTACTAGAGGTTATCTAGGTAAAGACGCTGATACAATTTTTACAATTCAAACTAAACAAGCTAAAGTAGAGGCAGATGGTAAATGTATTGCCTTTAGTGCTAATGGTGATTTAGACTTTGCGTTTGTTGATGTAATATTATCAGTTAATGCTTCAAATGGTGCTCTTGAAGAATATAGAAATATAGTAAAAGAATTATCAATAACAGAAGCGTGGTTATCAGCAGTACCTACTACGTATGTTTTAGATAATGAAAATGCGGAATCTTTAGTTTATAAAGTTAACGCTGCTATTGAGTTGAATAAGTAATACAATCCTGTAGTTTAGAATTAACAGTCTGGTATGTTTTTAGCATATCAGACTCGTTAGTACCTGTTATTAAGAAAGCTATTCTAGGAACTTTTTCGGAAGTAAGATGTAAAGACTTTGGTATTGTTTCTCCAGGTCTTAATTTATCATTATTAGTCTGACACCAATATTCTTTTAAGTGAGATACATCTTTTACAGATTCTATTTTACCTGGTTTTAAATTAGACAGAACCCAATAAATTTGTTTATCATAAGAGAACGTTTTATTTTGTAAAATTTTTGGTACTATTGTATTGTTATGTACATCATCCATTTGTTGTAAACCTTGACCAATTCTTGAATTGCAATCTATCATCTTAATATTATCTTTCCATTTATAAAAATCAGGTCCAGAAAAGAACATATTTTTTAAACGTAAAGTAGCTACTAATCTTTCAAAAAAATTATTAGATTGATATACTATATCTTTAGGTACATCTTTCTTATCAAAACTCATAAATTCAACATTTCTACCTTCTCTACATTTTCCTCTTACCCATAATAGATTTTTTAAAACTCCACTTTCATTAACATAATAATAAGAACCCCACAATTCTGCTTCATCTGGAAGTTTATCTTGTACCATATAATGATTAAGACGATTATTAAATGCTGGGTCTTCCCAACTTTTATATAACGAACTATCATTTAAATCTAAAAACTCTTTCTTATTTTTAAAATAAGTATAATTTAATCCTCCAGGTTTAGCACCTGAACCAATAATAGGTTTTATTATAAAAGGTTTATCTTCCCAATAATTTAAATCTTTTGGACTTGTAGGTATGACACTATATGGTATTAAACTTTGAAGACCAATAGTAATACAAAAATCATCCATCTTTTTCTTATCAGATAAAATATCTGCCGCTTTTTCTGACACATTGTTTAGTCCCCACTCTTTCTCTAATTTTGCTTGTATAGGTAATAGACTTTCTGCAACCGTATAAATTCTATCATAAGGTCCTTTAATCTTATCAAAGTCTTCAGTAACTACATCACAATTTTCCAATGCTTTTTGAAGGCATTCCCATTTATTCCAACCTCTCTTATATCCTAGTATTAAATTTTTCATCCGTATATTACCATTACTCTCATTAAGTTATCCCAAAACAAATCTGTTAAGAAAAATCCATATAGTATTGGAAAAGTATCTACTCTCTTTAAATAATAACCTATTATACTTAATACAATTAATGTTATTAATAACCACTCTCTTACTGGATATATGTAAATACTCATTAAAGAAATAAAAAGTAAAATAAAATAAGTCAATACATTTTTATGTTTCTTCAAGTGATATGCTAACATACCTAATAAATTAAAACACTTCCAAGATAAGAATAAACATATAGCTAATATGATTGGTATGTAATAGAATATATTAGTAAAGATAGATAGATTATCTACGTTAAAAACAAATCCTTGTGCTAGTATTAAATAGTAAATTAATACTTCACTACCAACAATAGGTATACCAAGTACTATTAAAGGTATCAAAGAACTTAACGCACCACTATTGTTCGCTGATTCGGCAGCCGCTATTTTCTTTATATCTGTTTTAACTAAATTAGCACTTAAATAACTTCCTAAAATATTAGTTACTCCTGGAACAAGACCACACCAAAATCCAACAAAACTTCCTACTCCTGTTGAAGGTAATGTACTCTTTGCTATACCAAATTTTCTAATTGGTTTTTGTTTAGATATCTTTAAATCTCTAAACTTTAATATTTCAGGTACAATATACAACCCTATCATTACAGCACTAAAAGGAATACCTAACGTTAGATAATCAATACCAAATGTTCCCCAAGTTTCATATGTCGTATTATCAAATCCTATCTTTGCTAATATGCCACCAAATACAAATAGAAGTATAGTCTTCCACATCTTTTGTTTTGATAATAGAGTTAATAATAAAACTGCTAAACAAACAATAGATAATTGTATAGTACTATTATAAAATTGAAATATACTATAGATACTAGGTAGAAATATTAAGAATAAACCTATTGCAAATATAGAACCTAATGTACTTGAAATAGCATTGGTACTTACTGCAAGATGTCCTTCTCCCTTTAAGAATAGATTATGTCCGTGTCTAGCAGTAGTTACAGCGGCAGCGTCACCTGGTATTCCATAAAGAATACTTGTAACTGAATTTGTATAATTCGTTGTAAGAAGAAGTGAAATATAAAATAGTAATATATTAAAAGGGTCTAAAAGAAATAGTAAAGGATAGATTGTTGCAACTGCTAAAAAAGGTCCTGCACCAGGTATAATTCCGAAGACAACACCTGTTAATATTCCAATCAAACACCATAATAAAGAAAGCATTATTTTACCTTACCATAATCCAACATAAACTGAAACAACTCTTTATCAAATTTTAAACACATAACTAATAAAATTATTCCATCTTTAAAAGAAAAAACACTATGTCTTTTATTGCCATTAAAATACCAAAGAGAACCACTATTGCCTTTAATAACTTTATCATCATATATCCATTTAAAATCATATTCATTGCATTTAACAAAACCAACTAATCTAATTTCATCATAACTATAATCTTCTTTATTAATATCAAAATGTTCTGGAAAGAAACTGCCTCTATCCATTCTTAAAAAATGACAACGACCTAACCATTTTGCCCAAGGTTCTAAAATTGTTTGTAATGTGGGACATTGTTTCCAAACATCTGTTGGAACAACTATATCGTGGTTATGTATATCTTGTCCAGTTTGAATTTTGTAATCTCTTAAACTTGTTAAATCAGGTATGCCGTGAAGACCACCGTCAATACTAGTTACACTTAATCCCCAGCGATTGTTTGGTTTTTTTGGATTATATTTTTTCCAATCTTTATCAAAAGGTTTTAATTCTTCTAATAATTTGTCTTTTTTAAAACCTGGAAACTCTATCCAATCAGACATTGTATTTAAGCGTAATAACGCTTTGTCATCATCATTCATAACTATTAACTACTCCTCATATTATGTAATACTAAATCTACAGATTCTTTCGTTAATATAAGATTTGCTACTATAAACATTGATTGTTGATTCCCACCACGACCACTTGTAAATACTATATGTTCTTTACAAGTATTTAAAAAATATAATCTTCCGTGGTCAAAACGCAAAAGGTTATCATCTAAAATAAAATAATTAAATGGTGGATTGCAATTATAGATTGGTATAAACAACCTACACGTTGGTAATTCTCTATCATAATGGTCTCTATGAGATGGAAATTGTCCACCCGCCGACATCTTAATAATATGAGTTCTTCCTAAATGATTTTTAAATTTTGATAATACTGATTCAACATAAGGCCAAATGGGTGTTAGAGTTTTAAAATCTGGTTCATCAAGATTTAAATTATGTTCTATATTATATTCCTTTAATGAATCCAAATCTGGTCTGCCAGAAAACCCACCATCCAAACTAGTAATACTTAAACCATACCTAGGAATCTTTTTTCTAGGATTATATTGAACCCATTTATCACCAAATAATTCTAAACCTTCTTCAAATTTTTTATAATCTAATTTATATTTTAAAGGAATAATGTCGCCATATCTAGCTATTGTGTCAAATAAGTAACTCATTTTGTATTAAATACCTTTATTTTTTTTGAAAATGGAATAGTTGTTCCTTTCATTCCATCTGGTCCTCCCCAACCAAATAGTGAATTATTGTTAATACTTTCTAAATATATTTCTACAGTTTGTTGATAGTATTCTATTTCTTCTTGTACGTTATTTGTAAAGTAATCTACTAGTGTATTAAATTTACCTATATTCCAATCAAACGTTCCTATTTCAAATTCACCAGAAGGTCTACTATTAAGTTCTTGAAAATATAGTTTACCATTTTTTTCTTTACAAAATTCTGAATAGAAAATCCTATTTTTTACTGTTATATGTTCTTTTAATCCTTTATAAAATTCTTCTACTATAGCTATCTCTTCTTTTGGAAATTCTGTAAATGGATATAGATATAGATATGCAATATTATTACCTACAATATGACCATCTCCAAATTTACCTATATCGTGATGATATATATGATACTCGCCATCATTATCAACTATTGCGTGTGAGTTGAGTGTATAATCATAATTAATATATCTTTGTATAAAATCATTTTTCTTTGGTATATAATTTCTTTTATCAGCAACTTTATAACCAGTACCACCACCTGACTGTCCTGAATCTAATTTTATTATAATTTTATCATTCCTTGTAATACTTCCTTCATCTAAAGTAGGTGTACCTATTAATTTACATACTCGGTCTTGTTCTTTTTTAGATGTAAAAAGCTTTAAAGCTCTTTTATCAAATTGTGTTTTAGTATTATAGTAAAGAGAAAGTTTATATTCTACAGTAGTAATTGGTTCTTCATCTCTACAATTCATAATATATTCAGGTTCAAAATCTAAAGTGTTTATATAATATTGCGGATCATATAATTTTTCTTTTGGAAGAAATGTAGTATATGGTTTTAATTTTTGACTTATATTAAAATGATTATTATTAGCTAGTTCAAACATCTTAAAATTAATGTCATACTTTAAACAAAATTCTACTAGAGTTTCCCATTTTATACGAGCATTTAATATAAGTATATTTTTAGGTAAAAGTTTTCTATCTATATTGTCTGCAAATAACATATTATTCTCACGATATAAAATAAGGCGACCACCAACCAGTCCAACCTTTCTCCATTATATGATGTAATTGACCAAGTGTACACATACTATAATTTTCATCTTTAGTTTCTTTAAATTTTGGACAAACTTTATCATATGTTTTATAATCTATTTGTTTATAATAAAACTCATCACTACCTTTATTATATTTGTTTAGATAATACTTATCATTTTCTTTAAACTTTTTCCATATATGTGATATATCACCAGTCCAAGATACAACAGAAGAGTTTAATGGTGTATGAGCAGGTTCTCTCCACCAAGTATCATCTAACAATGTAAAATCTTTTCTAATTAAGTTTGGTAGTTTATCATAGATAATCACATCTAAATCAAAGTATAAGTTTTCTCCATCTCTATAGATATCATACATTTGAAGTTTGTTATACCAGTTGCCATATAAATCGGATGATACAACAACAAACTCATCATACTTTAGACCTGAATAAGTGTCTATCATATGTTTCAAATTTCTAACGTGCCAATTAGTAAACTTATCACCAAACTTACAACATATTATTCTCATTTAATTTCTATAGTTTTAATATCCTTTTTTCTCATAGTATTAATTTTAATATCTGCTCTGTCTGGTATTTCGTGCCAAACTCCATATGGGTCTTGCGCTCTATTAGTTGTTTTAATATCTACGATTTTAATTTTTCTAAACTTTTTTCCTGTTCTAGGATGATAGTCCAAATTAAATTTATCTGTACTCAAATTACTACCATTAGCAGCACCGATAGCCAATTCTGTTTGGTCTGATTCCCACCGTTCAACTCCTTTTTTAGGAAACCCAATACCAATACCATATGCTATTTGTTTTTCACCTCTATTAACTTCATCTAATATGCCTAATTTCTTTTCCCAAAAATCATCACCATTTATATCATTATGACTTTTATTGCCACCAGTAGCAAACCCTAATTTAGACGCCGCTCTCATAACTAAACCAATTGCTATACCTATACTTACATAAGCATTTTCCCAACGAGCAGCAGTTTTATTACCTTTTAAAGTTCCATCAGCATTACAATTTAATTGTGTATCTGGTTCTTTTGCCACGAATAACATATACAAATTAGCATTTTGTTGTGAGTTTTTCCAAGTTGATGGTGGCTGACGGTTATGAGTACATCCCCAAGTATATTTTGATAACTCGTCTAATACTTTTCTATCAGCAGTCCAATAAACATCATAATATGCTTCAGCTTGTTTTGAAGGAGCATTTTGTGCTGTCCATAAAAGATAATCTACAAGTTCATAATGTATTGTTTTTGAGTGGTCCCAAACTCTCTGGCATTTTTGAATTTTACGAATGGTATCCATTTCTTCATTCCAATCATAAAACATATGTTTAATTTTTGTTTGCTGGTCAACTTCCTTAAAACCAAATTTAACAATTTCATTCATAACTTTAATAAGAAGAGTTACTTTATCTGCTTGGTCTCTATCTTCTTTAAGCATTCTTTTCTCTAATAAATTATTAACTTCTATAGCATAATTTTGTTCACCTTCACCTAAATTAGATTTTGTACCTTGCCAATATCTTTTAGCAACCTCTAGTACATTTTTTATTCCACCTGATTTTAAATCAGCTACAATAGCGTCAAAATTATAACCTGTATCTCTAACACATTTAAAATGCTGAGTTTCAGTATGTACACCTTTATGTTTTACCTCAAACTCATTCATAACATCTTCTATTATTTTATCTTTAATCATTTCCAATTTACCTTTATAAAGGATTCATTATGTTCGTGTATGGTCTTGCCTGGACCTGTGAAATGAACCACTTTTATATATTTATGCACGTCACCAAGTATCATATATTCAGTCTTAAATTTGTCACGATATATTTTGCTTAGTGTGACATTTTCTTTAAAAGATTTTGTATATTTACATATCCATTGTTCAGGTGTTTTAATTACTTTTGTTTTATATTCTTGTAGTTTCCAACTAACATAATTTTGTTCTCCATAGTATTTGAAATTTACATCACCATTATTATAATAGTATAATTGCCAATAGTCAGGATTTTCAGCAAAATCGTCCCATATATGCTTTAAACTACCAGACTTAAACTTATAAAACCCACCATTTGTTTTTAATTTTGAAGTCCACCATACACCATAGGTAACCAATTCATTATCTTGTACAGGATATCCTATTAATTCATCTACATTGCCTGTAATAACTTGGTCTATATCCATAACTATAATATCATCACCAGGGTTTTGATATGCAAAATGCGGACTAAAGAATTTTAATTTGTGCCAATGTTTCTTAATCTTATCGTGATGATTATATGGTAGTACAACATCTGCCTCAATATCTTTAGTATCACTTAAACAAACAAACTCAAAAGGTATAGATGAATTTCTTTTTAAACTTCTATATAACTTTGATACATAATCTGGTGTGTAATAACCATCAAAATATACGCAACAAATTTTAAGCATACTTTCTCCATACAGTATCAAAGTCTTTACAAACAGCGTGTACTATCTTTGCTTCATCTGGTATAAAATGTTGAGTATCAAAGAAGTAATGCCATCTTCTATCTAACCATTGTATACCAATTTTATTTACATTTACTTTATATGAAAAGATTGTTTCATTATCATACCTAAACATATCAAGAATATTTTGTGGATACAAACCACTCTTATCAGTTTTTAATTTTGTCATTAAATCTATTGTATCTCTAAACCCACCAAAAAAATCTAGTTTTAAAATTTGTTTTTTTGAAGCACCGATAATAGCAGTATTGATAACATCATTTTTAGGATCAAGACCTTTATCTATAAGCATTGCCTGACAATTAAAATACTTTGCTGATGGACTTCTAATACTATGTCTAACATCTCTATCTTTATTAATCATATGGTTTTGATTATAAACAACAATATGATTTTGTACATCCCATACATCAAAAAAGGAATCAGTAGTTAATGGCACAGCGTCAAAATCTAAATACAAAATCTCATCATACTTTTTTGCTAATTCATATAGTAAATGTATCTTGTAGAAATTAACTATTTCATAACCTGTTAATTGAGGAAAGTCTTTGCGTAAATTTCTTTCATATGTTTCATAACGTTTATCATTTTCAAACATAACAAAACTTGCACCGATAGCTTTAGCATACTTACGTTTAGATTCAACTAATTTTTTATAATGTTTTTTAAATGCATTAACAGTTATTTTTGCTTTGGCTACTGTATCATTTCTTTGTTTAGATTGACCATAATGTTCTTTTGCTGGCACATCAACATAAACACTATATATTACTCGTTGCATATTTTTCCTATTAATGTAAATCTAGTACCTCTATAATCTTCTATCTCATCTTCAATTAATACTTTTGCATTATCAGGCAATTGTTTTTTAAATTCTTCAATATTTTTAACACAATTAATATGTGTTGGTATATCAAACATTGCATTTGATTGAAAAGCAAAGTGTGTATTCTTAAATCTTTTCCACCAAGGATTTTTATAAGTTGGTGCTGGACCCCACTCTTTCATTGGACGCATATGTTCGCAACTCGTATTAATAACTAAATTACATCTTTTAAATAAATCCCAATCTTTATCATCTTTAAATCTATGCCAAATTCTTTTATCAAAAACATCACCTTCAATAAAATCAACTTTCTTATAGTCTTTAAACAAATCATTTTTTGCTCTTAAAATAACTTTTCTATCACTATCAATAGCAGTAATCAATTTAACATCATTATAAAATGCTGGTACCAAAATACTACCATACCAACAACCAAATATTACTATTTCAGAATCTTTATTTAATATATTTAAACTTTTAATATGATTAATTAAATTAAGTTTAGATTTAAACTGATTAGGACTATATGAATCTAATAGGTCTTTATTATCTCCGACCTCTTTCATTGAAGAAGCTATCAAATTTTCTATTATTCTTTGTATTAATTTTATATCCATTCTATCATTTCACTCATTGCAGGTTTTATATCTTCGTGTGTACGTCTAGCCTTTTCTATTACATCTTTTCTAAACACTTCACTATAACCCATTGACATTAATACTATTGGTCTATATTCAACGTGTTTTAATCCAATTGCTCTCCATTGTTTAGCATCCCTTACAAAACAAGAAGTGTAAGAAAGGTCAATTTTATATTCTAGTAAATACAATGTTAATATTTGAATAAACAATCCAACCTCAACAGCAGACGTATCAATAAAGTTATCAACTCTTTCTGGCCACGCTTGGTCAAAAAACATACCTCTCTCAACTTGTTTTCTATAAAACTCATTAGGTTCTCTTGGTTGGGCGTGAATAGTAAGTAAATAAGGATTATATTTTATATGTTCATAATAAGGATTAGCAAAACCTCCTTCAGTTGTTTTTCCTTGTCCTCTTGCTACTGCTCTTCTTTCAGCAACTTTATGATTTTTATATACCATCTTCCAAACTTTTTCTTTTTCTTCTTTTTTATCGGGACCATATACAAATATTTTATACGGCATAGCATTATTTTTAGTTGGTGTTGTCTTCCACGCTTTCCATAAGGCCGATTCTATTTGTTCTTTTGGTGGAACTTTATCACTATATTTTCTTACGTGATGTCTTCCTTCTAATAATTCAAATGTATTCATTTTCTTACTATATAGTCGTTTATCACTAACAAGTCTAGTGCTGTTCTTTTAAAAGTTTTAATTGCGTCTTCTGGTGATTCAACAATAGGTTCGTGGCGATTAAAACTAGTATTCAACAACATTGGTATACCTGTTATCTTATAAAACTGATGGATTAAATTATAAAATTTACCATTATCTTTTCTATTAACTGTTTGTATTCTTGCTGTATTATCAACGTGAGTTATACCAGGTACTATTGATTTTTTATCTTTCTTTACTTTAACTATTCTTGACATATGAGGACTAGGTCCACCAATAGTATCAAAATAATCTTCATAATGATCCTCTAATACTGCTGGCGCAAATGGTCTAAAATCTTCTCTATCTTTAATTGTACTATTAATAATATATTTTATATTAGGATTTCTAGGGTCTGCTAATATACTTCTATTACCCAATGCACGGTTACCACTTTCTGATTTACCTTGAAACCAACCTACTATCTTTCCATCAGCAATTGCCTGTGCTACTTCTTTATTAATCATATCTAAAGTTAACTCTTCATACTCATAGTTAACTCCTTTGCCATAAAAATCAATTGCCAACTGTAAATTTAATCCACTTATACCATACATATATTTTCTACCAGCAAAAGTTTTTGTCTTATGTTTATTATTATTCAATACATAATCAGCGTGTTGATAATTACCTAATGCCTGTCCTTCATCTCCCACAGCAGGTGGTATATAAACATTTTTATAATGCTTTGTAAATTCTTCATTTAAATATCCGTTATATATAACTCCTCCTGCTAAACAAAGATTGTCGCAAGATTTAAGTGGATAGATATGTTCTTTAATTTTATCATTTGTAAATTTTTGTAATGTAAATGCCAAATCTGGTACACCATATTCTTCTACATTAATTAATTCGTGAGTTTTATAATTTTTTTCTTTTATAACATCATCAAGTATTGTTTCAAATACATTATAATAATATGAACTAAATCTTCCATAACCAACTAACCCCATTAATTTACTTGCACCTAACGAACCAAATCCAGTTCGTTTTGACATTTGATTCCACAACCAACCTATAGGTAATTCTTTTGACAAGTCTTTAATATTATAATCTTTATCAACAAATATACATCTATGTTTATAACCTATACCATCAATAGCAACTATATCTGATTGTTCATAACCAGAATTGATAAACGCATAAGTAGCGTGAGATTGATGATGGTCTATAAAGTAAATATCATCTTTGTAATAATGATCCCATAACTTTTTAGGTTTAAAATCTAATACTTCTTTAGGTAATATATCTTTACACATTCTAATACCACCAACTGTCATTGAAAAACTTAATATACCATCTTTTGGTTTTTTAAAATACTCTTTAACAAATTCATTATTTAATTTATAGTCACCTGTTTCTAATTGTTCTTGATGAGCATAAGAGTCTACCTTTAATGGTAGATTATGTTTAAATCTAGTATATCTTTCTCTTTGATTATGAAAGACACCATCATAAGTATTATGGTCGTGTAGATTTAATGCAACTGCAAATATTTTAGTCATTTAATACCTTCGCATATTTTCTCATAGGAAAATGTCCTTTTGGTGGAACAAATTCAGTACAAGTCTTACAATAGTTTTCATATTTAAATAATCTAAAGTTCATCATCTTATCAACGTTCTCCTGTGTAATGTCCCACTCTTTTGATAACTCTTTATTATTAGCAAACTTTTTACTACAATGTACTATAGTTTTTGTTTCAAAATTTATTACAGGCACCATTGGAAAAGAAGCACACAATTTTCTATCTATTTCATCTGCTTGTATAACATCTGTAAATTCTGGTGACCTACCATTAAATGCTTTCCACATAGTATTCTTATGATTTAACTTTTCTATTACTTCTTTATGATTGTCTTTGTATTTAAAATAGTTTGGTGTCTTTACAACTACATTATAATTATTCATATCATTTTCAGGTACAAAATCAAAGTTACCTAACATCTTTACTTCATCCTCATAAAAGTCTAATATATTGTGTTCAACATACAGTATTTCTTTATCTTTTAATACTTTAGGATATCTCTTTCTAACAAACGAGTTTGATAATACTGAACAAATAAAATTAGGATACTTTTTAATTTCTGCAATAACTTTATCTAAATTTTTAATTAGTCCAGGTTCACCACCAAGTAAACATATTCTCATCTTATAGTTTTTAAATTTCTCTAAAGTGCTTTTCAAAAAGACCATATCTACTGTCAAGTTTCTCATTTCTAAAGTATAACTTGTACAATAATGGCAGTCTTTATTGCAAGACATTGATAGAAAGAAGTCTACCGCCAAATAATTATTCTGTATTTCTTGTAAGGTTTTCATATTAATGTGTTTCTATAACTTTAGTTCCGTTTACTATTCTTATTTTTTTAGAATCCTTATTCCAATCACTACCACAAAATTTCTTACATACAGGTGGCGCTTGTTCTGGTTTATTTTTTAACATATTATAAAAATCAGTCCACTCTTTACTCTTAAAAATATCTTCAACATTTTCATTATTTTCTAATTTTAAATGTTCTTTAAACAAAGTTTTAATCCAATCTTGGTCTCTATATAATTCATCATCTACCCAACAACAAGGAGTAAAAAATCCATTACAAGAAAGAGTTACTTCTTGGTCTTTGTATATACATTTAGGACAAAATTTACTCATCTTCACGCTTTATTTTAGGTGGTTTAAATCTATCCCTCTTATTTCTTTGAGCATTTTGTAAATATTCTATTTCATCTTCATCTCTTCGTGTCTTTATAAAAATCATTTCTATACTATATTTTTTCGCCAATTGTTTGCACTCATCCATATATTTTTTATTATAATCAAAGATAATATATTGCCAAATTGCTTCAACTCCCATTAACCTTGCCATCAACATCATCTTAAATAAAAATTCACCATTTTGATTTACACGATAATTATGACTCAAGTGTGGGGGTCCATCAATACCAAAAGTCCAAATAGCTTCTGGATTTGCTAAAAATGCTTTTTCATACCAATCTTCTTTTCTTCCTGTAGCAGCTGTATTAACTCTAGTTCTAAATTTTTTTCCGTTTAAAGAGAATATTTTACATATTTTTAATAATTCAATAAAATATTTATTAAAAATAGGGTCAGAAAGTTGTCCACTAAAAGTTATATCACCATTCCAATATTTTAATATTTTTTTTAATCCATCTGGTGTTAAATCGTTACCTGGGACAACTTTAGTCTTATGTAAAAACATATATGTTGTTCTCTTACACATAGAGCATTCCAATGTACATCTAGGCGTACCTTCAATATTAAGTCTTTTATTTTTAAAGAAAAATCTATCTCGTGATGTTTTCATAAAACTTATTAAATGCTATCTTCAACTTTCTTTTATTCTTAAACTCAACTTCTTCAATATACCCTGGTGTTTGATAGGTCTTCTCTACAATATAATCGTAAATAGGTTCAGTTGTTTCGTTGACTAAACTTGCGTCAAATAAATCATCACCTAATACTCTTTTCATATTTTTTACAAACTTATTCTCTTCGTGTCCTAATAAAATTAAAATTGTATTAATAACTTCATCAATCTCCTCTTGTTTCATATAAGGGTGTATAGGTAAAGTCAATATAGTATCACAAATAATTTTACTAATATACTGTTTATCTTTTCTATGATTAATGTTTTGATACATAGGACTTTCAGACAAAGGTTTATCATAATGCACTTTCGCACCAAGTCTATCTTTAACCATATCTCTTACTTTTTTATTCTGTAATCTAATAACATATTTGTGATAGTTATGGTTAAGACCATTTGTTGTAGGTTGTACTGTTACATAATCTTTTAATTGTTCATCATATTGTTTTGCTATCTCTTGTCTTTTAGATATCCATTCGTTCATCTTCTTTAATCTAAAGTTAATAAAACAAGCATTAAGCATTAACATTTTTGAGTTACGACCTAACACTTCATTGTTGCCGTGTCTTCTTAACTTTCTAAACAATTCTGCTTTGTCTTTATCATCTGTTAAGATTGCCCCACCACCTGCTATACCAGCTACAACTTTATTTGCGTTGAAACTTAAACAACTAACATCTCCTATTGAACCTGCTTTAACATCATTTAAACTAGCACCTAATGACTGAGCGGCGTCTTCTATAAATGCAATATTCTTTTCTTTACAAAAATCTAATATCTCTTTTGTATCAGACATACTACCAAATAAATGTGGATACACTATCGCTTTTACTCTCGGCGTCCACTCTCTTTTAATACTATCTAAATCCATATGATAAGTTAAAATATTAGGTTCACAAAACACAGGTCTTGCACCTACCATAGATATACAAGACGCTGTTGCTATCCAAGAAAATTGAGTTGTCATTACATCATATCTAGAATCAATACCTAAACTAATTAAAGCAAAATGTAATGCGTCTGTACCACTATTACAAGCGACAGCATACTTTCTACCTGTTATTTTAGTAAGACTCTTTTCAAGGAACTCTACATTTTGTTCCTGTTCTTGTTGCATAGCACTATCAAAGATTTTTAAATATGCTTCTTTGTTTGCTAAATATTCTCTATCCCAACCTGTCATATATAAACTCCGCTATTTTTTCTTGTCCTTTTGCAGTAGGATGAGTATCTTTTTTTGAAACTTCATATTTACCATATCCTAATACATCACTCTTTATACTAAACCCACCTATACCTGGATCGCCAGGCCAACCTATAAAATTTTTATCTATCTTATCACAATAAATATTATTATTAATATGTTGTAAAAATCTACTATTATCCATTTCCACGGCGTCCTGTTTTTGTGTAGCTGGATTGTACCACCAACCGTGAAATATATGAAGCATTTGAACTTGTTTTAAAGGTATCTTTTTAGATTTACATATCTCTTGAAGACTATAATAATATCCAATACTTTTATCCAAAAAACCAAACATATCATTTGAACCATAACCAAAAAAACCAACTGCTAATTTACCTGTATTACAAACTTGGGTATTATTAAACCACTTTCCTTTTATTTTCCAATCTCGCCTTTGACATACAGACCAAGCAGGTATTACCAATCCTATATTATCAATAGTCGCTATTTTGTCCAATAGACTATAGTAAATATATTCGTTACCTGCTCCACTATGAGCAAGATTAATAACTTCCATATCTAATTTTTTTCCTAGTATCTCGGGCCAGAAAGGCCAAGCGTTAGGACCTATATCGTGAAAATCACTACACCAATCTTTATCTGTATAACTACAACCACCAGTTAATAATATTTTTCTCATATTCTTGTTTCAGCGTCAACTAAAATCGGATTATTTTCTCTATAATAATCTTCAATAAGTCTTTCATCTTGAACTATAGTTTGTATTTTAGTAATACCTAATATTCCAAAAACTATAACTCTATGTCTTCCATCAATTACATAATACTTGTCTTCAGGAACATCTATAGATGTTCTTGACGATTTATGTTTTGATTTAATACATTCAATTGGTAAACATTTACTAGGATTAAAATTCTTTATAATTCTATCTACTGTATCAACATTTATTTCTGCTTGTATAGATTTATCTATCCATAATTTAGATAACTCTATTTCTTGTTGACCTTTAGGAAATTTTGGATTCTTATCCCAACCTCTTTTATAATATAAGTTAGAAGTCTGTGGTAAGATATTATCGTCCCAACCCTTTTTCATAGCTGGTAAATATTTTCTTTGCACCTCTTCAATAACACCTAACATACTTTTTCTTTTACGTCTTACTATATTCACATTTCCATACTTTTCAATAAGTACTCTTATTTTCTTTATTAAATCAATAAGAATATTTATGTTGTCAGAATATATCTGCTTTGTGGGTACAGGTCTGTTCCAGTATACCATACCACCATCTTTTATATTCTTATCTCTTAAATACTCTACTTTTTTACCTAACCATCTAAATTCTACAAAAAGTCTAGGTGCAGGATCAAAGTTTGGTTTTGTATAGACATATGTTTCAAATTTACCTAATATATTAGATATAGGCGCAAATAGATTATTTGAATTACGATTAATCCACTTCTCGTTATATGTTATAATACCGTGGTCTGGATACTTTTTAATTACTTTTTCAATTTCTTTATAATATATTTCATTTGTTCCTAAAAATAAATGTTTATATTGTATATCATCTTTCACAGGTTTATATACATCAAAGTTAATTATCTTCTCATATTGTTTACCTACACCATTTTGATAGACTTCGTGGTCGCATAAGTTCCAAACCTTTTTAGTTTTAAAATATCTTAATGCTAAAGGATATTCTTCAGGATGATTTTCTGAATAAAGTGCTATTACATTATTATTGAATAATAAATGTAAAGTTAATAATTGTTCTTTAGTATATTTGTGTTTATCTAGGTATGGTAAAGTTATCATACTTCTACCTAGTACTAAAGTTAATTCATCTGTAGATGGTGTGTAATAGTCAAAGACAATATTTTCATAAGTCTTATATTGGTCTTTAATTGCTTTTATATAATCTTCTTTTGGGTGTTTAGGATTGGGTATTATTACACATTGACTTTCAATACCTACTGAATTGAGATAACAACAATGTTCATAACTATAACGTAATAATCCATCACCAGGTTTACCTGTACATACTATATTCAATATCATATTAACTCATTAAATCTATAGCAATCTTTAATAACTCAATTTTATTTTTAGCTTGTCTTAATTTCTTTTTAACTTCAATATCTTTTGAATCTCTAATTTGTTTTAATTCAAACAATGCAAGTTTCAAAGCAAATAAATGGTCTTCATTTTCTGTTTCTTCAAACATTGCTTTAACAATAGTAGGATAGAATTTTGTATCTAATCTATGTTCATCAAATACTAATCCATCTCTTTTAGCAATCCTCACTACCATTTCTTCAACTGCCTTTTTTTCTTTTTGCTTTTTCTGATATGTATTTTCGTGAAGGTCATCTAAAGTAATAATCTTTAATAACTCTTGACAAACTGGATATTTCTCATCATATTCAACTATATGTGAAATAACTTTTTCATTTTTTTCATCTCTTAATAAAACTTCAATATTCTTTCTTTCATTATCTATAAAACTTGCTGTAATGTAATTTTCTTTAGTTATCATTAATTTGTTCTCCTGTTCTTTGTTATATATGTTTTTAAATTCACTTCAGGATTCCAACCTAAAGATTTTAAAAATCCTATATCTGCTTTATTCAATATTCTTTCAGATTCATCTGCTAATTGTTCTTTAGTATCAATCTTAAAGTATTGTAGTATATCAGTTAGCTTATGTAATTCTCCAGCACCAATATCTATAATATCTCCAAATGGTATTACTCTTTCAGTTGAAGATATTAAAGTATTTATCGCTGAGCATATATCGTCTACGTGAATAAAATCTCTCCAATGGTTTGTATTAACATATGGTACATCATTTCTCAATATTCTAGGTATCAACATAGTATCTCTAGCACCTTGACCATAGACTGTAGTAAATCTCAAACCAACAGATTTTTTTGGTGCAATTTGTTCCATAGAATACTTACTCATTGCATATGGATTTCTCCAGGGTTCGTATGCAGTACTTGAACTTGCGTATAAAATTTTTGTGTCTTTGAAATGGTCAAATACTCTTTGACTTGCGATAACGTTATGTTTCCAATAGTCTGTAGGATTTTTAAAACTATCTCTAACACCAGATAGTCCTGCTAAATGTATTACCCAATCAACATCATATTTTAAATTACAAGTTAGTAAATCATTACCACTATTACGGTCTATCTCAATAATAGTATGTCTTTTTATTTGTAGATATGTCTTTAGATTTTTTCCTATAAATCCATCAGAACCAGTTAATAATATTTTCATAATAAAATCTCATTGTTTAACTTTTATTTATTTTCAAATACCAAGTATTTGATGTTGAAGCTGTACCATTTGGAAACTCTTGCGCTCTATAATCATCAGCATCCACTTGACGAGTTTGATAATCTCCTGAACCTGTCAATATTGTATCTGCCATACCAGAACCTCTATTTGTTCCTGATATATAACTATAAGTTATTCTAAAACCATCTGCTGAAGCAGCTGCTGTATATTTAATTGCATTGCCTATTAAAGTATTAAAATCTGCTGTTACATATTCTCTTAAATCATTTCCAGCGGTAACATAAAGTGGTGTTTTTGTAGATTGATTAGCACCATCTATTTGATGTAAATAATAATTTTGAATTGTTGTAGGATTATCCAATGCGTGGTCTCCAATTGTTGTAGGGTCATAAGCAGTTGTATCTGCTTGAGTATTTACAAAAATTGGTGTTCCATTAACTAAAGTAGAACCTGCAACATTATTTGAAGTGTTAATATGATATGTTCCACCTTGTTCAGTTGTTAAAGTCGCCGCCACTAATTTATCTATTGCAGGATGAAGAAAAGTATCTTTAACATCTTCCAATGACATTGCTTGAATATTATTAGTCGCTGTTCTATAACAAGGCCAAGTTTTTCCTGAATCAGTTGGAGCTGAACCAGAGTTTGTTGTTGATTGTATTTTATCGTAGGTAACAGTTACCGTTGTAGGTTCTGCTGTTGTTGCCTCATTAGGAAAAGCTGAAGCGTCTGTTGAATGGACACCCGCCGCTTGTCTTGTATCTGTTATTGATCCAACATTACCACCAGAACTAACTACTGATAATGCAACAGATGGTGCTAATGAATATTGATAGATTGTTTGTGTAATTATTTCATCAACTTCAGGAGAAGTCATTTCTCTCAAATTGCCTGCGCTATAATATAAAGGAGCTCGTATAGCCATAATTTAATCTCCTATGTAGCACTACCAACAATCGTCTTTTGCGCTACCCCTGCTGAATTGTATATTACTAAAGATGATGACAATGTAAAAATACTACCAGTTGCCCATCCTGTTTTATTTTCTAATAGAACTGTACCTGTTGCGTTAGGAAGTGTGATTATTTTATCAGTTGTTGGATCTTCAACAGTTAATTCAGTTTCAAAACTATCGTTTGTTGCACCTTCAAAGAAGATACTTTTATTTTGACCTATTTCTAAATTAGAATTTATAGTAATTTGGTCTCCTGATAAAGGAATAAAAGTATTTGCTAGTACATTACCTAAAACTCGTAAGCTATCATTAATAATTAATTCAGTTGAATCAGTTGAATTAATAGTATTACCTGAAATTTGAACTGTTCCTAATGTATGAGTTGTGCCTGTACCTGTAAGTGTTCCAGCAGACATTGAACCAGCAGATACTTCATTAGTTGTTGTTATATTTTCATTATCAAAATTTATAGTACCACTTGAGTCTGTAATATAACCACTTGATAAAGTTAAATTACCTGCATTAACAGTTGGAGATGATATAGAAGTTGTAATAGTTACATCATCTGTTAATGACATTGTTAATGTATCTGGAACAGATACAACAGCATTTATTTGGTTTGATGTTCCAAGAAATCTACCTGTTTGACCTGCACCAACTGTTTGTGTTGTTGAAGTAGAGTCTTCCATCTTCCAACCAGCAGCAGAAAATATTTGTCCAGCTAATTCATTAACAGCACCAATAACGTTAGTTGCTGACATTGTGGCGTCTAACGTAGCTATATCGCCGAAATCATCCTTCGCTAATGCGTTAAACTCCGTTCTTAAAGTTTCTAACGTTTGTTCTGGTAATATTTGTCTTACTGCCATTTTACTTTACAACCTTCTTAATTAAATCTTTTATTTCTCTTAATTCTTTCTTTAAATTATTTATCTCGGAACACATACCTCTTAATCTGTCTGCGTTCTCTTCTCTATCTCTTGTTCTTTTCATATAAACAGCATATTCATTACTTGTTCTAATTATTGCATTAGTTTTAACATCTCTAATTAAATCTTCGTGTCCTTCAACTTTCAATATTCCATTTGCCATTTTTTTATATTGCCAATGCAATTCCTCTCATATCTTTACAGATTGGTGGATAAGATGATATAGTTCCTTTCATTGCAATTTTAATTTGAAATGAAGTGAAATCATTTAAGTCACTTGCTGAATATTTGTATTCTCTAAATGTTAAATCATCTTCTGCAGGAGCAATTGTAATATCTTCGCTACCATCTGAATTAAATGGCAACCAATTTATATCTTCAATTTTTCTAGTTTCTGCACCTCCAGATGTTCTATAGTAAAGTCTAATTTGTGAACTTGAACGAACATTTGCTGATAGTCTTATATCAAGAGAAGTAGAATTATTTTCTAAAACTATTGGTCTAGTTAAGTACACCGCTGCTGTTGATGTTCCAGTTGGAGTAGTATCAGCAACAAAGTCTGGTGTATTACCTGTTGTTGGACTATTTAATCTGTTTTGTATTGTGTATGCACTAACTCTTTGTAAATCTATAAGTGGTGATAGTTTAGTATTTGAACTTGACATTTCTACATTTACATACAAAGATTTTAAACCGTTCATTTCATTTGTTTCATTTATTTGACTTGCAACCATTTTAGGTGAAGTACAATAGATATTATCATTTGCAATTACTGAACCAGCGTTTGCAACTGATACTGTAGTAAATTCTGATTCTGAACCGTGCATTGATTGTCCAGTAGTAGGTCTTAATTTATAAGATATACTTGTACCTGGTACACTCATTGTTGATAAATTTAAATTCATAACATCATACAATCTATTTTGTGAACCATAAACAGCATTACTTCCAATATCTCCTGAAGTATTTGCGTTTGTAGAACCTGGTATTTGTACATCATAACTATCTAAAGTTATGTTTGATATAGTCGTATATGTTCCGTTAATAGAACTATGTGCCAATCCGTTGTATGTTCCTGAAGGAACTCCAGATATAGTTACATTGTTTGATACACTATGCATTCCGTGATTTGGATGATAAACTCTAACTACATCTGAACCTTGCGTTGTTCTAATTGGATTGTTTCTTAATTTTCTTGCTGGTAATGATTCATTGCAAAGTGTAATTCTACCAACTACATTTGAAAATTCTGCTCTATTCATTATAAATTTAATATCTTCATTTTGTTCAGCAGTCCAAGTTGAACCGTTTTGAGATTTAAACATAACACCAGCATATGGTTGTTGTGATATTGTTCTATCAGAACCTAATACTGTTTCGCCTAATCTTCCAACATAAGCAGTATATTCATTTGAGTTTGCAAGTACAACAAAACAATACTCAACATTTTCTTGTACATATACAGGTCCAGAAAAAGTAAATTTAGTTGCTACTGTTCCATCAGCACTTATATTAACTGAACTTGGATTTAATGTTGTTTCACTAAATGGTACAATTATTGATCCAGGATATCCATTTACAACTTCTCTTATTTGAACTGTAATTGGAATATTATTATCTTTAGTACCAAAATATAAATCAACAGAAGTTAAGAATACACCACCAACATCATCAATCATAAATGTTTGTGCTAATGGGTCAACCCAACCAACCGTTCTTTCACTTCGTCTTGTAGATGACCTTGTAATACTTCTGTTTTCATTTGTAGCTTGTCTTTCAAGTCTAGGTTCTCTTGTTGATATAATTGTATTCTGTACAGTTTCTAAAATTCCTCTTGCGATATAATCTGCTTCTCCTGAAGTTTCTACATCTGTACTTGTATCATTTGTAACTGAACTTGTTAATCTGAATACTCTTTGACCAGTACGCCATCTTGGATTTGCCTCAACAGTTGGATCAGGAATTGCAAAAGTACCTGAACACGCACCATTAGCGTCTGTTACAATATTACCTCCTAATGAACCACCATTTGGTGTACAATAAGTTGATATTGCAATGTTATCAAAGTAAGGATAAACTCTTGTATTTGGTTTCATCCTTGTTCCATTAAATGTTATTGTTCTACTTCTAACAAATGGTACAAAAGCAACATTAACAATTCTGTCGCCTATTGAATTTCTTACTACTTGAGGAACTAATCTTTGTCTTAATCCTGTTCTTGTTTGTTGGACTGTTTGTTCAGTTTGTATTTCATCAACAGCAAATACTCTTCTTCCACTTCTTCCGCCGCCAACTTGTCTACTTGAAACATCTCTAGTCGCACCTGACCAGAAATCTTGCCAATCATTCCATACAGTTCCAATTTCAACACCTTCTAAACCATTGTTTGGAATTCCAGAAACTAACGTATCAAAACCTCCCACATTATTGATAACTAACTCGGGTCTTCTTTCAGTTTCTTTCCACTCGTCTGAAGGTGGAGTTAATTCTATTGCACCTGACCAAGTAAATACATCAAATGGATTTACATTGACACTCTTACTTGCGAAAGGTTGTGTTATTAAAGCAGTTTCAGTATAAGGTAATGTTAAACAATCTCCAGTTTTTTGATAACTACCATCTGTTCTATCAGACGCTTGAATAGTAGTACCATCATCATCTGCTTCTATTAATTGTACTGCGTCCTCATTAAACATAGGTCTTAATTGACCTTGCGCCATATCAATGGATGCTTTGTAATCTGTATTACCAACATCACCTATATTATGACCACTAAAGTTGTCTACTATAATTCCATTTTTAAATCTATCAAAACCATTTGCGTCTTGTATTTGTAAATTTTGTGCTTGTGTTTCTAACAATGATAATTGAGTATAATATTCCATACTCTCAATTCTATTTTCTAA
>Ga0315316_10000302_pt1 | contig 31734 bp, 31 predicted proteins | sample M160m3416metaG_FD_203702 | JGI IMG/M metagenome (GOLD analysis project Ga0315316, IMG submission 203702) | Ammonia-oxidizing marine archaeal communities from Monterey Bay, California, United States - M1 60m 3416 | ecosystem: Environmental > Aquatic > Marine > Intertidal zone | place: USA... | reverse complement strand
GTTGGTGTGAGAATGATAAACAGCAACAATCTCCCCAAGATTTGAGGCTTTTAAGTAATCTCTTGGATTAACCCTAAAGAAGTCTTCTTCTATGGAATCGTTTTTGCTAGGCACGCAGGAAAGCGCACCTTTGTTAGAGACGATCAGGCCACAGCATTCTTTGGGAAACTCTTTATCGTATTGAGCTTTAATCTGTTTTTTGATGTCAGTGTTTAAAATCAATCTATTGCCCTCCTAGAAGTCGGGAACCCACCGAAAGGCAATGGCCCCTCTAGTGTTCCTAGCTCTGGATTGTTCGCCCATCTCAGTCTACAGCCCTCAATTGTTTTTGAGCATTGATCAGCAACCCAAAAGTTTTCGTTTGGTGGTGCTTTTCCTGAGTTGGCATTTACCTTAGAAACAAAGTAGTAATTAACACCTTTAATTTTAACTCTAACTGAATCTCCTTTATTGTAGACGGTATTAGCCTTCCATTCGTCTTGTCCATTCGTGACGTTAAATAATACTTCACCGTCAATCGCTGCGTTGATAATTTCGTTATTGTACGTAGCTACTGGTGGAGCAGCCCCATTTGGGTTTGCCACGCTACCGTTTGGTATTGGGTTGGCTGTTGTTTTACAATCTAAGTTAGAATTTTCGTGTGCAACATTGCCCTCGCTTTCGTTGGATTTTCCATAAACAGAGTCAACTGCGTTTTTTTGCTGCGACCATTCATAGCAGCAGCCTTCACCTCTGTAAGTCCAAGGGCAAGTAAAATCGTTTACAATGCGGGCTGGTAATTTTAAATCTTGAGTATCGAATGGAGAAGCTAGCTCTAGCTCCAAAACGTTTGCGGTTTCTGCTGACTTCCTATCAACAAAATAAACATCAGGAGGAAACTGAGCGTTTGGGTCTGGGTCAAAACCTTTTGGCGGGTTAACAGTGTTGCTTAGTAAAGTTGTTCCGTCGCTTTCAAAGAAGTTCTCGCTGTCTATGTATTTAACAAACGTTCTGATCCTTGTTACTTTTGACCCAACGAGGTCATCTAAGTCTCTTATCGCAGTTTTGATAAAAATAACTCTATTTTGCGTTTCTTGAGACAAGCCTTCTGGATCAATAGATATCGACATCTTTGGTCTCGGTGGAGAACCTTTTGCGTTTACTTCGTACCCAGTGATTTGGATTGGGGCGGCAAAATACGCTTTTCCATTATAACGAATAGAGCTTTGGAATAGTTTAATGTTGTTGTGGAATCGTAAAACAGTTTTACCGTCTGTTGTGTAAGCGCTTGAACCACTCCCTTCTAAGAACAAAGTTCTTTCATTGTTTTTGAGTAAGTCAGTAATGTCAATCTCAAATAAAGACACTATTGCAGTAGGGGTAAGCGAAGATGCGTCCCTAGTAACCTTTTTTAGAGAATTTTTAGCCTCTGAAATTTCCATTTTATTCCACTACTTCTTCTAGGTCTACTTTAATGGAGTAATTGTTATCGAAATTCATCGTAACATCCCATTTTCTACAAATAAACTTTTTCATTGAGGAATAAGGGGAGGGTGGCAAATATACAAAAGCTTCAGAACCGCCTCTTTCGTTTAAAAAGTGAGCGATTGCCGTACTTTCAGCCTCGTCTCTGTTATCGTAGGTTAGAGAGATTTTGAGAAGATTTGTGTTAATACCGTCTGGGGTTCTTTGCTCGTACCCATCTCCGAACTTGAGAGTTCTAACAGATGGTTCGGTTGAGATCGTTGGCGAGTAGCTGGGAATCCAAAAGAAATGAGGGACTTCTTTATTGTCAAAAGTAGTCATACCGCCCCACTTTGATGCGCCCACAGATGGTGTTTGAGTGTTTGAGCTCTCTAAACTATAGAAGTGATTGCTATTATGAAGATAAACTTCATTTTTCGAAGCTGTACCCCCAGACCAGCTTGATATTTCATATATAGAACCCATATCCTTTTTCCTTACCTTATTTTACACGTTTTAGCGATAAAAAATAAAAAATCTTGGTGTAAATATGTAGGATAAAGGTATAAGGGTAATGGCAGATTACTATAATTATAATAATATCAGCCTAAAGGTGAATGGTAGTGGAATTTTGGCTAATTCTGCTTCTTTGTCGTTTTCTAACGAACTCACTAAATCTACCCGTATTAATCGTGCTGGCGGAGACAACTATGTAGCCACAAATGGTCTTAATGGTACTCTTAGCTTGAATTACTACGTGGACGCCAACAGTGGCGACCCCTTTTACATGCCCAATGCGAAGCCAGGCCAAAACGTCTTCAGCATAGACGTGGGGGGTACAACAATTCAGTCTGGCTACCTTAATCAGTATAGCTGGAGTGCCAGCCCTCACGGGATTTTACAGGTAAATACCTCGTTTAATTTTTACGAAGACTTACAAGGCACATTCTCTCCAGCAATCTTACCAGATCAAGACTGGGATTGGTATAAAATGTCAGATTTGACGATTACCCTTCAGGGTATGGATGTTACAAGCAAAGTAGCCTCAGTATCCTATGATGAGTCTCACAATTTTACGCCGCTGTATAATATAAGTGGAATTGCGCCAGTTGAGCATAGATACGGAGAAAAAGTAAAAAGCTTATCTTTGGATACTTACAACATTCTTGAAGCGATACCTCACACGGGTAAAGAGATCAGTGTTGACATAGGCATAAGAGGACAGTCAACGCTTTGGAGCGTTAAGGGTGTACTTCAAAGTAAAGACATATCAATCAACTTTGGAGAGAAGGTCATTTCTACTTTAAACATTGAAGAGAATGGATATGGCTCGGAGCCAACAATAACCAGCACAAGCCCAAGCCCAGTTTCTACTCTCGCAGATTTAACTATTGTGGGCGATAATTTAGATCAAGCAACTGCGGTCTATTTTAATAACACAATTCGGACCAACGAATTCACAGAAAGAAGCTCGACACAAATAAAAGTAAAAGTACCAAGGTTCGCGCAAAGCGGCCCAGTAAAAGTTGTTACGCCTTATGGGGAAGTGTCTTCATCTAGCCTAACAGTCGGCCCACAAATAGATATACCCTAATGTCAGTAAGCGGAAACATAGGAGATTCGGTAAGGTTTGAAATAACCAATGCTACTTCTGTGACTGGCGTTAAGTTCGGTAGTGGTCAAGCTAATTTTAATAAAGTATCTCAAAGTGTAATTGACGCGCTTGTTCCTCAGACCGCTACTTATGATAAAGTTGTATTTCAAAAAGAAAACTCTGTTGAAGTTTTTGATATCACGGCAACAGGAGATGGCGACGATGGGGCTTACGGCAGTCTTAGCGGAATAATAAATACTTCTGGATTTTTTGACACCGCCCTTTCTGGCTGTGCTACTGGTGCTGTAACATTTTCGGATGTTAATACTGCGTCTGGCGTTTGTGTTATAACCGCCACAGGAAGCTCTTTAGCTCAAGCTTCTGGTGTCGTGGTTAGTGGCCACGAAAGTGGCTACTGCGGAGGCCCAACAGGTTTTACTACTGGTGATTACACAGTCTCTGAAACTAGGTTGAGTAGCATGACTGCTTCAGCTTTGGGGGGCTCAGATAATTTTGTTGCATTTGCTACTGTTGAGTACACTGGCGATCTAAACGTAAAGCAAGCCGCCGTCACTGTTACTTGTAACGAGTCAGGCATACAAACCGAAACTACAGATAAATTTGTACCAGTATCAAGAATAAATGATTTTACCATCGTTCCTAGTGGCGGGGGTACGATAACAATTTTTGGTAACGCATTTACATCAGTAACTGGTGTTAGGTTGGGTTCAGGTATTAACCTTTCTTTCACAAATACGAACACTGGCATTTCTGCAACTGTTCCTACTGGAGAGCACGATGATTTCATACATTTAGATTTACGGTCTGGATTATCAGCAATAAGTGATTCTAAATATGTTACTTCTGGAGAGATCAGTGGCTCTGATAAGAGTCAGGACTTTTTCGTATTCCCAAGCCAAAAAATAGTAGCTAACCTTGGCAGTACAGATAATGTAATTATAAATGGCTCTGGTTTAAATAATTTAAATTCTATAATCTATAGATCAAAAACTGCTGTAGAAGTAACGCCAAGCTCGTTTACTAGCACTAGTGGCCAAGCAATCGTTTCTATAAGCGGTTTAGCTACGGGCATTCATGACGTTATTGTCACGAAAAGCGGAGTATCTTTCACTGGAAGTAATTTTGTTGAAATTCAAGACTCAGTATCTCATGGGTATGGGTTTGAAAATCATGTTTCAAGTGGCTTTAGGTATGTCCAAGAAAAACCAACTTCTGAAGAATTAACGACGGCTTTATCTGGAGAAAGTTTTGAGTTTAGCACCACCGAAGAAAGCGACAGGGTTCAAGTTACATTTTCTGGTGGCGTAATAACTGGCGGTAATGTTACATTTAATTTAAGTAAAAAGTCAATCGTTTCTAAAAACGTTACAAACGAATATACCGTAAAAGGCTTTAGCATGAGCGCCTCAAGCTCTCAAACTGAGGCTCTTAATAAATTTAACAGCGGCATTTATAGCGAAGATCAATACGGTGAATATAGTGCCGAGTTTGCTTACTCCTTAGACTCAAGGGTGTGCTCAATCACTGGGCAATCAACCTCCACCACAAATCAAGAGTCTACCTTTACTTCTACTGGCACGTATACTGGTCAAGTCGCTGGAGACCCACTGGCTTTACCTTTGATAGCTGCGTTAAGAAGTGGAAACCAAGCAGACTACAACTCATATACTGGAACCCAAAATCTTGAATGCTCTGTGATATCTTTAACTGGAGTGACCTCTGGTATAATAGGTTCGGCTAGCACTGGTGAAGTAGTGAGTATTTCTGCTACTAGTTTTGATCCAGCGCAAAACTTAACAAGCATAAGCGGTCAAATTTCAAGCTCTGGAGCTTACTCTGGGTACGTCTTGCTTTCTACTTCTACTGGCATAAGTGATAATTTTGAAAGCGTAAGCCATTCAAGCGGTATTTCGTTTCCGTTTGCAACTTCTCAACTAGAAGATACAACTAGCCAAATTTGGCATAATGTATTTAACTCTGGTATCGACTTGCTTTACCCGTCTGGGTGGACTGGTCAGCATTCATTAACTAGCGGTTTTACTGTGGTTACTGGATCAGCTACAGGCTCCAGCACTTTGACTTTTTCTGGGCAGAGCATTAGTGCGGTAAATAGCTTAATAAGCGGGGAAATACAAGACAATAGAAAATACTGCACCACTGGTGATCCCTCGTACTTTACTACTGGAGAGATCGTGAACTTAACCGAAACTGGATACTTCTACGGATACTGCTAAAATGCCTGACCCACACGAAACAATTTTAGTAAGAATTGCTGACAACGGCTACGGTCAGGATAAATTTGAGTATAGCGGCTCTTTTAGTGATGGCTGGGAGCATAATCCATCATTTACATTACGATGGCGTAATGATTGTAGCGGAGATATCGCTGGTAAGGTTTATAAGTTTGACCAAAGTGACTCTTCAAACGCTAATTATCGATTAGGCTTTTCACACACTGACGACGCATACAACAGCACTGGAGTGCAATTAGGAGAAGCTAGTGGTGTTTTTTACTATGGAACGCCAGGTCAAGCTGGGGCCTCTACGAAGGTTAATGTAGGCATAATGTTTTCTGGGCAACCTTCTGGCTATGCTAACGGCGCTCCATTGATTCACGCTTTTGCAGTAGCATCCACCTCGTATGACTATGGAGAGAATTATTTTAATTTTGCTGATACAAGCGGAGAAGAATGTACTTCAGGCGATTATACAGGACCACCCACGGGAGCAACTTCAAGCAGCGCGACGAGCAGTAGCGCGACAAGTAGTTCAACTGGCCCAAGTTCAAGTAGCGCCACCAGTAGCAGCACGACAAGCAGTTCAACTGGCCCAACCTCAAGCAGCGCAACGAGCAGCAGCGTTACAAGTAGTAGTAGTGCTTCGTGTAACCAATCTACGGCGTTTTCAGGGCAATTAAATACTTTAATTAACACAACAAACTCAACGCAGTCAGGCAAATATGGAAACTTTACAACAGTCTCATATACTCAAGCGACTGGCGTTGAAACTGGTCAGTTTTCTTTAGGGGCTATAATTGCTACAGGCACTAGCCTTTCTAATGCTTTGACCGACCTAACACCACTGCTATCTCACTTTAATGCAAGCGGCGTGGTGATAGACGAGTTAAACAGCGCCTCAACATCTTACAATATAAACAATAACACAACCAGCTATTCTACTACGTTTAGCGGTTACAATGGGTCAGCTTACTACCAAGGCGCAACTGGTTACGTAAGTAAGCGATACTATGTTGGTTACAATCCGCAAATTAGCGGTAACTATACTGGAGCAAATGTAACTACCACTTGTCCAGAAACATCGATTCAAGTTACTTTTGACAGAAACAGGAAGATATATAATACAACTGGAGAAATATCACCAGCAGCAAGCTCTATAACTCAATTTGTAGCCACCTTACAGTCTAGCTGTACTGGGTATTTAACAACGCTAGATGTCTCTTGTTTGAAATTTGAAAATGGTGAACAGAAATACGGGAAGGTAACTTTCTTCCCGTATGTTTCAGATGCTTGGTCTGGGATAATTGATGCTGGGTCATACGTCTTAAGGCATGAAAGCGGGTCGTTCACAACAGCTTTGGGGCTTCATACTTTAGGAAGCGGAACACTAAATGTAGACAGATATGTATAAAAGAATCACAGAAGGGCAAACTTTAACTGTTACTGGATTTAATCTTTATCCAGATACTACAGCAGTGTTTTTCAATAATACTGGCAATCAAGTTCCGACCCAAACTGGTTCTTACAATTCTGACTTCACTCAAGTAGGAATAACAGTCCCTTGCTGTTTACCTGACTTGAATGATTTAATCGTTTTCAATGGCATAAACTATGTTACTGGAGATAGTCAGTATAGATTTTACGGTAAGCCAACTTTTTCTGGTTTAAACAAAACATCAGCGCAGTGGGGCGAAGACGTTCTAGTAAAAGGCTCTTACCTTCATCAAACCACTGGGGTTACTGTTGATAATTTAAGCGCTGAATTTTATTCAGAGTCACAAAACTCTGTTGTGTTCACAATGCCTCAAGATATCACGGTAGGCTCTGGTCGTGATGTTATTATAAAAACAAAAGGTGGGCAGTTTACAGCCGAAATAGCAGCAAGCCAGCCGCCAATAGAAGGAGCGTTAGATTTAAATAGCTCTAGTGTTGGTTTGCGTTTCGGTGAGTCTGGTTTTGTGCAGGGTAAATCACTAGACATAGTAAATAGGGTCGTTGTATCTGGTTTTTCTCAAGAGCTTTACTTGGAGGGTACTGACCTAGTGCATAGCGGTTCTTCTGGTTTGTCTTTTGCTGTGCCTACCGCGACAATCAACGGATTACCAGTTAAGCTTCAAAACCAAAGCGGTTTTTATTCTAGCGGCAACTATAACCAAACAATTACGGATGAAGCCGTAACTACTAATAATTTAAAAATAGTTTCTCCATACATTTCTAACGTTTCAACAGGAGCCGCTAAATTCCAAGATACTGTAACAGTTAATGGTAGTCAGGTAGAAAATTGTAAAGTTTTATTTTCAGGTTTTGATCAAACTCATGTAGAAGGTACTTCTGTGACTACTGGCCTAAACAGTAATGAAGTCAGTGTTCCGAGAGGGATAGTCAGGTCTAAGCTTATCATTAGCGGGTATACTGGTGGTACGACAGGAACTTTTACTTCTCCCACCTTTTTCTATCCAGTGCCGACGATAACGGGGCTGTCAACAACCAACTTTGTCGTTGGACAGCAGGTGACTGTAGACGCAATTAACGCTGCTCAAGCTAGAGCTTTGGTTGGTATCAATGGAAATGACAAAGTTAGGGGTGCAGGAGTTTCTAACGTCCCAGGTAAATACATTGTAAGCTCTCCCACTTCGTACACACCTAAATCAGCTAGGGAATATGGCTCTGCAACACTAAACAATTCTTCATTATCGCACAGTATAGCAACTGGGATCACTAAGATAACAGCCACCATAAATGCAGGAATGATTGGAAACGGCTCTCCGTTTTTGGTTTCTATTCATGAAGGTGGAGCACTCAACAGTATACAAACATTTTCAGATAAACTTATAAATATACCTAATTATGATTCTGTCACCGTTTCTGGGAATCCAAATTCTATAATAGGAGTTAGTAGAACTAGGGTGACAAACACAGACCATATAATAATTAGTGGTAATAACTTAATGAACGCTTATTCTTTAAGTTTGTCTGACGGTTCGGAAACCAAAACAATAACAAGCGGTAGTTTTTTACAGTCAGGATTAGTACATCCGTTTGTGACTTTTACAAACACTGGTAACGATAATTATAATTACCAGACTCACTCAGTAAGCATTGATTTAAGCGCTTTTTCTTATACTGGTGAAAGTGGGTCGTTTACATTTTTAACCGCATCACCATAACATGTCATCAACTATACAATTTATTTCTAAGCCCTCTGGTACTTCAATAACACCTTCTTACGGTTTATTGAATGACAGCTTTGTTATAAGTGGGCAAAATTTGAACCAAGTAAGTGGGGTTTTATTTGTTGATAAATTTCAAAACGAAATCGCCTCAACTTTTACAGCCGCTAGCCCCACGGTTATCAACGGAAGCGTGCCGCTTTTAGACTCTTCTCTGGGCCGACACGAAGTAAGAGTGCAAAACGAGTTGGGGTATGGAAAGCTTTACTTTGACCCAGTAACCCCAGCTTTGACTGCTGAACCAAGACGGTTAATTGGTCACACTGTAACAGATATAACTGACCACTTAGGGATTAACTCCGCAATACCAACAACATCCCCAAATAATACTCAAGGCTACGAGATAGCTAGCACCTCTGTTTCAGCGATTCATGCGTCCAGTACGTTCATTGTTTCTTGTGAATTATCGCTAGAAAATGACTTTTGGGGGGCCGCAGTTGTTGCTCTATACAAAGACTTGGAAACCACTCCGAGAAGGGTCTGGAACTATGGTCTCATTGGCCCACAAATGGGCCAGATGGCCGTTTTAAGCTTCGTTGTGACCGCTGGCACTACGGACTCACAAACGTGGCGCATACGGCTTGGTAGGGCCGAAAGTTCGCTTTCCACGGTTTATTTAAACAGGAACTCTACAGAGACAAATCCTTACGGATTAGACATCGCCCGATCATATATGACTGTAACTGAAATAGAAGCTGAAGGGATAAGTTACTAATGGACATTTTAAAAATATTATCTACGTTTTACTCAGAGCATGAGTGGGTTGTTAAGAACAATAATTATGACGACTTATTTTGGTCTGATAGTAATTCAATCGCCAAACCTTCACTCGAAGAACTGCAAGGCAAGTGGGATAATCAAATTGCCGAAATTAGCAATAGAGATGTTCAAGTGCAGCGCCAAAAAGCAATACTTTCCCAATGGCCTATGGAAAAACAGTTTGAGGCTATCACAGAGCATCACATGGGTAGGTCAGATAAGCTAGACAATCTTACGGCGTTTATAGAGCAGGTTAAATCTGATTACCCTAAGTCTTAATTGACTTGATTCTTTCGATAAGTTCAAAAGTTTTAATCTTAGGAATCTGCTCAACCCTAGCGATCTTGTCTGCTTTGTTATAACCTTCGTCTTTTAATCTTTTTACTAAAGCTTCAAATGTCACACCTTTCTCGCCCATTAGCGATGAAAGGACTACGTGAGGGTTGGCGGTTGATACCCCGCTTTCCGTAGACACGGAGGCTTGTCGCGCAGTAGCGACTTTTGATGTTGGGCTTCCGTTCCCAGCAAGCTCATCACGACCAACAATGCCGATCTTCAAAAAGTTTCTAACGCAACGAACAAAAGCTCTATTTTCAGCCATAGGTCCAAGATAGAGAGCGCCAAACCCATTTGTATTTGCGGGTGAAGCGTCACCAATCGCAGAAAAAATAACTGCCTCATTTTCTGTCTCGTAGTTAGGCTTCCAAGTGATCGAGCAAGTTGCAACCACATAGTCTGCGCTAGGTGAGATTATATCATAAGTTACGTCAGTATAGCCTCGAATTTGAGCAATGTCTTTGTATCCCTGCAACAGAACACAAAGATCACTGTCTTTTAATTTAGAAATATCTGCTGACGCGGGATACTTAGTTGGGTTGGGGTAAAGCCATTCATCGTTAAGCATTTTACGCCAATCAATGAAACCGTTTTCGTCAAATGAATACTCAACTTTTGGTTCAGTTATTAGTCCGTCTTCGTCTCTCTTGGTGCGAACTAATGCGTTTGCTTTCTTAGTCATGGATACAAGTTTAGACTACCCTTGATTAAGAGTCAAGCTTTTTGACAATATAAGTTTCGTCCAAAAAATCCCAAAATTCTGGGTTATCTACTATTTCAGTAAAAGAAAAATCATTTACAGACGCCATAGGTCTTTCTGCTGTTAGGTTTGAAACGCTATTGTAGCATTCGCCGCCTTTTAGTATTTTTTTCCTAGTTTTGAACATGTACTTAGAAAGGTCTTGGTCTTTGAGCGTTGCGATGCCTTCTTCGTCAATGTATTTGCGAAAAATAAAACCGTAGTCTAAATATTCCAGCTTTAGTTTTTCAAGTTTCTCGTCGCCATCTCTAGTTAGTAAGCTATGAGACACGGCATTACTACGAAGAAACTCAACAAACTCTTTATCATGATTATCATCCAAGTAATAAACAAAGTTTTGTATTCTTGGTTTATAATTCATAATTATGTTTTTATCAATTGGTTTGGTCGAGCAAACAACGCACACGCACTGTTTTAGCTGCTCTTCTAAAACTTCTTCATTGTGGTCTATATCCATCCTTACAATAAGTGGATGGTTTGCGAGTTGCTGCTCATTTATTCTAGCGACTGAGGTTGGAACATTTTGAACATTAATGTCATTATAGTTTTTTCCAACATGAACTCTTTCGTAAGGGATTTTAGCATCGATACCAAGTAGATCGAAAACAGATTGAGCTACCTTTTCTGCTGAAATTTCGTTGATTGTTTTAGGGTCTTCCTGTAAGGAAAAGCTCGGCTTGATGCCGTTTCTGTTTGGCTCGTGCAGGATTACGTCTTTTGTGTTAGACCAATAAGGACCACTCGATCTAGTCCACTGATTACAGTACAAGCCAACAATCTTTTTGTCGTAAGCTGAAGCCATGTGGATACCAATACTGTCCACCCCTAGATGAAGCATCGATCCATTAATTAAGTATGACACTTGAGAAAGCTCAGTAGAGCCTTGAGTGTGAATGCAGCCAGGGATTGCGCGGTCTTTTTCTGTCCCAAGTTGGACAATTTTGATTTGGCGTTTTTCTAGTTCAGGCTGAATATACTGAATCACTTCATCCCAGTAACCGTAATCACGTACATCTGCCCCACCCGCAGGTTGGAGGGTGATATAGTGCTTGTAACTCATTGGGTAGTAGCTTTGGTAAATCCAAGGCTTATCGATCCTCAAGCCGCAATGCGTTGCGTATGACTCAATGATGTGCATATTTTAAATCTTTGTAATTGATAATATCTTTACCGTTGTGTTGGTAAGATTGGAATTTTTGAGTTGTTATGTGTGGGATAAACGATATTTCAAAGAAGCCTTCGTTTTCTCCCGCGCCTTCAGTGAAGTAATGGCTTTCAAATTGCTCGTTAAACGGTATGACCCTATGAACATACTCGTTGCCTTTTAGCAAGTCTGCAAACTGAGCTTCAGTGGCGACGTACAAATTGTGGTCTGGATAAGTTTCTTTTATTGATTTAAACAAGCTTGTTGATAAAAATATATCACCCGCGCTCTTAGGCATACAATACAAAATCCTGCGCCCTTTATCGTCTGGGTCTAAGGTATCTTCAAACTTGACTGTTTTATTAACTTCTTGTTTCGCCACTTGCCTAAAATACGCTTCGATTTTTTCCCTAGACGCACCTTTTTCAATCTCTTTCATCCAGTGCTTGTATCCGTCATCATTTTCATCGACGTTTTCATAATTAAGGATATTTCCGTACATGTGCAGTACCCACTCGCTGTCATCTTTAATTTCAGGCATTACATAATCTGGATTACCTTTGCGCTGTTCAAAATCAAAATCGTATTCTACAGTTTTTGAGTTATCAATAAAATTCTCCAATTTAGCACAAACAGCTTCTGTAGAAAAATAATCTAGCACCCACTGTCGCGCTTGCTTACCCATTAGCTCTTTCTGCTTGGGTTTCATTTTAAGAACTTTAGTAAGTTGATTACTGATAGAGTTGGGCTGTGTCGAAGCTTTAATAAACTCCGTGCCATGCTCTCGGTACTCACTCCATTTTAGAGGTAGTGAGGCGGCTTCTGGCTCGCACATTTCTTCACCGCAGCTATAGTTTGTCACCAAGGTGATCAACTCAGTAAGTTTTGCTTCTTGAATAGGAATTTCTTGGCCACCAGAAGTAAATGGGTGACAATACACATCCATTAAGTTATAAACTTCATTAAGCTGCTCTTCAGTCACGCCATGTCCTACGTTTGTAGTTGTGCATGACTTTTTAGAGTTGCATCGATGACAGTCTATGTCTTGACCTCTGTAAGCGTTTACAGAGTATTTGCCACAAACTTTACAGACGTAAGTAGTTAGAATTTCTTCGTCTGGGATATTGTACTCTCTTGCGAGTTTTGGTATGTCCCACCCTTCACCATAATGCGTGTGAAGTAGTAGTTTGGCTTTTATGTCTCTGTTCTTTTCTTTAAACAGCTTAAATCCTTCAAGCAGGTTTGGTACGCTTTTTCTTAGTTGGTTTCGGAAAACAAAACCAACGATAAAATCAGCAGTAGGTATGCCGTTGATGGCTCTTAAAGTCAGACGTTTTTTGTCAGAAAGCTTTCTAAACGTGCTCGGCTCTACAGCACCGTGAACAGTTTTAACATGTTCTTGGCCGAGTTTTTTCATTTCCTTTTCCGCAAAGTTACTCCATACCCAAAAATTTTCTGTTTTCTTGGCAGCTTCAAGAGCACTGGGCAGAATAGGTAGTGAATCTAAAGTAGTCCAAAGAACTGAATTGATTTTATTAAACCAAGGCTTGTTAATGGCAAAGTCGATACCCCAAATGTCTTGAATGGCAATATATACATCTGGCTCGTTTTCTTTAATTACTCTGTCTAGATAATACTCCCCGTAAGAAGCGCGTTTTGCTAAGTTAGGGTCTTGATTAATTCTCGCTAGCTCGTTTTGGTCATCTGGAAGTGAGCCCACAGATTTCCAAGGAAGCTTTTTGTGCTGCATTGCAGAGTATGGAGTACCGCAGCAGTAGTGGACTAAATCGTATTTTCCCGTCTTATATAAATAAGAGAGAATGGCTTTAGCGTTTCTGCCAAAGCCAGTCTTACCGAGGGCAAAGTCGGTTTGAATGAGGATTTTCTTTTTTTTCATTACCACTCTGGGTCGTCGTCTTGAGGCTTATTAGATTTTTGTCTGCTCGCTTCTTCTTTGGCGAAATTTTTATTAGCATACTTTTTGTCGGTGATCGACCAGTGCTTTTGCAGTAGATATCTAAAGTGCTCAAGCAACAACATAGCTTCGCTAGATTCAAGCGTTACAAAAAATGATGATTTATTCGTTGAGTCATCTTTTGCTGTGAAGGTTGCTTGCCAAGTGAATTTGCCAGCATACTCACCTGTTGAAGCCGCCATAGTAAAGGTAACAACCTGTTTAGAGCTTTGGTGATAACCTTTGGCCTCAGTCTTCCTTAAGATCGCATTGATAAAACTGCCAATCTCAGTAGGACTTAGCTTCATGATGGCTTTTTTGTTTTGGTCAAAGGAAGCAGCGCGACCATTAGAGGGGGCAGTTTTCTGCTTGATAAAAGTAGCGAAAAACTCACCTTGGTCGTTTACATAAAATGAGCAGCCAGCCCCCGTCACTTTGGCGTTTGGCTTGTAAAACGTAATCATCTAACTATATTAGGGTTTTGTAAGCTGTTTGTCAACTTTTAAGCTCAGAAAGTTTGGTATATACTTTGTTGTCTTGCACGCTAATTAAATCAGCGAATACCACCCCATCTGCGGTTGAGCCTTTCACAATAACAATCTGACCCTTTTGTGGGAGCCCATTGTTAAGTGACTGGCAATCATCCATCTTGTCGTTGAAAATCATTACTTTTGAGGTAGCAGTCTCATCAGCGACATCCATTTTGTAATACTTGTTGCCGTTTTTAGATTTGCCTTTCCAACAGTCTTCTATCTGGCCAATAAAAACTACCTTGTTGCGTTCTGCCAGACCGTTAACGCTGCGAACGGACGTTAGCCCTTCTCTCTTACTTGAAAAGATATCCCTGAGTGTTTTGTTGTAAGTGTATCCCAAGAGCATTTTTTCGTAATACCAGTTAGCAAAAAATTCGGATTTACTGTTTAAGTCGTAAATTTCTTTGTATGGCAGGTATTTCTTCTTGATGGTTTCGTACCTAGATTCAGGGATAACAATCTTACCTTTTTCATCTTGAAAAGTCTTCAGATGCTTAACAATCTCAATAAGATCATGATTGAACTTATCTGCAAATTTCATTGCGAATTTCTTCTCTTTGACATGCAGCACGTTCCAAAGCTGCGCCTCAAGCACAACCTTGCTTCTGGACTGTTTAAATCCTTCGAGAGCTCCAGCTTGAATCAAAGCTGAAAGCACGCCAACATTTACTTTCGCTTCTTTTGCGGCGGCAAAAACCTCAAATTTTGTGGAATACTCATTCTTAAAATCGTTGATTTTCTCGACAGCCTTATCTGACACCCCCTTGATTGACAGCAATCCGAAACGGATATCGTTACCCTCAATGGAAAAGTCCATATTGGATTTTGTTAAGTGAGGCGGTAAAAGTTTAATGTCAAATAAATCCATTTCTTTGTGGATTTTTGAAATCTCTTCTATTGGGCTTGGCTCGTGACGAGACATCTTAAGCAAGCTCAGGAAGAACTGTCGCGGGTATTTAAATTTCAAGTAGACTGTGATAGCTGCTAAAGCTGCATAGCTTACACTGTGACTCTTATTGAATGAGTAATTAGCTGAGTCTTCAAGGATTTGCCAGAGAATATTACCAATCTCTTCATCAAGGCTTTTTTCTTTAATCTTGTCTTTAATCTTCTTCTTCCACTTAAGCGCCTCTGAGCGTTTTTTCTTACCAACAATCCGCCTCAAGATTTCCGCTTCATCAAGCGTAAAGCCAATCTTATTAGCCATCTTCATTAGCTGCTCTTGGTACAAAGCCACGCCGCCCGTTTCCTTTAGGATATCATCAAAGAAGGGGTGGATAGCCTCGTACACGTCATTGTTCGTATAATTTGCGTACTGATCTGTGAAGTTCATGGCTCCTGGCCGTGCCAACGCTAGAACCGCACTAAGCTCTTCTAAATTCTTCGGTTTAACCTTTTGGCAGACCTTGAAGTTGGTGTTAGCTTCGATCTGAAATGATCCGTGAGGAGACCTAAAGTCTTGTAGCTGTCTGTAAATAAACGGGTCATCTAAATCAATATCGGTAACTTTAATACCAACCTGCTTACAAACATCATCAACCACAGACACGCCACGTAAACCTAGCAGGTCGAGTTTAACATTAAAAATCGAAATCCAATCTGCGTCATAAGATGTAACTACCGCGTCTTTTTGAGAAGTAAGCTCGGACGGGCAAGTGTCTTCCATCTGGTCGTAGGATAGAGATATAGCCGAAGCATGTACGCCTTTATTTTTGATAAGGCTTCTGAGTTTTAGGGCGATATTGTAAGTCTCTTTATTGTCATCGCACCAAGCTTTAAACTTTTCCTCTTCTCCGTAAGCTTGTTTAATGTCCATTACTTGACCAAAGGTTTTTGGAATTAAGCTTGAGACTTCATTTGCTTCGGTTTCGTTTTTTTCAGCAACAATCTTACCGCACTCTTTCATGAGCAGCTTACCGCTCAGTGTATTCAAGGTTAAGATTTTTGATGTTTTACCAACGAACTTTTCATCAAGGTATTTAATAACCTCTTGGCGACGGTAGTAGCAGATGTCTAAGTCAACATCACACATCAGTGAGCCATCGAGATAAGTGATCCCGTCAACTTCCTTTTTCTTGGCTCGGATTTTTGAAATGAATCTCTCAAAATATAGATCATGCTCAATCGGGTCTATCCCAGTAACACCAATAAGATATAAAACTATGCTTCCAGCGGCAGAACCACGCCCAAGACCAACAGGGATATCACTTATCTTGCAGAAGTTAATAACATCCCAAACCAACAATACATAATCGATAAAACCTAAGTCTTTAAGTGTTTCAAGCTCATACTTAATCCTGTTAACGTATTTATCGTACTTTTGCGTTCCTTTCTTGAGGCCAAGCTTAGAAAAGCGATTCAGACACAGCTTTCTTAAAAAGTCATAGTTACTGCAATCACTACCCGCTTCAGCTTCTTGCTTGTATTCGTCACTAATCTCGAACTGCGGCAGTCTTACGCCGTGAATGTCAAGATTGTAATCAACAAAAGATTTAGTAAAGTTCTCCATATTATATTTCTATCTGCCACTTCAGCTTGTCCCACACTTTAATGTTTAATATCAGATCGTTGACTGCATCATGCAAGTTGTTGTAATCAACATCAATCTCAAACTCTTTACCCAAGGCGGTGAGGTTGGTTTTAACGCCTTTCTTTATAGTGTGGTAGGCTTTGTATTGATACTCTAGTAGGTCTTCGCCAGCTTTGTATGGCATGTCCATCTTAATTCCTTTTGCGATGGCATTCGTATCGATAAACTTGGGGTATAAGTGTTCGGAGGATTTACCCATGAATTTATAATAATCCTTAATTAAGTAAACGTCGAACCCTAGAGTGTTGTGACCCACAATGTAATCGCATGAGTCTAACCATTCTTCTATAACCCCGAAAGTGTCCTCTGGCTTTACGCCAAGCCGATCAATCTTCCTCTGATCGTAACGAGTGATCCTAGCGGCATCATCACTGATTTTAAGGTCAGTGTCCCATTTGATATAGATATCTTTCTGGTCAACGATCTTGCCGTTAATGACCTTGATCATGCCAATTTGCCAAGGAAGGTTATGGCAGCTATTCAAGCATAGGTTTAGTGTCTCACAATCAATAAAGACGTAAGTCTTTTCTTTGTCGTATCTGAGTAAATGTTCGTCCATTATCTGTATACTCTAAAGCTATCTTCGTCGCGGTGAAAGGTGCTCGCTTCAATTAATTTAACATTACCATTGTTTGCTGTTAATTTATGGGGTCTATTACGAGGCATTTCCATAGCGCCTCCACAACCGATGATCGTGGTATTTACCACTCCTTGCTTTGTGTCAATCCAATCGACCTTTAGAGAGCCTTGTAAAACAAAAAATGTCTCATGCTTGTCAGCGTGGTAGTGCATTGAGGTTGACTCGCCTTCTACTATCGTCAGGACTTTGCCGCAATAGTCTTCGGCTTCGTTGTTAGCGAACCACTCTTCTGTACCCCAGCTTTTCCCTACCACTTTAACGTCTTGAATCATTCCTGACTTCATATATCAAGAATATATCATACTTGATGCTAGGTCAAGCTTTTTTGAAGGAAGCTCTCTAAGCAAAATTCATCACTTGTCATGTGGTCTAGATTTGGCTTGTCGAGAGTGGTTCTTTTGTTAATGCATCTAAATGTTAAGAAAGCTTTGAAGTCTTCTTTTTTGTTATAAAAAACGCTTTTCACTTCGACGCACTTATCTTGCTTGCAAAATTCTTCTACTCTTTTGCGAATAAGAAAATTAAATGGGATGTCATTGTTTTCTACCGCGTAAACTGGGTCGCAAAAACTAAGGTCAGGCATACACATATAACCATGTAGAGTGTTAAGGTGTAAGAATGAGTCGTAGAACGGCACCATTAATGATAAGTCTTTGTTGCTCCAGTTGTCTTTAAGCGTTTTGTAATCGGTTCTAGGCCCGTGATAAAAGCCCTGTTGTGCTGCTTGGGTATAAATTTTAATTAACCGCTTATACCCTTCCTTGGTTTTAGCGAACAGAATTACTTTTGAGGTTTTCTTCTTCTGCTCTTCGTTTCTTTCATTTGAATCCTCACAGATTCTAATTCTTAGGCCAAACCTAAACTTGAGGTCTGCTTTCTCACTGTTTAGGTAGCCCTGCAAAAAACCACTCATGGAGTCGTCAACTAAAAACAACTCCTTCATGTCATTCTTTTTGCATAGATCGATGATTGATTGAGGGCCATCCTCGACAGAGGAGCCTTCTTCCTCAAGGGTCAAGATTGATTTACCGATTGAATAATGTGATTTAAAAAGTGGTAGCATCTTTAAAAGTCGAATGGGTCATAATTTTCTTTACCGTTGGACTCCCCATGTATTGCGGGGCATCCTGAGTAATTTCTCTTTTCTATTTTCTGACCTTTAGATTTCTTAAGGTCTGATTTCTTTTTACTAGTTTCTAACACACTTGAGTCTTTGTCAAGAAGAACGTAGTAGTCAAATGCCTTATTGTAAGGGCATATCCACCCGCTTTTCGCAGGGCCGCAAAGCCAGTGCTTGCCATTGTATTTGGCATAATTGGCTTTAGCGTCGTCCTCGGTGAAGTCATTAATTAATAAAAACACAGAAGAAACGTAAGCTTCAAACCCTTTTAACGCATCCTCTGAAAACTCAACTTCCTGTATTGGCCCTTTTTTCTGTAAGTCTGGTTTCAGAAATAAAAAGTTAAAGACTACTTTTTCTGCTTTTGGCCATTTCTTACGGCCCCAAGGAGATTTAGCCGCAAGCGTATACATCATAGCTTGCCTTTCCGCTTCTAGTTCAGCTTTATCAAATTTCTTTTTGCTGGTTTTGTAATCAATGATTTTTAGTTTTTTGCCTTTTTCATAGCTTGCGTTTTTATCTATATAGCCTTTTATAATATAAGGAGGGTCTTCGCTTTCGATAAGGAACTCTTCCTCGGCTTCGCCTATCTCGCCATCATCTTCTTCACAGAAGAAGTCCCACTTAAGCCCTATCATTATCATGGTTTTGACAAGCTGTAAATTCTCTTCGGACTTGTCATCCATGTTAGCGATAACAAAATGTCGTTCAACTAGCCTTTTACAAGCGATGTCTCCATCTACTGAATCTGCTTTAATGATTCTATCAAAATTTGCCCTATGGCAGTCATTTTGTAAATATTCAAGAAGCGCGTGACATATTGAGCCCCGACGAGCGCCATCATTGTTGGTGTCTGGTAGCTTTAAGACTTTCTTGCACCAGTATTGCCAACTGCATGTTTCTAAATTTTTTAGACTTGAAGCTGAAAGATATTGTCGTTGTTTAGCCATTTATTTTACCCATCCAATCTGATATTTGCTGTTTACTCATTTCACCGAAATCGCCAAGAGTAGGAAATATAACCCTAACTTGACTTGGATCAAAGTAATTTAAAAGTTTATTTCTTGCTTTAGTAGCCGCTCTATTGCCAGCGCCATTGTTTTCGCTGTCATCATTAAACGAAACAATGATATCGGATATGTCGTATCTTAAGAGAGTGTTTACTAATCCAGAACTTAAAGACAAACCGAAAGACACTACTACGTTTTTAATACCAGCGTCCCACAGTGAAAGCATGTCACCAATGCTTTCTACTATTATAACTCGTTTTTCAGATTTTAATAATTTATAATTAAGAAAAAGTGGGTACTTCCACATTGATTTGTCACCAATGAGTTTCCATTTTGGCCGCTTGTTATTTTCTATCTGTAGTAAGTCTCTACCAGCAAAACCTATGACTTCGTTCTTTCCGTTAAATATAGGGAAAACATATCTGTGTTGCATTTTACCGCTCTTGCTTACGCCGCCTTTAAACTCACTAACAGAATACGTAGAAACGCCCCTTTGCTCCCAGTAAGAGTGGTCTTGATGGAGTTTGTTTAGCAGGCTTGGCGAGTAAATCTTTGACATTTGTATTTCGGGTTTCTGAACCCTTTCGATAGAGACTGAGACTGTCTTTGTTGACAGCCAAACTCTAGCTTCCTCAATCGTTGTGAGATTAAGTGATAGCTTTACTAGGTCATCAAAACTGCCAGTAATATTTCTGGCAAAGTCAATAAAATGGCCGCTGGTTTTATCTATGGATAGTACCGTATTATTATCTGAGTCTCTGTATATCGGCCTAGCCCTATAAGCCTTCGGTGTGTCCATGATGTTACTGTAACCCAACTCAAGGAGTACCTCTTTGATGTTTTCTATCTTCTTCACAGGTCAACATCCCCATCATTAGGACTGCCGTCATCAGCGGAGTAGATTTCACGCGCACGTTCGCATATATGCGTTAGTGAGCCCATTTCCGTAACTCCAAAGTTTTGCAGGTTAAAGTTAATGTAGTTCCCAACATTCTTCTGGGAGCCGTCAGGATACACCCTGCGTAGGTAATCGGCATGGCCCATAGCGTCTCTACCCTGAAATCGACTTTTAACTGGTATCAGCTTGTGAGTGCCAAAATCGCGGGTTATGTTACCATTGTCGTCATACTCATTATCAAGGAGCAGTTCGTCCTCGTCCTTCTGCCTGAAGATGCCCACAAACGCAGCAAACCACTGTAGCCTGTCTGATAGGGAGATGGCCGAACTGTTATCGACCCTGTTTGTGCCTTCAGCAGACCTGTTAAGTTGCATAGCTGTAAGCATTGGGGAATTTACTTCTTCAGCGACCTCTTTGAGTCTATTGATCTTCTCCCCGATTGCTTGATACTCGGCCCAGTTTTGGCCGACTTTCTCACCAGTTAATTTCACATAGTCATAAACCACTAAGCATTGATTACCTCTACCGACTTCGTTATAATACCAACGCTTAATTAAGCTGCATATCTGATCAATACTCTTGTTTGACACATGCATGTGATAAAAGTCGTTATCTTCTTTGAGTTTGGATTCGGCAGCTTTTACTCGCTGATGAAAATTTTCATTTTTCCTCCACTGACCTGTCTCCAAGTACCAGCTAGGTACTCCTGAAATGGCCGCTGCCATTCTAAATCTAATTTCTTTAGTGGTCATCTCTGTGTCTAAGTACAGAGCCTTAACTTTGTTGTATTTGGCGGTCTTGAAACAAACATCTGCTAGCCAAGTTGTTTTACCTTCACCTGGTCGTGAGCAAATAGCGTATATGTGGCCGCATTTAAAACCACCGTAAAGCCTGTTAAACTCTTCGTATGGTGATTGCAAGCCATTCTCGTCTTCGGGGGTGTTACCTGCTTCTTCAACTAAGTCTAATAAACCATCTGTGATTTTTTCTGGCTGATCTGTTTCTACATAGCCAGATATTTTGTTATTATAAATCGCGTCACAATCAGCTATGATTTTATCAATGTCTTTGCTTCCGTTGGTTTCAGCCTCTTGCCTTAGTTTTTTACCTGTCGATTCAATCTCTCTTCTCATCCTGAACTTAATCAGTTCTTTGGCGGATTCTATGACGGCATTTCGCTGAATTGATGCGAAACTGATGTTTTCGATATAGTCGTATACGTTAATGTCGTCCTTGAACGATACGCCTAATTCTTTGATTTTTGTGGCTAGAATTACCTTATCTATTGATTCGTTTTGATACGCACAGCTTTTTATTACATTAAAAATAGTGTGATGAACGTTATTGAAAAAGTCTTTTTCCGTAACAAAACCGTCAATCTCAGGAAAGATATCGGGATATTTGATCAATCCCCCTAACACATGCCTTTCAATTTGTAGGGAATAGATTTCACTCATACCGCAAGCTTAACATCCACTTGAATCCAAGTCAAGCCATTAGTCTAAATCGTCAAATGGGTTATCTTCGTCGTCGGTTTCGGGAGGAGGCATATCGTCATCCATCATTTGGTTCTCCATATCAGCAACTGTGTTTTCTAATGTAACAGCATCTATAGCCATACTCCAGTTTGTTATATAGTGCTGCAACGCTAAGGCTTTTGAAGCGTCATCAAAGTGACTGTTTACAACAGGATAGCCATCTTCTCCAAAAGAAAACATGATAAAGCCGCCATTTGCTTTCTCATTGATTTGGCGCATCAAGATTTTATCTACGTCTGTAGGTTGGTTGCTCATAATTTTAATTACACAATAGAAATACCGTAAAGTTTTTTAATGTAAGAGATACTTAGCTTCTGTAAATCCTTTTCATAAATTTCGATAATTATAAAGTTGTTGAGTTCTAGCCATTGGCGTTTTTCGGCGTCTCTTTTAATTGATTGTAGATACTTTGTTCTAGAGTTTGAGTGGAAAAACTTGTTGAATTCGTCGTGCTGTTGACCGTTGACTTCTACCGCGATTTTTTTAGTAGCATTAACAATGTCTACTTTCATTCTAGAGCCGTAAACAGGAAACTCTTCGTAGACTATGTGGTTTTCCCAGTATTCTCTAAAGAACTGTTTTGTGTTGAATTGTAGCTTTGAGCGAGACTTTTTATCCCAATCCACGAGGTATTTCGTGACAGACTTGCTCTGAAGCTTGCCTCTGATATTGTACAGTCTCATTGTTAAATTGGTGGACACGAGGGGAGTTGAACCCCTGTCTTTAAAATCGCCTACTCAAACATACTACAAGCTTAGTCAGTGTTAATAACTCGCGCTTCATCACTGACACCTACACGCGAGGTTGGAGACTCTTTATTTAGACTAGACCGACTCCTATCCTAGCTTTTTTTGCTCGTTATCGACGCCCTAGCTCCTTAACGAGCATCCAGAGTAGGACGGGTAGCCTACGCGGCTACAGCAGCTTCTTCAGCCCAGCCAAACTTAGCGAGAATCGCGTCAGCTTCGCTTACGGAAGGAGCCATATCAACATTATTGGCAGTTGAATTACCTTGATAGATGTTTTAAGAGGCCGACTATCATCCTCTGCTTGCGGTTTGGTATAAGACTTTAAATCGATACCAGTACGTGCCCAAATTATTTACACCACTCCCAAGTTTTCAGATTATTTTTGATATCTGCGACCCTAATCTGAGTGATTAACTCGTTGGGTCTATCTTTTCTGGAGTATAAAATGTTTTTAGCTTCTCCGCCATATCTCGCTCTCTTGCTGCGGTCTTTGATTAGTTCTCTAGCTAGTTGCCTGAGTTCATCTCTTCTAACTAACAGAAAAGAATTCTCAAACTCAAACGCTACAAAGTCTGCTTTGCCTTTTACCCAGCCATTTTTCCCTTGCACGTTTTTAAATTCGATCCAGACCCAATCCTCGCTAAATTTAGTATCGCTTCTGTTTGCCTTCTTCCTGCCTTTCACATCAACACTCTTGCGATCTCCCGCTTCGTTTTCAAGCCAGTAATCTATATGTCCATGCATATCCTCTATCTTGGAGGACTTATGGACTTTATACTTCTTGGTTGATGCAACCTTTACAAAGTTGTTTTCGCCTTCAGCCCCACGCTGAATGCTGTCGTCATCATCTTTTAAGTTTACGCCGAGCTTCATTTAGCAAGTTTGCCTTAACCTTGCGAGCCTGTCAAGCTCGCTTGTAGGCGTCTTTAAACTTCTTGAACATGAAGTCTTTGATGTCTTTGTTTTCTGTTAGATACTTGCGGAAGTTTTCTTCCCCTTGGTGCTGCTTTTTGAATTCAGTTCCTGTAGCTTTTGCTACTTCCTCGACAATGGAATCATCAACCGTGATCCATGCGCCTTTTTGTTGCACCATGTCCCACATTTTCATCATCTCCATGATTTCCATTTCTACCCATACGCTTTCGCCGCTTTGAGCCCCGTATTTAATTGGGTATTCAACCCTCACTCCAGTTTTTTCGTTCGGGGTTTTCTTAAAAATAATATTACATTGATGACCAATAATTTTACTATCTTTAGTGGAACCTTCTCTGATTATATCTCTTTGAAAACGTTCTTGAAACTCCATAATCCAATCGCTGTAGTGCATTAAAGCGTTGCCACCAGAAGCGTTGGTCAGTTTTGGGTCTTCTTTCACGTACTGATTGATACTCACCTTGCTGCGTACCTGAGATATCATAAAGCAAATATGCCCACGGGTTGCTAACCCCAAAGCCATACGTTTTAGAAACGCGGAGCTAATCAATGATCCGCCAGCAACTTTCACAGCCTCATCAGCAGATTTCTCCAAGTCTCCGCGAGGAATCAGAGCATCCATAGAGTCGATAATAAACATGTATCGATAATCTTCTGGGTTATTTTGAACCATATCTCGCATCAAATCAACAACAGACTCGTAAACATTGCTTTTGTAAACAAACCACTTTTTTTCATCTTGATCAACCCCCGCACGCTCAATCATACCGTTAGAAAGCCTTCCTTCAGCTTTGATATAAATAACCATGTGGTTGTCAGCTTTTTGGAAGTTGCGAGCAAAAGCCAAAGCGCAAGATGTTTTGCCGCCTTCGGATACTCCTGTCGCTCTAACGATACCTGGACGGATTCCTCCGTTCATTTCGATATCTAAAAGTAGGCTACCACTTGAGACAGTGTAAACATGTTCTGTCTCGAAGTTGTAATGGTCGTTCTTATTTTGGTTTAGGTAAGCCTCAATCTGAGCTAGAGGCGAAGTTTCACTCGTCTTTTCTTTTTTCTGTCTTGGCATTTAAAAATTCTTTCAGCGTTTTAGGTTTTTTTGGTGTTATTTTCTTATCTTCTCCAATTTTATCACCTAATATAACCTTTTCTTTAGGAGGATTCAAGTCAATTTTGGTTTTCTTATAAGCTAGGTTAGCTACTAGTTTTCCTTCTTTTGTTTTAAAGAAGGCCAGTGACGAGATTTTTGTTGAAAGTTCTAGATTATACCAGAAATTGTGATCTGGAATGATAAGAAGAAGTTCTTTTAGAAGCTTCATTTGGTTGGGCCAACCGATTTTTTTCTTGTGAGATAAAAACCTAGTGATTATCGCTTGGCATTTTTGTAAATCTGTTAGACCTTTAAGCACACACTCTTATAACGTTTACTTGATCAAGAGTCAATATGCAAATTTTATATCATTTGGAGAGCAAAGTTTTTGATATGTATCTTTATCTGAAATGAATTTATCAAACTCACCTTTGCTGTCGTAATTATCAACTTGAAATGAACAAGCATTAATTTTACTGGCTGTAATAAATCGGTCCTTGCTGTAGTTTAAGTAATGCGTGTCTTTTAGAGAGTGAACATTATCGTATCCAGCGAAAAACAATTTAATTAAAGCCGTTGAGTCCCAACCGATTATTAATTCTGAATTTGAAACTTCTTTGTAAGTTGAACCTTTCGGAAAAGCTATCGGCAGACCCAAGAGATCGTAACTGTATTTAGGTAAGTCATTTTTTTCTTTTTCTGAGGGGTGTAAGTGCCAAAGTATTTTTAAATTTTTAAAATTGTTTTTGTACTTTTTCTCTAAAAACAATCTAATAGCAATAGGGAAATCTATCGGGGGGAATCTTAAAGGATAGAGAGAATCAAAAGCGGTAGTCGGTTGAGAAATAATAGATATTGTGTTCGGTGTAACCTTTTTAGGCGCTTGCGTGGCTTCTTCTCCAATTTCTTGTGTTATTTTTTCAACTATTTCTTTTGAAGTGTTTTCTTTAAACCAGTCATCGGCAAAATCAGAAAAACCTAAATTAAAATCTTTTCCAAGTGGCCGTTTCATAAAGCTAAGTTTTTTGGCTGGAGTATGAGGCGCTTCACCCATAAAAATAAGATTTTCATGTAAATTATAAAATTTTAACAGATCATAGAACATCCTACACCCTAGCTCATTACCATGCCAAATAATTGGGTGAATTTTTACATAATTGTTTTTTGAAAATTTTGTGTATAAATCGTAAAATAAAAAATTTATATAATGCGAATTGTCTATTCTAAAAAGGTCTTGCTGAGAAAAAACACTAAGCTGCCCATGAGCTTTTAAAGTTGAATACAGTTTGTTTTTGCGAGGGTGTTTTTCCCCTTCTAATTTAGCTACTTGATCATAAAGTATAAATATGTGTTCTTTGTCCATTATTGGTAATTCAGCATATCGTGTTTAACCATTTTATTTACTAAGTCATTAAACGAGCTTTTAGGCTTCCATCCTATTTCTTCTCTAATTGGTGTTGAGTCACCAAGAAGCAGTTCTACCTCTGCTGGTCTATAAAATTCTGAATCAATAACAACTAAGTCGTGATACTTATCGTCACAATCATATATGTAACGAGTTTTCTCAGGACGACCTTCTATTTCAACCCATTGACCCTTGATCCCTGCGTAATTAAAAGCTTTTTCCACAAACTCTTTGATGGTGTGAGTTTCACCGCTAGCAAGCACATAGTCTTTAGGCTCCTTTGGCTCATTCAGCATAGCCCATATACCGTTTACAAAATCCTCACTGTCGCTCCAGTCTCTTTTAGCATAAATGTTACCTAACGAAATTGGCTCAAACTCTTCGTAACCGCCTCTGAGTTGATGATAGATTCTTGCGACACCTTTGCTGATTTTCCTCGTTACAAATTCTTCTCCTCGTTTTGTCCCTTCATGATTAAAAAGGATACCATGCACGGCATAAAGATTGTAGGACTCCCTATATACTTTAACTAAGTGATGTGCAGCGCATTTTGAAGCCCCGTATGGGCTTCTAGGCTTCATAGGGTGCTTAATATCTTGCGGGCTGTAATCCACATCACCGAACTGCTCGCTACTTCCCGCACTGTAAAACCTACATTTAGGACTAAAATTTCTGATCGCCTCTAAACATCGCAATACTCCATTAGCGTTCACGTCCATCACATGCAGTGGCATATCCCAACTGCACCCCACAAAACTATTGGCGGCAAAGTTAATAAAATAATCTGGCTCTATTTTCTTTACTACGTTTTCGATGCTGATAGTGTCAGTTAAATCGCCGTGAACAAACCGAAAATTCTCATGTCCATCAAATTTTTCTGTGTTTTCGAAGTTTGGGTTAGCGCTTCTACGCATCATACCAAACACCCTACAATTAGGGTCTCTGAGGAGGTACTCGGCCATGTTAGCACCGTCCTGACCTAAGATACCTGTGACTATGACTTTTCTAATTTTCATTTTTCCACCAATAACCCTCAAATAAATCTGGGTTATCTTGTATGTATTGAGGTAAGGTTTCTATTTCTGCTTCTGAAAGATTAAAATTATTAAACACTTTTGTTTCTGCGTTAGCTGCTTCATGACCGTCAGCACACTCAGGGCCGTGAGCAAAAGACCTATACTTATAAGCTAAATTTTCTGAATTTTTAGACATAAATGATAAATGCCAAGCCACTGGTCCTTTAACGGTGTGAGTAAAAACGCTTAAAGCTCTGCCCATAGCAAAAGGGACGTATTTTGCTTCTGCATATTTCATTGTGCATGTGCCGTGTCCTCCCCAAGCAGCTTTTAAGTTAAGTTTGTAGCATCTTAAATCCCATTCGTAAGTAACTATTGGTGTTGCTAGCTGGTGATGCGTCTCTGATGGTAAGCCCTGTTCTATTATTTCTATCCCGCGCTTAAAGCCGTCTTCGCTTATAATTTCGTCAAGCCCTCCCCAGCTAACTATATCATCATCTTTAATGCCGATATCTTCAGCAACCTTATAAAAATAATTAATTTGAAACTCTTCTCTTGCCCATCCGTGATGAACCCTAGCGTTTCCGCCTGCTGCGCTTTTTTTAACTATCTCTGGGTATTGAGACATAGCTTCATCCAAGGATGGAATCTGTATGTAAATAATTTTATCTTCAAACTTTTTAAACCTTTCTTTATCAAAGAAAAACGGTTTAGAGTCGCCCATGTGAGTTTGGCCCGCTTCTACAATGATGAATTTGTCTACCACTGGGTCATGAGTATGGAGCCTGATATCTAGGATATCGTTCTCATTGAAAAACATTATATAATCGTAAAACATCTTATATTAATTTTAAATAATCTGAAATAGATTTTTCAGGTTTCCAGCCTAGAATTTTTCTAGCTTTAGCACAGTCAGCTAGCGTATGCCTAGCTTCCCCTGGCCTTTCGTCTATGTGAATATACTCACCACCTACCAGTTTTGCAATGTCTAATATGGTGTAAGGTTTTCCTGCTCCAATATTAAACACTTGGCCGAGTGCTTCTGGTTTTTTTGTTTCCGCCGCAAGCACATTAGCATTTACAACGTCTTTTATGTGAGTAAAATCTCTTGTTTGTAGGCCATCCCCAACCACAGTCATAGGTTTACCTTCATTTTTTTGTTCTATAAATTTACCTATAACTGGCGCGTAGTGACCTTTAATTGGTTGTCTAGAGCCGTAGACATTAAAATATCTAAGTGTTATTGTTTCAACGCTATAGATGTTATTGTAAACCCTGCACAAGTCTTCACCAGCAGCTTTACTAACAGAGTAAGGCGTCAAACAGTCTTTAGGCATAGTCTCCACTAGTGGCGGAGTATTGATCCTGCCATACATTGACGAAGTAGAGGAGTAAATAACTCTTTTAGCTTTAAATTCTCTTGCAGCCTGAAGAATATTGCAAGTGCCAACAAAATTAACTTGGCAAGCTTTTTGTGGTTGTTTTATGGACGGCTGAATTCTGGCTTCTGCCGCCATATGGAAAATTATTTCAGGTTTTTCATGTCTAAAAACCCAACTTAAGGCATTGTAGTCACAAATATCTACAGGGTAGTTTGAAGCGTTTTGGTTCCAATAAAATTTTAGATTACTTTCTGCTGATTCATTATCTACTACAACAACCTCATCCCCTCTTTGTAATAGTTCATCTGCTAAATTACTGCCTATAAACCCAGCGCCTCCAGTAATTAAACATTTCATAGTTAAAATAAATTCACAGTATCAACGACGTGCAATGCTTCTCTCTCAGTCATGAACGGATGTATAGGTAAGCTTATTAGTTTTTGTGAAAAATTTCTAGTTTTTTTGTTATTAAAACCAGCAAACATAAGCTCAAACGCGCCTGTTTGCTCGATTGGGATCGGGTAATGTATACCTGTTTGTATTTCTTTGTCTGACAGATAACTAACTAACTTTTCTCTACTGTCTGTTCTGATGGGGTAAATGTGATATGTGTTTTTTTTGCAATAGTCAGCATTTTGAAAGTTGACTATATCTTTGTGTTTTATCTCATTGTGATAAATTTCAGCTATATTAGCTCTCGTGTCATTGTATTGATGAATGACTTTTATTTTCTCATTTAAAAACGCAGCTTGTATTGTGTCTAGCCTATTGTTGTAGCCTATAACTGGATGCTCATACTTAACCACTGAGCCATAACTTCTTAAAGCAAGCAATTTGTCTTTTATTTCTTCACTATTCGTGGTCAATACCCCGCCATCACCTATACCTCCTAAATTCTTGCCAGGATAAAGAGAGAACGCAGAAACATCACCAAAAGAACCTGAGTATTTCCCATCAAAAAACTTTGAACCGTGAGCTTGTGAGGAATCTTCTACAACTTTAAAATTATACTTATTTTTGAGTTCTTCGAGCTTTCTTTTATCAAAGGTGTGCCCGTACATACTGACTGGTATGACGATAACATCTTTATACTCTACAGAAGCTTCTTCTAGGCGAGACTCAAGGTCGTCCATATCCATTTGGTAATAATCATCAATATCAACCAAACAGAGTTGAGCTTTGCAGGAGGCTTGGTTGGCCGCTACAACTGTTGCGATAAATGTGTTTGCTTGCGTTATGATTAGGGTGTTGTCTGTTTCAATCACAGACTCTATCGCTAGCCTAACTGCGTCCGTTCCGCTGCTTACGCCAACAGCGTATTTCGTACCAACAAATTCAGCAAACCTTTCTTCAAACTCATTTACTTCTCCGCCTAATATGTAATCGCCCTTTTCAAGCAGCGTTTCAACTTTAGCAAGGAAGGCTGGCTTAAGGGGGTCATTCTGAGCTTTTAAATTATTAAAAAGTATTTTCATTCTCTAATACCTTTAAAACATTGATGGTCAATTTTTCTTGATGTTTGTGATCGTACCCCTTTTTTAAGAAAGCGTTTATAGAGTTCTCCAGTGGCGAGGGGCCATCTTTCCATAATGATTTGCCGTTTATTTCGAGCTTTTGTTCGGCGTCTTCCCAATACAGAAAACCTTTCTCAAACTCAAAAATGCAGGTTCTATCTTTCTTACCGTAATGCCAGCTAGTGTTAATTTGAACCATAGTCTGACCAAAATTTAAAAAACCAAAACAGCTATCGTTGACAGATGAAGCTTTTTTTCTTTTGTAGCCAAGCCAGTGAGCTTTATTTGGGGCTTTATTGTTAAATATGTGACTTACTATACTAACATCATGACATGCAAGGTCGTATTTAGCGCTTACATCTTTTCTTTCTGGGCCTAAATTAAGCCTGTTCATTGTAACGCTTTTTAGATTGCCATACTTTTTATCTGCTACTAGCTTTTTAATTAAATTGACTTGATTGTTAAAGGTGAAAATCCAATCTACAAATAAGCACGCATCATTTTGTTTGGCTTTCCTATACAAGCGAACAGCTTGATCGGAAGTTGTAACTAGGGGTTTTTCGCAAAAAACATGCACGCCTTTACTCAAGAAATGCGAGCAAACTTCATAATGGGAATCAACTGGAGTGAGAACGAAAACGCAATCTACATCTAGCCCTTTGTAGTCTTTGACGCCAAAATCTAAAAATGGATCACAAATGGTAACTTCATAACCCATGTCGTTAAGGTTATTCCACACTATTTTACCCCAATACCCATACCCAACTAAGCCTATTTTCATGATCTTCTGAACCCCTCTCTTTCTCCTAAATACCTTACAATCTTCATACTGTAATAAGGGTGTAAGCCTTTTTGTGGTTTTGCCTGTTTGCGGGCGTAATCGTATTTTGTCATTACATCTTTAAATAAAAGCCAGCCATAGTCTAAAGCTTTGTTGTAAACGTCTTCCACCTCTTCTATTTCTGGGTAGATAGGGTAAACTACTTGACCTAAGATCGGACCATCATCTATGCCTTTTGTTACCCTATGAACAGTAACGCCGTGTGTTTCTTCATTATTTTTCAGAGCCCAGTTGATTGGTCTAACGCCTCTGTATTTCGGCAATGGACTGTTGTGTAGGTTGATTACGTCTCCGCAGCGATCAATAAAATCTTGTTTGATAATTTTACCATAAAAAATAGAAATTGCTAAATCTATATTTACATCTTTAGGTATGTCTTGGTATCTACCAGAAGAAACTAAAGTTATATTATTGGTGAGAGCCCAGTCAGATATTGATTCTGTCCAAGCAGGTTCAGGTTTATCTGGGACAACAACCAATAGGTTAAAGTCGGTGTTTGAGTTTATCCACTCACACGCTTTGATAGCTAATGAACCCTTGCCTAGTAAAACTATATTCATTGAGTCATGATGGCTTCTGTTTCTTCTTCTGGGAGGAAAGGAAACATGTTTTCAATTGAAGTAGAAACAATTTTACCAGAAGAGTCTTTCTTGCTTTGGACTCTAGGAACAAGAAGTTGATGTTCGGGCATCATTATTTCGCATACAATAGGCCCTTTGTGTGTTAGGACTTCTGTGATACTGTTTTCTAATTCTTGATTGTTATTAAACCTAACTGAAGGTATACCGTAGGCTTCAGCTATTCGGGTGAAATCGGGAGAAGAAACCCCACTGCTATTGGTAGAGCCAACATAATTACTGTCGAACAGATTGTCTTGCATTAAAGATATGGCTAAATATCCGTTGTTGTTTAATATAAATATTTTAAGTGGGATATCATTATGAACTACAGTTTGAAGCTCTTGAATGTTCATTTGAAATCCACCGTCTCCCGCTAT